>MKWU01000573.1_pt1 | contig 69714 bp, 50 predicted proteins | sample 809101 | NCBI WGS metagenome assembly MKWU01 (sample SAMN05860141, study PRJNA318959) | sponge metagenome | host: Aplysina aerophoba | place: Slovenia: Piran, Adriatic Sea, Gulf of Piran | collected 2013-05-07
AGGAGGGGGACTGGAGGAAGAACGTGGCGAGGGCGCAGGCCGCGGCATCGGCGACGTCGTAGCGCTTGTTGGAGCCGGTCCGGGGGTCGGGCAGGGCGGAGGCGGCTTGTTGGAAGCGATCCAGAAGGGTCTCGAGCACGCAGGAATTGGAAACGGAGGGCATATCTTATGTTTGAAAGCGGTGCCCACAAAGTCAAGCCCCCAGAAACTGGTCCCTTGCTACCGGCCCCTCACCGGCTCCCGAGACCAAAAAAGCCAAATTGAGAATCCCTGGTATTTTGAGGATTCGCCTGAAGAATGTGGAATGATTGAGTGTTCCGGGGCAGACGGGCCGCCACTGGATTGCGGTTCGCTCCGCTGTTGCCAGAGAAAGGGAATCCATGTCTACTACCAGTCCCGGTGCCAAATGGCACCAGCAACTCCACTGGCGCATCGCGATCGCGATGATGCTTGGCGTGATCGCTGGCCTGATAGGCGGTGAACCTCTTGCCGACACCGTCGGCTGGCTTGGAACGCTCTTCATCAAGCTGTTGAAGATGATCATCGTCCCGCTCGTGGTGACGTCGATCGTCACAGGTGTCGCCTCGGTTGGAGCTGGCGCGGGACTGGGACGCTTGTTCGGCAAGACGTTGGGCTACTACATGCTGACGAGCTTGTTCGCTTGCATCGTCGGGCTGGCAATGGTCAATATCATCCGGCCCGGCGAGGGTGCGGATCTGGTTGGAGCGGAAACGGAGGAAATGCCGGAACTGACCGTCATCCAGTCTCCAGTTGATTTGATTCTCGATATTGTCCCCGAGAATGTCTTCGGCGCTGCCGCCGAGACCAAGATGCTGGCAATCATCTTTTTCGCGATCATGCTGGGGATCAGCATCAGCGTCCTGAAGCAATCCCACCGCGAGCCGCTATTGTCATTTTTCCAGTCGGCCTTTGAGGCCATGATGGTCCTCACTGGGGGCATCATCAATTACGTCGCTCCGATCGGGGTGTTTGCCCTGATCGCGAGGCTCATGGGCACGACAGGCCTGAGTGCCTTCAAGTCGCTTGGCCTCTACGCCCTCATGCTGGTGTGCGGTCTTACCGTGCATCTCTTGGTGACCCTTCCGCTGATCTTGCGGTTCTTGGGGGGGATCAACCCGGTGAAACACTTCCGGAATATGGTGCAACCCATTGTCATGGCGTTCTCCACCAGTTCCTCAGGCGCGACGCTGCCCGTCACCATCGACGCCGTCGAGAACAAGGTGGGAGTCTCGAATCGCGTGACTTCGTTCGTGTTGCCAATGGGAGCCACGGTCAACATGGATGGCACCGCCCTCTACGAGTGCGCGGGAGTGCTGTTCATCGCGCAGGCGATGGGGGTGAGCCTGGGATTCGAGCAGCAACTCATGGTGGTATTCACAGCCTTGCTAGCCTCGATCGGCGCCGCGGCCGTGCCGTCGGCCGGGCTCGTTGTGATCTTCATCGTGCTCCAGGCGGTCAATCTGACGGGGCCACAAGTCGAGTTGATTGTCGGAGCGATGCTCGCCGTAGATCGGCCGCTCGACATGTATCGGACTGTTGTGAACGTCTTCAGCGACTCCTGCGGAGCTGCGATCATCGCCAAGTCCGAGGGCGAGACCGGTATCGACGAATAGCTTCCGCCTGGATCTCCGCGCCGCGCCAGTATGCCGGGGAACCGATTTCCACCCTGCGGCCCTGCGCGGGGGCTATGGTAGGGTGTACCGAGTTGGCAGCAAGCATGGGAAGCGATTCGGGTCAGCCCAGAGGGCAATGGAATTCGGGCACGGGGTTCATCCTCGCTGCCGCCGGATCGGCTGTCGGGCTTGGCAACATCTGGAAATTCCCCTATATCACCGGGGAGAACGGCGGTGGGGCGTTCGTCGGGGTCTACCTCCTTTGCATCCTGCTGGTCGGCGTGCCGGTCATGATCGCCGAAATCCTGCTGGGGAGGGCGACCCGGTCTTCGCCCGTGCGTGCCTTCCAGGTGCAGACTCCTCGCTCACCGTGGATCGGGGTCGGGATGATGGGCGTACTCGCCGCATTCCTGTTGATGTCGTACTACTCGACCGTCGCGGGATGGGCGCTGCACTACACCTATCTCTCGGTGACGAACTCGATTCACGGCGCAGGCGCGGAGCAGGTCCAAGGCCTGTTCGAATCGCTGACGAGTTCCCCGCTCGTGGGGGTGGTGTGGCAGGTCGTGTTCATCGTCATCACAGTGCTGCTTGCCGTTGCGGGTGTCTCAAAGGGGATTGAGCGTTGCGGCCTGGTGATGATGCCAGGGCTGTTCGTCTTGCTTGTGATTCTCCTAGGCAAGGCGATGACCATGCCTGGATGGGGCGACGGGTTCGACTTCATCTTTGGAATGCGCTTCGACAATCTGACAGCGGCCGGCGTGCTTGAGGCGCTCGGGCACTCGTTCTTTACCCTCAGCCTGGGCATGGGCGCGATGATCACTTACGGCAGTTACCTACGGAGGAAGGACGACCTTGTGTCAGCCTCCTTGGCCACCGCCGCCACAGACACGGTCGTGGCCTTGGTCGCTTCCATGGTCGTGTTCCCGATCGTATTCACGTTCGGCTTGGAGCCCGGTGCCGGCCCCGGGTTGCTGTTCGTCACGCTACCGACAGCGCTAGCCCAAATGACGGGCGGGGCCGTTCTGTCGGTCGTCTTTTTCGTCATGTTGGTCTTCGGGGCCGTTACCAGCGGCATCGCGATGGTGGAGGTGATTGCCGCCTTCATGATCGACGACTTCGGGATGGGTCGTCGAAAGGCCTGCCTGATCGGAGGAGCCGGCGTCACACTGTGCGGGATTCCCGCAACCGTCAGCGCGATATGGTTCGGCCGAGTGGACTACTTGGTATCGAATTGGCTCTTGCCCCTGGGCGGCCTGGGGATTGCGCTCTACGTGGCTTGGAAAATGGATCGTGCGTTGAGGCGGAACGATTTTGGGTCCGGAAGCGCGCTTGCCAAGGGCTACGGCATTTGGCTCTGGGGGCTCAAGTTTCCAGTCCCGGTTTGCATCGGACTTGTCTTCCTCCACGCTGTCGGCTTGATCTAGCCCACTCCGCTTCAGCCGAAATTGCTGTCCCCATTCTCACGATGAGGGAGCGTCGGAAGACCTGCCAACTCTTGGGGACGGGGCGTGGTTTCCCGGCTCGGAGGACAACCCCAGCGAGTCACTCCGGGGGCTGCAGCCCGTTCATTGTCGGCAACGCCCTGCACTGCCACGCGAGGCAGGTTCAGCCCCGAGATCGGGCTGGAATCGATCCTTGAGGCTCGGCGCAGCAAGCGGATTTGCGAGCGTGGCGGTCGATCTGCTCGCCGGGTAGCGCCCCAAACACGCCGGGTCACTCCGGCATGCTCCGGAGCCCCTTTTCAGGACCATTCACCCGCGCGCCTGTACTACCCGTCAGGTGGGGGAAAGCGATGCTAAGTTGTTGACCGATTGGCTTGTCGGTCAGTTGGTCTTGGCAACCTCCGGGATCAGGCGTCGAGGATCTCGGGCTCGTGGCTGTCCGCCGCCCGTTCTTGTTCCGCCCGATCGTCTCGTCTCGCTCGCATGGGCAGCCGTGACTTGATCGGAATCAGGGCGTTCGAGAGCGGGTCCTCCGTGCCATCGTCGTCGGCCCAGTCCATCGAGCTATTCACGTACTTCACGAATTCCCGTATCTGGCGTTGCATCGCGTCCATCTTGCTGCGCATATTGAGGATGATTTCCACGCCGGCCAAGTTGACCCCCAAATCCCTGGTCAACGACAGGATCACATCCAGCCGCTCGATGTCTGCCTCGGTATAGAGGCGGGTATTGCCCTCTGTCCGGGACGGCAGCAAGAGTCCCTCGCGTTCGTAAAGCCGTAGCGTTTGGGGATGTACGTCAAAACGCTCCGCCACGACGGAAATCGTATAGCTGCCCTTGGTCTTGCGCTGCCTGGCCATAATCACTTCGACCGCAACAACGACGCACGCGGATTCTCGGGGTTCTCCTTCTCGTATCTCCGCATTAGGTCCTTGGTCGACTCGTCGGGGATCTCGGGAACGACAATCGAGATTCTAACGAACTGGTCACCGCGTTTCCCTCCCCGCGGATTCTTGACGCCGCGCTCGCGGACACGGAAAGTCTTGCCTGAACTCGTGGCCGGGGGAATCCGCAGCAATGCCGTCCCGTCGATAGTCGGCACTTCGATCTTCCCGCCCAGGATCGCTTCGGCGGGGGTGATCGGCACCTGGATGTGGATGTCGTAGCCCTCGCGCTTGAAGAACGAGTGCTTGCCGACCCGGGCCACGATGTAAAGATCCCCGCCCTTGCCGCCGCGCACTCCCGCGTTGCCCTTGCGCGGGATTCTCAGCCGGGAATTTTCCTGCGTGCCTGGCGGTATGCGCGCCTCGATCGGCGTCGTTTCCCTGACTCTGCCCTCCCCGTCGCACGTGCTGCACACGCTGCGTACTCGGCCCTGCCCGCGACAGCGGGGGCAGGGCACCGTGAATCGCATGTTTCCCGCGGCTTGATGCACTTGGCCGCTACCGTTGCACGCGGCGCACTCGCTGGGAGGCGCGCCTTTGGCACTGCCGGATCCGGCGCACTGGCCGCATGTGCTCAGACGGGCGATGTTCAATCGGACCGTGGTTCCGTTGATGGCGTCATCGAAGCCTATGTCCAGCGTGTATTCCAGGTCCTCCCCCGCCTGTGGTGCCTCGGACTCGGTCCCCTGTCGGCGCCCGCCCCCGAAGAAACTCTCGAACAGGGATCCAAAATCAGGACCCTGGCCGGCACGGCCCGGATGCCCGAATTCGCTGAAATCGAAGCCGTCGAATCCTACTCCGCCACGACGGCCCGCTGTTCCTCCAGCCCCCGAAAATGCTTGGTCCGCGTAAAATCCGTGCCGGTCGTAGAACTCTCGCTTCTGCTGGTCGCTGAGGACATCGTAGGCCTCTTGGATTTCCTTGAAGCGATCTTCAGAGACGGCGTCGCCGGGATTGACGTCTGGGTGGAACTTCCGCGCCAGACGGCGATAGGCTTTGCGGATGGTGTCCGGCGTGGCGTCCCGGGCGACCCTGAGGGTTGCGTAGTAGTCCTTCCTGGGATTGGTAGCCATTGGCTCTGGCCGGGACCCGGCGAGCCGCGTCCGCTGCTGTGCGCTTCCCTCCTACGACTTGCGACCCTCGTCAGGTTCGACGAATTCGGCATCGACAACGTCATCTGCCTCGTCCTTGGACTCTGGTCCCGCCGCGCCAGACCCGTCGGACTCGGGCGAGGGCTGTTGAGCGGAATCGGTCGATTGCGCCTTGTACATCGCTTCGGCCAGCTTGTGGCTCGCCTGCGTGAGGTCCCCGACAGCCTTCTGGATTTGCTCCGCCGTGCCGCTCTTGACGGCCTCACGAGCGGCTCCGAGAGCCTGCTCGATCTTCTGCACCTCTTCGGCGTCGACCTTGTCGCGGTGTTCATTGAGCGTCTTCTCGGTCGAGTAGATGATCGAGTCGGCTTGGTTGCGGGCCTCCACTTCCTCGCGCCGGGATTCGTCTTCGGCCGAGTGTTCCTCGGCATCCCGGGCCATCTTCTCAATCTCCTCTTGGGACAGCCCCGACGAACTCGTGATGGTGATCTGCTGCTGCTTGCTCGTGGCCTTGTCTTTGGCCGAGACGTTCAGGATGCCGTTCGCATCGATATCGAAGGTGACTTCCACCTGCGGCACGCCGCGCGGCGCCGGGGGGATGCCGACCAACTGGAAGACCCCCAGCAGCCGATTGTCCCCGGCCATTGACCGCTCACCCTGGAAGACCTTGATTTCGACCGAGGTCTGGTTGTCCGCAGCGGTCGAGAAGGTCTCGGACTTGCGAGTCGGGATCGTGGTGTTTCGTTCGATCAGCTTGGTGAAGACGCCCCCCAGCGTCTCGATTCCCAGCGACAGCGGGGTGACGTCAAGGAGCAGCACGTCCTTGACCTCGCCTCCGAGGACTCCGCCCTGCACGGCCGCGCCGATGGCGACCACTTCGTCGGCGTTGACCCCCTGGTGGACTTGCTTGCCGAACAACTCCTGGACCAGTTGCTGTACCTTCGGGATACGAGTCGATCCACCGACCATCACAATCTCGTCGATTTCGCCCGGCGTAAGTCCGGCGTCGGTCAGGGCCTTCTTGCAAGGATCCAGCGTGCGCTTGATGAGCGGATCGATCATCTGTTCCAGATGAGATCTCGTCAGCTTCAGTTGCAGGTGTTTCGGACCGGTTGCGTCGGCGGTGATGAACGGCAGGTTGATCTCGCTCTCCATCAACGTCGAAAGGTCCATCTTGACCTTTTCGGCTGCCTCGCGCAGACGCTGGAGGGCCATTGAATCGCCCGACAGGTCGATGCCGTGCTCCTTGCGGAATTCGTCCACGATCCATTCGATCAATCGACTGTCAATGTTGTCGCCGCCCAAGTGCGTGTCGCCGTTGGTCGACTTCACCTCTACGACGCCTTCGCCAACCTCCAGGATCGAAATGTCGAATGTCCCACCCCCAAAGTCATAGACCGCGATCGTCTCGTTCGCTTTCTTGTCGAGCCCGTATGCCAAGGCCGCCGCAGTCGGCTCGTTGATGATGCGCAGCACGTCAAGGCCGGCAATCTTGCCGGCGTCTTTCGTCGCTTGGCGCTGGGCGTCGTTGAAGTAGGCCGGCACCGTGATCACGGCCTCCGTGACCTTCTCGCCCAGGTACGATTCGGCCGCCTCCTTGAGCTTGCCGAGCACCATGGCCGAGATCTCCTGCGGAGAATAGTCCTTGCCGCCGGCCTTCACTTGGAGCAAGTCCCCGGAACCTGTCGTCTTGTAGGGGACCAGCTTGAGTTCTTCCCTGACTTCGTCCGGCCGCCTACCCATGAACCGCTTGATCGAATAGACGGTCGCCTCGGGGTTCGTCACGGACTGGCGCTTGGCGGTCTGCCCCACCAGTCGTTCGTTGCCCTTAGTGAACGCCACGACCGAAGGAGTCGTTCGCGTGCCCTCTTGGTTCGCGATCACCGTAGGCTGCCCCGCCTGCATCACGGCTACAACCGAATTGGTCGTCCCTAGGTCGATGCCGATAACCTTGCCCATGTCTTCGCTCCTGCTCGCTCTCCTTGCCCGCAACGAATCGCGCCGACTCTCTAGCTCCCCGCGCTGCGAACGACTTCGATAGACTCTTAGTATAGACTAATGACGTAATGTTAGTCAAACGTTATCAACATTGTGGTCCGATGGCTACATGATGGGGTTGCAGCGTGAGGCACTACTATATTACTGATCGCTTGCGTTGCCGGGAGGACGTGCTGGACTGCATAGAAGCGAATGCGCGCGAGGGTGTCGACTGGATTCAGATCCGCGAGAAGGACCTGGCGTCCCGAGCATTGCTGGAACTTGTTCAGGCCGCTTTGCGACGGGTCGAGACATATGGCACCCGCGTCTTCGTCAACGGACGCCTTGACATCGCACTTGCCGCCCGCGCACACGGCGTTCACCTGCAATCGAACGCGCCCCCGGTGTCGGACCTGCGGCGGATCGTCCCCGCCGGATTCTCGATTGGCGTATCCACCCACACCGTGGACGAGGTGTGCAGGGCTGACCGTGAAGGAGCGGACTTCGCCGTCTTCGGGCCGGTCTTTCCGACGAGCGCGAAGCATGGTCCGGAGCCGATTCCCGGATTGGCAGGACTGCGGGCAGCATGCCGCGCCGTGGACATGCCTATCGCCGCATTGGGCGGTGTTACGACAGTCCGGGAGCGAGCCTGTGCCGCCGTCGGTGCAGCGGCTGTCGCAGGGATCAGCATGTTCCAGTCCGCCCGCGCCGGAGACGAATGGACCGCCGTCCGCGAGTAACCGTCAACCGTGCGTCCTGCGACGTGGTACTCAATCGGCGCGCCCCTTCCTTGACACGCTCCAGCGCAAGGGCGGGATTGGTTCGGCATCCGAGCACGAAGCGATCAGCACGTCGAGACGACGAAGCCTGGTTTCCTCCCTCTTGGCGCTCACAACCCATGCAACGGAGTGCTTTCTCTGGGACGGTGGCATTGCCAGGAAGAACCGCCAGGCGGCCGGATGTGCCCTGATCTTGCGCTCGTAGTCGTCCGAGAGGGCCGCCGTGGGAGGCGGCGAGGCCGTGCCGGCCCGCCGGGCCTCGAACACCTCAAGTCCCGGTTTCTCAACAAGACCAGCGGCGATCAAGGATTCCATTACAGCCAGATTCCGTGCGCTCCAACTGCTTCCGGGCCTTCTTGGCGTGAATCGGACCTTGTAGCGCTTGTCGTCAATTGTCTTGCGGATACCGTCGATCCAACCGAAGCAGAGGGCGACGTCCACCGACTCGGGCCAAGTGATGCTGGCAATCCCAGAATCCTTCTTGAAGTAGCCGATCCACTGCTCTGCAAGCATCGCGTGGCTGCCTCTCAACCACGCCCTCATCTCCTCCGGGTCGGCGAAGAAGCGTGGCGTCTCGTCCCGTTCCTGCCGCAATGTGGTGGCCCTGCCTCCCTGTTTCGAAGACAGCTTAGCGCATGACCGACGGCAGCCTTGACCGAGGCTGTGGCGCTCGACGGGGACCCCCGAAGAGAGCGGCAGTTTCAATCCCTACTATGTTGACAGGGAATAGGGTAATTGATACGATCTAGACTAGGCAGAACATGGCGAGCATCCTGATTCCAACGCCTCTGCGCCAGTTTGTCGCAGGCAACGACACGGTTGATGTCGACGCGGCGACCGTGGGGGAGGCCCTTCGCCAGCTGGTGGCAGCGCATCCCCAGGTCGAGCGGAATCTGTTCAACGAGCAGGGCCGGCTCCGCAGCTTCGTGAACGTCTACGTCGATGACGAGGACATCCGCTACCTGGACCGGGAGGACACTGCGCTGAAGAGCGCCAGCACGATCAGCATCGTGCCCTCGATTGCAGGCGGCTCGGCTGCTGCAGCGGCAGTTCCGGTTGGCGTTTCCGGGCCCGAGCTGCCTGAGCTGTCGAATGCGGAAATCCTGCGATTCAGCCGTCACTTGATCCTGCCGGAGGTTGGGCTTGCCGGGCAGCGCAGGCTCAAGGGGGCCAAGATCCTCATGGTTGGCACCGGCGGGCTGGGCGCCCCCTTGGGTTTGTACCTGGCGGCAGCCGGGATCGGCCGGATCGGGATCGTGGATTTCGACATCGTCGACGAAACGAATCTTCAGCGCCAGGTGATCCACGGTTCAAAGGACGTGGGGCGGTCGAAGATCGACTCCGCCGCCGAAACCATGCAGGACATCAACCCCCGTCTTGCCATCGACAAGTACGAAGTGGCGCTAACCAGCGAGAACGCGCTCGAGATCATTTCGACGTATGATGTCGTGGTCGACGGCACGGACAACTTCCCCACCCGCTACCTGGTCAACGACGCTTGCGTACTGCTCGGCAAGCCGAACGCGTACGGGTCGATATTCCGATTCGAGGGGCAGGCCACCGTCTTCCACCATCAGGGCGGGCCTTGCTATCGATGCCTCTATCCCGAGCCCCCTCCGCCCGGCTTGGTGCCCAGTTGCGCAGAGGGCGGAGTGCTGGGCATCCTTCCGGCAGTGATCGGAAGCATCCAAGCGACGGAAGCCGTCAAGATCGTCCTCGGCAAGGGTGACTCGCTGAGCGGGCGCCTCCTGCTGTACGACGCACTGAACATGCGATTTCGCGAGTTGCGTCTCCGCCGCAATCCGGAGTGTCCGGTCTGCGGCGACAATCCGACTGTGCGTGAACTCATCGACTACCAGCAGTTCTGCGGCATTCCGCAACAGGCGCAGGAGGAAGCTGCTCGGGAGCGGTTGCCCGAAATTGCGCCGATCGACCTGAAGGCCCGTCTGGACGCGGGCGACGATCTATTCGTGCTTGATGTGCGCGAGCCTCACGAGTTCGAGATAGCCAGAATTCCCGGCACGACGCTCATTCCACTCGGCACGTTGCCCCAGCATGTCCACGAACTTGATTCAACGGCCGATATCGTCGTTCATTGCAAGAGCGGCGTGCGTAGCGGCAAGGCACAGAGGTTGCTCAGGGATATGGGATTCAGTCGGGTCACAAATCTCGCCGGCGGCATCCTGCGCTGGAGCGACGAGGTCGACCCCCGCGTGCCGAAATACTGATCCGCCCGCCCACCTTGTGGGCAAGGCGACGCGTCAATAGGTTCGCTCCTTGGCCCGTGGCCTGCGGTAAGGGCTCGCCAGGAACTGGCTGGCTGTGTCTTGCGCATTCTGCGTGTTGTCGCGCGTCCGGATGGCCAGCTGGTATTCATTCACGGCCCGCTCGCGCTGGCCCGTAATGTCAAAGATCTTGCCGAGGTTGATGTGCGACCACACCTCGACCCAGGGAGGCTCCTGGTCGCCGTTGAGGGCCTCCCGGAACTCGTTGGCGGCTGACTGGAAGTTGCTCTGAAGGAAGAACACCTCTCCCGTCCTGTAGTGTGCGAACGAGCTGAACTTATTGATGTCCAGCGCCCGCTGGTACTCGATCAGAGCGTCCTGGTAGTAGCCGAGCTCGACCAACTGCTCACCCCTTCGGATCGCGACCCGGACCCTGGTGTCGTCGTCCAGTCGCAGGATCCTGTGGTTAGGATCCAAGATGACTTCGCGGGGCTTTCCGAACGTCTCGACGGTAAAGTCCGAAGCCGTGCCGGCCACTTCGACCACATGGAACTCCGGTTCGCCCTCTGTCTCCACCTTGAGTTCGACCGGCATCTTGAACGTGTCCATGTCTTGGTTGATCTTGCCGATCACGCGAAACCCCGAATTTCCACCCAAGCGGTAGATCGTGTATTCCTGCTGGAACTCCGGCGTCAGGTTGGATTCAGTCCATTGCAGGAAGAAGCTGTCCAGATCCAGGCCGGAGCCCTCTTCCACGATTTCGCGGAATCCGTCCGTCGTCATCGTGCTCCAGGTCAGCTCGCCGATCATTTTCATCAGCGCGCCGAAGAACGCCTCGTCTCCGATGCCCCATCGCAGCATGTGCAGGACCATCGCGCCCCGGGCTGAGGTCAGGGCGTGCATTTGGGGAGAGAAATCCGAGAGTTCGCCGGATTCCCGCAGCGGAACTTGGTCGAATGTAAGCGCCTCGACGCGGGTGTCAGCCAGTGCGTCTGAGAATGCCTCCTCGCCCTCGGTTTCCTCCAGTTCGAGCAATGCGGAGTACAGCGCCGGTCCATCGACGAGCCAAAGGTGGTTGCGGTTGCCTGCCCCAATGAGCGTTCCCCACCACTGGTGTGCCACTAACTGCCCGAGGAGCTTGCGGTTCACGACCTCCCGGCGGCCGTACGGGCTCATCAAGACCATGCCCGGAGCCCAGTAGCCGCTCGGAGCGTACTCGCCCATCTCGACAATCGCGATCGCCTTGGAGTACGGCGCGCCAAAGAGCCCCGAGTAGAAGTCGACCATCCCCACTGCCGCTTCGCCATAGGCCAGGGCCAGGTCCTCGGACGCCGTTGGCATGTAGACGCTGCTGGAGGCGCCACCGTCATTCACCTGGACGGCATCCTCCCGCACGACCGCGATGGTGCCGGGAAACGAGGGGTAGTCGAATTCGAAGCGGTGCGCGATCCCTTCCAGCGCTTCGGTCCGACTACCCTGGCCGCTTCCCAGGACTGTCATCCCTTCCTCGACAGTGATAGTGATTTCCGAGGTGTAGCGGTCAGCTCCGTAGCCATTGACAGGGAACCAGCGTCCAGCGTAGAGCAGGATCGCGCGATCAGCGGTGATCTCGGCCAAGCTGTACCCCTCGGCCGGAGAATCTTCGTATCCGACCAGGCGGCCTCCGTAGCGGAACCGGATGACTTGGGGTTCATTGACGGCCAGGGTCTCGGGAAAGCTGAGGTGGATGGTGGAATCCGCGCGGTAGCGGCGGGGTTCCAAACTGATGCCGTCCTCTGTCTCGGCCGCATCCACATTGAGCGAGTTGTGCAGTTCAAACGATGCAGTCACAGCCGGATCGAGTGGCGTGAAACGGACCTCTGCGGTAGCCTCGATCAACTGCGCGTCAAGGTTGATGTGCGCTTCGATCTTGTAGTGCTCGACATTCAGCAATGGCTCCGACACCAGGTCCTGACCGAGCAGCGAGGCAAGCGCCGCGCCCGACACGAGCAGGCAGGTGACTCGGGCGGTCAACCTCATCGCGCTGGCAGCCCAAATCGATCGCAGATCGCCTCTGCGGCGCGTTCCGAGGCTGGAACCTGGGTGCAGAGCATCTCGCGGACTTGGACTAGTTGTTGCGTCATTCGACATCGTGCGGTCTCCATACGTACAAGACGTAGCGCCTCGGCGGCTAGTTTCGCACCGGTGCAGTCTTGCTGCATAAACTCGGGGATGATGGGCTTCCCCGCGAGTATATTGACCATGCTGTAGAAGGGCACGTCCACGAGGTGACGAGCCAATTGGTAGCTCGGCCAGGCTAGCTTATAGAACGTGACCATCGGCGTGCCGAGAATCGCCGTTTCGATTGTCGCGGTACCGCTTGCCACCAGCGCGACATCAGCATGTCCGAGACCGTCGGCTGTTTGGTTCTCCAGGAAGCGGACCGGGGGCCCCTGCCAGTGCCTAGCGACGAACTCCCTGCCAGTGGTCGGCGCTACAGGCAGCACGAACTGGCGCACCCCTTCCGCTGCCATCCTGGCGACTGCGTCTTGGAGCGCAGGGAAATGCCGGATTGCTTCGCCTTTCCTGCTTCCCGGGAGCAGAGCCACGAGCGGCTCGGTTGCGTCCAGGGCATGTTGTTGGAAGAACACCTCCCTGGGCGTCTCGATCCGTACCAAGTCGCGCAGCGGGTGGCCGACGAACTCCGCGTCGACGCCGCGTTCGCGGAAGTACTCCTTCTCGAAAGGGAAGATCACCAAGAGCTGGTCTATCAACCGCCTGATCTGACGGATTCGCCAGCTGCGCCAAGCCCAGACCTGCGGAGCGACGTAGTACACGACTGGAACTCCGATCCGTCGGAGCCGGGCCGCAAGTCGAAGATGAAAATCCGGGGCGTCCGTTAGGATCGCCAAGTCCGGTCGGACCTCCCTCGCCGTCGCATCCAATCGGCGGTAGAGTCCGTGGATCCGCGGGATGTGGCGCAGCACCTCGAACAAGCCGACCACTGCGAGTTCCTCGGAACGGACCACGGCTTCCACGCCGGCTTCACGGAGGCAAGGGCCCCCGCAGCCGAAGAAGCTCGCCTGCGGCAACCGCGCTCGCAAGGCCCGAACCAGCCCTGCTGCGTAACGGTCTCCTGAAGCCTCGCCAGCCGAAATCAGAATCTTCACGCGAAAGGCCGCCAATCGAAGGCCAGCACGCCCCAGTGTAGCGGGGCACCTGTACGGCCTCGGGGCTGCTGGTCAGCTCATGCCACGCCCTCCGGGGCGGGCGGCGGCCAAGGTACAATCAGTGGGATACGGCAATAGCGTCCCGGCAGCCGCTCCCATTCATGCAACAACGATTCATTGGAAAGTACACCCTTGTGACTGGAGCGTCCGCCGGCATCGGCGAGGCCATTGCGGTGCGCCTTGCCCAGGAGGGTGCGAGTGTCGTGATCAACTACAGCCGCAACGACTCGGGGGCCGCCGACACTGCGGAGCAGGTGAAGCGAGCCCACAGCGAAGGCGGCTTCAACGACGCACGCGTGCTGATCCACAAGGCCGATGTCTCCAACGAAGCATCCGTCACCGCGATGTTCGAAGCGGTCCTGGGTGCGTGGGGGCGGCTCGACGTGATGATCAACAATGCCGGCATCCAGAAACCGGCGCCCAGCGAGGAGAGCATGACTGCTGACTTCGATCGCATTCTGGGTGTGAACTTACGGGGTTGCTATCTCTGTAGCCGTGAGGCAATCAAGCACTTCCTGTCGCGCCCCGGCGGTGGTGCCATCGTCAACAATTCGAGCGTCCATGAGATCATCCCGAAGCCCCAGTACCTGTTCTACTCGATTTCGAAGGGCGGCATGGAGAATCTCACCAAGACGCTTGCCCTGGAATACGCTGACCGCGACATCCGCGTCAACGCCGTCGGTCCGGGCGCGATTGTGACGCCCATCAACATGAGCTGGATCAACGATCCTAAAGCCAAGGCAGTGGTCGAGTCCCATATCCCGATGGGCCGTGCCGGCGAATCTGCTGAAATCGCGGCGGTCTTCGCATTCCTCGCGTCTGACGAAGCTTCCTACATCACCGGCCAGACGCTCTTCGCTTGCGGTGGATTGACCCTGTTTCCGGAGTTTCGCACGACGTGGTCGTCGTAAGCGCCAGTCGTTCCATCGTGCGGCACTTCCGGATTCGAGCCTGAAAGACGAGGGCCTTCGCCCTATGAAGCGCCTGGCCGCAATCGCCATCCTGCTGTTCTGCGTTGCCGCAATTTTTTGGCGGCTGGACGGTGTTCCGCTTTGGCGGGACGAGGCCACTACCGCCGTTTGGGGCCGGCTGATGGCCGATACGGGCAGCGGCCTGCCGTACGCCTTCGACCGCGATGCCGGACAGCTGCTCGTTCAGGATGACGACGGCCATGACGTGAACTCGCGGCTACTGCCGGCGATGCAGAGCTACTTGCAGTTTTATGTCTCTGCACTGGGGCACGCGCTGCTGGGTAGCGGCACCTTGGCTGCGAGGCTGCCATTCGCTCTCGTAGGCTGCGGCGCCCTGGTCCTGCTGTTCTGGCTCGGCCGGCTGATCGGCGGACCAAGCTGGCTCCCGTACGTTCTTCCCTTGTCAGCGAGCGCGTCGATCTATTTCCTGCACGCTGCGCGCCAGGGCCGCTATTACATTCTGGTGGTGTTCGCGACGGCTCTGTTGCTCGCGCAGATCGCCCGCTACCTGCGAGATCCCGGGCTGGGCCGGAGATGGGGGTTTCATGCGCAGCTCTGTCTGATCGGATGCCTGCTGTATGCCGGGAATTACCTGAGCTTCGCGGCCACTTGGCTGGCTCTCGGCTTGTTCCTGCTGATCACGGATCGACCCGTACTTGCCCGTCTTTGCGCTGCCTCAGCGGTGCTCGCCGTCATTCTGGGAGTTGAGTTCTGGCTTCTGCACGCCGAATACCTTACGGAATGGCGCCCCGGCAGCGACGGCACCTTTTGGGAGAATCTCCGCTATGTCCTCTCTCGACGAGGGGCGGACTACTGGCGGTGGGTGCCTTTCGTCGTGCTTGCCCCGGCCGCGGCTTGGCTGGCCAGGCCCAAGCGCTGGAAGGACTCGCCGGTGCAGAGCGCATTGCTATGCCTGGCTGCTGCCGTGCCCTTGCTGGGATTCGTTGTCCGAGAGCCGTGGCTCAGGAGGACCCCGGATCCAGTTTTTGTGCTCTTTGGACTGGTCTTTCTCGCCGTGCCCGCTGTCCTGCTGTATTCGTGGTCACGCCTGGAGCGGCCCGGCGTGCCTGCAAGGATGGCGCTGTTGGCAGGCTTGATTGTCACCGTATGCCCGCTGTTCACGATCGTTGTGGCTGGTAGGGCGACACTGCCTCGGTACTACTATCAGACTTGCCCGGCAGCCGTCGTCTTGATTGGACTGGCAGCAGCCTCGCTGGACAGCAAGGGGAGACGTGGGGCGGCGATCGCCTGCCTTGCCGGGGCCACGCTATGGCCGAATCTCGAATTGGCCGGAGGCGGGACCGAGCAAGTTGTTCTGCGGCAGTACCTCCGCTATGACGAACCCAACGGGCGGATGCTCGAATTCCTCTCGGCCAATACGCGGCCCGGAGACGGCATCGCCTACTTCCGGAACGTGAAGGGCATGACCGCCAACTACTACCTGCCAGATCGAAGGTGGGTCAATCTGCTGGATTCAGACGTGGAGTACAATCGGCGCTTCCGGGGCAAGGTGCCAGACGACCAGTTCGACGACTCGCCTAGTCCCGGATGGTTCGTCCTGTGGGATACCAAGGATCGGAAGCCCAAGGCGCTGGACGAGCGCTACGAACTCGTCTGGGAGCACTCCTATCGCGAACTCCGTAGCGCCTGGGGTCTGGGATCCGAACCGAGGGAGCGGGGATACCAGATTTATCGGCTGCGCTGATGCGCGTTAGGTCCTGACGACGATTCCCAGGCGTGCGTGCAAGCCTGACCGCAACTCTGCGGCGAAAGAGTTCACTTCCTCGTCAGTCAGGCTTTCGTCCAGGCGCTGCCAAGATGCGCGCAGCAGCAAGCTGTAGTGTCCTCGAGGAACATTCTGTCCCCGGAACACCTCCAACGGCTCCAAGCTGATCAGGTCTGCCATCGGCCCCACGGTGTCGATGATCCTCTCGAACGCCACACTTTCCGGGACCAGCAGGGAAAAGTCCCGGCTGACAGCCGGCACTCTGGCCAGGCGCCGGTGAGCCGGCGCGCGGAGGCCGCGTTGGTAGACCTCGTCCAGGAAGATCTCAGCGACCCAAACGGGCTGGCGGATCTTTTGCTCGCGGGTGATCTCCGGATCGATCTCGCCGAAGTGTGCGAGTACTCCAGCGTCGCATCTCGCCGATGCTGCGTGGCCCTGCCGGTAGTAGGGCGGCACGTTCCGCGAGTCGAATCGCAGTCCGGCTGAATCGAAAGGATGCAGCAGCGCTGCCACGTCGGCCTTCAACTCGAAGAAGCCGAACGGGCGCGATGGTTCGCTCCAGCAGAGCGGACGCGCAGTCCCGCTTGCACCGAGGCACAGCATCTTCGGCTCCACAAAACCGGCATCAGTGCGTTGGTACACCCGACCGAACTCCGCGAGACGCACAAACGGCTGGTTACGCTTGAGGTTCCACTCAAGCGCTCGAAGCATGGTCGGTACGGCACTGGTGCGCATCACGTCCCAGAGCTTGGAAATCGGGTTGCGCAAAGCGATTTCCGGAGAGCCGCCGAAACGCTGCGATTCGCTCGACGAACTGAACGAGAATCCAATCGTTTCGTCGTATCCTAGGCCGCTGACGGCGTTGCGCATCCGAGTGTCCTCGGCGGCTTTCGGTGTCCGTGCCGGGGCTATCCCCACAGCCGGCAACGTCGCAGGGATCTTCTCGAATCCATGAATGCGGGCGATTTCCTCGATCAAGTCGATCTCGCGCTCCACGTCCAGCCGGTGGCTAGTTGCGGGAACGATCCATCCGTTGTCGCTGGCGACTGGGCGGAAACCGAGCGCCAGCAAGATCGATTCGACTTCCGAGCCTCCCAGATCGACGCCGAGATGCCTTCTTATGCTCTCGCTTTGCAAGCGAATCTCCGGCAGATCGCGCGACCCGGGGTAGCAGTCGATGCAGCCCTTCAAGACCGCGCCGGGCCCTGTCTGACCCAAAAGGGAGGCGATTCGGTCGGCAGCCCACACCGTGCCGTCCCAATCGGCGCCGCGCTCGAAGCGGTGCGAGGCTTCACTGAAGAGCTTGAGTCTGCGCGAAGTGTTCCGCACTGTGGACGGCTTGAACCAGGCGGCTTCAAGCAGAACGTTTCGGGTTTCCGCCGTGATTTCAGTGGCCTCGCCCCCCATCACTCCGGCCAGAGCGACCGGCTTCTCGGCATCGCAGATCACCAGGTCCTCCGCCACCAGTTCGCGCAACACGCCGTCGAGCGTGACGAGCGATTCGCCCGGGCGGGCCGTGCGAACCTCGATGTGCCTGCCCGCGAGTTTGTCGAGGTCGAACGCGTGCGTAGGCTGTCCCATCTCCAACAGCGCGTAGTTCGTCAAGTCCGCCAGATTGTTGATCGGGCGGATGCCGCATAGTTCGATCCGGCGGCGGATCCAATCCGGCGAAGGCCCCACCCGCACACCTGTGAACACCCGTCCCACGTATCGAGCACACGATTCCGGATTGGCGATCTCTACTGAAGCCATGGACGAAGCCAGGATGTCGGCTTCCGCGAACTCGCTCGTGGGCCTACGTAAAGGCCGGCGATAAATCGATGCGACCTCGCGCGCCATTCCGAAGTGGTTCATCGCGTCGGGTCGGTTGCTCGTGATGTCGAACTCAAAGAGGGTATCGCCATCGGCTTCTTCGACTGTGTCGACGGCCATTCCAGCCATCGTGAGCGCATCAGCGAGGTCACGCGGAGATTCCTGTATCTCCACGAAATCGCGTAGCCAGCTGAGAAGGATTCGCATTTACCGGAACTGCCGAAGGAAGCGAGTGTCGCCCTGGTACATCTGGAGGATGTCATCGATGCCGTACCTGAGCATTGCGAAGCGATCCAGTCCGAATCCCGCCGCGAAGCCTTGGAAACGCTCGTGATCGAGCCCGGCGTTGGTCAGCACGTTGGGGTCGATCATCCCGCACCCGAGCACTTCGATATAGCCGGTCTGCTTGCAGATGCGGCAGCCGTGGCCCGAGCAAAACGGGCAGGTGATGTCCACTTCCGCGCTGGGTTCGGTAAACGGGAAGTAGCTCGGGCGAAAGCGTGCCCTCGTGCTGGGTCCGAAGAATCTCCGCACGAAATGCTCCAGCGTTCCCCTGAGGTCTCCGAACGTGATGTCCGCACCGACCGCGAACATTTCCAGTTGGTGAAACATCGGACTGTGCGTGGCATCCGGCGTGTCATTGCGATACACCTTGCCATGGACCACGTAGCGCAACGGCGGGCTCTCGGCCTCCATAATGCGGATCTGGCAAGGTGACGTGTGCGTTCGTAGCAAGGCCCTCTCCTTACCCGCCAGGAAGAGCGTGTCCATCTCGTCGACCGCAGGGTGGTCAGATGGGAAGTTGAGCGCCTCGAAGTTGTAGAAGAAGGATTCGATTTCCGGGCCTTCCGCCACGGTGTAGCCGAGCGGACGAAAGATGTCGAGAACTTCCTCCAGGGCGAGACGCACTGGGTGGACCGCGCCGGCCGTTCGCTCCGGTCCCGGGAGCGTCGGGTCCAGTCCGGCTTCGTCCCTTGGCTCGGAAACTGCCCCCTGCATCGCGTTCTCGAGGGCCGCTTCGAGATCTCGTTTCAGCTGGTTTTGCAGCTTGCCGACGGTCGGCTTGAGTTCGCGGGCGGCCGCCTTGAGCCAGCTCTCGTTGGCGGCGGTCAGCAGGCCGCTACGCCTTCCCAGCCAGCGGTCACGCAATGCCCGGGTGTGCTCCGGGGTCCGGGTGTCGCGCAGTTCTGCTTCGAACTGAGCCCGCAAGCCCGCGTACAGGTCTTCCGCAGAATCCCCTTCCCGGAGTAAGTCGGCGATTGGCCGGCCGGTTTTCTCCGCAATTGACACGGTTCCCTACCTGACGCAGGCGGCGACCGCGCCTAGGCGGCTTCGGTCTCGGATTCCCCTGGTATTGCTCCTGGCTGGCCCAGAGCCTGTTTTGCCTTGGCGACTAGCTGGCCGAACCCTTCCGGGTCGCGCACCGCGATTTCCGCTAGCATTTTCCTGTTCAGATCGATCCCGGAGTCCTTGAGCCCGCGGATGAACCGGCTGTAGTTCAGCCCGTGCGACCGTGTCGCGGCGCTGATCCGAGTGATCCAGAGCGCACGGAAGTCGCGCTTCTTGAGCTTTCGGCCGATGTATGCGAATTGATCGGCCCTATTGACGGCCTCCCTGGCATAGCGATACAGCTTGCTTTTTGCAAGGTAATAGCCCTTGGCTTTGGCAAGCACGCGCTTGCGCTTCTTGAGGCGATGGTTTCCTCGCTTGACTCTTGGCACGGTTATCTCCTCGGGACCATGGCCGGGACAACGGGCACCTCGCTCAGGGCACCTGGCGGCCGGGCAAAGGCTAGTTCGCGATCATCCGCCGCACAGCCTTCTCGAAGGCCGGGCTCACATTGGTACCCTTGCGCAGGTGGCGCTTCCGCTTTTGCGTCTTCTTGGTCAGGATATGGTTCTTCAGCGCGTGCCGCCGTCTGACCTTGCCGCTGCCGGTCAGGTGGAAGCGCTTGGCAGCACCCCGGTGGGTCTTGAGTTTCGGCACAATCGTCTCTCCGATGGCGCTGCCTTTCTCCCGCGGCACTCCGGACCAATCCGGCCATGCGCAGACTAGCACCGTCTGTAGGGGAGGGTGCACGCACACCCTTGAACTATTATGCACGATCAAGGATCTTCGCGTCTCGATCAAGTATCGGATCGTGCCGCTACCGGGTCTTGGATCCGACCTCGTGGGCGCGGCCACGCCGCGTTGCCCGCTGGCTGGGTTCGGTCTGCGTGCTGGGCCTGGCGGGAACCGATGGAAACGAATGCCTTGCGCTCCGGTCGGTCCGATCGGGTCGCCGACGTCTGCTGGGACCGGCTTGTTGAGCCCTTATTCTCCTCCAGGATCCTCACCTGTTTGTAAGGAAAGTCGGCCCTTGGCTTCGGTAACCGCGTACGAAAACTCGACTAGTGGCATCGAGCCGGTTTGCAAGGCCTTGCCATGGAACGACGCCAAGCTGAAGTCCTGCGTCGTTTCCTGGTAGTGGGCTCGGAGCTTCTGCCAGCCGAGCCAGCCAAGATACGTGGACGCGGCGTCGGTCGGGTTTACCTGGAGCGAGCGAACCAGCGCACGGGCCGCGCTGCTCTCCATGTAAGCGCGACGGGTCAGGAACTGCACTGCGTCGTTCGGACCCATGTCTTGGGCATGCATCTGCATATCGACCAGCGCGGCGCCGATCGTCTGCAGCTTGTATTTCCGCCAGATGAAATCAACATCCCCGGTGTAGGCGGTGCCGACGGTTGTCTCGGTAATGTAGATCGGCCAGCCGTCGATGAACCCCGGGAGCGGTTCCACCATGTGCGTGAGCTTCTTGAGTTGGCCTTCCATGTCGGACGCGAGAGCTCCGATCAGGGCATAGCCCGGAATTCCATAGCGCAAGGCCAGCAGTTTCAGTTGATGGATGTTGTTCGTTGTCAGGCGGTCTCGGAGCTCGGCTCGCGACGCGTCCGGCGGGGCCGGAGTGAGCCACACGAGCGCAGTGTGGTCGTTTTCCGCCGCAGTGGGGCCGAAACCGCCGGCCAGTGGGACGGAAACGCGCATGAACTCCGGCGTTTCGATCACTCGCAACTTGAGGTCTTCAGGGACAGGAGCGATCTCTTCCTCGTTGCAGAGCGTGCGTGCCTCTTCGGTGTCCTGGGCCATTTGGTCCATCATGCGCTCGTTGCTGCGAGCGCGGTTCTCCCCTTCCAGCACTTCAAGCACGTCATTCACCAGGCGAAAGTCATCGCGCGGCCGGGTGCCCCCATAGATGCGCCGGTTGATGGGCTCCGCCGCGCTGACCAAGGCCTTGTGGGCCACTTCAAAGTCGCTCATCGTATCCTCGATCAGCGTGCCAATGGGACCGATGGGCTGGCCGGTGTCGAGTGCGAGCTTTGCGTGGAAAAGATCCGGCCCGGCTCGCCAGTCGTCGGTGGCCGGGAGGTCGCCGAGTGACTGGATGAAGTTCTCCAAGGCCGCCACGGCTTGGTCTGACGCTGCTTCCAGCCCCGGTTGGATGGTGCTTGGAACGCTGTTCGCGATGTCGTTGCGGATCAGCTTGATGACACCTTGGGCAGACTCGCGTGCAGCCTCGATTCGGACCTCCGATGAAGACCGGAGGGACGACCGGGCGTTCTGGAGGTACTCCGTCGTTTGCGAGAGCCGCTGGACAATCGCGGACTGACGGTCGCCCTCGGGGGCGAAATCGAGATGGAGACAGGCGTATAGCAGCAGCCCGAGTTGCTCGACATAGGCCAGCGGGTTGTTCTCATGAACTCTGTCCTGGCGGAGCCGAAGCGCGATCCGTTCGGCGCGGTTGAGCAACGTGCCGTTCTCTGTCCACAAGTCCGGTGGCAGCTTGGATCTATCGAAGCCGGTTTCGGAATCGGGCGGGGCTGTGAACGGGCCGATCAAGCCATCGGCAAGCGCCAACTGCTGTTGAATCGCCTCGGTGCCGGAATCCGGAAGAACGGAGAGAAGCGAGGTTTCCGTTCCCCCCTCAAGCATGCCCTCCGACATGTTGAACTCCTGGCCCGTCATGATGCTCGTCGCGCCGGACATCAAGACACCGAGAGGATCGTGCGCGGCGCTGTCAGCAATGAACGGCTTGGCGACCTTGTTGTGTTCGTCGGGCGGGTACTTGCCGACCATGCAGTGCGAAGCGGTCAGGACCGTGGCCGCTAGGATGGCGAGAGCCATCTGGGAGTTGTGCGCGATTTTCATGTCGAACCTTCGATCTCGGTTGAATTGGGGCAGGCAACCCGCTCGGTTCCGATACCAGACCTATCCTAACCTCACCCGGCGCCTGATCGTTAGCGGACCGTGTCCATGGCCACGTTGTCGATGAGTGCCCAGATGTCAGTGTGCGTCAAGGTCCGCGACTCCACCGTCTGCTCGGTAACGGTCGTATCGTAGTCCTCGCCGTGGACCTCCCGGAAGAGCTCCGCGTAGTGCAGTTCGTCCATCGACTGAAGCGACGGAAACTCTGTAACGGTTACGTACTGGTAATCCTTGGCCCCACCGGCACCACCCGGGAAGTGATGCCCGTAGAGGCTCCATGACGTGATGTGGCCCTTGGCCACGCGCAACTGGTGAACAGGTTTCCAAAGATCCGTCTCGAGTTCCCGGTAGCGCAACGCCTGGCCCTCTGGAATCTTCATGTAGTCAACCCGCAGAAAGTGTCTCTTGCCGGTTTGGGTTTCCGCGGATGGAACCAGCGTTCCCGCAAGGAAAGCGACGGCCAAAGCTAAGGAAACGGCGAACGCTCGAATGATCATTATTGAGTCCTCCAATAGGAAATATAGCCTACGCAGTGCCGTCGGCACCACCCTGCTAATCCAAGCCCCGCATTCCACTATCGTGGGACTTCGCTGAGATTCTCACCTTCCGGCGGCGGTAGGATGACGCTATGGCAATTGATCGAAGAGCGTTTCTGTCTATGGCGGCGGTGCATGGCTTGGCATTGCGCACGGCCACCGGGCAGCGCCGGAAACCGGTTTTCGCTTCGAACCCGTTCGCGCTTGGCGTGGCGTCCGGCGATCCCAGCCCGAGTGGGTTCGTGCTGTGGACACGTCTAGCCGTCGAGCCGCTCGCTGGGGGCGGCTTGCCCCCGGAGGAGATTGACGTGCGGTGGGAGGTTGCAGAGGACGATGCGTTCCGACGGGTCGTACGATCCGGATGGGCTGTGGCCGACCCGCAGCTCGCGCATTCGATTCATGTCGAGATCGATGGCCTCGACTCTGATCGATGGTACTGGTACCGGTTCGCGGCCGGGGACCACGAGAGTCCGCCCGGGCGGACTCGCACCATGCCCTCTGCGGAATCCTCTCCAGACCGGCTGCGGTTTGCCTTCGCTTCCTGTCAGCACTTCGAGACGGGGTACTACACGGCGTTCGAGCACTTGGCGCGCGAGCAGGCCGATTTGGTCTTCCACCTGGGCGACTACATTTACGAGGGTCGGGCGAACCCGCGGATTCGCGCCCATCGGGGAGGAGAAGTCGTTCGTCTGGAAGAATATCGCGACCGGTACGCCCTGTATCGAACGGACCGCGACCTCCAGGCCGCGCACGCGGCCGCGCCATGGGTTGTCACATGGGATGATCACGAGTTCGACAACAATTACGCTGCAGATGTGTCCGAGCAGCCCGACGTGAGTCGGGACCGATTCCTGGAGCGCCGCGCCGCCGCGTACCAAGCCTACTACGAGCACATGCCGCTCCGCTCGGCGCAGATGCCAAAGGGTCCGTCGATGCGCCTGCACCGCACAGTTTCCTTCGGGCGACTCGCGCAGTTCTCCGTCCTCGACACGCGCCAGTATCGCACTGACCAGCCGTGCGGGGATCGCACCCAGCCTCCGTGCTTGGGAATGGTCGATCCTTCGGCGGCGCTTCTCGGCAAATCACAGCGCGACTGGCTTTTTGACTCTCTGCGCTCGTCCCCGGCCGCGTGGAATTTGCTTGCGCAGCAAGTGATGATGGCGCATGTTGACCGCACGCCGGGGAGTGAGGAGGCCTTCAACATGGACCAATGGCCGGGCTACGTGGCATCCCGGGATCGACTGTTGAACTTTCTGCGCGAAAGCCGTGTGCGCAATCCCGTAGTCCTCACTGGCGACATTCACAGCAACTGGGTGAACGACCTCTTGGCGGATTTCAGCGATCCGTCCTCAGCGGTCGTGGCGACCGAGTTCGTCGGCACCTCCATCAGTTCTAGCGGTGATGGCGGTCCCAACTCCAAGTATGCCGCCGGCGTCATAAGCGATAATCCTTTCGTCAAGTTGCACAACGCCCAGCGCGGTTACGTCTTTTGCGAGCTGACACCGCAGACATGCACGGCCCGCTACCGGGTGCTCGACACGGTCAGCGAGCGTGGCGCTCCGCGTCGCACGCTCGCGGAGTTCGTCGTCGAGAACGGGCGCCCGGGCGCGCAGCCTGCCTGAGACCGGCACCAGCCAGGCGTCGCGCTGGCGAAGGAGAGCAATCCATGCCAACTCGGAAAGTGTCGCTACACGACAAGTACCACCTCGAGAGCGGGGCGGCCTACATGTCCGGCATCCAGGCGTTGGTGCGCTTGCCGATCGAGCAGATGCGACGCGACCGGCGGGCAGGCCTGAACACCGGCTGCTTGATCTCAGGGTACGAAGGGTCGCCGCTTGGCGGGTACGACATCGCATTGGAACGGGCTGGTGAGTTCTTGGACCGGCATGGAATCCGCTTCGTGCCCGGGGTAAACGAGGAACTTGCGCTCGCCGCGGTGATGGGAAGCCAGCTGTTCCAGGAATTCCCGAAACCGCTCTACGACGGTGCCGTGGGCATTTGGTACGGCAAGGGGCCTGGCTTGGACCGCAGCGGCGATGCCCTGCGTCACGCCAACTTCGCCGGCACGGGGGAGAACTGCGGGGCGTTGGCGCTGGCAGGTGACGACCATGTTTCAAAGAGTTCGTCGATCCCCCACCAGAGTGAGCTTTCGCTATACAACTCCGCCGTGCCCGTCCTCAGTCCTTCGAATACCCAGGAAGTGCTTGATTTCGGGCTGTACGGTATTGCCCTGTCTCGATTCGGCGGATCCTGGGCGGGACTCAAGCTGGCCACAGACCTTTGCGACGGCGGAGGGATCGTGGAGTTTGGCCCCGACCGATGCCCGCTGGAGTTGCCGGAAATTGTAGTTGACGGCGAGCCATATCGAAAAGCGATCGGCACCATGCTGGTAGTGCCCTACAGCTTGAGCCTTGAGGCCGAGGTGCACGAGCGGCGTCTCGAGGCGGCGCGCGAATTCGCCCGGGCCAACGGGTTGAACCAGATCACCGAGCGCCATGAATCCGACCGGATCGGCATCGTTACCACTGGCAAGAGCTATGCAGACCTGATGTCCGCGCTTCGGATCCTGCGAGTGGGGTCGGACGGGCTGCGCAGGGCACGCGTCCGCATCCTCAAGCTGGGAATGTCCTACCCTCTCGAGCCAAATGTGGTGACTGAGTTCATCCGCGGTCTCGAGACCGTGGTTGTGGTGGAGGAGAAGCGCTCGTTTGTCGAGTTGCAGTTGCGCGAGTTGCTCTACAACCGATCCCGGCGGCCAGCCGTATACGGCAAGAGGGACGCCGACGGAAACGTACTGCTGCCCTCTCCGGGAGAACTCGACGCGGCTATGATCGCCTTGGTACTGAGCCGCTTCCTGGGATCCGAAGCGGGACTTCCCGCCTGTCCCGAAGACAGTCTGAAATCGGCCGCCAAGCCGGCCGGTGACCGGTCCGCCCGCGGTGCCAGGACGCCGAGCTACTGTTCCGGATGCCCGCACAACCGATCGACGCTGTTGCTGGAGGGGCAGTTGGCAGGGGGAGGGATCGGATGCCACGGGATGGCTGGCCTCATGCGCGAAGCCGGTCGGGGAATCGAATTCCTGTTCCAGATGGGTGCCGAGGGAGCTACTTGGATTGGCGCCTCGCCGTTCAGCGGGACAAAGCACCTGTTCCAGAACCTCGGTGACGGGACCTACTTCCACTCGGGCCGCCTGGCGGTACAGGCCGCCGTGGCGGCGGATATCGACATCACCTTCAAGATCCTGTACAACGACGCCGTCGCCATGACCGGAGGGCAGGCTGCGGCTGGGGCTCTGCCTGTTCCGGCGTTGACACGCGAACTGGAGGCCCAGGGAATTCGACGGATCGTAGTGCTGAGCGACGAGCCCGGAAAGTACCAAGGGGAGTCGGCGCTGGCGCCCTCTGCGGAGTTCCGACCGCGGGAGGACCTCGAAGCGGTGCTCGCCGAACTCGGTCAGGTCAAGGGTGTGTCGGTCATGATCTATGACCAGCTTTGCGCTGCCGAAAAGCGCAGGCGACGCAGCCGGGGCATCTTGCCGCAGCCCACGAGACGGATCGTCATCAACGAGCGCGTCTGCGAAGGATGCGGCGATTGTGTTAAGGAAGCGAACTGCGTGTCGTTGCTGCCGGTCGACACGGAGTATGGCCCTAAGACCCGTGTGCACCAGTCGTCGTGCAACGCTGACTACACCTGCACCTGGGGTGATTGTCCCTCGTTTGTGTCTGTGGAGATCGAACCGGGCAGCGGGTTGCGGCGCTTGCCATTGCCCGACCTTCCCGACCTCGCCGTTCCCGAGCCGGGAGCGAAGGTGCGGGCCGGGGAAGGTTACGGCATCGTGATGCCCGGCATCGGCGGTACCGGCGTCGTAACGATCAATGCCTTGCTGGCAACAGCTGCGCACATGGACGGATTGCGGGTGATCACGCTGGACCAAACCGGCGTCGCGCAAAAAGGCGGGGCAGTTGTCGCGCACATCACCATGAGCGAGGAGCGGATCGAGGCTTCCCAGCGTGTTCCGGTTGGTTGTGCTGACCTGCTGCTTGGGTTCGACCTTGTCGGTGCGGCATACCCCAAGAATCTGGAGTGCTGCGATCCCGGGCGCACTTCCGCCCTGGTGAACTCGAAGGAGATTCTGACGGGTGAGGCCATTCGCAAGGGTTTGACCGTGCTCTCCCCGGACGGCGGATACCTGCAGTCGATTCGAGACGGAGTGCGCCGCGATGGATGCGAATTCGTGAATGCCACGTTGCTGGCCGAGACGCTTTTTGGCGGTCATATCTTCAGCAATCTGTTGCTCGTCGGAGTGGCGTACCAGCGAGGTCTGCTGCCGCTGTCGGCGGAAGCGATCCAGCAAGCGATACGCTTGAACGGCGTCGCGGTCGAACGGAACCTGCAGGTGTTTGCCTTGGGGCGCCAGTACGTCGTCGATTCCGCTCTGGTGGAGTCCTACCTGCCATCGCCAGCGGCAGCTTCCGTGCCGCAGTCGCTCCAAGCGCTTGTTGAGGACCGCGAGCGGGAGTTGTCGGCCTATCAAGATCGCGCGTACGCGACCAAGTACCGCCGGATTGTCGACCGGGTGCACGACGCCGAGACGCGCGCCCGGCAGGGCAGTGAGAGCCTGACGCGGACTGTCGCCTGGAATCTCCACAAGCTGATGGCTTACAAGGACGAGTACGAAGTGGCGCGGTTGCTGGTCGACAAGGCGTTCGATGATCAGGTCGCCAAGACCTTCTCGCGACCCCGCCGGATGGTCTATCACCTGCACCCCCCTCTGCTGCGTCGGCTCGGCGTGCGCCGCAAGATGGCGTTCGGCCCCTGGATCCGACCGGTCCTGCACGTGCTGGCCAAGGGCAAGCGACTGCGTGGATCGCCCCTCGACCCGTTCGGCTGGCTGGCGGCCCGTCGGGAGGAACGTGAATTGGTTGGATGGTACCTGGGCGTCGTGGATGCCTTGCTCGAGCAATTGGACGCCGAAACAGTTGAAATTGCCGCCCAAATCGCGGATGCCCCAAGAGCGATCCGGGGCTATGAGGATGTCAAGCGTCGCAACGCCGCTGTCACGAAGGGCTGGGTCGCGGACCAGCTGGCGACACCGCTCGCGCGCCAGGCGGCCTGACTGCGGAACAGTCCCGGTTTCGCGTCGCGCTCACCCGTGCGGCGCTCCGACGGTCAATCCTCGTTGACGGCGAAGGCAAGGAACGCGTTGCCCGGGATCGAACCGAACGCTCCGTAGCCCGAGTTGACAAACAGCATCCCATCGACCACCGCCGGGCCGGGACCGTTGATCGATCCGCCCCTGGTTCCGACTCCGTTGACTGACTGCGGGAAGTCACGGACTGTGTCATAGCTCCACAGGACCGATCCATCCTCCGTCGAATACGCCCGGATGAACCCGTCAAGGGCTCCCGAGAACACGACCCCGGGTATCGCAGTCACGGCTGCCGACTGGGCCGGCGAGCAGCGCATCCGGCCGCTCGGGCATGGTATTCCCGGTGTGTGCCAGAGTTTTTCCCCGTCTGCGATCCGGAAGGCCGCGATGCCCCCCCCTTTGCTCCGTGTCGGACCGAGGTAGTCTGAGACGGCGACATAGACGTTCTGGTCATCGGCTGCCATGCCGAACTGGATGCCGCCAAGCATTCCGCCTGCTCCGGCGCGGCGCTGCCAGAGGATCAACCCATCGCGATCCGGATCCACGGCATGCACGACGCCAGATTTCTGTCCGGCAACGAGGACGCGCTGCCCCCCAGCCAACGTCACAAGGATCGCTGACGATCCGAAATCGAGGTCAGGACCGTTCGCTTCCGGGCAATTGATCCCGTCAGCCCTCTGGTTGCACGACATGTTGTACGCGTCGCCTACCGTGAACTGCTGCGACCACAATCGCTTTCCCGTGTCGAGGTCGTACGCAATGATCGCATCGCTATCGTCAGTCGCCGGATCAGAATAGTTGTCTCCGGTTGTGACGTACACCCGGCCCAATCGGGTGTCGATCGTCGGGGCCGACCAGATCGCGGCTCCGGATGGACCAAATTGCTGGATGCCCTTCGCATTGGCTCGCTGGGGCCGCGGCTGCTCGGGAATGGTATAGGTCTTCCAGACTCTCTCGCCGTTCGAAGCGTCAATCGCCGAGACGCTCCCGCGGAAGGTGCAGCACTGGTATCCGGCGAATGAGCCGGTGAACTCCTCGATCGAACTGGTTCCGACATACAATCGCCCGGCGTGCAGCGTGGGCGAGCCGGTCAACGTCGCGCCGGGGTGGTCCTCCACCCTGGTTCTCCAGATTTGCATCCCGGTATCGGCGTCGACGGCGTAGAGGTTTGCTTTGGTGTCTCCGAAATAGAGCGTGTACCGGGAGGGTTGTTCCCCGCGGGAGAGCAGCACCGCGGTGCGAATTTCGGCTAGCGCTTCGAACTCCCAGATGGTGCAGCCGGAGCGGGCGTCCAAGGCATATAGCCGCCCGTTTCGACCACCGAGGAAGACCCGCCCGCCCGCAACGGCCGGATGCCCGCGGACACGGTCTGAATCAGGCAACCCGAAGACCCAGCGGAGCTGCAGGCGAGGAACGGAATCGACATCCATGCCCGCGAACCCTGCGCCCTGGAATCGGGAATTTGCCAGGTCGGCGCCCCACCCGATCCATCGCGGTCCGTCGAGCGGGTCAGTCCACTCAACGTCGGTACAGGCTCCTGGGGATCCGGGCCGCTCCACCCGGGCGTCGGTTCCCAGGAATGACGCGACAGCGGCGGCATATCCTTCGGGCAAGTCCTGGCCGATGGCTGCCATGGTGCCGGTCGTCAGGGACTTGAGAATCGCACCGGCCGGGAGCTGTTTCATGGCCTCGATTGATGGAGCGCGATTCTCCCCGCTCTCATGGCATCCTGCGCAGTGCTGAGCGTAGATTTCGCCACCGTCAGGCGCCGCCGCTCGGAGTTCGCCTGTCCCAACGATTGATATCGCGGCGAGTCCGAGAACTATGCAGGAGGCTCCGGCAGTTGGCGGTAGCGGTCGTCGGACATTCATGGCGGCCTTTCCCAGCCTGTGGTGCCACAAGGATGTCCAACATTGTATGTGGAATGGTTGCAATCTGCCGCGAGGTTTCTCAGGGCCAATACCAACCGGCGGGTCCGCTAGGAGACTCGTCGACGCCGGGCAAGGCCTAATCCGGACGGTTCGTGCTGCGAGCATGGCAATGACGGCTCTGTTCGCCTGGTGAAGAGCAGCCGGTGGCCGCTACACTGATTGTGCGTCGATCGGAGATCTCGGTCCCGGTCCGCCATGCTCCGCCGTGGGACGACATTTCTTCCTCCTGGCACTCACGCTCGCCTGGCTTCCCTCTGCGGGTCGCCCGTTGCGTGCCGCGGTTTCACCTGGTTCCGTCGAGGCGATCATCCAGAAGCACTGCGTGGCCTGCCACGGCCCCTCGATCCAAAACGCCGACGTGCGGCTCGACACTTTGGCGATGGACTTCGCAGGCGATGCCCGGGCTGCCGAGACTTGGCATGACGTGCGCGACGCGCTGAACCGCGGCGAGATGCCGCCCCGCGGCGCAGTTCCGCTGGGTCGCGCCGACAGGGAGATCCTCCTCGATTGGCTGGACGCGGCGATTCTCGATGCCAGCAAGAATCGGACGGGTTCCAAGAGCGTCGTGGTGATGCGTAGGCTGAATCGCGGCGAGTACCAGAACACGATGCGGGACTTGCTGGGGCTGGAGATCGATTTCGTGAAGAATCTACCGCCGGACGAAGTCAGTTCCGACGGCTTTACGAACAACGGGTCAGTTCTGCGCATGTCACCGCTCCTGATGGAACACTACCTGGGTGCGGCCCGCGATGGCTTGGGTCGTGCGATCGTCACGGGACCGCCGCCCAAGGTGTATGAACACCGAGCTGAAGAAACGGTCGCTGACAAGTTGAGGACCGTGAACTGGGCGAACCGCCTTGGACGGACCGGCACGTTTGTCGCGAGGGTCCCGGAGTTCCCGGACGAGGGGCACTTCCTGTTGCGCGTTCGAGCGCGGGCGGAAATTCCCGAGGGCGCGCCGTTTCCGCGGATGAGCATTTCGCTTGGATACCGTGCGGATACCCAGACTCCGTCCCGCCAAGTGGCCGAGGTTGATGTCATCGAGGATTCACCCCAGATCTTCGAGTTCCGCGGCCGGATCGAGGAGTTCCCTCTCCAAAGCCGCACTCAGAGCAAATACCCGGGGCTGCTGATTTGGATCCGCAATGTCTATTCCGACGGCAGTCCCCCTCCGGCCGGCGAGAAGGTGTCCTTCGAGCAGGGCGGTAAGGTCAAGGAGAAGCTGGTCTGGGCCGAAGATCCGGAATTCCCCAAGATCATCGTGGAATCCGTTGATTTCAAAGCGCCGGACTACGCGAGATGGCCGCCTGAGCACCATGTCAATCTCCTGCCGGCAGCCTCGCCGGATCCTGGCCGCGAGATGCAGAGTGTGCGCTCCGCCCTGCAACGGTTTCTTCGCCGGGCCTACCGTCGGCCGGTGAGGCCACCTGACATCGATCCGCTGCTGCGTTTCTTCGGCGAGGTCCGCCCGCATGTGGGCGGCTTCGAGGAAGCCATGCGCGAGACCATGGCCATGGCGTTGATCTCGCCGAACTTTCTATACCGAATCGAAGACTCCTCCGAAGCCAGCGGACATGTGGACGACCACGAACTAGCCGCGCGCCTCTCATACTTTCTCTGGAACACGATGCCAGACGCTCGTTTGATGGATCTCGCAGATCGTGGGCTCTTGGCTGATTTGCGAGTGTTGCGAGACGAGACCCTGCGGATGCTGGATGATCCTCGTTCCTGGGCCTTTGTCGAACAGTTCAGTGATCAATGGCTCGATCTGCGGGGCGTGCATCGCGTGGCCATCAACCCGAACTACTACCCTCAATTCGACTTGAGCTTGAAGGAGGACATGCGCCGTGAGACGCAGCATTTCTTCGCCGAGTTGCTTCGCGGGGAGCAAAGCGCCCTGCACTTCCTGAGGTCTGATTTCGCCATGCTCAACGAGCGGATGGCGCGGCACTACGGGGTCCGGGGTCCGCAAGGGGGCACCTTTGAACGCGTTGCCTTGGGCGAGCAGGGGCGATTGGGAGGACTCCTGGCCCACGCGAGCATTCTCCTTTCGAACTCGACCGGTGAGGACTCCCATCCCGTGGAACGGGGCGTGTGGATTCGGAGAGCATTGCTGGGGGATCCCCCGGCGCCCCCTCCTCCGGCCGTGCCGAATCTCAACAGCACCGATCAGGACCTCACGCTGCTGCCCCTCAAACGCCAGCTTGAGCTTCATCAGGACAACGAAGCCTGCGCTCGCTGCCACGAGCGGATCGACCCTTGGGGAATCACCCTCGAAGAATACGACGCGGTCGGACTGCGGCGCGAAACCGTGCTGCGACGTTTCGGCGAGCGTGTGGAGACACATCCAGTCGATGCGTCAGCCATCCTTCCGGACGGCCACGAAGTCGACGGAGCGGAAGCGCTATCGCGCTATCTCGTCGACAGGCAGGCGCGGCGCTTTGCGCGTGCACTTGCTGCGAAGCTGCTGGCATACGCTCTCGGGCGCACCCTGGATTCGACGGACGACGTTGCGGTGGACGAAATCGCCGATCGATTCGAAAAGGAAGGGTTTCGGTTGCGGGAACTGTGTGCAATCATTGTGACCAGCAATTCGTTCCGCGCCCGATAGGGAGGCTAGCGCAATGGCATCAAAACCGTGGCATCTGAGTCGGCGCACGTTCCTCCAGGGGAGCGGCGTCTCTCTTGCTCTCCCATTCTTGGAGTGCATGGGGGCGGACCCCGTTACCCGCGAGCGGCCCAAGCGCCTGTGCGCGGTGTATTTCCCCTACGGTATTGTGCAGCGACAAGAGGGGACTGAAGCGGCCCAGTGGAACTGGTTCCCCCAAGGCTCGGGTCGGGACTACCGGTTCAACAAGAGCTTGGCGCCGCTCGAGCCGCTCCGCCCCGAACTCAGCGTGCTCGGGGGTCTCTCGCACCCGAATGGTCGGAACATGGGAGGCCACGACACCGCCGACACATGGCTCACAGCGGCTGAGCTCAAGGAAGGCCACCTCGAGAACACCGTATCGATCGACCAGCTGGCGGCGATGCGCTTTGGCAGCCAGACACGATACCCCTCACTCGTGCTTTCCAGCGACGGGGGTGTGGGCGAGCCCACAAGGTCCAGCACGTTGTCATTCAGCCGCACCGGGCAGCCAGTGCCGGCGCAGCATCGTCCGAGGCAGGTCTTCGACCGCCTGTTCGGAGTCGATCCGCGGTCCCTGAGGACCCAGCGAAGCAGCTTGGATCGTTCGCGCAGCATGCTGGATCTCGTCTTGGACGACTCCAGGTCATTACAAGCCCGTCTCGGAGACCAAGATCGGAGGAAGCTCGACGAATACCTGGCTTCGGTCCGACAGATCGAGCAGAGGGTTGGAAGATCCCAGCAGTGGCTGGAAGTGCCGAAACCCGCGGTGGATGCCTCGGGTCTGCACCTGTCAGCCGACGACACGACGCCCGGCGAACTGATCCAGACGATGTACGATTTGATCTATTTGGCATTTCAGACTGACTCGACGAGGATTGCTACCTACCAGCTGGGCAACATGAACGGAGCGACATCGATCGCTGGAAAGTACCCGTCGCTCCTCGGCCTTTCAGGCAACATGCACCAGTTGGCGCACAACGCGCGCAAGGGGGACGCGGGTGCTGAACCGCTTGGACATTGGGACCGTTTTCTTACGGAGCAGTTCTCGTACTTTCTCCGGCGACTGAGGGAGACCCCGGATGGGGACGGGAACCTGCTGGATCGCACTCTCGTGCTCTATGGCAGCAGCAACAGCCAGACACACGTCAACTTGAACTATCCGCTGCTGCTTGCAGGCGGGCGTGGCCTGGGCTTGCGGCATGGGAGCTTCCATCGGTTCGGCGACGAGATCCCTCTTTCCAACCTCTATGTGACGATGCTGGACCGGCTCGACGTACCAATCGAGACCTTCGTGGACAGCACGGGCGAGCTGACGGAAATACTCGCTTGAATTGCACCCGGGCCGGGATTGCAGTTGCGAACAGGGGTCCTACCGCAGAGCGAACGCCCAAGTCAGCAGGGCCAGCAACAAGATCGCTAGGGCGATCGTGGCTATCAGCGCAAGTGCCTTCAAACGGCTGCCCCCTGTCAGCCGGGCGACAATGGCTGCTACAGCCTCGTAGAGGAAGTCAACGAAGTCGAACACGCAGGCTCTCCCAAATGCTCCGATACCTGATGTTCAGGGTTGCCGCAAGCGCTCGGTCCCGAGATCGGCGGACGCCTGGCGGCAGGGTTCCGAGATGCCTTCGAGTCCTTGCCGCCAAGAGCCGCTGCCCACAGCCCGCCCTTGCGGGCTGGTGCGAACGGGGAGACTCGAACTCCCACGGGTTGCCCCACTAGAACCTAAATCTAGCGCGTCTGCCAATTCCGCCACGTTCGCCCAAGGGCCGTGCCCCTTCGCCCAACCCTAATCCTACTGGACGGAGCCGATCTCGTCGGGCGAATCCGGCTCTCAACCTAACCAGGTGAACTACCCGGCCTTCCGTGAGCCGAGTTCCCGAATGCCGATAGCCGGCCTCTGCCAAGGCTTTGGGTTCAGTAAAATAGCCTGCATGTCCGATCACATCGCGGTCCTCAAGAACGCGCTATCCGCCGGCGAGGGTGTTGTGCGCCTCGCTCCCTGCTGGGTCCCTCGCTCCTTTCTCATGCCGGGTGGACGTCTCAAGCTTCATCCTGCCGACATCTACGCCTTGGGTGCCCATCGGGGTGGCATCGACGAGCGTTGGTTCTCGTCCACAACCCAAGCGGACAACGGTCCGGGGACTCCCGAAGACGAAGGGCTGAGTTACGTCGTGGCCACGAACGGCAACGGCAGCGCCAGAAAGGTGCTGCTCAAGGAGGGGATCGATGAACTCGGGGACGAGTTCCTTGGCTCGGACGTGATGAGCGCGCAGGGCGGCTGGAACGTGCTTTGCAAGTTCTTCGACAACCTCGGACCGATACCCCATCACATGCATCAGGACGAGGAGGCGGCCGCGAGGGTCGGTCGGAGGGGCAAGCCTGAGGCTTACTACTTCCCGCCCCAGTACAACTACAAGGAGAACAACTTCGCCTACACGTTCATGGGACTCGAGCCAGGCACGACAAAGGACGACGTGCGACGGTGCCTGGAGCGTTGGAACGAAGGCGACAACGGCATTCTCTACCATTCCAAAGCCTACAAGCTCAAGCCCGGCACCGGTTGGCAGATTCCCGCCGGCGTGCTGCACGCTCCCGGTTCGGCGGTGACGTACGAGCCCCAGGTCAACTCGGACGTCTTCGGTATGTTCCAGTCGATGGTGGAGGGGCGCGCTGTTCCGTGGGACCTGCTGGTGAAGGACGTCCCGCCCGAGAACCATCACGATCTCGAATACATCATCGGGATGCTCGACTGGGAGGCGAACGTCGATCCGTACTTCATGCAGAACAGGTTCTTCGAGCCGCTCCCGGTCCGCCCGGTTGAGGAAATGGCCGAAGCCGGATACAGCGAGTCCTGGGTGACGTATTCGACGCAGTACTATTCGGCGAAGGAACTGACTGTTTTCCCCGGTCGCAGTGTGACTGTGACTGACGCGGCGGCCTACGGCTTGATCGTGACCCAGGGACGCGGCTCGATCGGCGTGTGGGACGTTCATACCCCGGCAATGGTCCGATACGGCGAACAGACGGCCGACGAGTACTTCGTGACCGCGGGGGCAGCCGGTTCCGGAGTGCGGATTACCAACGCCAGCCCCGAGGAGAACTTGGTGATGCTCAAGCACTTCGGTCCCGACAACCCTGACGCGCGAGCGCTCGAGCGCTGATCGTCCTGAGCAGCTGGCGTTGCGTGAGCGGTGCCAGGCCGCCCCGTGCGAAGTCCCTTCGGGCGTGGACCTGCCAACGCTTAGTCGGTTGAGGTTGCCTTGTGCACGCCAGGGGTTGGAGGGCGGAGCACTGCTGTGTGTGGTTTATTTCAGCGGTGCGCTTGGACTGGCTGGTCAGCGCGTCCGCGCCGACCGGGCAGGACACTTCCGACCCCGGCTGAGTCCTGACTCCAATCAATAAATCTTATGACTCCAACCATGGGCGCTGATGGGCGGAACGGCCATGATACAATCGCTATTTCGCACACGTCGCGAGAGCTGTTCTGCCCGGGCGTGTGCAGGTTACTCAATCCATTTCCTGGAGCTCTATAGGAGGAGCTTATGGCAACGAAACGAACTCCCGCAGAAGTCATTGCATACGCCAAGGAGAACGACGCTCAGATCTTGGACTTGCGGTTCTCGGATCTTCCCGGACTGTGGCAGCATGTCTCGTATCCCATTGGGATGCTGGACGAGGAAAGCTTCGAAGACGGCTTCGGTTTCGACGGCTCCTCGATCCGTGGCTGGCAGGCGATCAGCGAGTCCGACATGCTGATCCTGCCCGATTCCAACACGGCGTTCATCGATCCATTCACGGAGGTTCCGACGCTCTGTCTCATTTCCAACATCGTCGACCCGATCACCAAGCAGCACTACGAGCGCGACCCGCGGTGGATCGCACAGAAGGCGGAGAAATACCTCCAGTACACCGGTGCTGGCGATACGGCCTTCTTCGGGGCCGAGGCCGAATTCTTCCTGTTTGACAACGTCAGATACGACTCGTCGTACAACTACGGTTTCTACAAGGTGGATTCCGAAGAGGGCCGTTGGAATTCCGGCCGCAAGGAGAACAATCTCGGGTATCGCCCGCGCTACAAGGAGGGCTATTTCCCAGTTCCGCCGACCGACCATCTCCAGGACATCCGGACCGAGATGGTGCAGGTGATGGAGGAATGCGGCATCAACATCGAGTGCCATCACCACGAAGTGGCGACTGGCGGCCAGTGCGAGATCGACCAGCGGTTCGACACCCTCGTGCTTTCGGCTGACAACATGATGCTGTACAAGTACATCGTCCGCCAGGTTGCCTTCGAGCACAACAAGTCGGCGACCTTCATGCCGAAGCCTCTTTGGAACGACAACGGCTCCGGGATGCACACGCACCAATCGATCTGGAAGGACGGCGATCCAACATTTGCGGGCGATGGTTACGCAGGGTTGAGCGAAACCGCCCTGTACTACATCGGCGGCCTGCTGAAGCACTCCCCGGCCCTGGCGGCGATCGTAGCCCCCACCACGAACAGCTACAAACGTTTGGTTCCCGGATTCGAGGCTCCGGTCAGCCTGGCGTACTCTCGCCGGAACCGTTCGGCGGCATGCCGGATCCCGATGTACTCTCCGAACCCCAAGACCAAGCGGGTGGAGTTGCGCTATCCCGATCCGTCCTGCAACCCGTACCTGGCCTTCGCTGCCTGTCTGATGGCGGGCCTGGACGGAATCCAGAACAAGATTGACCCGGGCGAGGCGATGGACAAGGACATCTACGATCTCTCACCCGAGGAACTCGCCAACGTGCCGGCACTACCGGAAGACCTGGCGGGTGCGCTGAGCGCGCTCGAGCGGGACCACGACTTCCTGACACAAAACGACGTGTTCACGGATGAACTGATCACGAGCTACATCGACTACAAGCGCTCGGCGGAGGTCGACGAGGTCCGCCAGCGGCCACATCCGTACGAGTTCTCGCTCTACTACGACATCTAACCCGTCCCCCCGGGGCGCTCTCACGGCTGGGAGTCCTGCCAGGCTCCCAGCCCGTATTGCGTTGTTCCGAGCTACTCCCGGTGGATACTCATCGCTTGGTGACCCAGATCGGACTTGACCACGCCACGTTGCCATCCGCTTGCTCGACGCGCACGTAGTAGTAGTGCTCTCCCGCCTCCAGGGACTGCTCGCGGAATTCGAACTCCATTCGCTCTCCGTCGCCCTTCAGCGTATGGACGTAGCTGTTGTCGCGCACGACAGCGACTTCCTTGATGTCGTCTGTGCCGCGCACCACCACCCGGACGGTGGGAATCTCCGATGTTGAGAAGTCATCCCCCTGGATCCACTCGTCGTCGCCGGCCCGTAGCCGGTAGTCAAGGATAATGTTGCTGGTTGCGGCGTAGGTGTGCCGCTGCCGCATCGCGTCAAGCAAGCCCTGCCTCGAGAAATTCTCGGAGATCACCATGGCGTACGAGGTGTGCGTCGAGACATGGTCGGAGCTGGCCTGAACGCCGAGCTTGTAGCCCTTCTCCCAGGCTAGCCACACGAAGCCCTTCGGCCGGTATCCGCCAGCCCAGAGGTCGTTTCTCGCTTCAGATGAAGCCAGCGGGGCCCCCTCATGCTCGGCTGATGTGCGGGCGCCTTGGAAGATCTCGACGATGGGTTCCAGTTCGGGATCATTGTCGCGCCAGTCGGTTCCCATATTCGTGTGAGAGGTGTGCGAGGTTGCGATGCCTCGCTGCTCGCGGAGGGCGTCGTACAGAAACGGACCGGTGCTCGAGTTCCGTTCTTCCCGAGTGATCGGGATCGGCCTGTTACCCCGCTCGGCAAAGATGATGTTGCGGTGTCCGTTGGGGTAGGAGAGACTTCGCTCGTATCCGAAGAGGGTCACGAACCGGCCGGGCACATGAAACATGTCCTCGGCCTTTTCGGTTCGCCACCAGCTGTACTCGGTGTCTTGGCCGCCCTTGTGGTCTGTCACAAGGAAAAAATCCATGCCCGCGGCATCCATCATGTAGCGAAACGCGGTGTACAGGGAGCCGTCGCCGGATCCATCCAGCGAGATATCCGTGTGACGATGCATGTCGCCTCGATAGATCTTGAACCGCTTTCCGGCGGAGTGGATCGTGTAGTTGCGGATCGCAGCGATCTGCTGCGATTCCCGCGGCTCTAGCGGTAGCATCGCCGGACGTTCCCTGCCTCTGGGGCCGAGCAATATCGGTTCAATGCGCTCGTTGCGGAATTGGCCCGAAATCTCGGCGAAGAAGATCTGGTTATCCCTCGGATAGTGCCCGAAGGTCGGTCCGCCCCACAGCTTCTGGTCTGTTGTCCACGCGGCAAATATCTTGCCGTGCGTACCCGCGAGGCCGTCCATGGGCCCCTCGTTCCGGCCCACGCTCTCGGGTATGCCGAACGGGTCCGCCCACTCTCCTCCGGAGTAGTAGGTGGCCATGACCGCCCACTTGCCACCCGCAGCCCAAAGAGATTCCGGTTTCGTAGCCCGCACTCTAGGCCGTACCAGGATCCACATTCGGCCCTTGCTGTCGGGCACGAGCTTCGGCGACTGGACGTATCGCTGGACGCCCGGGCGAAACCGGCGGTTCACGTCGTCGAGGGGCTCCAGCCACTCGCTGCCGTTCCATACGACTACGCGATTGGTGCGCGATTGATAGATGCCCGTTCCTCCTCGCAGAAGGAAGCCGCTATCCTTTCCCCAGTTTTCTTCGGACTCGTCGTAAGCGATCCACACTCGGTCCTCGCCGTCGACTGCGATGCTGGGACTGCCGTGGTATCGGGGCGTGTCCGTGACTCTGATCAGGTCACCGGCCCGGTGGTCCACCACCGACCGCAATCGGATGTTGTAGCTGCCGCCTTCGTAGCTGTCCCAAGTGACCCAGGCGGTCCCGTTGGTGTCCGTGGCAATGTCTGGATTCCATTCGTTGGCCATCGCCCCGGGGTGGCTGAGCGGTATTTCTGCGGACCACTTGGAACCGTCGAAGGACTTGTGGTAAATCGCTGAGAAGCCGCCTCTCGCGGACTGCCAGGCAAGGTGCAGCGTTCCGTCGCGGTCGCTTGCGAGGGCAGGGAAGAGATTGTTGCCAGCCGCTGAGACGATCGCTCGAGGGGCACTCCATGCTTCGTTCGAGCGCTGCGCGTGCATCAGTCGCCACGACCCCTCGAACCGTTGTGCCCAAACCAGGTGCAGCGAGTTGTCTAGGCCGCTTGCCGAAGCCAGCCCTTGCAAGTCACCATAGGCTCCCTCGACACGGCGGATGGCACCCCACGATCCGTTCGACCAGTCGCGCACGAAGACTTGGTCGTTTTCGTCCTTGTAACCGATCCAAGCCAATGCGAGCGTGCCGTCTCCCGTACCGGACAAGGCGGCGTAGTCGTCCTCGAATTCGTCCGTGGTTACTGCCTCGACGGGCGGCACCCGGCGCAACTCGACGCGGGTCGACAGGATGTGCATGGCGTCCGACGGGGGCAGGTCACTCGGCTTGAAGGAGAAGTCTCCGTTGACCGTCTTCACCGTGACGGTCGCATCGTCCGGCGCTCGGTAGTAGAGGGTGACCCCGACGGTCTGGACTATGGTGACGTGCGGGAATGGTAGTTCGTGCGGATGCATTCCGCCCGTAGGGCGCACCCATGGATCCGTGCGGGCGACCCAGGAGTGGTCCGGGCCGATCGATTCGCCTTCCTTGAACCGATGGCCGCGCAGGTCAATAATCTGGCCTTTGTCCAGGCTGAGCGAGCCGTCCCACTGCGTGGGCTCGAAGTCCTTGATTCCGAATTCGATGTTGACTGCTCTCAGCGGGTGCTCCTGCGATACCGAAGGGGCCGCGAGGCCAATCGCTAACAGGGGGACTGCGAGACGTGTCATGGGCGCCACCATTATGCCCGCTACGTGCCCTCCTCGCGGATTGACGTCGGGACGTGGAACCTCTAAGCTTCATAAGGTGCGTTGGGGGGGCTTGCTGCTGGCATTGGGTGGTGCCCTGCTGTCCGCCCAGGATGTCGCGAGCAACCCCTTTCGCGGAGACGCGAAGGCGGCGGACCTAGGCAAGGCATCGTTTCGGCTGCGTTGCTCGGCGTGTCACGGGATCCGAGCGGACGGTGGGCGCGGACCGGCACTCAATCGCGGAGAGTTCGCCGCCGGAGACACCGATCTCGATATCTACCGAGTCATCGCGGAGGGCGTGCCGGGCACTGAAATGTCCGGGTACGCGGCCCGCAACTCAGAAGAGAGCATCTGGCGGATCGTGACCTTTCTGCGGACCTTGGAGGCTTCTCCGGATGACACGATCGACGGCAATGCCAGCCAGGGGGAGGATATCTTCTGGAACCAGGCCGGATGCGGCGGTTGTCACCGCGTTGGCTCACGGGGAGGCCGGTTCGGCCCGGCTCTGACACGGATCGGTCGCGCGCGGAGCACGGAGCACTTGCGGGCCTCGCTGCTCGATCCCGACCAGGACTTGCCCCCCGGCTATTACGCTGTTGAGATCGTTACCCGCGACGGACAGACGATTCGCGGCATCGGGGTCGGATTCGACGATTTCTCGGCGCAGGTAAGGGACGCGGCTGGCCAGCTGCATTCGTTTTTCCGCGAGGAAGTGCGGTCGATGTCGAGGGAGTTCACATCCCTCATGCCGGACGGGTATGGCGACAGCCTGACGGACGAGCAGCAACGAGACTTGCTCGCCTATCTGCAAAGCCTTCACGGCGAGGAGCAATAGCCATGAGAGTGCCTTCGTTGTGCAGCGTTTTCTTGATTGGGACCGCGCTCGCGCACGGACAAGTGGACCAGGTGACGCTGCGAGCCGCGCAGCAGGATGACGAATCCTGGCTGATGTACGGGCGCAACTACTCGGCCTGGCGCTATTCGCCACTGGATGAAATCGACACCGGAAACGTACACCGGATTTCCCCAGTCTGGATTTTCCAGTCCGGCGTGAGCGGAAAGTTCCAAACGACACCGTTGGTTCGGGATGGCGTGATGTACGTGACCGGTCCGTCGAACCATGCCTGGGCGCTGGATCTCAAGACCGGGCGTGAGCTATGGCATTACTCCGAGCCTGTTCCGGAGGGGGCAGTCGGTTGTTGTGGCAAGCCGAACCGCGGGTTCGCGGTCAAGGGTGACAGGCTGTACAAGGTCAATTTCCAAGCCACCCTGGTTGCCTTGGAAGCGAGTACCGGAGAGGTGGTTTGGGAGGTCGAGCTGGCCGACTATCGCCAAGGCTACTCCAACACGGTGGCTCCGCTGATCGTCAAGGACATGGTGGTTGTTGGAATCGCCGGAGCCGAGTACGGCACGCGCGACTTCGTCGATGCCTACGATGCCGAGACAGGCCGTCACGTATGGCGGTTCTGGACGGTGCCCGGTCCAGGCGAGGCCGGTAACGAGACGTGGGCCGGGGACTCCTGGAAGCACGGCGGGGCCTCGACGTGGATTACGGGGAGCTATGATCCGGACCTGAACCTGATTTATTGGGGGACGGGCAACCCGGGACCCGATCTCGACGGCACTCCGCGCCGGGGGGACAATCTCTACAGCGATTCCATGGTTGCGCTGGATGCCGACACCGGAGAATTGCGCTGGTATTTCCAATTCACTCCCCACGACGTACACGACTGGGACGCTGTTGCCGATCCCGTCCTGGTGGATCTGGAGGTCGACGGTGAGCCCCGGAAGGGCCTGATCCATGCCAACCGCAACGGCCACTACTACGCGCTTGACCGCACCAACGGCGAATTCTTGGTTGGCAGGGCGTATACAGAGGTCACCTGGGCCGACGGTATCGGATCGGACGGCCGTCCGATCTTGATCCCAGGGCACGAGCCCACGGACGAAGGCACCCTGACCTGCCCCGGTCTAGGCGGTGGGCACAACTGGCACGCGACCTCGTTCAGCCCGCTGACAGGGCTGTATTACTTCAACAGCAGCGACGGCTGCCAGATCTATCACAGTGCGCCCCAAGACTATGTCCAGGGGGAATTCTATTTCGGCAGCGCCATGGAGAATGTGTCCGGCGAGCCGCGGGAAGGATCGATTCTTGCCGTCGAGCCCAGCACGGGGGATACCCGGTGGCGCTACCCTCTGGTCAGCCCACCATCGAGCGGGTTGCTGTCCACAGGCGGGGGGCTATTGTTTGCCGGCACCAGCGAGGGGTATTTCTTCGCTCTCGACGCCCGGAGCGGGAAGCCGCTCTGGCGTCTGCGAACCGGCGGTCGGGTGCAGGCACCCGCCATCACTTACCGTTTTGGTGGCCGGCAATACGTCGCCACAGCCTCAGGCACGGCAATCTTCGTATTCACGCTTCCACAGTAGGTGCAGGACCTGCCTAGCGTGCCTCGACGCTTGATCCTGTATGCTCAAGACTCACGGAGCGGCTGCGCTGGTGCATTCGTTTGAGGCCTAGCGGCGTTCCGCACCCATTTGGAGGTTAGGGCATGGACTCTGATATCGAGTTTGGATCTGTTCGAGATATGCTCGGGCGTGTTTTCGGAGGCGGCATCGGGCCGATCGTAGTGCTCGTGCTGCTTCTGTTCCTCGGATATAACTCCTTTCAAATCGTCGGTGCAGGCGAGAGAGGGGTGGTGTTCTCGACGTTTGGTGGTGTTCAGGCAGGCGTGCGAGGAGAAGGGCTTCAGCTCAAGGTACCGTTCATCCAAACGATCATCCCGATGGACGTGCGAATTAACAAGTCCGAAACCGATGCTGCGGCGTCTTCCAAGGACTTGCAAACCGTGGAGTCCCGAATCGCCCTGAACTACCACATCGCGCCGAGCGAGGCCTGGCGGATCTACCAGGAGGTTGGCACGCTTTACAGGGAGCGGCTGATCGACCCTTCGGTGCAGGAGGCTGTAAAGGCGGCGGCGGCCCAATTCACCGCCGAAGAGCTGATCACGCGGCGTGCTGAAGTTTCTGAAGAGATCAAGGCCATGCTCAAAGACCGGCTTGTACCGCACAACATTGTGGTCGACGAGTTCAACATCGTCGATTTCAATTTCTCAAGCGTCTTCAATCAGGCGATCGAGGCCAAGCAGACTGCCGAGCAGGACGCGCTTAGAGCCGAACGAGAGTTGGATCGCGTCAGGATCGAAGCGGAGCAGACCATCGCTACTGCCCAGGCCGAGGCTGAGTCCCAGCGGCTACAGCGCGAAACGCTCACGGAGGAACTCCTGCAATTCCGGGCTATTGAAAAGTGGGACGGGGTCTTGCCACAGGTGGTCGGAGGGGCGGTTCCATTCATCGACATCGGGGCGATGTCCGGGAAGTAGTCCGCGAGTCTTTGGGCGGAAGCCCTCGGGTGTGTGTCCGATCACGCAGTTGATCCGGGCCCTGCCGACGCCGGGATTGCGACAGGTTTCGGCAGATGCCCTCGTCCGGTCCCGGCTGGGGGCGTGAGATCCACGCTACTGGCACTGACGGTCGGATGCCTCCAAACCCTTTTTGAATCGCCGGGGCAGCCGGGCTAGTGTCGGGAGCCCAAGCTAGCCCGCAGCTTGCTCGGCTGCCTGCATTGCTCGCAAGGCGTTGCCGCCCATCACCTTTGCTGCGTCCTCATCGGAGAAGCCCCGGTCCTTCATTGCAGCAATCAGGTTTGGCGTCTTGCCGATGTGCTCCAGCCCGGCCGGGAGCTTCAGCCCCACGCTGTCGAAATCGGACCCCAGCCCGACATGATCAATTCCCGCGACAGTTGCGGCGTGCTCGATGTGATCGACGAGCCGGCTCAGCGGCGGCGTCCCGATCAATTCGACCTCCGCCAGGTTGAGCTTCCAGAGTTCCTCGGAAAGGCGCTGCAGGTTGTCCTTGAATTCCCTCCTCGCAGCCGATCGCTGTTGCCCGATCTCTCGGAGTTCGGAGAAGCGCGCCCGGTGCCCGTCATCGAGCATGCCCGTGAAGTAAGCCACACCGAGTACACCACCGTTCTGCGCCAGTACCCTGAGCATCTCGTCAGTGAGGTTCCTTGGATGGTCAGCCACTGCACGGCACGCCGCGTGCGTGTTCAGCACGGGAGCCACCGAGGTGTCGATCGTGTCGAAGAAGGCTTGTTCTGAGGCGTGCGACAAGTCTGCCATCATTCCAAGCCGGTTCATTTCGCGAACAATCTCCCTGCCCTGGTCCGTCAGGCCTTCGGGCCCGTCGGAGTATTCCGCGGCGCCCACCCACGGGGTGTTGCCGCTATGGGTCAGCCCCAGGTACCGCGCTCCCAGGCGGTACAACTGCCGGAGCACTTCGATGCTCGAGTCAATCATGTGCCCGCCCTCGATGCCGAGGAGCACACCGATTTTGTTCTCGCGTTGCGCCCGCAGCACGTCGTCGGATGTTGTCGCGAGAAACATGTCGTCTGGGTGTCGCCTGACCTCTTCGACGATCACGTCGGTGATCCGCAACGCATCCTTGACCGATTCCAGCGGAGTTTTGTTTCGAGCCGGACTGAATACGGCGAAGAACCCTGCGGTCAGTCCTCCCTGCCGCATTTTGGGAATGTCGACCTGGCTGTATTCCGGGCTCTCTCCTAAGTTGAGGCCCTCTGACACCAACCGCGATGGCGTGTCGATGTGGAGGTCCAGGTAGAGCGGCCCCGTGGCCGCCACGGGGTTCTCGGGGGCTTGCTCCGAGGCCGTACCGCAGGCACCCAGGAAAGCGGCGGTAGATATGCCGAAGTCACGTCTGTTGAGCACGGTTGTCAGATTGTACTTGATCTCCCGCTGATCCATCCCTCTCTTCACCGTCGACACCTGAGCGCCGCTCCAGGCCGACTTGTCTCTATTGCGTGCGGACCTCGAGGCGGCCTGGTCGTCAGGAACCGGGCCGTGCACGGTCGGAGGCAGCCTCGATTCTCTTGCGCAAGCACGCAAAGAACTTGTCGGCGATCATTTTCGCCGTTCCTGCCAGTAGGCGCTGGCCAACCCGGGCTACGGCCCCCCCTACTTGTGCCTTGGCTTGCACCGAAATCGAACTCGCCGTGTCCTGCTTCTCGATTGTCACTCGGGCTTCCCCGGTGGCGAAGCCGGCGTTTCCGCGTCCGCTGACTTGCATCACGTAGGACGACGGGCGGTCCAGGTCTCGAAGCTCGACAGTACCCTTGAAGCGGCCCTTGATCGCCGCGACTCCGATCGTCATTGTGGCTTGGTACCGGTTGTCGCCGAGCGGCTCCAACGAGTCGCATCCAGGCAGGCAGGACGCGACCGTCTCCGGGCGAGTCAGCGCGTCGAAGATGCTCTCCGGCGTCGCGTCAACTTCGTATCGGCTTTGGAACTCCATGGTGGCAATGCCCTCGTAGCTTGAGCCCTGACTCGCTTGGTTGGGTCTGGCAGGGTGCCTCCTAGCCTATCCGAATGCCCTGCCGCGTGGGTTTCCGTCGCAGCGAGGTTCCAATCTTCGCGCTGCGAGTCTAGCGGGTCTAAGCTCCGTGCGGCAGGGTGTTCAGGTGCACCGCGAGCCGGTCGAGGCTTGCCAGGTTGTGAACCGGCAGGAAGTTGTCAACGTGGGGCAGGGCAGCCTGCAGCCCTCTCGTCAGTGGCTCGTAGCGCGGGTCGCCCAGCAATGGGCTGAGCCAAATCAACCGGTGGCATGACCGCTGTAATCGTGCGACCTCCCGTCGTAGCGACTCAGGATCCCCGCGGTCCCAGCCATCAGATACCAGCAGGACGACCGCTCCGTTCCGGCGAATCCGCCGCGCCCACTGGGTGTTGAAGACGCGCACGGCATCTCCGATGCACGTGCCACCGGACCAGTCGGGCACGAGCCGGCCGATTTCTCGCAAGGGGTTGCTTCCGCGTTGTCCGCGCAGCTTCTTTGTGATTCGGGTGAGGCGTGTCGCGAAGACGAACGATTCGACGCTCCGGAGGTTGCCGGCCAGACAGCAGGCGAACCATAGCATCATCCGGGTGTATCGCTCCATCGAACCGCTGATGTCGCAAAGCAGAACCAGGTGACGCGGAGCCGTCTTTCGCAACCGCATTGGCAGGGGTGTCGGGTCGGCTTCCCGCCATGCGAACTTGGCGAGCAGCTTGCGGAGATCGGCGGATGTACCCCGGCCCGCTACCCAGCGCTTTGTCCTTCTTGGTTCCGGACGCCACCGCATTTCGCGGAGGAGGCGGATGGCTTGGGCCGTCTCTTCCGCGGTGAAGCTCTTGAAGTCCTTTTGGCGCAGGACCTCTCGTTGGCTGTAGGTTGCGATTTCGACACGCTCGACTCTTGCGCCCTGATCGGGCACGACGGAGCCGGTGTCTCCGGCCAGCGACTCCATTTCGACGATCGGCTCGCCGAAGCGCCGCTCGCTTCCGAGCGGCCGCAAGTCCAGCTTTGTGCTCGTTCCGGACGGTTCCTTCCAGAACGCCTGGAAGGCCTGGTCGAATACTTGCAAGTCTTCCGCCCGGCTTACGAGCATCGCCCGCAGCGCGAGCCGGAAATCGTCCTTTTTCCCGATGTTGATGCACTGGGCCGCCCGTGCGGCTTCGATTGTGCTGCCGGCTGGCACTGCCAATCCGAGAGACCGGAGAAACCGGGCGAATGCCGTCAGGTTTTCGAGGAGGTGGCCCATTTGTTGGCAGGCTCTTGACCCGCGTAGCTGGTCCGAACGCCCCGATTTTGGGCCCGGTCGAGCATCGCCCTCACTGGATCCCCGCGGACGGTGTGGATATCTTCCTGGTTCTTCAGAAGGAGCCCTAGCGTCTGATCGATTCGTTCCGGGGTGACGCGGTTGTCGTTGAGTGCCACGAGGGCTGTGACCCAGTCCAGAGTTTCCGAAACGCCCGCCTTCTTGTACAGGTCCGCCTGCCTCAGTTCCTGGACGAATGCGGTGGCCTGCTCGCTGAGAGCTCGGCCTGCTCCCGGGACCTTGGTTTCGACAATCCGGAGCTCTTTCTCGAAATCAGGATAGTCGATCCAGCAGTATACGCACCGTCGCTTGAGAGCGTCGTGAAGCTCTCGCGTTCGGTTCGACGTGATGAGGATGATCGGAGGACGCGGTGCGCGGACCGTCCCGAGTTCCGGAATCGTCACCTGGAAATCCGAGAGCATCTCGAGTAAATACCCTTCGAATTCCTCGTCGGCTCGATCAAGTTCGTCGATCAGCAGCACAGGGGCTGGCCCGTCATGCTCGAGTGCACGCAGCAGTGGCCGCTCAATGAGGAACTCCCTCCTGAAGAGCTCCTTGGCGGCAGCCGTCCGGTCCAGATTGCCACCGTCGCGCATCAAGTGGATTTCCAGGACCTGCCGGGCATAATTCCACTCGTACACTGCTTGATGGATGTCCAGCCCTTCGTAGCACTGCAGTCGAATCAGGTCCCGGTCGAGGCATCCGGCGAGAGCCTTGGCCACCTCTGTCTTGCCAACGCCGGCCTCGCCTTCCAGCAGGATGGGCCGTCCAAGCCGCAGCGCCAGGTACAAAGCCGTCGACAGGGCGCGACCGGACACATAGTCCTCTCGTGCCAGTAACGACTCCAGTTCGTCGATGGAGCCGGGAATCGGCTTGGAATCGCTCATGGACGCGGTTCGCTGTCTAGCCGCTCCGCGAGGCGGCCGCGGTCACAGCGCGCCGGACCCAGACGGGCGCAACCGCTTTGCGATACCCCGCCGAAGCATATACGTCACCTAGCACTTCGTCGTCGTCCAGGGATTCTGCCGTAGCTCGGGAGGCGCTGCCGATTGCTTCGTCGGTCAAGGACCGTCCGACCAGTGCCCGTTCGACAGCTTCTGCGCGTACCGGCGCGGGACAAAGGCCGCCCAGCACAACGCTTGCTGCAGTGCAGGTCCCGTTGTTGGCAGCCACCTTGGCCGCTGCTCCTATGACGGCGTACCGCGAGGCAGGGTGGGCGAACTTGGCATAGGCTGAGCCCTCGCCCGCGCCCGCTTCCGGCAGTTCGATGGCGGTCAGGATCTCATCCTCGCCCAACGCCGTCGACATCAGACCCTCGAAGAACTCCGATGCCCCAAGCCTCCGCTCTCCTTGGGGGCCGGTGATTAGGAATTCGGCGCCCAGGCAAGAGAGTACCTGGGGCAGGTCGGATGCCGGATCTGCGTGGGCGACGTTGCCCCCGATCGTGCCGCGATTGCGGACTGCCGGGTCGCCAATCATTCCGGCTGCTTCCGCGAGCGCTTGGGCTCTGGCTCTCAGTTCGGCCGAAGCGGCCAGTTCGGCGTGCGTCGTCAATGCTCCGATGCGGATGGTTCCGGAGCTGCATTCGATCCCGCGCAACACCTCGACTCGGCCGATGTCGATCAGCGCCGACGGTGCCGCGAGCCGCAGTTTGAGCACTGGAATGAGGCTATGTCCGCCCGCGAGTATCTTGGCGTCAGGATTCTTGCTCAGGAGTTCCGCAGCCTCGGCCACGGATGCCGCGCGATAGTACTGGAATTCGGGTGCGTACATGGCTCAGTTCCTCTCCTGTACGTCCTGGATGGACCGCCACACGCGCTCGGGCGTCAGTGGCATTCTCACGCCCTCCACGCCGAGCGGCTGGAGAGCGTCAATGACTGCGTTGTAGACTGCGGCCGTAGAAGCGATTGTGCCAGCCTCGCCGATGCCCTTCACGCCCAGCGGATGGTGCGGCGACGGAGTGACGGTTGAGTGGACTTCGATGTCCGGGAGGCGATCGGCGCGAGGAATCGCGTAGTCGAGCATGGAGCCGGTTAGCAGCTGGCCTCCTTCGTCGTAGACGGCCTCCTCCCACAGGGCTTGCCCGATGCCTTGGACGATACCGCCGTGGACCTGACCTTCGACGATGACAGGATTGATCTGGGGGCCGCAGTCGTCCACGGCCACATACCGCTTCAGTTCGACATGCCCCGTTTCCGGATCGATCTCCACTACCGCGAGGTGCGCACCGTAGGGGAACACGAAGTTTGGCGGGTCATAGAACGAAGTCGCTTCCAGTCCCGCTTCGACTCCTTCCGGCATGTTCCAGGCGACGTTTGCCATGAGCGCGATGTCTTGGATGGTCTTGCTCGAGTCGGGCGATCCCTTGACAAAGAACTTGCCGTCCTCGTAGTCCATGTCCTCGACGGCTGCCTCCAGCAAGTGAGCGGCAATGATCTTCGCCTTTTCCCTGATCTTGCGGGCTGCGAGCGCAAGGGCCGCCCCGCCGACCGCTGTTGTCCGGCTTCCATAGGTGCCCCAGCCCATCGGAGTGTTGTCCGTGTCCCCGTGGATGACCTTGACGTCGTCCGGGGACACGCCAAGCTCCCCCGCGACAATCTGGGCGAACGTGGTCTCCTCGCCCTGACCGTGGGGCGAGGCCCCGATCATCACGTGAACCTTTCCACTGGGGTGGAAGCGCAGGATCGCGCTTTCCCATAGCCCCCCTTGGAAACCGATCGCGCCGGCGACCTGGGACGGTCCCAGGCCGCAGATCTCGACATAGGTCGAAAGCCCCAGGCCGATGTATCGACCGTTCTCGCGTGCCGCGGCCTGGTCCGCTCGCAACTGGTCGTAGCCTGCCTCGTCCAGCAGCTTGCCGAGCGCGCCGGCGTAGTCGCCGCTGTCGTATGTCAGGCCGGTGACAACATCGTGGCCGTCGTCGAACTTCGGGATGAAGTTCCTCCTGCGGATCTCGGCCGGGTCGGCCCCGATCTTGGCTGCGAGCAGGTCCACGAGGCGTTCGAGCATGAAAGTTGCCTCGGGCCGTCCGGCTCCGCGATAGGCCTCGACTGGAGTCGTGTTGGTATAGATTCCGTACACGTCTTCATGAATCGCGGGGATGTCGTACACACCCGACAGCATCAGTCCGTGCAAGATCGTCGGGATGCCCGGGGCCGCCGTGGAAAGGTAGGCGCCCATCCCGGCCCAGACGGTAGCTCGAATTCCGGTGATCTTGCCGTCAGCTGTCGCGGCGAGCTCGATCTCTTGGATGTGGTCCCTTCCGTGGGTTGTGGCTTGGTAATTCTCCGTGCGCGATTCGACCCACTTCACCGGGACACCGAGACGCTTGGAGCAGAAGACCGTGATGAAGTCGGCCGGGTAGACTGCGATCTTGCTGCCGAATCCGCCTCCCACCTCCGGGGCGATAACCCTCAACCGATCCTCCGGGACATTTGTGACCAGCGAGCAAAGGAATCGCACGATGTGCGGATTCTGGGTCGTGTTCCACAAGGTGAGCTCGCCTGTGGCGGGCTTGTAGCTCGCCAAGGCCGCGCGCGGTTCCATCGCGTTCGGGATCAGGCGCTGCTGGACAATCGTCTCGCTGACGACGACATCCGCCTTCTCGAACGCTTCTCCGATGTCGCCGCCTCCGGTGACGGTCCAGTGGAACGCTTGATTGCCTTCGATCCCTGCGTGCAGCTGCGGGGCATTGGTTGCGGCTGCCTGCTTAGGCTCGACGACTGTGTCGAGAGGCTCGTAATCGACCTCGATCAGGTCGAGCGCGTCGCATGCCTGGTATTGCGACTCCGCGACGACCACCGCCACGATGTCTCCGACATAGCGCACCGTTTCCTTGGCCAGACAGTGGAAGTCGGCGATCTTCAGTTCGGAGTTCGGCAACAGCCACGCGCACGGTGCTGGCGCCAGTTCCCCCTCCGTGTCCGCAGCAGTGTATACGGCCACGACGCCGGGAGCCTGCGATGCTTGAGACGTGTCGATTCCCGCAATCCGGGCATGGGCGTATGGACTACGCAGCATCGCCGCGTGCATTGTGCCGTGCAGGTTGATGTCGTCCGTGTAGGTGGCGCTGCCCGTGATCAGGCGCGGGTCTTCCCTTCGGCGGATGCCGGAACCAAATGTCGAGGCGCTCATTGGGAACCTCCTTCCATCGACCCTGCCGCATCACGTACGGCGCGCACGATGTTCTGGTAGCCGGTACAGCGGCAGAGGTTGCCTTCCAATCCGTGGCGAATCTCCTCGTCACTCGGATCCGAGTTGCACCGCAGCAACTCTTGGGACGCCATGATCATGCCGGGCGTGCAGAATCCGCACTGTAGCCCGTGCTTATTCCAGAACGACTCCTGAATCTGGTGCAGCCCGTCGGTCCCCGCCAACCCTTCGATGGTGGTGATCGACGCGCCGTCTGCCTGCACCGCCAGGCAAGTGCACGACTTGGCGGAAACGCCGTCCAGCAGTACAGTGCAGGAACCGCACTGGCTTGTGTCGCAACCCACTTTCGTTCCGGTCAATCGTAGGGTGTCGCGAATGAAATGAACCAGCAGCAGTCGCGGTTCCACTTCTCTGTCGTACTGGCGTCCGTTGATCTGGACGCTGATGGGTATCTTCACCGGTCAACCTCTCTTTCAGCACTGACCGGGTCAGCTGCTGGGCCGAACCGGAAATGCCAAGCAGATTGTATACCAATGGCGTCAGGTGGGAAAACCGCGGCATTTCGGTGAACCGACCCGATCAATAGAGGCGTCCAGGCAGGGACGGCACGTCGGCGAAAGCAAGCGCGGGCGATTGGAGCCGCCGGCAGTTCCCGTCGGTGCTCAACGATGACTGGGCTTGGGGCGTTGCCCTCGTTCTGTCAGACCTGATCTTGGCTCTGGCTGTCGGCCGGTACGGCGCGCGTCGCTGCCGCCAGGAGACGTTGAACCGCGAGCATTCCGGTATTCGGATCGGATGATGGTGGGACTTCGTGATACGGGCCGTGATGCGGACCGAGGCGGCCATTCGAAATGCTTTGCTGATGTATTGCTCGTGGCGCGACAACCACGACGGTGGGCTGCTTCCGTTCAGTCCGGACACCACATCCAGGATCGCCAGCACCGAGCTGTTCCAAGTTGGCGCCGTCTTGGCGGTCCTGCCGCTTCCAGACAGGAAGCTGGCGGTGTCGGCATTTCGCACAGAATCCGCGGATTGGCGCCCCGGGCGCCGCGTGGCACTCGCGAATTTCCACGCAAGGCCCTGTTCTTGGACCTTCCCCAGGGCGCCCGCTATCGGGTCAGACTGGTATTTCTTCTGCGTTCCCTCAGCGAGAAGTAGACAGTCCCTGCGACGAAGTAAACCAGGGTGGGAATAGCCAGCTGGGACTGAAACTGTGACAGCGCATCCCGATAGCCGTCGCCCGGTGCGTCGATGAGGCAATAAACGAGCCAGAGGCACGACGCCAGGGCCGCGGCGGCAATCGCGCCTGAGAGGATCGTCGGCAGCGAAGTTCGCGCCGCTTGCGGAGGAATCATGGGTTCCGGAGGTGGAGCGGCCTCCGACTCGACCGCTTGCTCCAAATCATCGGGCTTGCTCGCCCCCATGGCCTTGGCCAGGCACCAATAGGAGGCCATGGCGAATCCGTAAACGGGCAGGAAGAGGAAGAACAGATGCAGGATGCCGCTTTGCTCGAGAATGACCGCGAACGCTACCGACAATCCCCAGGCGAGCATGGCCGCCCAGTTCAAGCTGCCGCCGTGGCTCGTAGCCCAGTATCTGCGCAGGCCCGTGCGCGGGAATACCCAGTGCTCGGTCACGACAATGGCACCGATGGGGGACATCAGCAATCCGTAGATCGCGACGTAGTCGAGCAGTCCCGTGAATACGAATGGGAAGCAGGCAATGACCGTTGTAGCTGCGCCTGCGACGAGCGTTACCTTGGCCCGCGACCAGTTCGGAGTCACGGCCTGAAGCGCAAGGCCAACGCGATAGAGCGTTGGATTGGAGGTTGTCCACCCGGCGATCACCACGGCGAGCACGCCTACCCATCCGAGCGCTTGATAGCCGACTTCACCCGCATCGAGGGTCGTTAGGGGGCGCTGCATCAGCATGGCTGCCCCGGCGCCCATCAGCCCCGCACAGATCCAAGCCAGGTAATGGCCCAGGAACATCCCAAACGACGAAAAGAGGCCATACGAGGCCTTTCGTGCGTACCGGAACAGCGCCATGTCGGAGAGTGCGCCGTGCATGCCGAGATTGCAGATCCAAGCGAACGCCGCGACCTTCCAGAAACCCATCGGCTCGCTACCGTCCGGAGTGCTTCCGGTCCACACCGATTGCCGGGCCATTTCGAAGAATGTTGCACTCTCGCTTGATGCAAACAGTTCCGGCAAGACCGCGACTGCGCCGACGATGAACATCAGGAACATCCACGGCGAGCAGACAGTGGCGAACGTCGCGAGTTTCTTGAATCCCAAGATTGCCAGTGTGACGACGACTGCGCCGACGCCAAGCACAACCAGCACGAAACGGAAATCAGTGGGATACCAGTTCAGTTGTGGCGGAATCCCGAACGGGATGCGGACCGCCGATGCAGAAACCGTAATCATGCAGCCAGCCATGATCGAGTAGAGGAACGCGTTGACGAGGTTGTAGATCGAGGTCAGGCGCGGGCCGCCGATCTTTCGCAGGTACCAGTACAGGGTCAGCCGAGTGTCCACCGCGATCGGGGCGCATACCAGCGCCCAAGTCAGTACCGCCAGCAAGTTCCCGATCACGAGCCCCAAAAAGATGTCCTGAACGCTGGCGCCCCAGTTGACGAACGTCACGCCGATCACGAACTCGGTCGCTGCGACATGCTCGCCGGCATACGCCCCGGCGAAGTATCCCGGCCCGAGCAGTCTGGACCGAGGGACCGGTTCGCGGTCGAATTCGTACAGGAAATCGGGGTCGTGGCTGCTGTCCGCAGCTTGCGTCGTCAGGTTCATGGAAGCGGGTCTCGGGTCGTGAGTGTCATTTGCGCCGCCCGAGTTCCGTCGCTTCGTAGCGTCGGACTTCCTGGAGCCAGCAGGATTCGGTCGGGACGCCCTGCATCTCGCAGTACCGGTCCCAGACCGTTCCGAAAGGCATTGTCAGGAGTTGCTCATGCAGGGCTAGGCGACCAGTGTAGTCCTGTTGCAGCTCCATCTGTCTGAGCTTGCCGGTTGGCTCCAGCAGCGCCAGCAGCAGCGCTTTCAGCACCGCTCTGGCGCCAATCACCCAGGCTGCGACCCGATTGATGCTGGCGTCGAAGAAATCAAGGCCGATATGGACTCGTGGCAGGTATCCGCCGCGGACCAGTTCCTTGCCGAGCTCCCTCATCTCGTCGGACAGGACGACGACGTGATCGCTGTCCCAACGGATTCCACGGCTCACGTGCAGCAGGAGTCGGTCAATCCACAGCATTACCGAGGAAATCTTGTCCGACACGACTTCCGTGGGGTGGAAGTGGCCCGCGTCCAGGCACAGTACCGTGCCGCGCGATATGGCGTAGCCCAGATAGAACTCGTGCGAACCAACGACGTAGCTCTCCGACCCGAGGCCGAACAGCTTGCATTCCACGGCATCGAGGTTGGCGGAGGGGGCCAAGCGCTCGCGAAACAGCTCGTCAAGCGATGCCACCAAGCGGTCCCGCGGACTTCTTCGGTCGGCCGGAATATCCTTGTAGCCATCAGGAATCCAGACGTTGGTGAGGCACGGCGTTCCGAGCGCCTCGCCGAATGCGGCTCCGATCTTGCGGCAGGCTTGGCCGTGCTCGATCCAGAAATTTCGCACGCCTCGGTCCGGATGGGCGAGCGTGAAGCCGTCCTCCGCTCTTGAATGGGAGAAGAACGTCGGGTTGAAGTCGAGGCCGATCCCGATGGAGCGGGCCCAGTCCGCCCAAGTGGCGAAGTGTTCCGGGAGCAGTTCGTTGCGTTCCACCTTGCGTCCTTCGGTTTCCGCATAGATCGCGTGGAGGTTGAAGCGGTGGCGGCCGGGAATCAGGGACAGCGCTTTTTCGAAGTCGGTGCGCAGTTCATCGGGAGTCCTGGCCTGGCCGGGATAGTTCCCGGTGACCGCCAGCCCGCCTCCGATCTCATCTCCGGAACTCTCGAACCCGCGGATGTCGTCTCCCTGCCAGCAGTGCATTGACAGGGGGATCGAAGGGAGTGTCGCAAGTGCCGCGTCGCAATCGACGCCCAAGCTCGCGTACTGATCGAGCGCTAGGGCGTATTCCGCTTGGGACGGCAAGGTGGAACCAAGAATAACCGATCCGGTCCGTACCCGACCGCGTCCATGCCGGTTCCGGACAGGGGACTGGCTCTAGCCTCTTCGGATCTGTTGCGAAAGGTACAGCCCCAGGCCGGCGTCCTCAATGATCTGGAGCTGGGACTCGAGCCAGTCGATTCGGTCTTCTTCCTGGGCGAGTATGCTCTCGATGAGCTCGCGCGATGTGTCGTCATTGTTCTTGACGCAGACGTTGATGCCGTGATTGGCAGATTCCGCCGTCTTGACGGCGAGAGCGCGGTCGTTGGCATGGATCTTGGCAACGTCGTCCCCGATGGACATGGCATGCGTGTCGCGCAGGCTCGGCATTCCCTCCAGGAACAGAATCCGGTCGATAAGCTGCTCGGCAAAGAGCATGTTGGCGATTGAGTCCTTGCGGATTCGCTTCGCGACCCCCTCGTAGCCCCAATCCAGGCACATCCGCGCGTGAAGGAATGACTGGTTGATCGCAGTCAACTCGCACTTCAGCAGTTTCCGCAATTCTTCCAAGACCTTAGGATGACCAATCATCTGTTATTTCGCTCCCTCGAATCTCAACCGCCCCGCGTGTCGGCCAACCTGACGCGCTCCCCAAATCATAGCCTAGCCCTCGAAAGCCGCCCGCTCGGCCGACTGCCACTCGCTTGACGTACCAGCAGCCATGCGCAGACTTCGGAGGCGCGAGAGTTCCGGAGTTTCTGGACGAACGAGTCCGGGACTGTCAGCACCCGCCTCGGTTGAAACCAGGGGAGAACGAGCCGCGCCAAGCATGGCCGGGCGTTGAGCTGGCCAGTGGCACAACTGAGCGGCTCGTTCCTAGTGTTCCCTGTCCGAAATCTCCCGAAAGCGCTCCAGCGCGATCTCGCCGCGAACGGCATCCCCACGCTGGAGATGAATTCGGCCGAGCAAGTATTGAATGCTCGGATCGTCCGGCAGGAGTCTGCCAGCCGCCTGCAGGGCCTCGACCGCCGCGTCTAGCTTTCCCGACTCTTGGTAGACGATTCCCAACTCCCGGAGTGACGGCCCATGTTCTGCATCGACTTGAAGTGCGGTGCCCAGCGACACCTCGGCGGTGGCGAGGTGTCCGAGGTCATGCAGGAGGCTTCCGAGATGGAAGTGCGGCCATGGGGACCGGACTTCGTTTTGCTCGTCCAGCGAAATCGCATGGTTGTAGACGTTGGTGGCCTGCGAAAAGTCACCCATCCCCTCCAGACACTGCCCGAGCAGATCGTGTGCTTCGACGGACTTCGGGTCGAGGCGAATCGATTCTCGAGCCGATTGAGCCGCGTCTACAAAGCGTTGCTGGTCGTAGTAGATCCGGGCCAGCGAATAGCGATAGCGGCTGTTGTCTGGGTGTTCTTCGACCAGTCTCTCAAGCTCGGCGCGAGCCCAATGCCCTCTCCTGATCCTCAGGTACGAACTGGCGAGCAGGAAGCGTTCATTCTGGCTCAGCGTCCTGATTGCGTCCGAGCGCTTCAAGGCCGACGCTGCCGGAAAGTACCGGCCTGCCTGGTAGTGGGCGACCCCTAGAGCACGCAGGACCTTCGCATTTGCCGGATCCGCATCGGCGGCCAAGAACAAGATGTCCTCCGCAGTAGTCCAGGACTCGGTTCGGATCGCCATGGCCAAGGCGTTCGCCTCTGAGGCGGGTAAGCCAAGATTGGCTGGGTCCAGCGTCAATTCACGGTCGTCGGCGATCAGCAGGACGCTGGCCAGGGCCATCGGCAGCAATCGCCATTGTGGCCAGGTGCAGAGCTTCGCGGATATTCGCATGCAAGCTACCGCATCCCGCAGTCGGCTGGTAGGCGTGAATTGATCCGGCGCAGCCCCTGGCAGGCCGTTGCTGCCGCATCGGGCTTTCCCGCGGCCCGGAGCAGCAAGATCAAGGGCTCGTATGGGCTCACGAACCAAGGATCCGCTTCGACAGCGCGTTGCAGCGCTTGCAGTGCCCCCTCGGGTTCTCCCCCGGCCAGTCTCAAGCGCCCGATTTCGAACCATGCCTGGGCGTAGCCCGGGAACGCTTCGACCGCTGCCCGAAGGTGTTCGTCGACGGCAACGGGCTCCGGGCCGTCGTGCCTCTGCAATTCCCTCATCGCCGCGTGATAGTGCCGCTTGGCCTCGGGAGGGGCCATCAGATGGGATGCGCTAATGCTCTCGCCATGGCTCTTGCCCAGCCGATACAGCACGATTGCCGGAATTCGGGGACTGCGCGGCAGGTTGGATATCGCAGTACCGGACGGCCGGTATCCGGGACTGTTGACCCAAATGGAGCAATCCTTGCCTCCGTCGTTCCGTTCGAGCCGGAATCCTCCGTTCTGGTCAAGAGGGATCGGCAATGACACCGATTCGCCGCAGTGCAATTCCATGACCGATGCCGCCGGCAGCGGCATTCCGTCATCTGTAGTGATGTGCCCGCTCAGCGCTTGGCCAAGCAGCCGCACCACGCCGAGCGCCAGTGCGACCAACAGCCTACAGTGCATGCCGCCCCATCATACTGGGGAAGCGATGCTGCATCCGAGGTCATGCCTCGCCCCATTCGTGCTGGCCGCCGCAATGTCCGTGACAGGCCAGCAATTTGAGAACGTCTTGGCGACGTCCGGCATCGAGTTTCATCACGAGGCGTCAAAGACGCCGAGAAAGTATCTCCCCGAGACGATGGGGAGTGGGGTGGCGGTGTTCGATGTCAACACTGACGGTCACATGGACGTCTTCTTCGTCAATGGAGCCAAACTCGCATTCCCGCAACCCCATGGCGCCGAACCGTCCAAGTCGGATCCCAGGTACTGGAACCGCCTCTATCTCAACCGAGGCGGAATGCGATTTGAGGATGCCACCGAGCAATACGGCGTCCAGGGGCGCGGCTATGGGATGGGAGCCGCTGTTGGTGACTACGACAACGACGGCGACCCCGACCTGCTAGTGACCAATTTCGGAACCGGAGACGTCCCTGCAGCCGTGCTCTACCGCAATGATGCAGGCAAGGCTTTCACCGACGTGACTCGGGAATCGGGAATCGATGCGCGAGGCTGGGCGACGAGCGCAGGCTTCTTTGACGCCGAGAACGACGGCGATCTCGATTTGCTAGTCCTGCGATACATGCAATGGACCTTTAGCCAGGACAACCGCTGCGGAATGGAGGCGAGCTATGGGCGCTCGTACTGCCACCCGGACCTTTTCCCGCCGGAGTCAAGCCTCTTTTTTCTGAACAACGGAGACGGCACGTTCATGAACGCAAGCGAGTCGTCCGGCATCGGCGCCCATCCAGGCAAGGGCCTTGGTCTTGCGTTCGCCGACTATGGCACCGACGGCTGGATCGACGTTGCCGTTGCGAACGACTCCCATCCCCAATTCCTCTTCCGCAATCGCGGAGATGGCACATTCGTCGAGGAAGCCCTCATCTCGGGTACGGCATATGACGGTGACGGTGACGAGTTTGCGGGGATGGGCATTCTCTTCGACGACCTCGACCAAGACGGCCAGCCGGACTTGCTGGTGACAACGCTCTCCCAAGAACGCTACGCGCTGTTTTTCGGGATGGGTGAGGGTCAGTTTGACTATTCGACAGGGCGGTCCGGGCTAGGGTCGGCGACCCAGCTGTTAGCAGGTTGGGGTCTCGCAGCGTTCGACGCGGATGCCGATGGCAGTCTCGAGGTGTTCTTCGCGAACGGCCACGTAATGGACACCATCGAGTACTCCCAGCCGCACGTGAGCTACCGCCAGTCACCTCTGCTCTTCAAATTCGTCGAGCGGCGCATGGCAAATATTTCCGCAACCGCAGGCAGTGTCTTCGCCGCCACCTGGGCAAGTCGCGGGGCAGCAATCGGAGACCTCGATGGGAACGGTCTCCCAGACATTGTCGTATCCAACTTGGACGGTGCTCCCTATCTTGCACTCAATACCACGGAGACGCAGAACCATTGGGTCGGGGTGGCCCTGGTGGGCTGCGAGAGCAACCGCGACGGCATCGGGTCGCAGCTCGTTCTGGATCGACAGTCCGGGCCTACGCAGTATCGAACCGTCACTCGGAGCGGCAGTTACCTGTCAGCCCGCGACCCGCGTGCCTTTTTCGGGGTTGGCGAGGACGTAGGCGACTTCCGCCTGGAGGTGCACTGGCCAAGCGGCGGGACGTCTGTGGAACAGAACCTTCAAGTGGGCAGAGTGAATCTTGTCTCCGAAAGCGCGGAGTGCACGGGCCGCTAGCGGGAGGTCGAGCGGCGGCGGTGCCACCCGCTTCCTAGGTTCTATCCGACACAGACCTTGCTAGACTCGGTTTCGCGCCGTTTCCAGGCGTGAGGTTACGAACAATGCAGCGTCTCGGTCTCACATGTCTAGTTGCCATCGTGATTGCGGTGCCGTTGGCGGCTGTCGAACCCCCTCCGAACGTAGTCGTCGTGCTGGTAGACGACCTGGGCTGGATGGATCTCGGATGCCAGGGTTCCGACTTCTACCGAACCCCGAATATCGACCGCTTGGCTGCAACCGGGATGCGGTTCACCGACGGTTACGCTTCCTGTGCGGTCTGTTCACCGACCCGCGCCGCACTGATGACGGGCCGCTCCCCGGCACGGCTCGGCATTACTGATTGGATCCGTGCCGAGTTTCAATTGAGTGCCCGGCAGTGGCCCAACGTCCGCAACAAGTTCGGCTATCACCGACCCGCAGGTGCTGACCGGGAACTGCTGACCCCCGTCAACGAGCTACTGCTCCCCCACAGCGAAATCACCATTGCCGAGATGCTCAAGCCGCTCGGGTACACGAGTGCGTATATCGGCAAGTGGCACTTGGGAGGGGCAGGCCACCTTCCTGTCGACCAGGGGTTCGACGAGAACTACGGTGGATGGGACTACGGCCAGCCTCCGTCGTATTTCGATCCGTATGTCGATATGCCGCGCCTGCCAATGGGCATCCCGACTCTAACGCCACGCGACCCGGGCGAATACCTGACGGATCGGGAGGCCGACGAGGCGGTGGAATTCATCCAACGCAACAAGGAAGCGCCCTTTCTGCTGTACATGGCGAACTACGCCGTGCACACGCCGATCCAGGCGAAGTCGGACCTGGTCGCGAAATACGAGCGATTGCGGGACGGCGAGGGGCAGGACGATCCGGTTTATGCCGCGATGGTGCATAGCGTTGACGACGCTGTGGGCAGAATACTTGCAACGCTGGATCAAACCGGTTTGGCAGATCGAACAATCATTGTCTTCACAGGAGACAACGGCGGCCTGGACCGCGGGGGCCGCCCGACGGAAAACGCGCCGTTGCGCAGTGGCAAGGGCTTCGCCTACGAAGGAGGCTTGCGGACTCCTTGGATTGTGCGATGGCCCAGGGTTACGAATCCCGGCTCCGTGTCGAACCAGCCCATAGCCAGCATCGATCTCTTGCCCACGATCGCTGCAGCGGTGGGCACTCGGCCGCCGGCGGACCGCGCAGTGGATGGCATCGACTTGGGTCCGGCCTTGCGGGGCGATCCGCTTCCGGGTCGCGCTCTCGTGTGGCACTTCCCCCACTACCGGCACGGACCCGGCTCCGATCCGTACTCCGTGATTCGGAGGGGGGATTGGAAGCTGATCCGGTTCTACGATCCGAGGAAAACCGAGCTCTACAATCTGGCGGTCGACCTTGGTGAGCAAAACGACCTCGCTAGCTTGGAGCCTGATATGGTCGAGCGGCTCGAGTTGGCATTGGATGAAGAGCTTCGCGAGGCTGGAGCGCGCCTGCCGCTTGCGAGCCAGTGAGGCGCCTCGACGCCATGCCGTCTCTGGCATGGTCTTACTCCGGGGCTCCGAGCAGCTCCAGGAAACGTGCGGTCGAGGCGATGCCCATGTGGAAGTTGCGTAGGCTGAATTTCTCGTTCGGCGCGTGCAATGCGTCGTCTGGCAGGCCGTAGCCCATCAGGACTGTTGGGATTCCGAGATGCTCTTGGAAGTCCCCAACAACCGGAATCGACCCTCCCGATCGAATGAACACGGTCTTCCTGCCCCAAACTTCCTCAAGAGCCCTGGATGCTGTCCGGATAGCCGGGTGGTCGGTTGCCACCATCGTTGCAGGTGCGGTGTGGATCAATCGCACGTCGATCTCGATCCCTTGCGGCGAGTGTTCGGCCACAAATTCTCTCATGAGTTGCAGGATCGACGCGGGATTCTGGCGCGGCACGAGACGGGCGCTAACCTTCGCTGAAGCGGCGGCCGGTATCACTGTCTTTGCTCCCGGTCCCGTGAATCCGCCGGGAAGGCCGTGGACCTCGAAGGTCGGACGCGCCCCGATCCGCTCGAACACGCTGAACCCCGGCTCGCCTGTGAGCGTCGATGCACATACCTCGTTGCGCCGATAGCCTTCCTCGTCAAAATCTATGGTGTCCCAGCTTGCTTTCTCCTCCTCGGAAGGCGCTTCGACGTCGTCGTAGAATCCGGGGATCAGAACCCGTCCACCGCTGTCCTTGCACCGGGCGAGCAGTTCGATCAGTCCGAAGACGGCGTTGGGAGCCACTCCCCCGTATAGCCCCGAATGGAGGTCGCGGGCAGCGCCTCGGGCGAACCATTCGGTGTAGACCATGCCTCGCAGTCCCGTGCACAGTGTCGGAGTGTCCGGCATGTACATTGCCGTGTCCGACACGAGCGCGGCGTCTGCTGCCAATCGTGTGGGATTGGACGCCACGAACGCAGTCACGGCCTCCCCGCCCACCTCCTCCTCGCCTTCGATCAGGACCTTGACATTGACCGGATAACGCCCGCTCGCCTGCCGCAACGCTTGGAGTGCCTTGATATTCGCCAGTATCTGGCCCTTATCGTCCGACGCTCCACGGGCATAGACTTGGCCGTTCCGTACGGTCGGCTCGAAGGGATCCGAGATCCATTCGTCAATCGGGTCGGTCGGCTGCACGTCATAGTGCCCATAGATCAAGATCGTGGGCTTGCCTGGCGCCCCCAGCCACTCGCCGTACACGAGAGGGTGGCCATCACCCTCGATCAACTCGACGGACTCGAGGCCTGCGAGCGCCAGCTGGTCACGGGCGAATTCCGCCGCCCGAGCGATATCGCTCGCGTGATCGGGAAGCGTGCTGATGCTGGGGATGCGGAGAAACTGGAAGAACTCGTCTTCGAAGCTGGAACGATTGTGTGCGGCGCACTCAGATGCGGATGGCATTGCATTTCAGCATAGTGCGCCCAGACTAAACCGACTCTGCGCGGAGCGGGTAGGCGGAGTGCTGGACTCGCCTGATCCCGGAGAGTGACCGCTGGCGGGGGCCGGGCTCTGGTCAGGTTGAGCCAGATCGAGTGAGCAGCCTGTGCGGGAATTCGCGCTTGACGAGGCAGCGATCGCTGGGTTTGGGCCTGCGGCGCGCGAGACCAATTGACAGACCCACCGACGACGGCCACCCTTGGCAACCCTTGCATGCCTTCGGTTCACGTGGCGGCCCCGTCCAACCCGGATCTTCGTCATCGGTCGTTCGTGCCAAGATGGGATTCGAACCGGAATGAAGACCGCGATTATTGGCTTGCCGCAGGTCGGCAAAACGTCGCTCTTCAAGATCCTCACCGGTGCGTCCTCCGAGAGCCGGATCGGTGCGACGAAGGTCCAGCTTGGGATTGCCAAGGTGCCGGACAAGCGCCTGAGCGCACTGGCCGAAGTCTTCCAGCCCAAGAGAGTCGTCCCCGCCACGATCGAGTTTGCCGACATGCCGGGCCTGTCCCGTGAAGTCCTCAGGGAAGCAAGTTACATTGGCAGCCTGCGCACTGTGGACGCCTTCGCCCACGTCCTGAGGTTGTTCGAGGATGACACCGTAATGCATGTCGATGGGTCCGTCGATCCAAGGCGGGACTGGGCAAATATTGATCTGGAGCTGGTCCTGAACGACCTCGAGGTCATTGAGAACCGCATCGCTAGGGTGGAGAAGGACCTGAAGCGGGTCAAGGACCCCGACCTTGTTTTGGAAATGGAACTGCTTCACGAGTGCCGCGCCTGGTTGGAGCAGGAGCGGCCGCTAAGGGAACTCGAACTCTCGCGGGAGCAGGCCAAACGAATCAAGGGGTTCCAATTCCTCTCCGAGAAGCCCATGCTGCTTGTGCTGAACGTCGGGGAGGAGCACACCGATGCGATTGACGCACTCGCGGAACGGTACCGGTCGGAACTGCTTTCCGGAAAGAAAAACCTGGCGCTTGCCCCCGTGTGCGGCAGTGTGGAGTCTGAACTCGTCGAGTTGGACGAGGCGGACCGCAAGGAGTATCTGGATAGCTACGGCCTGGCCGAGTCCGGGATAGAAAGATTGGTGGGAGCAACATATGCCCTCCTCGGCTTGATGTCGTTTCTGACTGCCGGAGAGACTGAGTGTCGCGCCTGGACAATTAAGGCCGGATCGTCGGCGCATGTCGCGGCTGGCACGGTTCACACGGATTTCGCAAAGAAGTTCATTCGGGCGGAAACGATCAATTGGCGCGAGCTAGCGTCCCATGGTGGGTATGCCAAGGCGCGAGAGCACGGCAACCTGCGCCTCGAGGGCAAGGACTACGTCGTGCAGGACGGGGACGTGCTGGTGTTCCGGCACGGATGAGGGGACACCCGCGTCTCCATCCGTAGCTCCTTGACTTGGATATGATTGGGCGCGTTTTCGATCACCAGCGGGTATCTCGCCGTGGCGGCTGAGCGGATCGGTTCGGGGCAAATTGGATCAGTCCGCGGCAGCTCGGAGTGTGGTGTGCGTCCCGGGGTGGGTCCCGGAGCGGGTCCTGCTCAGCGTCAATTCTTTTCTCGGCGAACGGGACACTGTGTTTCTTGCGGGTCGGATCAGGGGCCTTGGAGCAAACGCAGAGGCACCTCGGTGGCCAAATCGATGACCACAGATAGATCATTCGGCAACTGAAGCGGGCGCCATTAGCGGACGATTGACCGCCGACGTTCGCCCGGAAGGGGGATCCGGTTTCGGAACGGACGGTCAGCCCCGCCAGACCGGTTCGGGAAGCTGAACGAGATCATCCGTGATGACCAGATCGAGTCGACGCAGGCGCCACTGGCCCGAAATCGCAAGACCGAGACGAGCGAGTTCCGACCGGTGCGCCCGCTAACTTTCCTTCGTGCGCGGCTTCCTACACCAGTTCGATGTTCACGCGGCGTGCAACTACAGCTGCCGCTCGTTGCAGGCTACGGAGTGTAATGTCATTCTGGGGGTCGAGCAGACGGTCCACCTGCGAACGGCTCGTCTTGAGCACCGCCGCCATCTTGTTCTTTGAGATCTGTTGCATCTTCATCGCCTCGGCAAGCTGCCACGCGACGACCTCTTTGATCGCTTGAGTCTGGGTCTCCTCAAGGATGCCCTCCTCTTTGAGAAAGTCATCAGTGCTCGACCCTATATTCTCTTGGTTCATCGCTCCAACTCCTACCGGCGTTTGCGTGCCGTTGGAAGGTCCGATTCCGGCGTAGCCGGCGTCTTCTTAATGAATCCGTGCAGCCCCACGAGGTGCTCGCACTAAAGACAGAGCAAGACCCGTGCTGCGCGTTGCGTCGGCAAGTGCGTCCGGGCCTCCCCTAGGCCCTTGCCGATCGGGCGGCATAGCGGCATGCATACCGGCCACCGCCATTGCGCCCTCAGCAGGTCCATCCCTATCGATTGACGCTCAGCCTTTTCCAACCCTTTCAGCCAATCCCTGACGGGTTCTCGTCCCGCCAGTGTGCGGAAGAAGACCAGCGGGATCTCTTGTGGTTTCGCGGGCTCTTCCGCCAGTCCTTACTTAATACAATGTACTAATGTGCGCTCTCGCGAACTGGAATATCTCGGGGTAGGTTCTTGCAAGAACGGACTTCGGCCCGTGCAGTCGAGAGCGACACCCGCTTTGGTCCGCATAGATTGCGTTGTGGATTGATGGGATCCGACATTGATCGTTGATGAGAATGCTGTGTAGGCCTCGTCGATCACCCCGAAGTGCCTCAAGGCGATAGTCAGGAGGTGAACGCGGATCATCCTGCCGAACAGCCGGATCAATCACCAGACGCTTCGCGCGAGTGCGTGGCTGGATCTACAACTGCAAACCACGAACGGCATTGCCCGTAAAGACCGCTTTCAAGCACATGTCTGCAAAGCTCCTTGTCAATCCCTAGCGCAATGAAGAACGGTACCTACCGTCAATCATCACTAGCCCCAATCCAGCGCGACCGTCCCACAATCCTCTTGATCTCGTGATGGTGCTGTCTCAGGCACCGGTACCGAGGCTTCCGTTGGCCATCGGCCAGTTCCTGGGAAAACGATCTACTCTCGTCCGCCAACGGGTCTGCAACACCAGTCGCCGTGGGAGCGTCGGCCCGCTCCAGAGCCCAGACCATGGGGTCCCAATTACGATGCCCTGCGGGACTAGGCTCAACGTCGACGGAGGCTCGGCTTGCGACTCCCACGCGCCGTCCTTGACCTCAATCTGCGGTGTTCAGGCAATGCTTGCTGAAGCCGATCTTGGAAGCCTGTTCCGAGACTCGAAACTACTTGCCTATTGGTCGCGTTGAGCGAACGAGCATTTTGAATAGCCTTGTCTGTGTTCGAATTGCGCCTTCAGCTGATTTTGCACCGCTCACCGACGCCGAGCGCACGAAGTGACAACCTCATGCCGGTAAGCGGTCAGAGTGCCTCTGCTGCAATTCCGCTGGGTTCGGAAGCAACTGCTTCCCGTCGACGTCCGTCTCCGTGCATCGATGTTCGTTGGCCGCTAGGAGGAGCCCCGACCTATGGCCGGTCGTAAGGACCAGAATTGACCCGAGCGGCCAGATTGGTTCGTGAGGTAACGCAGACGGGTAAGAATCGAGGAGCTTGAGCGTGAAGATCAAGTTGGCGCGGGCGTACAAGCGCATTCATGGACATTCTCGCTGATCGCGGGCCCATCGGACGATTCCGTCGAAGCGGGCACGGACTCGATGGCCGAGAGACGGCACGTGCTCCGAATCGACCCCAACGGGGCGATCACGCCGTTCGCCGGAAATGGCGAGCGTTCCGACGGCTAGCAATGGCCTGTGCCGAGCCCGGACTCGCACGAGGTGCCGACATTCGCGACGGCGGACGGCTACGAGAAAGTAACGAGGCCCCGGGTGGGGGACGCGGACCTGCACATTCGTAAGGGTCCGTTCGGCGCAACGAACCGCGGCGTAGAAAAGGCGCAGCCGGTGGGAGGCCCGGGGGCGCATCGTGCCGCGTCGATGAGAATGTCGGTGCGAGCCCGGGACGTGCTTCGGATACCCAACTCCGGCGATGATCGCCACGGGAGCCCCTCTCACGCAATTTGACGAACATAACGGCGCCCCATGGAATTGATCTAGGATGTGGAGGTGAGGACCGATGAGAGCAGAAATAGACGTGGCCACCGGGACGCAGGCGGGCTCGCCAGCAGGGAGATCGGTTTGTTGGACACTAGAGTTGTGGGGACCCACAATCGGTAGTGAGCCGCCCCAGTGGGACTGGGCACGATTATTGTCGGAGGCATGCGATGCGGGATGCGGCGCTGCACAGGATAACTGAGTCAGGAAATTTCGAGTGGCCTTGGGCCGCTCCAACCGGTCTTGCCATCATTACAGGCGCCGCCGGCGGCGGCGGCGGCGGCGGCGGTGCCTTCTGCCTGGAAGGATTGAATCTCTTCGGCGCAGGCGGCGGCGGCGGCGGGGGGGGAGGTGAGGCCACAACCCTGCAAGCCGGCGAGCAAAGCTATCGAGCGGCGGGCGGCAACGGCGGCGGCGGCGGCGCCGGTGGGGGCCTTGATGATGGGCACCCCGTCAACGGGATCAACGGCAAGGGCTGCCACTACGGTCTCGGTGGCGACGGAGGGGCCGGGGCTGTTGCGCCTCCGGCTGAAGGTCGTTTGGTTTCGAATGGCGGAAATGGGGGCAAGGGATTTCCCGGAGAAACCCTAGTTGTAGAACTCCAGGGACTGTCCAAAGGCGACGGGATCATGATCGAAGTCGGCCGAGGCGGTGGTGGTGGCGGCGGCGGTAAAGGTTACGGGAATGGGAGCACAGGAGCCATCGGTGCCGATGGATTCGTGGTTCTTGTTCCGCTGCATGTCGATAAGGAACGGGGGCAATGTTGAACATAGCTGCAAGGACCGGAAACGCGAGCAATCTTGCCAATCTTTCCAGTGAGGTGCTCAAGAAATTGAACGTTCGAGGAAACGGGCGGTTTCGTATCGATCAAGATCGTGAGTCGGCGTCGGTGAAGTGGATACGCAAGGACCGGTTCAAACCTGTTGCTGTAGTTGCGGATGGGCAGCTTGACGATCTGACTTTACGGAGCGAGGACAAAGGAAGATTCGAAAAGGTGCTGGGTGCATCAATAGATCGGACGTGGGTGGCGCCGGGAGGTTTGGGCGAAACACCGGGGAGATTGACCGGGCCCGTTCAATTTGTTCGGAATTTGATGGACTCTTGGCGGCTCGATGACTGGGACGTGGTCCGTCTTCTCGGGTGCGACCAGGAAGACTTCGAATACATCTCGGCCGTATTGGATGGCAGGAGGCAACTGCGTGGCCGGGACGTCCGCGATCGAATTGTCCATCTCTTTTGTATTCGCAGGACCTTATGGTCGCTGTTCCGGAATCTAGATGTGGAAAATGACTGGTTGCGAGAGCAACACCCAATGTTGAACGGCAAGTCGCCCATGTCTCTGATCGTCGAGGGTTCAATAGAGGACCTATTGCTGGCGCGAGAATATGTCGAGTCGGCGGCGGGAGTTCGCTAATGCTCAATGAAATTCCAAGCGAACGGAACAGCCGGATCGTATTTCGGTTGTCGAGGGTTTCCGCAAACGACGACCAATTCCTTGCCCAATTGAATCTGGACGCTATGGCCCGAGAAGAATTGGTGGATTTGTTGTCGGGGAAAATACCTCAAGATCCGATTGAAGAGCTACTCGACGGCCCGTTTCGTTTGAGAGCCAAATTTCGGACTAAAACGCGGTTCTCGGACGGAACTTTCCCTGTATTCTACAGTGCGCTCGCGGTAGAGACTGCGAAGGCGGAAATGGCCTACTGGTTCCGAAGAGACTATGCAGGGAAGCCGCGAAGACATCGCACGGCATATTTCCAGAGTTTTCGCTGCAGATTCGAGGGATTGGAGAAGGACCTGCGTTCCAAGGCTCGCGACTGGCCAAATCTGATGCACGAGAGTGACTATTCGTTTTGCAACCAATTGGGTGTGGAAGCACGGGAAAGAGGTGTAGACGGGCTGGTCGTTCCGTCCGCCCGACACGAAGGGGCGAACATGCCGATATTCGTGCGGCATGCGGTAAGCGGTCCGGAGTTGGAAGGAATCGTAGAAATGACATACAGTCCTGATACGGGCGATGTGTCCATCGATTGTTTGCCGCCGGAATAAAGAGGGATCGCAAATGGGAGTGTTTAAGGGCTAGCGCCACATCACACCAGACGGAGTTGTCAGGGAGTACGCGTGGCCTGTCAGAAGGCCCGGGGCTCCCGTTGGTCGCCTTCCACGCTCTGCTCAGATCCAGCCGAGTAGGGGAGGTCGTTACTGAGCCTCCCCCCTCACCTAATGTGGAGTAGGCAGCAATGTGGAGTTCGGACTGTAAGTCCTTGAAATAGCTTCGTTAGTCGATTCTCTCTGCACATTACCGAGGTCGTGACACCTGTGCCCCCGTTGGCACCGATCCCCGACAAAGGGCGTCTCGATGCTGCTCGTTGACTCGTTCTCGCCACCCTCTGCGGCCGGAAGGCCGATGGGCCTTCGAGGCAGGCACCTAGTAATGTGGAGTTGCTGCCGCTCAAGTTCGGACTGATCAAGGACTTACGGTCCGAACTCCACATTACGAAGAGCGTGCGCGTCTAGCGTACTCGGTTCGACACAGGTCAGGTTCGCTCAAAGAGAAGAGCCGTCCGAGCGGGCTGAACGCGGGCCTTCGGCAGCGGGTGCTGTTTGAGCAGGTCCCGCATGCCTGCCCAGTTCAACCGCGAATGGTGCCTGCGTGCGTGAGATCCATTTCCGCCAGATTCGGGCGGCCTGATTTCTGTAGCTGTCAAGCCGCACGCTGTTGCCCCGGAGTCCGTAGTAGTTGGCATGCTTGGATTCAATCATCACGCAGTCCCTACCCGGACAGTCCGCTGGCGCGCCGGATCGAGCCTCTCCCAGTCGGGAGCTCACGCTCTGTGCAGGGAACAAGTTCGAATTGCACTTGCCGCGGGGGCGGTCGCCTGGGTTGAAAAGGCTGGATCGGAGCCTGACGATCGCTTGAGCGTCGGGTGACTTAACGTTGCGGAATGCGAGCAAGAGCACCCTTGTTGATCTCAGTCCGAAGAGGATTCCGGAATAGGATGTGAATCTCGCGCTGTCCGGAGTTCGGCTCAGCGGGGTGATCAGCGATTTGGAGAGGAGCTGCGCACGAAACTCGTACAACGAATCGCTGCCGAGCTGTCTGCGGTTGGAGATCCCTGCGTCCAATTTGGCCCCAACATGGTCCCTGGCTTCTTTGAATCACTTCTAAACCTAACTTACCCTCCAGAAAATAGTCGGGCTCTTGGTTTCTCTCGTAGTTTCAGCGATTTAGGATTTCGCAGCTGGAGATTTACTGGGTACAGGTCAGGCTGACTCCGAGCAGTTCGAGCGCCTTGC
>MKWU01000575.1_pt1 | contig 69654 bp, 42 predicted proteins | sample 809101 | NCBI WGS metagenome assembly MKWU01 (sample SAMN05860141, study PRJNA318959) | sponge metagenome | host: Aplysina aerophoba | place: Slovenia: Piran, Adriatic Sea, Gulf of Piran | collected 2013-05-07
CGGTGGGGCCCGGTCGGGAACGGCGCTGAACGACCACCAGGAAGACGACGACGCTGGGGGAGATCGAAACGCGCAGATGGAGGAGACCCTGGCGGCGGGGAGCTACACCGTCGAGGTGACCACTTACAATGCTGCAGAGGAGGGGAGATTCATGCTGACGATGGCGGGCCTGAATTAAGGCTGGACTTTGAGCACAGTAGAGATGGTGCAATCTGGAATACTACCACCGCCATCGTCGCGGTGGTAGTGGCCGTGGCCATGCCCTTCGTAATGCCCCGCAACTAAGCCGGGTTAACAGGTACCACAGTGACGCCCCTCGGCATTATGCCAAGGGGCGTCATATCAATAGTAAAGCAATAGAAAAGGCCCGCTGGGCATAGCGGGCCATAGGTTGGAGGCACTGGCATCCCGACGCCGGCACCTTGGTTCCTTAATGACGGAACGAGGACGATACTATAATCGTCGGCTTCGCGATGTCAAGGCCTCCTCAAGACACACTTTAGGAGGCCATAATGCGAAGACCCAATCGGTTTTTTCGGGCTGTGCGAGCTGTACGGAGAACCCGAAGACTGCCTGGCAGGGGATTGAGGAGCCAATTTAGGGCGTTTAGACGCAAGTTGTGAAGCTCCTAACTGCTGACTATGTACAACGGCCCAGCAGGATGAGGTTCCTGCTGGGCCGTTGCTTATCAAACACTAACCCTTTGCCTTCCGCCTGAATTTGTAGGGCCGGTCCCAATTGGCGCTCTTGCATTTGGGGCACGTCCTGGGCCGCTCCGGCTTCCGCAAGTTTTTGGGAGCCCACTCGTGTCCGCACCGACATCGGTACCCGACCGCCGGAAACTCCCCCAGCTGATTTTCCTCTGTCTGTTCTGCCACTTGTCTTTCCTTGAAATCTAGTCCTTAAGTAACACTTTTCAGTCAAGGATATGGCAGGGAGTATTTCCTGTCAACGAAACCCCTGGCCGCCGTATGGCAGCCAGGGGTTGAAGTTACGGCAGAATCCGGTCACAATATATGACATAACGTACAGAACCGGCGAGCACGCTTTCTGACGGCAACAGCTCACCGGCCTGTCCAACGATACAGGAGGTACGCCCATGTTGTAGCGGGAACGTCCCTGCCCGTTTATGTTTGGGGGGGCGTCTTGGGGAACGGCTGGCCTTCAAATCCAGCGCCGTGAGGGTTCGATGCCCTCCGCCTCCACCAACGTTAGCTTAACATTGAGAGAAATCGTTTTGTCAAGACTAGCGGAGACCAGTATGAATAAACCGAATATCAGCCTCACGGCAATGAAGCAGGACGCTGATCGCCTGAACGCCGAAATAGAGCACAAGAAGAAGCAGCATGACGCCTTGTTGACGGTAATTGACATGTATAGTGGCAGCGGTGATGCAGAACCAATAGCCGGCAACGCCCTGGCGGACGACGCCCAGGCCCAGTCTCCAGAGCAGCGCAGGGAGTCGCCTAAGTCCATGCCTCACCAAACGACCGACCTTTCGGACCTGTCGGTAAACTTTACCGGAACGAGCAACATGCTTGAACGACTGTGTCGTATAGGTCGGGCGGCGGAAGGACGACTGCTGAACCTGACGGAAGTGAGCAAGTTCCTGCTGAAGAGCGGCGAGTCCGATGCGACGCTGCGCAACCTGCGGAATAACGTATACTCCTGCCTGAAGGGCCACCCGGAGCATTTCGAGAAGGTTGGCACCGGTAACTACCGCTACCACGACACCCCCCGGACAGCCGGTTTAGACTACCGCGATTACGACAGCCCTGCCGAGCTATTTCCGCCGGCCCACGTCCTCCGCTGAGCATGTGCGGTAGTGGCGACCCGGGAATCGGGGCAATCGTTACTGGAAGCGCCACAACTGACGGATGGGGACTTGACTAATAATGGTGTAAAACCTATACTTGAAACAAGTACCACGGGAGTTTCAAGTATGGAAACAGCACAGGCACGGTCCCTTACGGCCCTTGGACCAGACGACCCGGACGACGGTGAAGAAGGGCGCAGGCAGCGCGGGTTGGCCATCGCCGCCCTGGTCCCCATAAAGCGGAACCGGCTGGGCTACCAGGTTCCTTCTCAGTCCAATAACGGTTCCTATGTTGTGAACCTGGATGACGATCCGTTCTGCTCCTGTCCAGATTTTGAGAAACGGCAGGAACCCTGCAAGCACGTCTTCGCTACCTCCTACGCACTTCAGCGCGAAACCTGTAACCGGGATTGGCAACGGGAAGACCCGGAGGACACGGAGACTATTACGGAACGCAAGTCCTACTGGCAGATCTACAATCTGGCCCAGGTCAACGAACAGGAAATGTTAGGTATTCTGCTAAGGGACCTGTGCAATACTGTGCCCCAAGCGCCCCAGGAAGGTAGGGGGAAAGGTCGTCCCCCACATCCCTTGGGCGACATGATCCTTGCCTGTGCGCTGAAAGTCTATTTCGAAAAGTCGGGTCGCCGGAATCAGACCAACCTTCGGAACGCCGCTGCCGCCGGCCTGATGGAGAAATACCCGTCATTCACTACGGTCTTCCGGTACATGGAGAACCCGGCGCTGACGCCCATCCTGCACAACCTAATAGAGCGGAGCGCCCAGCCGTTGACGGCAGTGGAAACCGACTTTGCTGCCGACGCCAGCGGGTTCTCGACATCGGTGCATGACCGTTGGTTCTCCGACAAGTGGGGTTCGGGCAGCAAGCAGAAGAAGGCCCACGCTCGCTACCTGAAAGTTCACCTGATGTGCGGTGTCCAGACCAACGTGATTACTCGGGCCATAATAACGGACGCGGACTCTCACGATGGTCAGCACCTGACGGAACTGGTGAAGTCCACAGGCAAGAATTTTGAGGTCAGGGAGGTAATGGCGGACAAGGCTTACCTGAGCGGTGCCAACCTGCGCCTGGTCAGCGAAGTCGGGGCAACCCCGCTAATTCCCTTCAAGTCCAATTCCAAGGCGCGCTATAACGAGGGCAGAAACCGGGGAAGTGAGGAAGCCGTGATCTGGAACCTGTGCTATCACTACTTCAAGCTGAACCAAGAAGAGTTTAAGGCCCGCTACCACAAGAGGAGCAATGTGGAGTCGACATTCTCGGCAGTGAAGGCCAAGTTCGGAGGCCGTCTGCTTTCCAAGCGGGAGGATGCCCAAGTGAATGAGGTCCTGTTGAAGCTGTTGTGTCACAATATCTGCGTGTTGATCCATGCCTTTTACAAGCTGGGGATCCGGGCGGAGTTTAAGCCGGAGGAAGAGAGGGAGTTGGGGTTGGCGGCGTGATGGCAGGATAACGCTTGGAACAAGAGAACAAACGGGCCGTAGACGCGGCCAGTTTTCGATTCGGTTGGCAAACTTCCTAGCGCCTAGTGCGCTTAATAATTGTCCAAGATCACGTCGAGCAGCTATAATTCCTGGAGATTGAAAAGGGAGGTGAGATGCGGGGGGGCCTGGCCTCCGGTAGAAACCAGGCACGATTTGCTGCTTCCGTCAGAATTGAATACGCCGCTGTCAGCCAACAGCTAACGTAAAGGTGAAGGCGCGAAGCACCTTTTTTCAACCGGAGCTTATTACCAAAGCTAAAACGAGAGGCTTTGGGAAGGCTATCTTAGACTTGTGCCTTTTGTCAAGCCCCGGTTGTCGATCCAGCGACATATCCGGGGCGTTTTTGCGCCTCAATTTCGAGGGTGATTAAATGATTAGAGAAATAGCCAATAAGGGCAATGCGTGGATGCAGTTGAATCGGGGATTGGTCCAGGGGTTGGTAGCAGGAGCGTGGTTTGGCCTCTATATGGCTTGGGGAATGGTGCTGTTTTCTGGCGGTCACATTCCTGTCAGTCTCCAGGTAGCGGTAGTTATGCCATTCTTGGTAGTCGTCGGCTGTTACGCAGTACACCTGACCAAGAGGTAAACTGGAGTAGCGCTCTGAACCGGGATAGCATACTCTCTATTTGACACAGGAAGAGACACGGGTTATGTTACCTACGTGCAGCTGGAAAGGATCAAAGGGTCGTAGAGAAAGCCGTCCGATAGCCGCAAGCGTCTTGGGCCGGAAGAAATTCCGGCCCTTATTATGGGGAATCGGATGGTTGCCATCCCGGCGGAACACAAATGTCCCAAAGGCTGATGGACACCGTGTCGAACTGTTCGGTCATTTCTTCAAAGTCAGTCCTTGAGAAAGTATCCAGGTGACCACGCTTTTCCCATTCCGCCATTACACCGTCTACAACATCCATTGCCTCTTGAGAAGCAACAAAGTCGTACTTCCGGCGTTTCCCCGTAAAACGCTCGTCCCTGCAAAGTTTTAAGCTGGCCATCATTCGGTTGAATGACTCCGAAAGGTCTTCTTTCAGGACTTCCCGTTCGGTAGCCGATACTGTCGGAAAAGGGGTAGGAGTTGGCGGCTCGGTGGGTCCGGGTGTTGGTATCGGAGTCGATGTTGGAGTAGGGGTGGCTGTCGCTTTTGCTGTTGCTGTCGGGGAAGGTGTTGCGGTAGCCGTAGGTTCAGGCGTCGGGGTGTTAGTAGGTGTCGGGGTCGGAGTGGGTAGGCTAGCTAATTTGGCTTCTACTTCTGCCGATACGGTTGCGGGAATATCCGGCGTAGGAATGGGCGGAGTGTAAGGGCTGCTACAGGCAATCAGGGCGAGAATCAAGGTTGCTACCATCATAGCCATCAAGGGACGCTTCACAAGGGAACCCCCACGTTGTCAGGATGTTGGCACCTGCTACAGCAACCTTCATCCAAGCAATAACGACGTGGGGGCACGAAGGCCCCAACGATGCCTGACTGGTTCGCCATTAACTTGAATGAGATTGATTGCTGTAGCGGACCGTAGTATGGGGGATTGATTATGGTTTTTCAACAGGTCAAGCCAGGCAGTCTTGCGGGGGTTCCGGTCTAGCCATTTTGCCCCTGAAAACACTCGTGCCCTAAATCGAATCGGGACCGCTTGTCCCATTAGGTGAGAATGTGAAACCCGCTTGTCCTAGCAAGTGGCCCTAACTATACTGTCTCCTGCTACAGGCTTCCAGCCGCCCTTCTAACTCTCCCGCTGGTCCTCATTCCCTCCTATCCGGTCTGTAGCCCAATGCAACAGGAGCCGGGTTCTACTTACCAATTATGATCGAGAGTTTGGGGACCGTCTTTTCTAGGGCGTGGTTCCATCCATTGGTCGCTCTGACCGCTGTTGCTGTGGGAATAGTCACGTATTTCTAGGTAGACTCGATTTCCGTGGACAGAGGTTGGCGGAGCTGGCGGCCCACTGCCATTAGATGCAGTGCGGGCGGGGTAGGTGCTCTCCTTTCTTTCCTGATCGCCAGGGTGACAGGCGACCCGCTGGCTCTACAGTTGCGAGTGCATTCTCCGCCTTTGTTTGGAGCGTAGTTCTGCCAACCCCCCTTTATGCCACAGGTATCTCCGCGATAGTGGCATCCGACCTCTGGAAGTGGCTGGGAATAGAGATTGAAAGAAGAAAGTAATCCGTCCGAGAGCCAGAGGCGAGACTTAAGGAAGGTCTATCTTTAGCAGCCGACCGGCGGCGGACCAGGCGTAGTCTCCAGTCCTTGGGTTCTGGCGTGAGACTACGCTTGAGTGTCCACGGGCTTCAGATTCTTATGAATTGGTTAGCTGCGACTCTCTCCGCCCTCGTCTTCTGGGTTTGCCTATGACGCACTCCGTGAAGAAAGGGCCCTCGAAGTCAATGCTCAAGCGCAAAGAGCAGTCCAGATAACCTACCCCCATTGGTCCTCCATGGTTCTCGCCCTATTTTTGCATCAGAACGGGCGGCTGATGCAAAAATAGGGCGAGAATCAGATTTATGGAGCAAGGCCGGCAAGAGGAATTACCCCATTTATTGGTCTGGCCGTGGTTATGGCCCTGGCTCTCGCCGCCGTCTTCGGCAGTATGAGCCTGGCTAACCCGGCGATGGCCCAAGCTGTGCCTGCGGCCCCTACCGGCTTAGAAGTCACTGCAGTAACCGATACAACGGTTACCGTCAAGTGGACAAAGCAGGCTGGATACGAAGACAGCGATTACAGGGTGCGGGCATCCCTGCGCGGGGTGCCGTCGACTGCGGTCCCCGTAGTTGATGGCGGTACCGGGGACGGCACTCCTGCGTTCGGTGTGGCCATTGGACCCGAAGAAGGTGACGCCGACGAGGTGGTCGTCAGTGGCCTTACGGTAAACGAACGCTACGTAATTGAGATCCAGAGTAACAAGGATAGCGATCCGGGCGACTTTGCCATGATCGATGCCCGCCCTGTGTCGAATCCCACATTTGAATACGTCGACGACGCTAACGGGGCCGAAGCCGGTACTTCGAATTTGTTGGCCGTGGGTGGTCGTGGTGAAATCACTCTCACGTGGTATAACCAAGGCGATGACGTGGCCAACGTAACCGGCTGGGAGTACCAGGTATGTGATGACGCGGATTGCGCAGACGCTACGGACGGCACAAAAGACCCCGGCTGGCAAGCCATTGCCGCAGGCGACCTTGAAACGACGGCAGGAGAAGACGGGGCAACTCCTCCAGCCGATTCGACGAAATACGAGACCAAAATCTCCGCTAGCGTGCGGACTGAGGGCCATCACGTAAATGTCCGCCCGGTCAACGGCTTGAACAAGCCGACAACCGCTGGCGACGGCGCCCCTAGCGAAAGAGTAGTAGCAGCCCCGGCCGTCTCCGAACCGCTGCCCTTGCTGGGGATGTCCACGCTCACCGCCACAGGTGGTGACGGGCAGATAGCTTTGAGCTGGACCAGGGTAGTCGGCGCTGCCTCCTATACTTATGTTGTATCTTACGAAGATGCAGATGGTATGGAGATAGTAGTTGCCACAATTACGACAACCGGTTCCGAAGTATTTTCTGACACTGTATCAGGTCTGCTAAACGAGCAGGAATATACTGTTAAGCTGAACGCCAATGCCGCAATGGAAAGCACGACCCACAGGGATGGTCCCGCCGTTACGGCCATGGCCTCTACGACAGCGACCACGGTGGAGGATGTTGGTGAAGTCGCTCCGTCCTTCTCGGCGGACAGCAGCGGCGCAGGTAGCTCGACGTTCTACACCTTAGAGTTCCAGCTCAAGGATGATGACGACGAAAACACCGTGAGTGTTAATACTCGTCAGTACGACCTGATCATTGAGTTCAATGAAGACTACAGCATCCCAGCTTCAATAAGCACCACTTCCGTAGCCATGACTACCAGGGGTGGCACGTATTTGAGGCCGAATAACACTTCGACGAACACCAGGACTTTTACCCCAGAAGACGTGACAGTTGACGGTTCCGAGGTGTTCATTTCTCTGGGCGACATGGACGAACAGGACGACCGGTTCGACTACTTGGTAGAAGAGCCCGAGGTGGTGACAGTTCTGTTCAGGCAGTCGGCCGGCATCAGCAATCCGACTGCGGCGGACGCCTATGATTCCATAGTGAAGATTACCTTTGGCGACCTGGTAGTTGACAATGAGGATGGCGCTTACATGGGTCTCGCCGATACCGTTCCTCACAGCATTTCCATTGACCCCGAGGACGGCGGCTTGGGAACTGAAGTCACGGTGAAGGGCAAGGGCTTCAAGAACGACACGTCCATGACCTTCTTCCGCGACGCTGATAACAACGGCGAACTGACCTCAGTTGATGCTGTGCTCTGTACCGACCCCTTGGTTGAAGGCAACATCGGTACCTGCACATTTGAGGTTACTCACCCCACCTTTACCGCTGGCAAGACCAACCATATTGATGGGGTGGATGGTGTAGCCGCCACCGCAGATGGGAGTTCCAAGGTCTTTGAGTTGAAGGCCTCCATAATCGCTTCTCCGAGCGGCGGCAGCCCCGGTGAGATGATCCTGGTCCAGTTAGTGGACTTCGAGGGCTCCGGGGTAACTCAGGTTCGGATCGGCGGAGAGATTTACTGTCACGACAGTTTGATGAATCGGGTGGGAGAGCTGCAAGCCTGTGAGGGCGGAATTGACAGTGGCAGTGGCAGTTTCTCCATTGAGATTCCCAACTGGGCCCGTGGCGGTATTCAGGAATTGAAGGTCTGGGACAACGCTAGCCCCGATCAGACCAGCGCATCCACCAAGGTTACTCTTGTTGGTCCGCAGATCCGGTTGACCCGGGAAACTGTGGTTGCCAACCAGCGCATTAGCCTGATCGGCACCGGGTTCAGTCCCGGCGCTGCTATCGCTAATGTCAATGATCTTTCGGATCCCCACACGGAGCCTGCTATATCCATAGGTGGCGATCGCATCGACCCCAGGCGGATCAATGACGGCGATCCGGTCCGTGTGGACAACGGCGGCAACTGGTCGGCTTCGGTGGACCTGCCCCTGAGTGAAGCGACTACGGCAGCCGGAAATCGTGAGATTCGCGTCCGGGACTCCCTGTCTCGAATCGGTGTTGTGGATGTAGTAGTCCTTGACCGGACTGTGACCGTAACCCCGAATGAGGGCCGTGTGGGCACCATTGCCGTGGTAAGGGGCGAAGGTTTCCCCAGCAAGAATGATGAGGGAAGCAATTTCACCGTCGAGATCGAATACGAAGCCTCCAATGGCAATGCCGTCACGGTTTCTGCTCTGACAGATGCCAGCGGCGATTTTGAACAGCAGCTTCGGATTCCCACCACCGCCGCCATCCCATCCAGCAACCAGATCCACGTGCGGTTCGAGGATGACGAAGATGTACCTGTGTCCATCACCGTGCCCCACGAGGTACCGGAAGGGATAATTCAGCCGTCCGAGACCAGCGGCGGACCCGGTTCTTCTATCACCATCATGGGTGAGGGCTTCAAGTCCTTCGTTCCCGTCGCTCTGGTCAAGATCGGCACCCTGGACGTAACCCCGGCTCCCAAGCCCAGCACCGACGGCAATGGCATGATGTCCTTCGACATCCTGATTCCGGGCTTGGATGTAGGCATCCAGACCATTGAGGTCAACGTGGGCCGCACCACGGCCAGCGTAGGCTTTACGGTCACCGAGTCCGGCGTCAACCCCGGCGACATCAAGCCCGTTGCTGAAGGACTGGAAGAACTGGGTGACAACCTGGACGTCATCTGGCACTTCAACAACGACACCAAGGAATGGAGCTTCTACGACGGCCAGGAAGGCAGCACCCTGACCCACGTGATCACGGGTGAGACCTACCTGATTCTGGTCAAGGGTTCGGTCGAGGTAATCCTCAACCGCGACACCAGGAGCCTGTCCTGCGTAGGCGGCAACTGCTGGAACCAGATAGTCTGGTAAATCAAGGCCAGGAATTGGCGCTGTCAGGGGCGGACCATGAATCCGCCCCTGACCCCCGGCTCGTAAGTACGGAGTGACCGGAAATGCAAGGTTTTGACTGGATATTTTGATTTTCGGTTCGCTTCCCCCTCTCCCTGAAAGAGAGGGGCCGGGGGTGAGGGAAACCTCACCGCGCCCCGGGCTCTAACCCCTCAATCTATAGGAGGAAATTAATGGCAAAAGTCAGTAGAATCCTGGCCCTGCTTGCCTTGGTGGCGATGCTCGCCGCGCTGCCCCTGTCGGCCTTTGCGCAGCAAGAGCCTCCCCACGTGGTAATCGGCACGGCCATGGTGAACGGCGCAATACCTGCCACGGGCACTGAAATTGTGGCAATGGATGGCGCGAACAAAGTAGGCAACGCCATGGTTAAGGACGGCGGCAGCTTCTCTCTCCAGGTAATGCGGCCCCCCAGCGGCGGCCCCGTCACCTTCATGGTGGCCGGTGTTGACGCTACCGAACGTCTGTCCAATTGGGAATCCGGCGCTCGTGCGCGCGGTTTCACCCTGTCGGCTACCGACCGCGGCGCCGTGGGCCAGGTTGGCGCAACCGGCCCCAAGGGCGACCAGGGCGACGCCGGTCCGGCTGGCCCCGCCGGTCCTCGTGGCCCCCAGGGCCCCGCTGGTGACCAGGGTTCCGCCGGCGCTGATGGCGCGGCAGGGCCCCCGGGGCCCGCCGGTCCCGCTGGCGCTCCGGGCGCCCCCGGCGCTGCCGGCGCCCCTGGTAACGACGGCGCTGCCGGTCCTGCTGGTCCCCAGGGTCCTCCGGGTGCCCAGGGTTCCGCCGGAGCTTCCGGCTCCGACGCCAGTGGCACCACCGGCATCATCGCCATCATCATCGCCATCGTCGCGGTGGTAGTGGCGGTAGCCATGCCCTTCGTAATGCCCCGCAACTAAGCCGGGCTAACCGGGCAACCCACGCAAACCCACCAAAACAGGGGCGGGGCCCAAACCCCCGCCCCGCCCCCCCCCTCCCCCCCCCCGCGCGGGGGGGGGAGTGTGGGGGGGGGGGCGACCCCCCCACCCAACAAACCAACCCTAACCCGCTCCCGTTCGTGGTGAGCCCGTCGAACCACCCCCCCAGGATGTCCCTTCCCCCTCGAAGGGGGAAGGCTAGGATGGGGGTGATCCCCCCAACCAACAAGCCAACCCTAACCCTCTCCCGTTCGTGGTGAGCCCGTCGAACCACCCCCCAGGGTCTATTGATTTTCCAAGATGTCCCTTCCCCCTCGAAGGGGGAAGGTTAGGATGGGGGTGATCCCCCCACCAACCAACCAACCCAGAAGTCATGTCGCCCTGAGCTTGCCGAAGGGCCTCAAATCCTCCCCCCCAGTCCGCCTAAAGCCCCGAAACCCCCTTTGGGCCTCCAACAACAACAGGCATCCCCCCCCCCACCCAAAAGTCATGTCGCCCTGAGCTTGCCGAAGGGCCTCAAATCCTCCCTCCCTGTCCACCTAAAGCCCCGAAACCCCGTTCGGGGAACAGCATACCCCCCAACCAACAAACCAACCCAAAGTCCCTTCCCCCTCGAAGGGGGAAGGCTAGGATGGGGGTGATAGCGCAAGGCAACAAGTCATCAGGCCGAAGAACACCCCCCCACCCCCACCCCACCCCGATTCCGTTCGTGGTGAGCCTGTCGAACCACCCCCCCTGTAATACTGCCGTAACGCTTCAGGGCCAATATAGGCATAACCCCACTCGCAGGAGGCCCCCTATGTCCACCATCACCCGACTCCTGTCCCTGCTCCTGGCAGCCGCCCTGCTGGCTACCTTGCCGGCCGCCGCTGCCAATGCCCAGGGTGAGTTCCACATCTTCATCGGCAAGGCCACCCTGGATGGCCAGGCCCCCGCCGTGGGCACTGAGATCACCGCCTACGACAACACCCGCGCCATCGGCACCGCCCTGGTCGAGGCCGACGGCCAGTACGCCCTCACGACCACCCGTTCCCACGGTACCGTCTCCTTCAGGATCAACCTGGTCGAAGCCCAGGAGACCTTCCCCAACTGGCGCGTTGACGGCCGCTCCACCGGCTTCAACCTGACCTTCGTCACCCCCAGGGACCCCACCATCGGCCAGGCCGGCCGCCAGGGCCCCCCTGGACCTCCAGGCCCTCAGGGTCCCCAGGGCGACACGGGTCCCGCCGGCCCTCAGGGCGCCATGGGCCCCGCCGGCGGCTCCGGCCCCATGGGCCCTGCCGGTCCTGAAGGCTCTCAGGGCCCCGAGGGCCCCGCCGGAACCAAGGGCGACACCGGACCCGCCGGCCCCGAAGGCCCCCAGGGTCAGCGCGGCCTTCCCGGCGCGGCCGGCCCCGCCGGCGCCGACGGTAATGACGGCTCCGATGGCCGCGACGGCCGAGACGGCGAGGATGCTTCCGGTAGCGGCATGGCCCTGTTCGCCCTCATCCTGGCCATTGCCGCCATCGTGGTCGCCGTGGCCATGCCCTTCGTCATGCGCAGCATGGGCGGCGGCTCCACCCCCACCGACCGGTAACCCCCCAGCGACCGGTAACCCCCCAGCGCCTCCCGGGGCGGCGGCCCACCCCGCCGCCCCCAGCGTAGGGGCGGGTTTCAAACCCGCCCGTCCCCCTCAGGTGGTATGGACAACCGAAATGGTAGGGGCAGACCTGTGTGTCTGCCCTGGTCTCACAAATGAAACCACCTAAATAGGAACGGCACCGTGAGGGCCACATGCCTTGACACTCCCCGCCTCCGGAATTAAGATATGTATCCCTGCCGAGGTAGCTCAGGTGGTAGAGCACGGCACTGAAAATGCCGGTGTCGACAGTTCGAGTCTGTCCCTCGGCACCACCTTCTCCCCCAACCCCCGTCAGGCATGCCCTTACAGCAAAAGCCGCCCCCATCGGGCGGCTTTTCTTGTTCTGCTGGACAGACTTCCACACAACTCCCTATGGAGCGACTCCATTGCACGGGTTCAACCCCGCCAGGGCCCACGGAAGGAGACGCCATCCGGTCAGCTCTCCCGACAGCCAGGGTTCAGGAAATTGCCTTGTACCAGTCCCAATAGCCGGGGTTTGTCTGGCAGGCCCGGCAGGTATATCCTGTCCTCGTCAAGCCCGAACCGTCGGGCGCCCCGCTTTATCTGCAAGGAGCACAGCAGGGAACCCACACATCAGCCCTCAAAGGAGGCTCCATGAAGTTCGGCATCTTTACCATCGTCCCCTACCACGAGGACTTTACCCAGCAGCAGGCGCTGACCCAGGCCCTGGAGCAAATACAGTTTGCCGATGAAGCCGGCCTTGACGAAGTATGGCTGGGCGAGCATCGCTTTTCCCGCCACGGCCTGCTCTCGGGAATCTGGTCCTTCCTGGGAGCCGTCGCCGGTCGCACAAAAAACGTGCGCATCGGCACCGCAGTCATCGTCCTGCCACTGCATAACCCCGTCCTGGTGGCTGAAGAAGTGGCCATGCTGGACATCATCAGCAACGGCCGCTTCAACTTCGGCATCGGCGCCGGCTACCAGCAGCAGGAGTTCGACGGCGTGGGTGTTGACATCGACACCAGCCGCGACCGGTTCCACGAGGCCGTGGACGTGATGATCAAGGCCTGGACCGAGGAATCCCTGACCTTCCATGGCCAGTTCACCAACGTTGATGACGTCTGGGTATTGCCCAAACCATTGCAGCAGCCCTACCCGCCCCTGTTCCAGGCCGTCAGCACCAGCCCGGCCAGCATCGACTTCGCCGCCAGCCGCAACATCCAGGTCATCGCCGGCGGCCCCACCGACATCCTCGGCCAGGCGCCCCAGGTTATTCAAATGTGGCGCGAGAAGATGGAAGAGTACGGCCACGAACACGCCCACCTCGACCCGCCCATGTCCAAGTCCATCTACGTCGCCCCCACCATGGAGGAAGCGGAACGGGACGCCGCCGAGCTGGAGAACTTTTCCTCGCGGATACTGCGGTCAGTCGGCTCGGCCGGGGCGCCCATCGGCATGCCCATGGACAAGAACGGCAAGGTCGCCCGAGGTTACGAGCACTGGGCCAACCGCCAGCGCGACCGCGACCGCCGCGATGACCCGGGCCATGCTGGCCTGCCGCCGCTCCGTGGAACTCCCGAGGTGGTGATAGAAAGGTTGAAGCAGACCCAGGAAGCCGGAATCAACCACGTCTTCGGCAACTTCGGCTTCGCCGGCCTGCCCCACGAAAAGGTGATGCGCTCCATCGAGCTATTTGCCACGCACGTCATGCCCCACTTCCAGGACGCGCCCGTCGCGGCCGGGGACTAACCGGATCGCCATCAGTCCGTCAGATTGGTAACAGTGACCGTTACTTCCAGCTTGGCGATCTGGGCCGTGCTGTCGTCGGCATCCCGGGCTTCCACCGTCACCAGGTAAATGTTGTTACGGCCAGAATCTGACGGACTCTCGTAGTCCGGCGGGGAAGCAAAGGTCAGAACCCCCGTCTCGCTGATGGCGAAGGCGCTGCTGTCATCTCCCGAAAGTCGCCAGGTGATGTCCCCGCCCTCCGGGTCGGTGGCCCTGTAGGTGTACAGGTCTCTGGTGTCGTTCTCCTGGTAGGTGAACACGGTGGTGCTATTGCTCCTGAACTCCGGCGCCTCGTTTACCGCATTTACGGTGACAATCACGTCCAGGTTTCCGTAATAGCGCCCGTCGGAGGCCCGCACCATTACCTCGTAAACGTTGTCCCGGTCGGAGTCGGCGGGCCGCTCGTGATCGGGATTGTTCCTGAAGGTCAGTTCTCCGCCCTCGTTGATGGTGAAGTCGCCCCCGTCTCGTCCAGAGACGCTCCAGCGGGTGATTTCTGTCGTGGTGTCCTCCGGGTCGGTGGCGGTGTAGGTGGCCAGGACAGCCTCGTGGTTTTCCTGTACGTCGATGGCGGTGTTGCTGCTTGTTTCCGCTATCTCCGGCCCTTCGTCCTGGTTGGTGACGGAGACGACAACGTCAAAGGTTCCTACACTGCCCTGGGCATCGGTGGCCTGCACCGTTACCTGGTAGTCGTTGTCGTCGGGCCGGGGCGGATTCTCAAAGTCGGGCGGGTTGATGAAGGAGAGCACGCCCCGCTCGCTGATTTCAAAGCGGCTGGCGTCCAGGCCGCCCACCGACCAGGTAAAGTCGTTGCCCTCGGGATCGGTGGCTCGGTAGGTGTAGATGGTCCCCGTGCCATTCTCGCGGAAGGTGCGGGCGTTGCTGCCGGTAATCACCGGTGGCTCGTTGTCCGAGGCGACGGTGATGGTCACCTCGTAACTGCCATATACCCTGCCGTCGTAGGGGCGTATGGTCACCAGGTACTCGTTGTCCCGGTTCCCGTCGGCGGGCCGGTCGTGGTCCGGCGGGTTCCTGAATGTCAGGTCAGCCGTCGCACGCCCCGTTTGTTCGCTGGTGTCAGTAATGGTGAAGTCGCCGCTGTCCGTACCGCCCAGGGACCAGCGGGTGACCTCTGAACCCTCCGGGTCCACGGCGGTGTAGGTGGCCACTACTTGGTCAAAGTTCTCGGCTACGCTGCGGGCTGCCTGCCCCGTAACCTCCGGGCCCTCGTTGACCTCGGTTACGGTTACGGTCACGTCCAGGGTCCCTTCGTTGCTGCCGTCGGAGGCCACCACCGTGATGTCATAGACGTTGTCCTGGTCGGCGTCGGCGGGTTGCTCGTGGTTGGGCGCGCTGCTGAAGAACAGCTGGCCCCGCCCGCTGCTGTCCGGCGTGATGGTGAAGTCGCCGCCGTCCGTCCCCCGCACCGACCACTGGATTTTGGTATTCAGGTCCATGTCCCGGGCCGTGTAGGTGTAGAGGCGGACGTCAGTGGCGGTGTTCTCCCTGAAGCTCAGGGTGTCCCTGCCAGTAATCTCCGGCGCCGCCTCATTCTCGTCCCTCACTGTGACCGTCACCTCCAGCTCCCCGTAGGTACTGCCGTTGTAGGCACGAATGGTCACCAGGTACTCGTTGTCCCGGTTCCCGTCGGCCGGCCGGTCAAAGTCCGGGGTGTTCCTGAAGGTCAGTTGGGCCGTGTAGGTGCCCGTGGGCCCGATATTGAAGTCGCCCGCGTCGGTTCCGGCCAGTCTCCAGCCGGTTACCGCGTCGTCCCTTTCGCCGGCGTCCGGGTCTCTGGCTGTGAAAGTGGCGTTGGCCAGGCTCTGACCTTCGACGACTGTATAGGCGGTAGTCCCGGTTGGCTCAGGCCCTTCATTAACTTCGGTTACGGTTATGGAGACGTCCAAAGTTCCTTCGCTGCCCTGGTCATCGGTCGCGACGACTGATATAAGGTACTCATTGCCCGTATCCGAGTCGGTGGGACTCTCGTAATCCGGAGGACTGCTGAAGGTCAGTACACCGGTATCGCTGATGTCGAAGGCATCGCCGTCGTCTCTCCCTCCTTGCCCCCTGACCGACCAGGTGATGGTGGTGTTGCGGTCTGTGTCGGTGGCCCGGTAGGTGTACAGGCGCTGTGTGATTGGAGTGTTCTCCCGGAAGCTAAGGCTCTGGCTGCCCGTCACCACCGGCGCGGCCTCGTTCTCGCTGCCCACGGTGACGGTCACCTCCAGGGAGCCGTACCGGTTGGTGGCGTCGTATGCCCTCACGGACACCAGGTACTCGTTGTCCCGGTTCCCGTCGGCCGGCCGGTCGTAGTCCGGGGCATTGCGGAACGTCAACTCGCCGTCCTCACTGATCAGGAAGTCGCCTCCGTCGCTGCCGCTCAGCGACCAGCGCGTAATGTCCGAACCCTCCGGGTCCACGGCGGAATAGGTTGCCAGTGTCTGGGTCTGCGGGTCCAGGGTGGGGTCGGTGTACTCCTGGAGGGATATGCTTTCCCGCCCGGTTACCACCGGCCCTTCGTTCAGGTCGGTCACGGTGACAGTCACGTCAAAGGTTCCGGTGTTGCCCTGATCATCCCGGGCCCGCACCGTCAGTTCGTAGGCGTTGTCGTCGTTCGCATCGGCCGGGTCGTCAAAGTCCGGCGGGTCCCTGAAGGTGAGGACGCCCCGCTCGCTGACCTCAAACAGGCTGCCGTCCGTGCCTCCAGGAGTAATCCAGTCAAACTCGTCCCCCTCCGGATCGGTGGCTCGGTAGGTGTAGACGGTTCCCGTGCCGTTCTCACTGAAGGTGCGGGCGTTGCTGCCGGTGATTACTGGCGGTTCGTTGGCGCCGGTGACGGTGACGGTAATGTCGTAGGAGCCGTACCGGCCCCGGCTGTCGTAGGCCCGGATGGTCACCAGGTACTCGTTGTCCCGGTTCCCGTCGGCGGGACGGTCCACGTCGGGCGGGTTGCGGAAGGTCAGGTCCGCCGTGTCGTTGCCCGTCTGGTCGCTGGTGTCGGTGATGGTGAAGTCCCCGCCGTCAGTGCCCGTCAGCGACCAGCGGGTTACGTCGTCACCTTCCGGGTCCGCGGCGGTAAAGGTGGCGCCAGCCACATCGACACTCTGTGTGACCGACTGCCTTTCGCTGACGGTGAACTGGGTAGTGCCCGTAATGGTCGGCCCCTCGTTCACCTCGGTGACGGTGACCGCGACGGGAAGTTCGCCACGATTGGTTCCGTCGGAGGCTACGATGGTGATGTCGTACACGTTGTCCGTGTCCTGGTCTGCCGGTTGCTCGTGGTCGGGCGGACTGCGGAAGAACAGCTCACCGCGACCGCCGCTGTCCGGAGTGATGGTGAAGTCGCCACCATCGTCACCCTCCACCGACCAGGTGAAGACCGTATTCAGGTCTGTATCGGTGGCACGGTAGGTGTACAGGCGGGTGGTGGTGGCCGTGTTCTCCTGGAAGCTCAAAGTCTCCCGGCCCGTGACCACCGGGACTTCCTCGTTCACGTCGGTGACGGTCACCCTCACATCCAGGGACCCGTAGCGGTTGCCCGAGTCGTAGGCACGGACGGACACCAGGTACTCGTTGTCCCGGTTGCTGTCGGCCGGCCGGTCGTAATCCGGCAGTATCCGGAAGGTCATTACGCCGGTTTCGCTGATCTGGAAGTCGCCTCCATCTGACCCGGACAGGCTCCAGCGGGTGACTTCATCCCCCTCCTGGTCGTTGGCGGTGAAGGACGCGCCCGACAGGTTCCCCCCCTCCACTACGGTGAAGGCCGTGGTTCCCGTCACCTTGGGCCCCTCGTTCACCTCGGTGACGGTAACGGTGGCGTCCACCCTGTCCCGCAGTCCACCCTGATCATCGGCCACCACCGTGATTTCATAAACGTTGTCGCCGTCCGAGTCCGCCGGAAGCTCGTAGTCAGGCAGTAGGCGGAAGGTAAGCACCCCGTTGTATATGGCAAAGTCTGCCCCATCCGCCCCCTCCACCGACCAGGTGATTGTGTCGTCAGGGTCGGGATCGGTGGCCCGGTAGGTGTAGAGCACCGACGCGGTGTTCTCCCGCTGGGTGAACTCGGTGCGGCTCTTAGTGGTTATCACCGGCGCTTCGTTCACCGGTGTGACGGTCACCATCACACCCAATGTCCCGTAGTAACGGTCGTCCGACGCCTGCACCGTGAACAGGTACTCGTTGTCCCGGTTGGAGTCGGCGGGACGCTCGTGGTCGGGTGTGTTGCGGAAAGCCAGCGCGCCGTTCTCATCGATGGTGAAATCCCCGCTGTCTGTACCCGTCAATCGCCAGGCGGGTTCCACGATCAGGTCGCCCCGACCACCGGCGGTGTAGGTGGCCAGGACTCCATCCTGACCTTCGGCACGGGTAATGGCGGCGTTTCCGGTAACTTCGGTAACATCACTCACCGTAACCGTAACGGCATGGGACCCGTAGTACCGGCCGTCGTAGGGACGCACCTCCACCTCGTAAACGTTGTCCCGGTCCGAGTCGTCCGGCCGTTCGTAGTCGGGTACGCTGCGGAAGGTCATCACCCCCGTCTCGGTGATAGTGAAGTCTCCGCCGTCCCGTCCGCCCAGGCTCCAGCGGGACACAGTCTCTCCCTCCGGGTCCGATGCGCCAAAGCTGGCCCCGCCCCAGCTGCGGTTCTCCTGCACGGTGAAGCTGTCCCCACCCGAGGTTACCTCCGGACCCTCATTGACGTCGGTGATGGTGACGGTGACGTCAAAGCCGGCGACGTTGCTGTCGTCATCGCTGGCCCGCACGGTTACCTGGTATTCGTGGCCTTCGGCGCCGGAACCCTGAGGACTTTCGTAGTCCGGAGGAGTGGACTCGCTGAAGTACAGTTCGCCCCGCTGTTCGTCGATGGTGAAGAACCTGGCGTGAGTACCCGCCACCGACCAGGAAATGGCTCCTCCCTCCAAGTCGGTGGCCCGGTAGGTGTACAGGCGGGAGGTCCGGTTCTCCGGGTGCCTCATCTTCGCTGCCGACTCGCTGGCGGTGGTGATGATGGGCAGTTCATTGACCGGGGCCACCGTCGCCGTCACGTCCAGCGTGCCGTAGTACCGGTCGTCGGTGGCCTGCACCGTGAACAGGTACACATTGTCCCGGTTGCTGTCGGCCGGCCGCTCGTGGTCGGGTATGTTCCGGAAGGCCAGAGCGCCGCTCTCATCAATGGTAAAGTCTCCGCTGTCAGTCCCGGTCAGCCGCCAGGCTGGCTCCACCACCAGGTCGCCAGTGCCGCCAGCGGTGTAGGTGGCCAGCGTCCCCTCAAAATTCTCGGGCCGGGTGATGGCGGGCGTACCGCTGATTTCGCTTACATCTCCCACCGTCACCGTGACGGCATGAGACCCGTAGTACCGGCCGTCGTATGGCCTTACTTCCACCTCATAGATATTGTTGCGGTCCGAGTCGGCTGGACGCTCAAAATCCGGCACGCTGCGGAAGGTCATCACTCCCGTCTCGGTGATGGTGAAGTCCCCGCCGTCCCGTCCCCCCAGGCTCCAGCGGGAGATGGTCTCTCCCTCCGGGTCGTTGGCGCCAAAGCTGGCCCCAGCCCAGTTGCTGTTCTCCTGGACGGTGAAACTGTCCCCGCCTGAGGTTACCTCCGGACCCTCGTTGACGTCGGTGACGGTGACGGTCACTTCGTGGGTACCGGTCAGGGTCCCGTCGCTGGCCCGGGTCGTGACCTGATATTCCTGGCTGCCAATCCCCGAACCCTGGGGGTTCTCGTAGTCCGGCGGGGTTGTCTCGCTGAAATACAGTTCGCCCCGCTCTTCGTCGATTCTGAAGAACCTGGCGTGAGTCCCCGCCACCGACCATCTAATAGCTTCCCGCTCCGGGTCCGTGGCCCGGTAGGCATACAGGCGCGATGTCCGGTTCTCCGGGTGCCGCATCGTCGTGGCTGAACTACTGGTGGTGGTGATTTCGGGCGCCTCGTTCACCGGTGTCACCGTTACCGTCACGTGGTGAGATCCGTAGTACCTCCCGTCGTAGGGCCGTACCTCCACTTCATAAATGTTGTTCCGGTCCGAATCTGCCGGTCGCTCGTAATCGGGAGTGTTTCGGAAGGTCATCACACCGGTCTCGGTAATGGTGAAGTCCCCGCCGTCCCGGCCACCCAGACTCCAGCGGGACACGGTCCCGCCCTCCGGGTCCGAGGCGCTGAAGCTGGCGTTGGTCAGGTCCTGGTTCTCCTGGACGGTAAAGCTCTCCCCGCCCGAGGTTACCTCCGGCCCCTCGTTAACGTCGGTCACCGTGACCGTTACGGGGAGGTTAGCCGTGTTGGGCGGGCTGCTGTCGTCGCTGGCCTGTATCGTCACCTGGTATTCGTGGCCGCCGGTTCCCGAGCCCCGGGGATTCTCATAGTCCGGCCCATTGTCTTCGTCGAAGTACAGTTCGCCCCGCTGTTCGTCGATGCGGAAGAACCTGGCGTGGGTCCCCGCTACCGACCAGGTTACGGCCCGATTCTCCGGGTCCGTGGCCCGGTAGGCGTACAGCCGCGACGTCCGGTTTTCCGGGTGCCGCATCGTCGTGGCCGAACTGCTGGTGGTGGTGATTTCGGGGGCCTCGTTCACCGGCGTCACTGTCACCGTCACGTGGTGGGACCCGTAGTACCGGCCGTCGTAAGGCCGGACCTCCACCTCATAAATATTGTTTTGATCCGAGTCCGCCGGCCGCTCGTAGTCCGGGATGTTCCGGAAGGTCAGCACCCCGTTCTCATCGATGCTGAAGTCCCCGCCGTCCCGGCCGCCCAGGGTCCAGCGCGACACACTGCCACCCTCCGGGTCGCTGGCGGTGAAGGTCTCACCCGCCCACTCCTGGTTCTCCCGCACGGTGAACCTGCGGCCACCAGAGGTGATCTCCGGCCCCTCGTTGACGTCGGTGACGGTGACGGTGACGGGCAGGGACTCCGTGTTGGGCGGGCTGCTATCGTCGCTGACCTGTATGGTCACCTGGTAGACGTTGTCCCCGCCGGAATCGCCAGGCCGCTCAAAGTCCGGCGGGCTGGCTGCGGCGAAGGAGAACTCCCCCCGCTGGTTGATGGCGAAGAAGCGCCCGTCCACGCCACCCAGCGACCACCTGGTCGTGCTGGACCCCTCCGGATCGGTGGCCCGGTAGGTGTATAGGCGGGTTATCCGGTTCTCCGGCTGGGTGAATTCGGTCCTGCTCGTCGTGGTGATGGTGGGGGGTTCGTTGACGGGAGTTACCGTCACCGTGACGTCAAAGGTGTCATAGTACCGGTCATCCGAAGCCTGCACCGTAAAGACGTACTCGTTATCCCGGTTGCTGTCCGCCGGACGCTCGTGGTCCGGGGTGTTGCGGAAGGCCAACTGGCCGTTCTCGTCGATGGTGAAGTCCCCGCCATCCGTGCCAGTCAGGCGCCAGGCGGGATTTACGGCCAGGTCACCCCGGCCGCCAGCCGTGTACGTGGCCAGGACACCCTCCTGGCTTTCGGCCCGGGTAATGGTGGCATTTCCGCTAATCTCGTTTACATCACCCACCGTGACCGTCACCTGGTGGGAGCCGTAGTACCTGCCGTCGTAAGGCCTTACCTCCACCTCGTACTCGTTGTCCCGGTTCCAGTCGTCGGGGCGTTCGTGGTCCGGGGTCCGCCTGAAGGTCATTACCCCGCTGGCGTCAATGGTGAAGTCCCCGCCGTCCCGCCCGCCCAGGCTCCAGCGGGTCACATCGCCGGACTCCGGGTCTCGGGCGGTGAATGTCGCCCCGGCCCACTCCTGGTTCTCCTGGACATTAAAGCTGTTGCCGCCCCGGGTAACCTCCGGCCCCTCGTTGACGTCGGTTACCGTGACCGTCACCGCCAGGGACTCCGTATTGGGCGGGCTGCTGTCGTCGCTGACCTGTATCGTCACCTCGTAAATGTTGTCGCTGCCCGAGTCCCCGGGTATGTCAAAGTCCGGCGATCTGTCTTCCCTGAAAGAGAATTCCCCGCGTTCGTTTATGGTGAAGAAGCGTCTGTCGTCCCTGCCCAGCGACCACGTAATGGTGCTGGACCCCTCCGGGTCGGTGGCCCGGTAGGTGTAGAGGCGAGAGGTGCGGTTCTCCGGTTGGCGCAGGCTGGTGGCCGACGTGCTGGTGGTCGTAATGGCGGGCGGTTCGTTTACCGGCGTTACCGTCACCGTCTCGTCAAAGCTGGCGTAAATGCTGCCGTCGGAGACCTGCACCGTGAAGGTGTACTCGTTGTCGCGATTGCTGTCGGCAGGCCGCTCGTAGTCCGGCGAATTGCGGAACCGCAGTTCCCCCTGCTCGTTGATTACAAAGTCGCCGCCGTCGGTGCCCGACGTACGCCAGCGGGATACCATACCGCCCTCCGGATCGGTGGCGGTGTACCTGGCCAGTACCGTATCCTGGGCCAGGTTCTCCGGGACACTGCCAGGCGGTGTCCCGAACAGGTTCCCAACCCTGCTGATTTCCGGCCCTTCGTTCACTGCCGTGACCGTCACCGTAACTGGCAGTTCGTCAGTAAGGGGCTGATTGGGAACATCGTCCGTAGCCCGTACCGTCACGTTATAGACGTTGTCGCGTCCTGCGTCCCCGGGATTCTCGTAGTCCGGCGGGGTCGCAAACTCGAGCGTCCCACCCGTGATGGTGAACTCCCCCGCATCAGGCCCCGCAGTGGACCAGTTAATGCCGTGCCCTTCGGGGTCGGTGGCGCTGAACTGGTAGATGGCGCCTGTGGCATTTTCCCGACGGGAAAATTGGGGGTTGCTGACTTGCCGCAGCGCCGGAGGCTCGTTGACATTCAGCACCTCCACGGTTATGGGCAGCGTTCCATAGTATTGCCCGTCGTATGCCCGCACCGTAACCAGGTACTCGTTGTCCCGGTTGCTGTCGGCCGGGCTTTCGTAGTTGGGGGTACTGCGGAAGGTCAGCTCCCCCGTGTCCCGGTCAATGTTGAAATCCCCGCCGTCGGTACCGGCTAGGCTCCAGGTGAAGGTGGAAGCGGCGCCCTCCGGGTCGCTGGCGGTGTAAGTCTGGCTGAAGTCCTCAACATTCTCATTGACGCTGTGGCTGGCCGGGCCGCTGACCGTAGGCGGTTCGTTGACCGGGGTGACGGTCACTGTGACGTCAAAAGACGTGGACTGGCTTCCCTGCCCAGATGAGGTTCCGTCGCCCAGGTTGCCATCGTCGGTGGCGACGATCTGGACGTTGTAAACGTTGTTCCCGCCTGAGTCGGTTGGATTCTCGTGGTCGGGAATCTCGGCAAAGGTCAGGTTGCCCGAGCTATCAATGTTGAAGTCGCCCGAGTCGGTGCCGCCCACGGCCCACGTCAACGAACTTCCCTCCGGGTCGGTGGCCGAATAGCGGTCCAGTGTCCTGGTGGTGGCCGTGTTCTCCGCATAGGAAAGGGCAGCGTCGCCGGATATGGCAGGCGCCTCGTTTACGTCGTTGACCGTGACCGTCACCGCCAGTTCTCCCCGCAGGTTGCCCTCTTCAGTGGCCTGCACCGTAACCAGGTACTCGTTGTCTCGGTTGCTGTCGGCGGGACTCTCAAAGTTGGGCGGGTTCTTGAAGGTCAGCTCTCCCGTGTTCCGGTCAATGTCGAAATCGCCGCTGTCAGCGCCGGACAGGCTCCAGGTGAAGGTGGATGCGGTGCCCTCCGGATCGCTGGCGGTGTAGGTCTGGCTGAAGTCCTCAACATTCTCATCGACGCTGTGGCTGGCCTGGCCGGTTACTTCCGGTGGTTCGTTGGAGTCGCTTACCGTCACCATCACCGTTATGGTGTCGTCAACCGTAGTATCAGTATTGCCATGTAAGTCTTTTCCGTCAGTAACCGACATCGTAAGGGTGTAGCTGCTCTTGCCTTCGTAATTCAAGGCCTCTTTGGTTCGCAACTGACCGCTCGTGTCAACCACGTCGAAGGAGGCCGCGTCGGTTCCCGAGATGGCATATGTCAGGGAGTCGCCGTCGGCATCGGTGGCAGCAATTGGGGCGCCGATGTCACGTCCCGGCGGAGTGTTCTCGTCAACGCCACGCATGCCGTCCTCAGTCGAGGGAAACGCCGGAACACGGTTCGGCTGGACAATTTTGACTTGCTTCGCGGAGGCTTTTTTCGCATAGTTGCCTACCGTATCCCTCAACCCCGTCGAGACGAAATCTCTGTAGGAGACAATGAGGTCATCATCCGCGGTGACCGCAGACGCGAGCGTCACTGTCACCTGGTTGCCTTGAACCGCGACCGCGTCGTTATGGACTCGCTCTCTGGCAATCTTGTCAAAGACATAAAACCCGGAACTACTTGCGGGCGGAACGAAGCTTTCGTCCAGGGTATCGTCCCACGTCAAAACCAGGTCGGTGTGGCCCTCCAGGATGGCCGCGGAGACCAGTGATGGAGGCATGGCATCAACCAGGTGCCCGGCTTGCGGGTCGAGCTTCACCCGTGCGGGCGCTTCCTCCCCGGTTGAGACATAGCGGACCATCCCCTGGATGGCCGACTGTTGAACAGAGATGCCGTCATTGTCGACGTCTCCCTCGGTTAACGGGTACCTGAAGGTCAGGGTGCTGGTGCCGGTACCACTGGCGTAGGTCGCTGCCCGCGTTTCTTCTCCAATCTTTAGCCTTAGCCTCGGTACGCCGCTGACGGACACGGGTTCGTTAAACGTCACGGTCGCCTGTATCACGTCCCTCCAGCTGCCTCCTCTGTTCCAGGAGTAGGTCTTGTCGGCCCCGGGATCTGAGATGATGGCTACATCGGTAGCATCATTGCGGACCGTGCGAGAGGAGAAACCGGCGGCCTCGTTGCCGGCGAAGTCCTTCAACGGTCTGGCCGCCGGACCGGTGGGCGCCGTGTAGGTAACATTCGCCGTGTCCGTGGCGTTGAGGGTTCCCGAAAGAGACAGGGTCACGACGTTGGCGGCAACACCTGCGGTGACAGTGCGGCTCCCTCCTCCAATGTTGAGGGCGAAAGCGCCGCTGGCTGGCACCGAGGTCTCATCAAGGCGTTCACTGTAGGTCAGCCGCAGGCTCGAGTCTTCCCGGTCGATCCGTGCCGTCAGCAGCGTTGGCGCAGCGGTGTCTGTCGCTGTTGGTGTTGCCGTTGCCTCCGCTGCGTCGCCGTCGCCATTGTGATTGTAGGCTAGTACACGTAGCGTGTGACTCTGGCCGCTGGCCAGGCCGGAGATTGTGTGCTGTAGATCCGCCAGGTCGGTAACGGTCGCGCTGCGAGACCGGCTGTACTCCTGTACCCCGGATTTCCACTGGACCTTGTAGCCCTCCACCGGCGATCCGCCGTCGTAGGAGGGCTCCCGCCAGGAAACTGTCAGCGTCCCGTTTCCAGTTGAGGTAACGGTAACATTCGTTGGCTCAAGGGGCTGGCAGCCGCCGTCGCTCCAGGGATTGCGGGTGACGCCATTTCCGAACGCCGAAGCGTCCGCCTTTCTGTTATTGCAATAGCCGCCGAAGGAGTTCCGCAAATGGTAGACGACCACCGCCCGGTCCTTGGTGTCCTCTATCGCCTTCACTTCGGCCCAGATTCGGTCCAGGTCAAGATTGCCATCAGCATTCTCATACGTATCAGCAAGCCAGGACGGCATATCTCCACGGGCCGCACTGCTAACAACTGTGATAGCCTCTGCGCTGACGGTCTCGGTAATATAGTCGCACGACCGCCAATACGATCCCGCGCTCACATCCTCGGTACCGAGAGTGACAATCGAAAGGGCATCAGCGTATAACTCGATTGGTTTACAACTAAAATACTCAGACTCGGAAAAATGCTGCAGGCCATAGCTGAAAGGAACCAGGTCGTAGAAATAGAGATGAGCAGCCCCCAGCGGACCGGGCGAAGAAGTAATTGAATTGGCCAGGGTGTAAATATGGGCCAGTTCGTGGACGATGACATACTCCAGCCCCGAGTAGTACCTTCCTGCTCCGATCTCTCTTGCTACACACCTCCGCAGTTGCGCCACAATCAGTGAGCAGTGGTCGATCCAGGCATAACCGCCATCCTGTGTCGAGAATTCCGCGGCAACATTCTGGTTTAGCATGAAATCCCATGTCTCTCTCAACCAGGGATGCGAACTCTCAAAGAGTTCGATGATTTCTTTCTCGATGAACGGGCGTGCCGGTGGAAGGCCCGATTTAGGCGTGCCAGTCTCTTCCACGGACGGGACGCTGTCCCCGCTTGAGTTCACGGCGATGACCCGCACCGTGTATTCGGTGTCATTGGTCAGCCCGGTAATAACTTCCTTGTACCGGCTTTTGGCCGAAGTCGACAGGAGGGATACTACGCTGGCTGTCGGATCGCTGGTGACCTGACGAGTCGAGTCGTACTCCTCGCTGCCAGACTTCCACTGGACCTTGAACGAGGCGGTGGAATCGGCGTCGGTTGATGACCAGCGCACCTCTAGCTGCTGGCTCTTGTAGGTATAGACCGCCACATCCGTCGGCGCATCGGGCACGTCAGTCTGCGCGGAGGCGCCGGGCGCAGTGGCAAGGAGGGTTGCAATCAGCGCCCCTACGATGAGGAAACACAGCACGCCACTTGGTAATCTCGGTCCCATTAACCCAGGCAACTTCCCCACGTCAACCCTCGCCACGTAAATGGAAGGACCCAGGGAAATGGGCAAGCGTGCTCCCCCGGCGACAATGCCGGCCATGCCCTGGAGTAATGAGAGGCAAAGGAACAAAGCCCGGCCACAGCCCGTTCCGGACAAGAGAGTGCCAATCCGCTGTTGCGGCACAGAGGACAAGGCGGGAAGGGAACGCCGGCGGGAAGGTCTCATACCGCGACGCCGTCCGAGGCGTGTTCAAGTTTCCCGGATCCACTCCTATCGTCGGCGCGCCGCTGCCCGGGAGCTGCCCACGGACTGGATCGCCACCGTAAGAGTGCGGGTCAGCCTGCGATGCGCCGTTTCTTTGCTGCTGTATGAAGCGTCGAAGAAGAGATCTGACGGCCCAGTCTTCCTGCTCCCGCTGCGCGGGTGGGTCCTGGGCAAATGCGGTATAGCCCGCCGTTACCAGGCAGGCAAGAACCGGGACTGTCAGAGGTGAGGCAAGTTTAATCAAGGAATGCAGGGAACTTGCCAATCGTTAGATTGGAGGGTCCTTCCTATGGAGTTGTCAATTTCATCACAGCGTTTCCATCCGCCCCGGGCACAGCGCCACCCCGGCATAAAGAGACCGGTACGGAAAGATGAAGCGCCGGTCGATAGAACTTTCTATCGGTCCTTCGGGAGCTATTCCGGAAATGTCCGCGAAACCGTTACGTCCTCCGCAGCGTCGGTATCCGCTCGTCAAAGGCGGTTGGCATTCCCGCATCGTCCAGGTCCGGGCTGGCTTCCGGTTTAAACCCGGCCCTGGAAACCCTCGCAAGCGGGGTTTCCCTGCCTGCAGGATCGCGTCCAGCCAATCTGGATCAAGGGAATCCGCAGACCCCGCCTGTGTCGGGCAGCGCCAGAACCTCAGAGATGTTACCGCTCCTGAAAGCCAATTCAACTGTTTGGAAGCCGTAACCGCGAGAACATGCGCATATTCCGGCCGCCGCATCACTCTTCCCCCCGCCTCACCTTGCCTCTCGAGGTATAAGAATGAAGCATTTGTGGATACCCTCGAATCAATAGGCAACCCCCAACCCGCCCTAAAATAGACGGTATCGGCCGGCCCTCTTCCTCGTTCGTACCAGGGACGGTGAATAATGACACCCCAGGACGGCGTCTATATGGCCCTTCCCTGTGCTAGAATTGCGGACAAGTACGTAAGGCGATAGTGTTGAGATTTGTACCGGTCGCAATACTCGCTAAAGATTTGGACTTTCAGCAGGAGAGACATTCATGTCAAGACTGACGCCCATAACCAGGCGAGAACAGGTGAGTGGAGACGCATTAGCAGCCTTCGACGCCATCATAGAGTCCAGGAACTCCATCAACGGACCTCATTCGATGATGATGTATGCACCGGAAGTTGCCCGTTGTTCTACAGCCCTCAGCGACTCCCTGCGCTTTGGTGGTAATCTGTCCGACCATGACACTGAATTGGCGATAATTACCGCCGCCCGCCACTGGGATTGCGAATATGTGTGGGCCTCCCATTCCGCCGCGGCGTTGCGGGCGGGGGCTCGGCCCGAGGCAGTGGAGATAATCGCCAATGGAGGTAGCCTGGAGGGTCTCACCAGAGAAGAGGCGATAATCGTCCGCTACGGACGGGAATTGATGGACGACCACCAGGTTTCCCAGGAGACTTTTGATGCGGCCCTGGCGCAATTTGGCGAGGCTAATACCATCGTCCTGGGAGCGCTGATGGGCTACTATTCGTTCATCAGTTGCACCTTGCTCGGCACGGACATGCGACCGGCCGAAGGCTCCCCAGTTTTGCCGAAACGGGCATAGCAGGTATAAATCGAAGTGCCAGGGGTTATTCCAACCCCTGGCACACGATTTCCCGGAAAGTGACCCCAGCATGCCCTGGGGTTCATCGGCGGCGTTGCCGCCCATCCATCGCGGGAAAATCTACGCGGGCTTGGATGCCACAAACATCGCCCAGCCGATGTAGCCAGCATTGGCCGAGTTAACCCAGAAGGAAAGGGCCTCCAGGGTACGGTCAATTGTCTCCGCCCCGATGCGCGGCAGGAGCGCTTCCCGATTTTCCCCCAGCCGGTCCCGTACCCAGCCATAGGAGCGGGCTACGTGCTCGGACCAGTCTTCCTCCCTGCTCACGGGGAGATCCAGCCCGGCCAGGGCTGACCGGTAATCGTCAATGTCCCACATATCGGGCGACTTCACCCGGTCATAAATCCTTTCCCGGTCCTCGGCCGGCGTGTCCCGACGCACCAGTACGTCAGTAAAGATAAGGGAACCCCCCGGCTGCAATACACGACGGCATTCCGACAGCACGGCGTTCTTGTCTGCGGCGTGCAGGAACGCCTCCTGGCTCCAGACCACGTCGTACGCGCCTTCGGAGTAACCCAGGCTGTGGAAATCCCCATACTCGAAGCTCAAGAGGTGGGACAGTCCCGCCTCGGAGGCCCGCTGGCGAGCCAGGTCAAGTTCCTTTTCACTGATGTTAGTGCCCGTTACGTGGCAACCGAAGTTCGCGGCCAGGTACCGGGCCGTCGAACCATAGCCACAACCCAGATCCAGAACCCGCGTGTCCGGTCCCAGTGTCACCGCCCCGGCCATAATCTCATTGGTATGCTCCATCGCTTCCGGATGGGAGCAGTCGTCGCTGCAAGGCACTCCCAAATGGAGATTGTCGCCCCAGATGGTGCGGTAGATCTCGTCGGCAGGTCCGTCATAATAGGCTTGGGTGCTGGAAACAATTGAACTGATGTCCCGTCCATCCATAAACCTCGACTCCTCTGAACGCCGTATATTGTGCGGGCCCAGTCACCGTTTACAGCCCGCCCCAGGGGGCACAGTGAGCCACAGGGGTAACCAGCAAGTGGGGATGTCACAACAACCGGTTTAGACTCAATACTGCCGCTGCCCCTGGGGAATAGTTGTTAGCTGGGTAACGGGCTCGCCCTCGTCCTGACCCCGACTCTCCAACTACTCTTCTGCCTGGTCACGGACATCAGGAAAACCGGTTCAGCTGCTATGGACCGCCGTCCCCGATTCCGCCGCCGTCATTACGCCGCCGTCACTCCGCCGAAATCGACAACCCCTCTATGAACTCAAGCCCCGGCAGCTTCTCCAGTTCCCGGGGAGCCATCTTCAGCTTGCCCGACCGGCTGCCCGCCCCCAGGATGATGTAGTCCATCTCCATCAGGCGCGCGTCAGCGTATATTGGCAACCCCTCCGGCAGCGCCAGAGCCGTAACCCCGCCGATCATCATCCCAGTCACGTCCCTGGTCTCCTCCGCCGAGGCGAACGACGCCCGCGACACGCCCATCAGCCCGCGCACTCGCTTGTTCACATCCAGCCGGTCGCAGGCCCGCACTATCCCCGCGCAGTGCGCCGCTGGCCCCCGCTTGCTGGCCACTATAATCGTATTGGCGGAATGGGGCAGGTCATACCCGTACTGCTGGCAGAAGTCCGCCGTGTCGCCGTACTGCGGGTCGATCTCGATCCATTCCCAGCCCGCGATCCCCAGTTCCTCCAGCGCCGTCCTTACTCGCCCTTCAATCTCTTCAGGTGTACTCATCATCCTTCCCCTCGACGGGATTTCGCAGGCTGCCAGGCCGGGCTTCCTGTATCCGCAATTCCCGAACGGGAGTCCGCACTTCAATCCTGGCACGCCCGCCGCACGAAAGGTTACCACACGTCCCTGCCCAGGGCGCGCTTGTTATAATGGCCCGTGAATCAGGGCACCCCAAGGCCCCCCGTGCCAGCTGTCCAGTAATCAGGAGGAAGCCGTGGCAAACACCAACAATGCGTGGGACGTCGGTTCGGTCCACCAACGGCTGGGTGTGACGCCCATTATTAACGCCGCCGGATCCATTACCCGGCTGGGCGGCTCTCGTACTCGCCCCGAGACCCTCCAGCTGATGTCCCAGGCTGCCCGGGTGATGGTCAACATCGACGACCTGAACCGCGCCGCCGGTAAGGAACTTGCCCGCTTAACCGGGGCCGAGGCCGGATTCGTCTGCAGCGGCGCCGCCGGCGGCCTGGTCCTGCAGGCTGCGGCGGTCATCGCGGGCAACGACCCCGTGAAGATGCGCCAGCTTCCCAACACCGACGGCCTCAAGAACGAAATCGTCATCCACACCATGCACCGCTTCCCCTACGACCAGGCCTACCGCGCCGCCGGCGCCCATCTCGTGGAGTTTGGCGATTACCTCTTTGCTCACCCCTGGCAACTGGAAGGCGCCATCAACGAGCGCACCGCCGCCGTCGCCTACCTGGTTGCGCCCTTCTCCAGCAACAAGGTGCTGCCCCTGGAACGTGTCTGCGAGATCGCCCACGCCCGCGACGTCCCCGTTATCGTCGACGCCGCTTCCATGCTGCCGCCCCGCGCCAACTTGTACCGTTACCTTCGCGACGGTGCGGACATGGTGGTTTACAGCGGCGGCAAGGGCATTCGCGGACCTCAGGGCTCGGGCATACTGGTTGGCCGCGCCGACCTCATCGAGGCAGCGGCCGCCCAGGCCAACCCTGCCCAGTTCCTCGGTCGCGGCATGAAGGTGGCAAAGGAGGAGGTCATCGGACTGGTGGCGTCCCTGGCAGCTTTCGTTGAAGAAGACGAGGCCGCGGAGATGGAGGCATACCGGGCCATGGTCCAGCCCGTTGTCGATGCGCTGGTGGAATTGCCCGGCCTGCGGGTGACCCTTGAGCACGACCGCGTCAATTACCTGTTGCCCCAGGCCGCTATATACGTCACCGATGATTGGCGGGGACCCTCTCGGGATGCCGTATTAGCCGCCCTGGAGCAGGGCAACCCTCAGATTCACCTCCAAACGCTGGCTGGCCCTCAGGAACTGGCCGTGGACCCGCTTAACCTCACCGAGGCAGAGGTCGAGACCGTAATTCGTCGCCTGCGGGAAGAACTGACCAGGCAGGGCTAGGGGCATTCGGTTATTCGGGAGAGTCCATTGCTCCGTTCCCCCCGAGCCTGCCGAAGGGCCTCAAATCTCCGCCACACAACAAGGCCGGGGAAACCCTATCATCGCCGTCGGCAGGCTCTCCGCCATGCAGTCATGCCCCCCTGACCGCCAACCATGTTGCCCTGAGCCTGCCGAAGGGCCTCAACTCTCCGCCACGTTACAAGGCCAGGGAAACTCAGTCATCGCCATCGGCAGTCTCTCCGCAATGCAGTCATGTCGCCCTGAGCCTGCCGAAGGGCCTCAAAACCTTCCTGCCTCTCCGGTTGCAGGTCCGAAAGCTGGTTTGCGGGATGGTGCCTGGGTTCCTTTATCCTTGCGGAACCGCCATTTCCCTGAAGCGCGATTGCCCTGGTTCAGGTCGCAGGGCTATCGCATGAATTCTGACTCGGTCCCATCACCCCTCCTGTCGTCTTTCCCGCGCAGGCGGGAATCCAGACCCCCATCGTATGTTCCCCACAATATCCTGTTGACCGTTCCCTGGAAGTTTGGCCAATTTGGCGCTCATGCGTTTGCCCCGGTTCAGGTTGCCTCCTTACTGATACCACAGCTCGTCACTGATATAATTATTGGGGCGGCGCGACATACTCCCCCTGCGCCCACTCAACCCCCATGTCCCTTAACCCTGGTTACTGATTCTCCCTTCCAACCCTTTTTTGTGTGCATGAAATGAACAACTCAGATATCACCGCCTCTCCCCAGTTGCCAACCGGTCCGGCCTCCGGCAGTACGGAACGCAGGGACGTCCCGCGCCCGGAACCCATTGCCGTCGTGGGCATGGCCTGCAAATTCCCCGGCGCCCCCAGCATTGAGTCCCTTTGGCAACTGCTGGAGAGGGGCGGAAACGCCATCACCGAGGGCGATCCCGGCTCCGGTATCGGCCGCATCGGCCAGTTCTACCCCAGGTCCGCCGCCCAGTACCCCGCCTGCCGCTATGCCGCCCTGGTGGATGATATTGACCTGTTTGACGCAGAGTTCTTCCGCATATCACCCGCAGAGGCCCAACTGCTGGACCCCCAGCAGCGGATGACCCTCGAGACCTGCTGGCAGGCGTTGGAAAATGCCGGTATCGACCCGGACAGCCTCAGAAATACCCGCAGCGGCGCATTTATTGGCATATCCAATAACGACTACCGGGGAATGAACCTGGCTTTCGCCAGCCAGATAAGCGAGCCCGCCGCCAGTCTCTATGCCGTCAGCGGGACTTCTTTCAACACCATCGCCGGAAGGGTGGCCTACGTCCTGGGCCTCGAGGGACCTGTCATTGCCCTGGATACCGCCTGCTCGTCTTCACTGGTTGCGGTGCACCAGGCCGTTTCGTCTCTCCGCCAGCGCGAGGCGGACCTGATGCTGGTGGGCGGAGCCCAGGCCATTTTCAACGGCCGCCTTACCCAGCTTCGCGCCCAGGCCGGCATGCTCTCTCCCGACGGTCAGTGCAAGGCCTTCGATGCGTCCGCCAACGGTTTTGTGCGTGGCGAGGGCTGCGGAGTAATTGTGCTGAAACGGCTCAGCGATGCCGAGGCCGATGGCGACCCCATCTGGGGCATCATCCTGGGCTCGGCCATTAACCAGGACGGCGCCAGCGCCGGCATGACAGTGCCCAGCGCGCCGGCCCAGGTTGGCGTCATTGAGGACGCTCTCCTCCAGGCCGGCGTTGCTCCAGCCGACGTGGACTACCTGGAAGCCCACGGCACCGGTACCGAGGTGGGCGACCCCATCGAGTTGAACTCCGCCGCCCAGGCCTATGGCAAGGGTCGTGACCCGGCCCGGCCCCTGCTGGTGGGTTCCATCAAGACCAACATGGGCCACCTGGAACCGACGGCCGGCCTGGCCGGCATGATGAAGGCCCTGCTGTCCATGCGCCACGGCGTTATCCCCAGGCACCTGCACTTTGATAACCCCAGCCCCCGGGTTGACTGGGCCAGCCTGCCCATGCGGATTACCGACGAGAAAACCGACTGGCCCCTCGCCGGTCACCGGCCGCCCCGGGCGGGTATAAGTTCCTACGGCTGGTCGGGCACCAATGCTCACGTCATTGTTGAGGGCTACGGCCCGCCCTCCCTGCCAAATACGGCAAAAGAGGCCGTGGCCTGGCCCGTTGCCGCCGCCGCGCCCGTCCAGCAACTCTCCCCGGGGAGCGAACAACAACCGCCCGAGACCGGCAATGAGACAGTGGAACGGCCCGCCCGTATCCTCCCCCTTTCCGGAAAATCCCAAGCGGCCCTTCGGGACTCGGCCAGGAATTACCTGTCCTGGCTGGACGATTGCGGCAGGGAATCCTTGCTTGCCGACCTGGCCTGGTCCGCCAGCGTGTCCCGCAGCCACTTCGACTTCCGGGACGGCGTGGTCTTTCGGGATGCCGATTCCCTCCGGAGCGGTTTGGAAGCCATCGCCAACGCCCCGGATACCGCCGCGTCCCCCAGGGCCGCCCGGGTTGCCTTTGTTTACACCGGGCAGGGCAACCAGTGGGTGGGCATGGGGGAGTCCCTGTACCGGCAGGAACCCGTATTTCGTGAGGTATTGGACCGTTGCGACCGGTACATCCTCGAAGAGCGGGGAACGTCCCTGCTGGACGTGATGTTCGGTCGCCCCGGCGCTGAAGCCGATCTGGACGAACCCCGGTGGACCCAGCCCGCCATTTATACCCTGGAGTGCGCCCTTACCGCCCTGTGGCGCAGCGTGGGCATCGAGCCCGTCGCCGTCCTGGGCCACAGCCTCGGGGAGATTGCCGCCGCCCAGGCAGCCGGCGTGTTCACCCTGGAGGAAGGAATGAAGTTCGCCTCCGCCCGGGGACGCCTGATGGGAGACCTGCCGGCTGCCGGGGCCATGGCCGCCATTTTTGCCCCCGCAGACCGAGTGGCTGCAGCCGTGTCCGACTGGCAGGCGGCCCACGCCGGTTCCAGCCTTTGCATCGGCGTGGACAACGGCGCCCACCAGGTCATCAGCGGGCCGGAAAAGGAGATTCACGCCCTGGCCGACCAGCTCGAATCCAACCGCGTCCGCCTGAGGCGTCTTCGCCCCACCGCCCCCCCCCAGGCCACCGGCGGGCCGGAAAAGGAGATTCACGCCCTGGCCGACCAGCTCGAATCCAACGGCGTCAGCCTGAGGCGTCTTCGCCCCAGCCCCGCCTACCACAGCCCCCTTGTGGAGCCGGCCCTGGACGAGCTGCAGGCCGTCTTCGACGACATCGCGGTTTCTCCCCCCTCTGTGTCCCTGGTCAGCAACGTCACTGGCAAGCCCGTAGCGGATGAGCAGGGGATGGACGGCGCCTACTGGCGGCGGCACGCCCGGCAGCCCGTCCAGTTCCGTGGTTGCGTCGAAACCCTGGCCTCCGACCTGGACGTGGACGCGGTGATTGAGCTTGGACCTCACGCCATTCTCGGGCCCCTGGTCTCCCTCAACTGGCCCCCGGGCACAGCCACTGCCGACACGCCGCTGGTGCTGCAGAGTTTCCTGCGCCCCTCCTTCGATGGTTCCGAGCCCGAGCGGGCGGACGCCTTTGTCAGCGCCGTGGCCGGGGCCTACCGCGCGGGTCTGCCGGTGAACTTCCGGGCCCTGTTTGCCGGCGAAAGTCGCCGGAAGATTAAAATCCCCGGATACCCCTTCCAGCGTCGCCGTTTCTGGACTCCTGCCCCCCAGCGGCGGGTAGCGGAAGACTCCCATCCCCTCCTGGGCACGAAGCACGAGTCTCCTCGCGACGAGGTGATGTTCGAGACCGAAATGTTCCCTTCCGACCCTGCCTGGCTGGACGACCACCGGGTGTACGGCCGGGTGATAATGCCCGGCGCCCTCTTCGGCGCCATGGCCTCCGCCGTCCCCTGGCTGGAGGGATCCGGCGCCTCGGCGGTAGAGGAAATGCAACTTCTCAACCCCCTGGTGTACCCCCACTTCGATGGTGAGGCTGAATCACCGGAACCCGGCAAACGGGTCCAGCTTGTGGTGGAAGGCTCCAGGAGCAATCAACCGCGCCGCTTCGAGGTATTCAGCAAGGGCGAAGGTGACGATGAGTGGACCCAGCACGCCGAAGGGCGGATATCCCCGTCGGGTGCGCAGCCCGCGTCAATTGAGAGGGCAGACCTCAGATCCCTGAAGGCAGGACTGCTGCCCCAGGACCTGTCCGCCTACTACCGGAACAAGGCCGCCACCGGCATCGACCTGGGTCCCGCCTTCCGCACCCTGGAGGCTCTGTGGGGCCGGCCCGGCGAAGCCCTTGGCGAAATCGCCCTGCAGACGCCGCCAGAGGGCGGGGATACGGGAATTCATCCCCTCCTGCTGGACGGGTGTTTCCAGGTAATGTCAGCCGCCCGTCACCTGTCCGAAATCGGTGGTGAAGCAACCTACCTGCCCTTTGCCTGGGAACGCCTCTGGCTGAACGCGCCCATGCCCGACCGCTTGGTGTGCCGCGCCCGGCTCCGGGAGTCCAGCCCCGGCGCACAGCCCGAGGAAACAGCGACGTCGGAACCGGAAACCATCACCGGCGACCTGTGGTTCTACTCTCCCGACGGCATTGCCCTGGGCGGCATGACCGGCTTCGCCCTGAAGCGGGCCACCCGCGCTTCCCTCCTGTCCGCCACCGAAGAACTGGAGGACCTGCTTTACGAGTTTGTCTGGCGGGAACTCCCGCTGCCCGATCGGCTCCGGCCCGCCGACGCCCTCGCCTCACCCTCCGCAATCTACGCGGCAACCGGTACTTTCGGTGATTACCTGGCCCGCGAGGGAGTCTCCCTGGAGGAGAGGTCTGCCCTGCTCGACGATCTGGAACTGCTGGCTCGCGGCTATGCCCTTCAGGCCCTGGACCGTTTGGGCTGGGACCGCCAGCCGGGGACAATAGTTGACCCGGAGTTGTTGCGAGTGCAGCTGGGGGTACTCCCGGAGCACGCAACCCTGCTGGAAAGAATCCTGCGCCTGCAGGCCCAAGCCGGTGTGCTGGAACGAGAGGGCGGCAGGTTCAGGGTCAGAATAGGGGCCGGAGACCCCCTGCCTCACGAGGCCCTGGAAGACCCGGAGGCCTTCACCGACCGGTTAACCCTTTTTCACCCTCACGGCGTCGCGGAACTGGGGCTCCTGGGGAGAAGCGGCGGCGCGCTGGCCCAGGTGCTGCAGGGAGATGTAAACCCCCTGGCCATTCTGTTTCCGAGGGAAGGGCCCGGCGTCACCGACTTTTATTTCACCGCCCCGGCCTCTCGGGCCACAAACCTGCTCCTCGGTGATGCCGTGGCTGCCGCCGTGGCCGACTGGCCGGAAGACCGCCCTCTGCGGATTCTGGAGGTGGGCGCCGGTACCGGTTCAGGTACCTCGACGGTATTGCCGCAACTGCCCACCGGCAACTACACCTACTTGTTTACCGATATTTCGGCAGGCTTCTTTGCCGAGGCCGAGAACCGGTTCGCCGACTCGGGAGCCCCGCTGGAATTCCGCCCCCTGGACATCGAGCGAAATCCCGCCGACCAGGGCTATGACCTCCATGCCTTCGACTTGGTCATTGCCGTCAATGTGCTCCATGCCACCCGAAATCTCGGCGAGACCCTGGGTCATTGCCGCGACTTGCTCGTTCCTTCGGGAAAGCTTGTCGCCGTGGAAAATCTGCGGGGCCTTGGCTGGCAGGACATGGTGTTCGGGCAACTGGATGGCTGGTGGAGGTTCTCCGACCGCTACCGCCCCGACCATGCCCTCGCCTCTCCGGCAGTGTGGCGGCAGGCCCTGGCCGACACCGGCTTTGTGGAGTCGGCCGTTCTGGGAGGAGATAGCAGGACAAATGAGCTTCCCCTGGGCTCCGGCGTTGTCCTGGCTGAAGGGCCCGCTGAAGTTGAGTGGCCGGCCGGTGTCTGGTTGGTGGCCGGCGGCGAGGACGCCTTCCCCGCAGAACTGGCGTCTGCCCTGGCAGGAAAAAACCAGACCGTGGCGCTCGCTGTTGCCAAGTCGGAAATAGGGAGCGCGGCAGACTCCGCAGAAATTCAGCGCATAGCCGTGGAACCCGACGACCGGAACTCATGGCGTCGTCTGCTCGACGAATTGCCGGGGGAACTGCCTCTGCAGGGCGTGGTACATTGCTTCGCCACCGGGGGACACGGGATGCAGTCTTCTACCGAAGAAATGGCGGAAGACGTGCGCCGGGTCGGTCAATCTGCCCTGGCCCTGGCCCAGGCTCTGCAGGAGGCGGATGTATCCCTGGAAAAGGGCCTGTGGTTCGTAACCCGGGGAGCCCAGGTACTGGAGCAGCGCTACTTGCGGGACAGCGCCGGAGAACTTGCCGGGGCCTCTCTGTGGGGTTTCGGCAGGGTTGTGGCTCGCGAGGCTGCCCAGCTTTGCCCCCGCATGCTGGACCTGGACCCCGCAGAGCCGGCCCAGCCCGCAAACCTGGTCAATGAGCTGATGTTTCCCGACCAGGAAAGCCAGGTAGCCTACCGCTACGGCAACCGCCTGGCGTCGCGCCTCGTCCGAAGCGAGGCGGCCAGAACGCGTTTGGACCTGCCGGAAGACTCGAACTGGCGCCTGATGCCCGGTGACGAGGGAGTGCTGGATGGTCTGCACCCCGAACTCACGTCGTACACCCCCCTTGAACCCGGCCAGGTACGGGTAGCCGTGGAAGCCGCGGGAGTGAACTTCCTCGACGTCCTGCTCAGCATAGGCATGGTAACTTCCTCCGACCTGGTGCTGGGCGAGGAATTCTGCGGGCGAATAGTGGAAGTCGGAGCCGGCGTCACCCGGTTCTCCGTGGGCGACCGGGTAGTCGGCATGGGCTTTGGTACCTTCGGTCCCGAGCTGGTAACTCCGGCAGACCTGGTCGCGCCGGCGTCCGACGGGATGTCAGCCGCGGCCCTCGCCACCATACCTTCAGCCTTCGTCAGCGCCGGACTCAGCTTTGAATTGGCCGGGGTGAAGGCCGGCGACCGGGTACTTATCCATGCTGCCTCGGGCGGCGTTGGACTGGCCGCAGTCCAGTTGGCCCAGGCCGTCGGGGCCCAGGTCTTCGCCACCGCCAGCCAGCCCAAGCAGGCCTACCTCCGATCCCTGGGTATTGAGCATGTCTTCGATAGCCGCACCACCGACTTCGGCCAGCAAATCCTGAAGGTAACCGGTGGCGCCGGCGTAAACATGGTGTTGAACAGCCTCACCGGCCCCGGTTTCGTTGAGTCCAGCCTCTCATGCCTAACGCAAAATGGCCGCTTCGTGGAAATGGGAAGGAGAGAGATCTGGACTGACGAACAGATGGCCGCCGCGCGTCCTGACGTGGCCTATTCCCTCCTCGAGATTGACGTACTGAAGCGCCGCGACCCCGCTGCCATCGGGGCGTCCCTGCGCGGGACAATGGCGCGAATATCTGCGGGGGAATTGTCCCCCCTGCCCTTTACCCGCTGGCCCGTCACCGAGATCATCCCCGCCATCGAATTCATGCGGTCGGCCCGGCACATCGGCAAGAACGTCATCGTCATGCCTCCCATTCAGCGCGGACGCCTGCGCCCCGACCGCACCTACCTGGTAACCGGCGGGCTCGGCGGCATCGGCACCGTCATCGCGGGCTGGCTTGCCGAGCGGGGAGCCGGCGTAATAGTTCTGAACGGCCGCCGGCCCCCGGACCCCGAAGCCCAGGCAGTGATTGATACCCTCCGCACCCAGGGCGCCGACGTTCGGGTCGAGTTGGCCGACGTGACCGACCCCGCCGCCATCGAAGAAATGCTGGCCAGGATTGACGCCAGCATGCCACCCCTGGCCGGCATCATCCACAGCGTAGGCGTGCTGTCCGACGGCGCCCTGGGCAATCAGACCTGGGACCGGTACGAGCAGGTCCTGTGGCCCAAGGTGCTGGGCGCCTGGCGCCTGCACCGTGCCACCCTGTCCCGCGACCTGGATATATTCGCCTTGTTCTCCAGCATTACCGGAATTGTTGGCAACTCCGGGCAGGGCAACCACGCAGCAGCCAATACTTTCCTGGATCAACTGGCTGCCTATCGTCGCTCCCTCGGCCTGCCCGGCCAGTCCATTGCCTGGGGCGCCTGGTCCGGTCTGGGCGAAGCCGAAGAGCAGCGCGAGCGAATTGAGCGGCAACTGGAGTCGGCCGGCACCGGTTGGCTCAGTCCTCAGCAGGGGCTCAGGGCTTTCGAGGAACTGGTTCGCCAGGATCCTTCCTTCAGCATGGTGGCATCGGTGGACTGGCCTGTGCTGGCCACCAACTTCGATGTGTCGCCCCCCTTCATCTCCGAATTGCTTCCACGCCAGGGTCAGGACGAATCCGGCGCCTCCGCCGATGCCGCCGACCTGCTGTCGCAGCTAAGGTCCACACCCCGGGATAGCTGGCAACCAGCGCTGGTCCTGTTCCTGCAGAACGAGTTGCAGGCGGTGCTGCGCATGCCGTCGTCCCCCGCGCCCACCGTGGGCTTCTTCGACCTGGGCATGGACTCCCTCATGGCCGTGGAGGTTCGCAACCGGCTCAACCGCGCCCTGGCCGGCGAATACGTCGTTTCCAACACCGCCGTGTTCGACTATCCCAACATCGCCGCCCTCGCCGGTCACCTGCGCGATGAGTTAAGCCAGGTCCTGGACTCGGCCCCCGTTGCCTCCGAGCCAGCCCCGTTGCCGCAAAGCCCGCCAGGGGCTGTCAATTCCAGGGTCGTCAGTACCGATGAGGATGCCATTGCCATCGTGGGCATGGCCTGCCGTTTCCCCGGGGCTCCCGGCCTGGAAGCCTTCTGGGATCTGCTGGAAGGTGCGCGCCATGCCATCACCGACGGCCGCCCTGCCCCAGGACCCTGGGAAGGTCTGCCCGGCGATCCTGCCGCTAAGGAAGCCGTATTCCGGCGCGGCGGTTTCATTGAAGACCTGGACCGGTTCGATAACCGCTTTTTCCGCATCTCCCCTCTTGAGGCGCGGATGATGGACCCCCAGCAGCGTCTCCTCCTCGAGACCACCTGGCACGCCCTTGAGGATGCCGGCATGGACCCCGAAACTCTCCGGGGCAGCCGAACCGGCGTTTATGTCGGCGTGGGAGCCAGCGAATACCGTGACGTGATTGCTGCCCAGGGCCAGGACGATACCTACTTCGGCACCAGCGGCAGCCTTACCGCCGGTCGAATTGCCTTTGTTCTTGGCCTGGTTGGGCCGGCCATGCCCGTGGATATGGCCTGCGCCTCTTCCCTGGCCGCAGTGCACCAGGGAGTGGCTTCCCTGCAGCGGGGAGAAGTGGACCTGGCCCTCGTATCCGGCGTGAACTCGACCTTATCCCTTCCTCTGGCCAGGTTCCACCGAGACCTGGGTTTGCTTTCCGCCGCCGGTCGCTGCAATGCCTTTGACGCCACCGCCGACGGCTTCGTACGCAGCGAGGGTTTCGGAGTGCTCGTCCTCAAAAAGCTGAGCCAGGCCAAGGCTGACGGTGACCGTATCTGGGCCCTGGTCAAGGGAACTGCGGTTAACCAGAACGGGGCCAGCGCCGCCCTCCCCGTACCCAACGGCCCGGCCCAGGAAAGAGTAATGGAAGACGCCCTGGCTATGGCCGGCGTTTCTCCAGCCGACGTGGACTACCTGGAGGCTCACGGCACCGGCAGCGAACTGGGCGACTCCATTGAACTTCGGGCCCTTGCCTCCGTTTACGGCAGGGGCAGGGCGGCGGACCGTCCCCTGCTTCTTGGATCGGTAAAAACCAATATTGGGCACTCGGAAGCGGCCTCCGGGATTGCCAGCGTAATCAAGGCTGTCCTGGCTATGCATCGGGGCGTAATTCCGTCCCACCTCCACTTCAGCGACCCCAATCCCAACTTCGATTGGGACCGGTTGCCGGTACGGATTACCTCTGAAAAGACTCCCTGGCCAGCCTCGCCTGGTCGGCCACCCCTTTCGGCGGTAAATTCCTTCAGCCTCTCCGGCACCAACGCCCACGCGGTGATTGAGGGTTATGTGCCCCCAACTGGCGGGGACGGAGACGGGTACTCCCGTGAAGGCCCGTCTCCCAGCGGCCTGCCCCGGCGGTTCCCTGTCCCGCTTTCCCCCCGGCTGGCTGATCTCCAGGTGCCGAATGAGGTGTCAAATGAGGTGCCGGACGACCGCCCGGCAGATCGGGCCTCGCGGCTCTTGCCCCTGTCTGGCAAATCCCCCGAGGCTCTGCGGGCCCTTGCCGGTGCCTACCTCTCCTGGCTCGACAGCCCGGCGGTCAGGGATGCGCTGGAAGCAGACGAGCCTCAATTCCTGGCCGACATGGCCTGGACGGCCGGCGCCGGCCGCAGCCACTTCCCCCATCGCTCGGGAGTGGTCTTCCACGACGACGTCACCCTGAAGACCTCTCTGGAACAGGTAGCGCAATCGGCCGCTGCCTCCGGTGAACGGGCCTCCGACGCAGAACCGGGGATCGCCTTCATCTACAGCGGCCCTGCCGGCCTTTGGGAAGGAGCGGGCGAAGAGCTGTACCGGACAGAGCCCGTCTTCCGCGCCGTTCTGGACCGCTGCGACGCGCTGGCCAGGCAGGAAAAGGGCCAGTCCCTGCTGGAGGTCATGTTCGGCAAAGCAGGAACTGCGGATACTCTGACACACCCCGGGTGGTCAAATGCCGCCGCTTTCGCCCTGGAAGCCGCCCTCTCCGCCCTGTGCGAGTGCGCCGGCCTTCGCCCGGACGCGGTTCTCGGCCAGGGCCTGGGAGAAATTGCCGCCGCCCACGCCGCCGGCGCGCTGGGGCTGGCGGAAGGCTTCAAGCTGGCAGCGGAACTTACGGGACCCGATGCGGCCCTGCCCATCCTTCCGGTAGTCCCGCCCGCTCTCACCCTGGTTAGCGGCGTCACCGGCAGCGTCATTCACGATTCCACGACCCTCGACAACGCTTACTGGCGGCGGCTGACGGGCGGCGACACCGCCTTCCCGGCCGGCCTGCGCACCCTGGCCGGCTCCGGTGTCTCTCTGGTTGTTGACCTGGGGCTCTCCGGAATTGACGGCAATGGTATTGACCTTTCCGGGGTACCGGCCCTGGGCCCGCTCATCAGGCTCGCAGATTCCTCCGCCTCCGCCTCTGCCCATAGTTTCGTCAATATGGTTGCCGCCGCCTATGCGGCGGGCGCGTCAATTTCATTCCCCGGCCTCTTCGCCGGCGAAGAACGGCGGCGCATATCCATTCCCGGCTACCCCTTCCAGCGCCGCAGTTTCTGGGTGCAGAAACGGCAGTCAGCCCGGTAAGGGTTGACTGCCTGGTCTCGCTGAGCCCGGGCGGGCTTTGGCAGTGCAAGGACAGAAAGCCGGTCAGGCCCCGGGACAGACCACGGAATTGACAAGGCCCACTGGGTCTGCTGAAATTGGGCCACAACCAAATAGAAGGCCACACACATATGGAGGTGAGCGTTATGCCAGGCAAGACACTGATCTACGTCGGCGCCGAGGCCGATGGTCTCTATCGCAAAGAGGCCGGCGATTCTCGCTGGGAGAAGCTGGCCAAGGGTATGCCCCCCTCCCCGCAGGTGCGCGCCATCGTCGTGCACCCCGAAGACTCCAGCACCATCTTCGTCGGCACCCAGCGCGGCATCTACCGCTCCCTCGATGGCGGCGACAGCTTCGAGCGCATGAACCTGACCGAGGGCCGCATCGTCTGGTCCATCAAGTTCCATCCCCACGACTCCAGCATCATGTTCCTGGGCACCGAGGGTTCCGAGGTGTACAAGAGCGTTGATGGCGGCGAAAACTGGGAGTACCTGTCCACCGTATCCAACCCCGACGCGGTGCAGATGGCCTTCGCCACCCGCATCCTGGGCATCGGCATCGAGGCCGGCGACACCAACCAGATGTACGCCGCCCTGGAAGTCGGCGGCGCCGCGCACAGTTCCGACGGCGGCAAGACCTGGACCATCGTCAACAGCGTGTTCGAGGGCGATGTGGACCTGCTGGACCTGCACGGCGTCACCGTTGGCGCTGGCGAGTCCGTGTTCATCTCCAACCGCACCGGCGTCTGGCGCACCCGCGACCGCGGCCAGACCTGGGACGACCTCCAGTTCGAGAACTTCTCCAACATCCGTTACTCTCGCGGTGTCGAAGTAGCTCCCAACGACCCCAGCACTCTCTACGCCTGTGTCGGCCTGAACTTCGGCAGCGAAGAGGGCGGTATCCTGCGCTCCACCGACGGCGGCAACAACTGGAGCCGGTTCGACCAGGGCATCGAGCCGACCAGCACCACCTTCGGCATCGCCGTCAACGACCGCGCCCCCGAGCAGGTGTACTTCTGCACCCGCAAGGGCCAGGTCTTCGGCACCCACGACGGCGGCGCCACCTGGCAGGGCCACGACCTTCCCGAAATTGCCGCCAGCGTCAAGGCCATCGCCTGCACTTCGGCCTGACTCCCCGCAGGTCCCTTGGTGGGTGAAAGGTTGGTTGGTGATGGTATGGTGGGTGATGGTTGGCGGGGGGCAAACCTCCTTGCCGATGTAGCCTTCACAAGTACCAGTCAAGCCCCGCACCAGGTTCCTGAAACCCTTTGCGAACGAGCCGCCCAATTTGGGCGGCTTCTTCGTATTCCCCGCAATTGCTTTCCCGTTTACTCCAGGGGGCGTCGTCAAAAGCCGAGTTTCGTCTTTCCGGCGAAAGCCGGAATCCAGATCCGTCATGTAAATGGGTGATATGCTCCGCGATGTATCAGGACTCTGGTATATCGCCCGTTTGTACCCGATAACTGACCGGCAGTAATGGCTAATTTGAGGACACCCCCCAATACGGTATGCGTGTCAGCCACCCCCTCAACGCTATGGGCGTTGAACCTGGTCATTGCGAATACCATGTATTTACTGACCTATAATATTAACTTTCCTTCGTTTAGCTGCGGAAAAAATCCCAAAGATTGACTTAAGTCGCGCTCTGGCGCAGGATTGACATTACCCGTTTTCCCTGTGTAGAGTTGCTCAACTATTACTGCAGGGCTTGAATTTGCGCTCCTTCGCCATCGGCCGCTCCCCTGCGACAGCAGGATTCGACCGGTTGCTGAGCCCAGTAACCAGTGAGGCAGTTGCGCTTACGCGAGCCTGAATGTACGGGGCCAGAACCCGAACCAACGCCGATTACTAAGGAGGCGCGCAAGAACATGGCAAATCCTCAATTTATCCGGCCTTTAAGGCTGTTCCTTTTTTCCGCGGCTTTGCTCATGATTGCTGCAATGGCCTGCGGTACTTCCGCCCCTGAGGCTCCCCCGGCTCCCGAAGCGGCTTCCGGCTCCCAGCAGGCATCGTCCCAGCAATCATCCTCGCAGCCATCCACCTCACAGGACACCTCCTCTCAGCAGCAAGCCAGTTCTGAGCAAAGCCAGAGTTCGGCTCAGGACTCCGCCCCTGCACCTACCAAGGTCCTGGCTGCCGCTACCGCCACCCCGCTGCCGCCGGCCATTCAGGCCGAGCCCAGCGCCGATGCCACCGAGGGCCTGGTTGACTTCGACATCAAGGACCCCGTTATTGACCCCGACCGCTCCAGGCAGTCCGAGGGCGAAATGGTCCTTGCCTACCACACGGCCCTGAGCCCCAAGTGGCTGGACCCCCAGGTGGCCCCGGCCTCCCGCACTCCCTACTCCGCCTTCCTGCAGGCCGTCTTTGACCCCCTCATTGGGGCCATGCCCAACGGCCGGTTCGTGTACCTGCTGGCCGAAGACCTGGAAATGACCGACGACTTCAAGAAGGCCACCTTCCGCCTGCGCGAGGGTATTACCTTCCACAACGGCGAACCGGTCACCACTGAAGACGTTAAGTTCTCCTACGAGAACTACAGCGGCGCCAACGCCGACATTTACCAGGATAAGACCGAGCGCATCGAAATTGTGGACGAGCGCACCATTACCTTCTACTTCAATGAGGCCTTCATAGACTTCCTGGAACTGTACGGCTCTGAAGCCTCGGGCGCCGGTTTCATTGTGCCCAAGGCCTATTACCAGGAAGTGGGCCCCGAGAAGTTCATTGAGGCCCCCATTGGCACTGGCGCCTACAAAATCGTAGGCCAGACCACCGGCCAGGCCGTGATTATGGAAGCCTACGAGGACTACTGGCGCAAGGTGCCCAACATCAAGACCATCGAGACCAAGGGCGTCCCCGAACTGGCCTCCAGGGTTGCTGCCCTCAAGACCGGCGAGGTGGACGTGGCCTACTTCGTCACCGGCGCCCTGCTCCAGGACGCCATTGAAGACCCGAACATCCAGGTGGACCCCAACAACTCGGCCCCCTTCTGGCTGTTCTTCCCCGGCTATGAGGACCCCGCCAATCCCTTCTTCGACAAGCGGGTGCGCGAGGCCGTAAGTCTGGCCATGGACCGGGAGTTCCTGTCCGCCACCGAAACCCAGGGCCTGGCCATTCCCACCGGAAACTTCATTCCTCCCGGAAAGGGAGACTACCTGGACCGTCCGGTTCCCGAGTACAACGTGGAAAGGGCCAAGCAGTTGATGGCCGAGGCCGGTTACGCCGAGGGCTTTGAGCTGGACGCTTTCACTCCCTTCCCGCCCGTCTTCTCCCTGGCAGAGCGGATCATGGACTCTCTGCGCGAAATCGGCATCAAGAGCGAACTGAACGTGACTCAGCGCCCCGTATTCCTTAGCATGTTGCGAGAGCACCGTGCCGGCTTCCCCGGCACCCAGATCGCTTTCTCAATATCCACCGGCCCGCCCAATGCCGCCGGTTACTTCCGGGCCTTTGGCCTCTGCGAGCAGGGCTCGTCGGTGATCTGCGACGACAATATCGACGCCAAAATGGCCGAGTACGAATCCAGCCTGGATCTGGAAGAACGCTCCTCCATCGTCGAGGAGTTGCAGGCCTATATTCTGGACGAGCATATCTTTGTACCGGTTTACATCAACGCCTTCGCCATGGGCGCCGGCCCCAAGATCAAGGGTGACATAAGCCAGTACTCCGAGGTGTCAACCTCTTTGTTCCCCTACGAGGACATTGAGATAAATCCCTAGGTTGGCTATTGGCAAGGGGGAATCGGCGGCTGCCTTTCCCCCTTCCGGTCCGCCGACCCTGGGCGCGTTCAGCTGTTCCCTTCAGGGCAAAGCCCTTTCTGCGAGGCCTGTCCTGAGGTGAACGGCTGAACCACCGGAATTCCACCGGAGCTTTCCCTTAAGGCAGTAGCTCGGAGGTACAGTGAAGACCTTTATTGCCAAGAGGCTTCTCTCCAGCCTGGCAACCCTGCTGGTGTTAAGCATCATCATATTTGCCCTGGTTCGCGCCTCGGGCAATCCCGCCGAGCTTCTTTACGAATACCCCGGGGCTCGGGAAGAGGACATCGCCCGTCAGGCGGCGGCCTGGGGCCTGGACCAGTCCTGGCCGGAGCAGTACGTCTCCTTCGTATGGAATATTGCCCGATTCGACTACGGCCAGTCCTTCCAGTACGGCACCTCGGTGCGGTCCCTCTATTTCGACCGGTTGCCCAACTCCCTGTTGCTGGCCTTCTGGGCCTTCCTCATTTCCATGGCCATCGGCATCCCCTTAGGCATAATGTCCGCCGTCAAAGTGGACTCCTTATGGGACAGCGTGGGAAAAACCTTTGCCCTGTTGGGGCTTTCCGTTCCATCCTTCTTTGTTGCCTTATTGCTGGTGCTGTTATTCGGCGTGAAGCTGGAATGGCTGCCCTTCCTGGGCAAGGCCGAGGGCTTCTTCGACTGGCAGCACCTGATTCTTCCCTCCCTGTCCCTGGGCTGGTTCTTCTCCGGCGCCATGCTCCGGCTTACCCGTTCCAGCATGCTGGAAGTCCTCGGTAGCGAGTACATCAAGCTTTGCCGGCTCAAGGGCCTGCCCGAAAAGGTGGTAATCGTCAAGCACGCCCTCAAGAATTCCTTCATCCCGGTCCTCACCCTGGCCGCCGTAAACCTGGTCGTAATGATCAACGTGGCGGTGGTGGTGGAGGTAGTATTCTCCTGGCCCGGCATCGGGCGTTTGCTCTATGACGGCCTTATCAACCGCGACTTCCCCCTCGTGCAGGGCGTGGTGGTCATGGCCGGCGTTATGATAGTTGGCACCAACTTCATAGTGGATGTTCTTTACGGTTATCTTGACCCCCGAATTCGACTGACCAGGTAGGTTGCAGAATGGCAAGTGACCAGATAAGTGACCAGGTATTAGTTACCTCTCCCCCCACCGGGGTTGAGCAGGTTTCGGCGGTGGCCCACAGGTCCCTGGGGATCTTGAAAGAGGCTCCCAAGCTGCCCGTGGGCATAATCCTGTTCGTGGCGGTGGTGGCAATATTCGCGCCGTTGCTGGCTCCCCACGACTCTGAAACCTCCGTGAAGCCCATCAAGGTTTTCGCTCCCGCCATTTACGCCGGCGGAACCTGGGACACGCCCCTGGGCACCGACTTCCAGGGCCGCGACATCCTCAGCCGCCTGATTTACGGTGCCAGGACCTCCCTCTTGATCGGGCTGCTTGGAACGGTTTTCGCCGGAATCATGGGTGTTACCCTTGGCATCGTCTCCGGCTACATGGGCGGCCTCTGGGACCAGGTAATCATGCGCATTACCGACGCCAAGCTGGCCTTGCCTTCCCTGGTCTTTGGCATTTTCCTGGCCGCCGTGCTCAGCCCCGGCCTCTGGACCATCATCCTGATTCTGATGATCGTCTTCTGGACCAGGTACGCCCGGGTAATTCGCGGTGAGGTCCTTAGCCTGCGGGAGCGCGACTTCGTCAAGCTGGCCGAAGTTACCGGCGCCGGCAAAATCCGGGTGATGTTCCGTCACATCCTGCCCAACATAATGAACACCGCGATGGTCCTTTTCAGCCTTACCGTGGGTGTGGCCATCATCCTCGAGGCCTCCCTCAGCTTCCTGGGCGTGGGTGTACCCCCGCCGACTCCCACCTGGGGCAACATGCTGGCCGACGCCCGGCCAACCCTGATTTCCGAACGCTGGACCCTGACCGTCGCCCCCGGCATCTGCATAATGCTGCTGGTGCTGGCCGCCAACCTCCTGGGCGACTGGATGCGGGTACGCCTCGATCCCCAATTGAGAAACCGTTAAAAGCCATTTCAATGTCCCTCCCCCCTCGACGGGGGAGGGATGGGATGGGGGTGACCTCCTTGCGGGTGTTGCCTCCCCTGAAATAGACGGGCCGACAATAGAATTCTGGAACAGCTTGTAGAAACTCAAGGATGCGTCTGCTTTGGTAACTGCAACCAAAACCCTGCTGAAGGTCACCGACCTTTACGCCCAGTTCACCGGCTTCGGCGGAACCCGCGTGGTTCGCGCCATTGACGGTATAAACTTCACCCTCGACCAAGGGGAGACCATGGGTCTGGTTGGAGAGTCCGGCTGCGGCAAGACCACCACCTGCCATGCCATTTTCCGGCTCCTTCCCCCTGCCGGAGATATCGTCTCCGGCTCCATCGAATTCGACGGCCAGGACCTGATGCAGCTCAGCGACAGCGAAATGCGCAGCATCCGCGGCCGCGACATGGGAATGATCCTGCAGGATCCCATGGCCTCGCTGGACCCCCTCTTTACCATCATGGACCAGGTCGCCGAACCCGCCCACCATCACCGGGGCGTTCGCGGCGGCAGCCTGCGGGAGCGCGTCGTTGAACTGCTTCGGTCGGTGCGGATCCCCTCTCCCGAAATCAGGATGAGGGAGTTCCCCCACCAGATGAGCGGGGGCATGCGCCAGCGCATTGTGGGCGCCATCTCCCTTTCCGGCGGGCCCAAGCTGATTGTTGCCGACGAACCCACCACCAACCTGGACGTCACGATTCAGTTGCAATACCTGAACCTGCTGCGAGACCTGCAGCAGGAGACCGGTGTTTCCCTGGTATTCGTAACCCACAACCTGGGCATTGTGGCCAAGATGTGCGACAAGGTGGCCGTCATGTACGCCGGCAAAATTGTCGAGCAGGGCAGCGTGCGCAATATCTACAACAACCCCCGTCACCCCTACACCCAAGCCCTCATCCAGTCCATTCCCCGCCTGGGCAACAAGGACCCCCTGTACGTCATCCCGGGCCAGCCCCCCAACCTGGCCGAACTGCCCACCGGTTGCGCTTTCCATCCCCGTTGTCCCTTCGCCACCGAGAAGTGCATCAACGAGGAACCACCCTACGTTTCATTTGGCGACGGACAGGAGTCCAAGTGCTGGCTGTCCGTAGAGGAAGCAAAGAATGGCTGATGCCCTGCTGGAGGCCCAGGATCTCAGAAAATACTTCCCCGTAACCTCCGGCGGTATGTTCAGCCGGGTCAAGGGCTTCGTTAAGGCCGTTGACGGTGTGAGCTTCAGCGTTTACCCCGGGGAGACCCTGGGCGTGGTGGGTGAATCCGGTTGCGGCAAAACCACCACCTCCAAGCTGGTCCTAACCCAGGAAGCCCCCACCTCTGGTTCGCTGATCTTCAAGGGCAAGGACGTGTCCCAGCTTCGGGGCCGCGAACTGAAAGAGTACCGGCAGGCGGTACAGGTGGTGTTCCAGGACCCCTTCAGCTCCCTCAGCCCCCGCATGCGGGTGGGCGACATCATCGCGGAACCCCTGGAAGTCCACAGCCTTATGTCCCGCCAGGGAATCAAGGACCGCGTCGGCGAGGTGCTGGAACTGGTCGGAATGCCTGCCGACGTTGCCCGTCTCTTCCCCCACGAATTCAGCGGCGGCCAGCGCCAGCGCATCGCCATCGCCCGCGCCCTGGCCACCAACGCCGAGCTTATCGTCCTCGACGAACCCGTTTCCGCCCTCGACGTCTCCATCCGCGCCCACATCCTTACCCTGCTTGAGGAACTTCAAAGGGAACTGGGCATCAGCTACGTCTTCATCGGCCACGACCTCGCTGCCGTGGCCCACATCAGCGACCGCATCGCCGTTATGTACCTGGGCAAGATTGTTGAGACTGCGGAAAGCCTCGAATTGAGCAATAACCCCCTGCACCCCTACACCAAGGCCCTCTTTGCGGCCTCTCTCCCTTCCCATCCGGACGAGGAGCGGGAGGAGTTGGCCATTTCCGGCGAGGTGCCCAGCGCATTGAACCCGCCGCCGGGCTGTCACTTCCACACCCGCTGCCCCTACTACATGGAGCGCTGCTCCGAAGACGAACCCCTGCTCAAGGAAGTCTCACAAAACCACACCGTCGCCTGCTTCTTGTACTAACCCTATAAGGCAAAAGTAATTAGCCCCCATCCAAGGCACAAACCAATGTCGCCCTAAGTACAAGTCATGTCTCCCTGAGCGTAACCGAAGGGCCTCAAACCCTTCCTGCCCGTCCGCTTACAGGTCCGGCCCCCCCACTGCGACATGCGGAAACCTCCCAAACCATAAACCAATGTCGCCCTGAGCTTGCCGAAGGGCCTAAAATCCCTCCCTTCCAATATCACGCGGGCCCGCAGAGAAGGTCGCCGAAAAAAGTTTCGACCCTCCAACCCCCCCCGAACCACAATCCCCCTCCCCCGCTCGTGTTCTATTGTAAAATGGCTTGAACCAGCTTGCCCTTGCAGAGGAATTTGAGCGCTCCATCAGTGAACCAGTCCATACGGTACGAGGCCGACGAGAGTTGCCCCGCCTGGGTCTCCCTGGGCGTTGGCCTCCAGGGAGTGGTCTTTGCTCTGGCGCCCCTGGTTGTCATCGTCGCCATTACCGCCCGGGCTGGCGGCCAGGGTGAAAGCTATCTGTCATGGGCTGTCTTCGCTGCCCTGGTAATTGCCGGATCTCTCACTGCCCTGCAGTCCAGCCGTATCTGGCGGTTCGGATCTGGCCACGTGCTCATAATGGGCACCACTCCCAACTTCGTAGCAATCTCCGTTCTGGCCCTGGTCGAGGGCGGGCCCGCCTTGCTGGCCAGCCTCATTGTTGTCGCCTCCCTCTTCTACCTTTCCCTGTCCCTGTGGCTGCCCTTGCTGCGCAGGTTCATCACCCCCGTCGTATCCGGCACCGTCCTGATGCTGATTGCCGCCGCCGTGCTGCCCATTTCCCTGGAGCGGGTGCACGAGGTTCCCCTCAGCGCTCCCCTGGCGGCGGGACCGGTAATTGCCGGCCTGTCCCTGGTGGCGTTTGTCGGATTGGCCTTGCGCGCCTCCGGAGCGTGGCGCCTCTGGTCGCCCATTATCGCCGTGGGCGTGGGCTGTGCGGCGGGAGCCCTGTTCGGCGTGTACGACTTTCAGCGCATACTCGACGCTCCCTGGTTCGGCATCGCCTATGGCGGCTTCCCCGGTTTCGACCTTACTCCCGACGCCAAATTCTGGGCTCTGCTTCCCCTCTTCGTCATCGTAACTTTGGTGGGCGGCATCAAGAACATCGGCGACAACGTGGCCGTCCAGCAAGCCTCCCGCCGCCAGGCCCGGGCCACCGACTTCCGGCGCGTCCAGGGCTCCCTCAACACCAACTGGCTGGGAATCCTCGCCTCCGGAGTGGCCGGCACTCCTCCCACTACCGTTTACTCCTCCACCAGCGTATCCCTGATAAACCTCACCGGCGTGGCCTCCCGCCGTGTGGGCTTCGTCATCGGCGCTTCCCTCATCGTTCTGGCCCTCTTCCCCAAGCTTCCGGCCCTGCTCCTTTCCATTCCCTCCCCGGCCATGGGAGCCTATTTGCTGGTGGCCACCGGTCTCCTCTTCATGGAAGGGGTGCGCACCGTCGTTCAGGCGGGCCTCGACCTCCAGAAGGTTATCGTCGTGGGCGTTTCCTTCTGCCTGGGCGCAGGCCTGGAACAGCAGACCATATTCACGGACCTCCTTGGCGACCCCTGGGGCGGAGTGCTGGATAACGGCATGCTCATGGGCGCTTTGTCGGCTATCCTGCTCACCCGGTTCCTCGACCTCACCAGCCCCCAGAAGGGAGGTCGCCTCCGCACCAGCCTCGATGTCTCCTCCTTGCCCGAGATACAGCGCTTCGTCGTTGACCAGGCCTCCAGGCTCCGCTGGAACGAGGCTTCCACCGACCGCCTCAGGTCCGCCGCCGAGGAGACCCTCATGTCCCTCATTCCAGGGGACAGCCTACAGGCTCCCGATAATGAAGCCCGTTTGATCATAGCGGCCCGTCCCGGCGCTGGAATGTTGGAACTGGAATTTGTCGCCGTCTCCGACGAGGAGAATCTGGAAGACCGCCTGGCCTGTTTGAGCGAGGAATCCGAGGGTCTGGACGAGGGCGACCTGTCGCTGCGCCTGTTGCGCCACCATGCCACTTCCGTACATCACCAGAAGTACTACGGCCTGGACGTTATTACCGTCAGGGTCAGGGGCTCCCGCTCCCCCGATGGCGTTGCTCCCTGAGGACCGCCCCGTGCGCCCCTTTCCCGCAGTTACCGACGCGCGCCCTTTCCCGCCTTGCCCCGCAATGTACCGGGCTCTAAGCCAGCATCATGCTGCCGTCAGCGACTCCCCCTTCCGTGGCCCCTGTTGGCTTTGAATAATCTTCGCCAGGGGGCGTCGTCAAAAGCCGAGTTCCGTCTTTCCGGCGAAAGCCGGAATCCAGATCCGTCAAGTAAATGGCTAATTTGACCACACCCCCTCAACCCCCGGGGTATCTGGGCGCCACAGGACCGAAAAACCTTAACCGTGAGAATCGGTTCATACTTGGTTGACCCTTATCCCGCGTATTGCTAGGCTTAATCTATCTGGTAATTCTTCACCCCTATAATATTCTGGAGGACTCTCTTATGGCGACCACCGAGGAAAGGATCAGGAAACTGGTAGACGACAATCTGGAAATCGAAGGCCGGGAGGCGGGCACTCCGTTGCACACGGATTACAGTTTGAGGGACTCGGGCATTTCGTCCGTGGACTTTGTGGCTTTCGCCAAGCTGGTAGCCGATGAATTCGGTGTAAGCTTCAGCCCGGATGACTGCGCCAATTACAACACCGTCGGGGAACTGGTTAGTCGCCTGGACAGTTAATCGCCGGGCAGGTAAGGCTCCCCATTTCCCTAACCCCTTCACAGCTTGCCAAAAGACTCCCCCAGAGGTGAGGCGTTGACAGCCCAGGCGCCCGGCAATATGGATCCTGGCGCACCTGATGCCCACCGCTGGTGGAGTCCCTTTCTTGTGTCCGGCGAAGTTGCCGTCACCCACGTGGACCTGGCTCCCCACCCTACGCGCGAAGTCGTTGCCCAGTCATGGCTGGATGAGGTCGAACTGGCCCGATGGGGCAATTACGCCTCCGAGCCTCGCCGCCGCTTTGTCCTGTGCCGGGCCGCCCTTCGCTCCCTCCTTTGCGAAGAACTGGGTTGCCCCAACGCGCAACTCGGGTTCCAGGAATCGGAATACGGCAAGCCCTTCGCGCTGGTTGCTGGCCAGCCGGCCCCCATAAGCTTCAACGTCAGCCACAGCGGCAGCCACGGTCTAATCGCCTGTGCTCCCCACGGGCGTCTGGGCATCGATGTTGAGGAGATAGCACCCCGGCCTCACCTGGCATCCCTCATTGAAGCCGTTATGGCGCCTGGGGAGCAGGCCGAGTTAGGCCTGCTGTCCGGAGATGCTCAGCTCTGCCAGTTCTTTCGGCTGTGGACCTGCAAGGAAGCCCTGATCAAGGCCCTGGGCACTGGCTTCTCCACCGACATTTCAAAGCTCTACGTACCCGCAGGCCTCCGCCTGGGAGAAAGGACCGGCGTCTTCCGGTTTGAACATTTGCCCGCTGTTTCCTGGCTTCTGGAAGACATCAGCGGGGAAGGATTTGCGGCTGCTCTGGCGCGGGAACTCCCCGAAAGGTAAACTGAGCCATCGGAAATGGATACCCGGGAAACCCGAAGTAACCCCGCAAAGGTGCCATGAGTGGTTGAACACCCCTACTTCCAGTGGCAGTTGCCTGAACCCCTTTCGGTCCTTGATGTAGCGGTGGATGCCGAAACCGCCATCCGCGTGCGCCGCCACGGCAACCCCGATGGCCCCCGGCTGGTTCTTAGCCACGGCAACGGCATGGCCATCGACCTCTACTACCCCTTTTGGTCCTTCCTTACCGATACCTTTGATCTGGCCATTTACGATCTGCGCAACCACGGCTGGAACTCCGTCAGCTCAATGGACAACCACAACATCCCTACCCTCGTCTCCGACCACGACCTGGTTCTGGAGGCCGTAGAACAGGAATGGGGGCAGAAGCCCCAGGCCGGGGTGTTTCACTCGGTCTCCGCCTTGATCACTCTTCTCTCCCCCACCCGGTGCGAACGCTATTCGGCCTTGGTGCTCTTCGACCCTCCCATCTGCAAGCCCGGCCGCAGTCATCGGGAGTTCGAGTCCGCCGCCGTGCAGGCCGCCGGTTTTGCCCGACGTCGCACCGACAGATTCCGCTACATGGAGGAGTTTTCGGACTTCTTGCCCGCCCATCCTGCCTTTCGCCGGATGGTGCCCGGCGCCTTCGACCTCATGGCACTTACGACCCTGCGCCCCAGCGCTGGAGGCCACGGTTTTGAGCTTCGCTGTCCCAGGGAGTACGAGGCTCAGATAGTGGACTATGCCAGTGTTTACGGGGTGGCGGTTGACTTTGAATCGCTGGCCTGTCCGGTAAAGGTCATCGGCGCCGACCCCACCATGCCCTTCTCCTACCTGCCCACCCTGGACCTGAGCGACATTCTCAGCGTGGACTACGACTTCCTCCCCGAAACCACCCACTTCCTCCAGCTTGAAAAGCCCCGGGAGTGCGCCGCCGCCTTAAGGGAATACCTGGTCACCCTCCAGATGGCCTGAAAACAGGCAAATGGCCTGAGCGCAAGCAGGTTTCTACGAACATCAAAAGGGGAAGAAACATCAAGAGGGGAAGCGAAAAAGGCCTTCGTTCAGGAAAAAGCGGCGGAGGGAGTGACCTTCCCATTGTTTTTGCTCCCAATACAAAACCAATCATTTTAGGAAAGTATTAGTAGGTAATATACCAGTTTGTGTACCTATTCCAGGCGGACTGAACCGGAACCTTGTGGACTTCAAGAATTCTACCAAATCGGTCTGCTGCTCATCTAAAAGTGACTTGAGCGCGGATCCCTTATCGGGGCTAAGAGTGGGCACAACGGGGAGGCAAACCTTTCCGCAAACACCTGACAAGAATTATAAGAGTCAAGATTTTTTCTGACTTTCGGCTTGGCTTCAAGGTTCCGGCGGTCAACCTATCTCGGACCTGGCTGCGATACGCTGCGAAAGGCGGTTTGGGTGGACCGTCCCCCAACCCCACCAGGACAGAATTGAGCAGGGCAATGATAGTGTGCCCCGAAAATGTGCGTTTCCCATACGTTCTTCCCTGCGGGCAGTGGACATTCACTCTTGGTCGTTGCCAGTATCCTCGAAGATGGTCATATCCAGGGTGCCAATCAAGCCTATAGCCAAAATAGGTGAAGCGAGATAAGCGAGGCACCACCAGGGAGATACCCCGGCATTTCCAAAGCGGCGGATTACACCGGAACAATGCCAAAGCAGGCAAACGATAGTAAGCAAGGTAAAGCCGACCAATAGGCCTGCGTTTTCTCGCTCGCCAAGGCCACCTACCAGGCCGAAGCTAAGCATTGCCCCGAAGCCAAAATTGAGTGAGAACCCGAGATAAAGTTGCACGGTCATCAGAATTATGACAGGCAACATGTAGAGCGACCAGAACCTTCTTTGAGTCATAAGGGAACCCCCTTGCAGTTCAGGCTGATGGCACCTTGTCACAGCTACCTACAGACCCTTTACAAGCCACAAGGGGGGCACGAAGGCCCCATCGCCCTGAACCTGGAATTAGCCTGTATTGGGTTGTAGCTGTGACGTCGGCATTTATCCTCCAGCCGAAGAGTGGTGTCAAACCAAAAACAGCCCGCCGAGCCTGACGGGCTGCTACTGGGGGTTCTGTAGTTTCTTCGCTAATATCCTAACCAGGGATTCGATTCCACAAACCAGCCCGCTTGGCCCTACTGCCATTGCGCGCTGGCAACGTCCCTGTTGATCTGGCACTGGACTTCGGGGAAAGAGCCCCGGTCCGCGCTAAGCGTCCACAATTGCTGCCTTTGCTCGGCTATGGTTTGCGCTGTTTATCTTCCACGCACTAATCGGGAATGTCCCCAACGGCGACCCTGGCGGCCAAGATTCCGGCACCGGAGGGCTTCGCACCATGTGGGAAAGTCTGCTTATTTATCGTGCCATTCTTGTGGTCTGCTGTGGAACAACACGAACCGCTCTCTTCCGTCTGAAGACAGTAAAGCATTTACTTCGTTGTGAGATAAGTCTCCAATAAGTTCGGCTTGCAACGAACTATGGAACCTTGCCGCAGGGCCGGCAAGCGTTGATCTGCTGAATTCCTGGTCTTGACTTCCCTTGCTCAAACACTTCAGCCCTATAGGATTCCCAGGTTGTTCTCCTGCCTGGACAAGTGTTAATGCCCCAGAAGGTCATAACTGACGCAAAATCAATTTGGAAACAGCTCCAGGGCTGATACCCTGCTGGCCAATTGACGCCCCATTCGATGACCGGAGGGACCCTCGATATCCTGACCCTGGATTTATTGTTCGCCATCCTGAGCCAAGAATCACTCCTGACCAAACGATTGTCCATGTGCATTCTTCCATTCGAGGGTTGCAGAATTCCGATTAAATTACGACTACTGCTCGTGCCGCGGCGCCGGGGGCAGATGCATCAAGGCAATGTCCTTAGTTTGGGCATCAATCTTGGGCCCATGAATTTGGTAAAACATGCGCAGGACCAGAGCAAGAAACTCCAGTTGGGTAGCTTTCCACTCAATGGCTCATGGAATAGTTTTCCCCACCCTACACACTCACTTGCTAACAAAAATCTAACATCTTCCAACTATTTTGACGACACCGCCTAGGTCACTGCAAATTTTCCTTAGTAGCCGTGGGCCGGGAGGCCATCCATTCAATGATTTCTGTTTGATACCAGCCAACAGCCCGCTTTGACAGGCGGATCGGTGAAGGGAAATCCCCTCTCGCCCTCATCTCGTACATCAGACTCTTTGACAGACCGGTTAAGGCGAGAACTTCCCCTCTTCGTAAAATCCGACTGGTGTCATTCATACCCCGCCTCCCTTAGAAATTTCCCCCCGGCCAGGCATAGGACGGGCGCGAGTACCCTGGTTAGCTCGCAAGATATACAGACTGCATCCAATAGGGAATGGTCTTCCACTCCACCTCGGGGCTGTCCTCGATGACCTGGTCATAGCCCGTAACACGGTGCGGCGGCACCCCGGCCCTGGCGGGGTCGGGCTCTGCGGACTCCGGGGGCCCTGCGACCGAAGCCGTGGCCAGTACAGCGGGGACAGACCCTCCACCCAACCCTCCCCTCCCAGCAGGCGACGGGTTGCCTCGTCCACGCTGCGATAGACCCTGTCGCTCCCCTTACGGGCGTTCATGAAGAACTGGTAGAGCTTGCCTGTGGCCCTGTTCAGCGGAATGAAGACGTTGAATCTGAGCACCGGCAAGAGCCACCTCACCACTGCCGCCGCAACCGCCATGTCCTTTTGCATCGCCTGAAATCCTCCTGAAAGCACCGGCATTCTGAGCGCCGATTTCCGGCCCTGCGGGTGGTTTCAGTGGTACTCTAGGGTGGGCAAACCCGGAAAAGCAAATCCCTCCCTCCCCATCCGGTCTAGACCAGTTCTCGCTTTGTCAACCCCCCCGGGGCGTTAGTCCATCAATATCAGAAATAGGTTGTCGCGCAATCAATGCACACACACTTTTTAGATACAAAAGGCATTATTTTTTGCTGCTTGCGAAAAGTGCCAATCTACAGAAAATTGGGCCGTTTCCAGGCATTTCCGGCCTGAAAACTCCCCCTCTTTAGGCTGCCGTGTGGGTTACTCATGTGATAAGGTACCCCCCGGAGCGCCGCCCATCTTGCCTTCCGGGTTCAGCAGGTCCGGGACCATCCCCGGCGACCGCGATCATGCCCCACCTGCGTGCGGCGCGGCTTGCTGTGGTTAATCACACTTGACATTTCCCAACCAGCAATGAAAGGTTACAGCCAACGACACTCACACACTTGGGTAGCAACAAACCCAGGCAGGAGCAAGCTGTAAATCGCCACGACCAATAGACCAGTAAAGTGAAAAATCGCCAGGAGCTTTAGGCCACTCTGGGCACCCAACAGGAGACCACAGCCGCACTTCAAAGTGAGGAGCGAAGATGGCTTACAAGGAGGTGTCCCGAGTGGACGTAACGGAAGTGATCCGGCGCTGGCAGATGGGGAACAGCCAGCGCAGACAGCAGCGGGGACGGGTCTGTCGAGAGATACGGTCCGCAAATATATTGCCGCGGCCAAAGAGCTTGGAGTAAGCCAGGAAGGGCCAGCACCCACTGAGGAACGGCTCAGTAAGCTGGCGGCGCTGCGCTGGACCGGTTCCCAGAAGAAAGCGACGCCGGCCGAGGAAAAGCTGGATCCCTGGGGCGACCAGATATACCAGTGGGTCGCCGTCGGTCGGTTGCAGGTGACTCGCATCCAGGAGTTGCTGGGCCAGCGGGGCTGTGAGGTGTCCTACACCTCGCTGCGACGTTATCCTGCAACGGCGGAACTGGCGGCGGCGTAGCCTCAGAACAGTACGGATGGAGCAAAGCGGCCCTGGGGAAGTGGCCGAACCGGACTTCGGCCGCCTGGGCTACACCCAGGACCAGGAGACCGGTCGCCGCTGCATAGTGTGGGCGTTGCCCCAGAGGAACAGGCCCATGAGGCATCCGGCGGCGGCGTCATGCTCCTCCTGGTACCCCACCGCCGATCAGCCCTCGCGCCTACGGCATCAGGCCACTCCAAGCCGGAATCGCCCAGGAACTGGACAAACCTGGCGCGGCGAGGAAAACACGTCGCACTGAGAGCCGCATTGCGGCCTCTCCTGCGGTACCATTCCCCCTCAGAGAAGCTGTAATGCCCTCCCTGGGCCTGCAGGCCGAAGCGGCCAACGCTCGGTATCCACAGGGCGAAGTCCAGCTGCAGCGACTGCCGGTTCCGCTGCCACTCGTAGCCGGCGAAGCCCGGCGCCCCGCAGGTCTCCAATGCTTCGTAGATGCGCCTCTCCGCCTTTCTGAAGGGATCATTAAGCCGGTGGCGGGGGAATAGCCTGGGATACATCTGCATGTCTGGGCGTACCCCTTGAATCTGTTTGACCGGTGAACCGGCTGGGACTGGAGAAGGGGAACTGCGGCAAGACGGGTCCCTTTGTGCTGACGTCGGTCTGCCGCCCTCTTTCCCGATCCAACCTGCTCCCCACCAAGATTGAGGCCGACCAGTTGGTCGGCCTCATTACCGCTTTTGCCTAGGGGCAGCTGGAATCCCTTCCAACCGCTTACGTTCCGACAGCCGGACAAGTGTCCGGTCATTTGGTGGGGGCGGCCGCAGTCCAGGCGGATCTCCCACCGGACACTCCGCGCCCCAGGCAAGGTGGGGAGGTTGCGCAGCGGAGCCCGCTCGACCAGGAGTTAGCAGTCAGCAAGGAGTCCGGGGAAGGGGGCGGGCCACAGGGGTCCGTCCCCTATTGGTTCCTGGGGCGCACCAGCGCCGTCTCCGCCACTCCCTCCAACCAATGCTTCCTAACAACAGGCCGCACCAATCGAGCGGCCTGATTGAAATGACTGTATCCAGGCAGGGCACCTGGCGGAGACGAGTCTGGTCCAAGACCAGCGCTTTGGCTCTGGATATATAATTGGCTGAAGGAAACTCAACAGCGCCGATTCCGGCAAAGATGAGGAGGAATGACATGGCGGCTGGCAGCCTGAGGCCGCATATCGTGCGGGTCATGGCCGAGCACCGGGAACGGCCCATGGACCTGGCGCTGGTGCGGGAGTATCTGGAGCCGGAGGAGGTCTACGAGAAGCGGCCGCCGCGGGGGCGCCGGTCAGGGCCTGGGCGGGAAAGGGGTCCCGAGCCGGTGCGGCGGGGGCCGGTTTGCGGGGGGGGGGGGGGGCGGGTGGGGGCGTGGGCGGGAAAGGGCTCCGGAGCCGGTGCGGCGGGCCCTGTTTGCGGTGCAGCAGGGGATCTGCCCTGGGTGCGGCATCTACCAGCCCCACTACCTGCGCTATGAGGTGGACCACATCGTGGCGCTGGCCGCCGACGGGAGGACCGAACAGTGGAACCTGCAGCTGCTGTGCGGCTACTGCAACCGGGTAAAGGGTACCAAGGGGAAAGACGGTTACCGGCCGAAGATGGCGGAGCTGCGGGCGGACAACCTGGCCACCGGGGTGATGGTGGACGAGGGGCTGGCGGTGCTGACGGGCAAGCGGCTGGCCAGGTACCACTGCGGGGAGTTTCAGGCGTAACCAGCCGAGCGCGATGGCCCGCGCCGTGGTTAGGTGGTACGGAACAAGCCCCCTTTGCTCCCGTATGGTACAGTGCAGCGTCGGGCCCAGCGGCGCAGTCGGGCCATAGTTAGGATCCCCCAACCCCGCCGGATGGGCGGTGGACAGCAAGAGCAATCAATCCAGGAGGAGCAACATATGACCAGCGCGGCCAGTGAACAAATCTATTGCCTCAAATGCCGGACCAGGACGGACACCCTGGAGGCCCAGGAGGTGGTGCTGAAGAACGGCCGTCCCGCGGTCACCGGCCCCTGCGCCGTCTGCGGGACCAAGAAGTTCCGCATGGGCGCCGGCAGGAAGTGATCGTCAGGTACGGGAGGGTTGGTATCACTTCACCCCACGGGGCGCGCGCCTGATCTGGAACAACCTGGAGCACTCACGTCGCTTTTGGGTGACGCCAAGCAGTCCCATACCCAGGACTTGATATGCAGATGCGGATGAACTCGGACCTGCACCCCCCCAATGTCTCTCTCGTATTCATCCGTGAGACGGGACCCGCCCTGTTACCACACTTTCTCCAACTCCAATCCCGACACGGGTTCCAACCCCGGAGCCCAGGCAGGCTCCTTGAAAGGAGGCTTTAAGGCATTGAAATTGAAGGTGATTGATTCCAGAGGCAACGAGATTACAAACCTGGAGCAGTGGAGCAGGACCGTAAGACGCTCTCACTGGAAGCCGGGACGCAGCGCCTATTCGCTGGCTGATTTCATCATGAGCCGGCACGGCACGGCACATCTGGATGCCCGCATATCCTCCGTCCTGTCTCGGGCGGTCACCCTGGAGCAGGGTACTCCGGAATATGCAGCCAGGTTTGACCGGTACGAAGGGCCAGCTCGTCTTGACCTGGGCATTTCCGGTCGGACTGCCTGTGGCGACAACCTGTTTGTGGGTCTGGAGGCCAAGGTGGACGAACCCTTCGGATCGGAAACCGTATGCGAAAGGTGGCGGAAGGCCACCGACACCCTGAGGACCAAACCGAGGTCACGGGCGGCCGCCAGGGTGAGGGAACTGTTGTCACGGTATTTTGACGATGACGACGAGCCGTGTGAGTCCGGATTCGCCGATGTCGGCTACCAGTTGCTGACAGCCACCGCCGGAGCAGTTGCGATGGAGGCGGATGCATCCGTGTTATACGTCGCGGTCTTCAGGACTCTCGATTACGACGAGGAAAGGAGCAGGAAGAATCGGCTCGACTATGACAACTTCATGAGGGTCAGCGGCGGCGAGAGCCTGGTTCAGGACGGCAGCGGATTCCTGGCGCACGAGCTGACTCTCAATGGAAGACGTCTGGTGTGCATATACGAATACCTGGGCTTGGAGAACTGATGCTGTATTCAGGCCTCTGCGAATTAGTTTTCCTCGGAGCAAGACATGCGGTGCGCCTGGCCACGGAGAACTGGGACCCACCGACTCACATCCGCCGACGCCAGAGTCACGCCGTCAGGAGTGCAGTCGCAATACGGAGGTAGAGCTATGAAACAAGACCAGGACAATGCAGGTAGCGGGGCAGGTAACAGTCGCGTGGGAAGAAGGTTTCTCGAAAACGTCAGGGACAGGGTTGACTCCGTAAATCAAGAGCTGCAGTCTAACGAGACCCTTTCTCAGGCAAGGGAAACGGTTCGCCAGGGCCTCGAAAATGCCGCCGGGGCCGCTTCTGAGCAGGCTACAGAGTTGGCGGAAGGGGTCCAACGAACTGGCGATGTCCTTACCGGTGCGGACCTGCGGAAATTTGACGAATTCACTGAAGCGGTAACCCGCGTCTGCGTCGGCCTCCACCGGGACAACGTCGAATTGAGAGGCCAGATTGCGCGGTTGGAGCAGCAGTTGGAGGAATCGGGCCTGGCACAGAAGGATCTGGCCGTACGGCTGGAGGCCCTGGAGGAAGGAAATGATTGACCTGAGGACAGTCGTCTGCCGAAGGGAGGTCCGCTTCCGTGGGATATGAAGAATTAACCAGCCTTGCTGAATATTACCCGGCGGCGGCGCGGGAAGATCTGATGGCCCTGTCCGCTGGCTGCCAACGTCGCAACGAGGGGGAGATTCTTGAACTGGCGGCGCTGGCCGTTGACCTGTCCGCACGCGATATCCTAAGCCTGTTCAGTGGGCCAGGACCGGACCCGCAGGTGATGGAGGCCTTCCGGCTTCAGTACCCCAATGTAGAGCTGGGATCACTGGCAGGTCGAGATGACGAAAGCATTGAAGGGTTCGTCAATGGGGTGAAGGGCAAATATTTCGAGGTGCTGGTGCGTGACCGGCTGAATGCCGGAGAGACGGTGGGAGAGCTACAACTGGAAGCGGGTCAAGTGGCGCGGCTTGCTTTGAAGCCCAACGAAATTGGTTGGGACCTGGAAGTTGTTGACCGCAACGGTGAGGCCTTGGAGCAGCTTCAGCTCAAGGCCGTCAAGGACATGGGAGAGATCAGCAAGGCTCTCAGGGCTCACGATTTTAGAGTATTAGCGCCGGATCACATCAACAGTTCTTCCGAAGAAATTATAGGGACTGACGTATCCCTGGAACAAATAACGAAGGATACCGGCGACCAGCTCTCGGAGCTTTCGGAGGGCGGCATCAGTAATGCCGTGGATATTGCCGCTGAAACCGTCGAGCCGGCGTGGGACTTTATCCCCCTGGGCTCCGCCCTGGTCATTGGCGTGACCGAGGGGCGCCGATACCTCATGGGGAGGGCAACTCTGCATGAATCAATGGAGGGCGTCGGCCGAAGATCGGCCCGGGCCATCACCTATCACACGGTCGGGGCTGCGCTGGGCGCCGCCGGCCTGGGCATTGTGTCCATCCCCATCGTAATGGGTGCGCGGGTCGCCGAATCGCGAATCACCGGTGCAGTTGATTTGGCCGACAATTTGGTGGCCCGTACGGCTGATTTGACCATCCTGGAGGTTGCTTCCTAACCGACCTGGTACTACAGGATCAGATTATTCTCTGCAGGTTTTCTCTTCAGTTGGGCTCTTTCATCGAACCAACTTCGACCAAGAGGGAACAAGGACATGCACCCGAAGTACTTCGGCGAATCCCATGACATGGCGAAACGGCAAGCCATGGAGTGGCTGGCTCCAAAGGAACCCTGGGCGGCCCACTTGATGTGGTTTAATCAACAGGGTGCAGAGCCGCCTCCCAATTTCCTACAGGACTACGAGGTGGCGCTGGGAGTGAACCACTTGGGTGCTGACGCCCAAGACCGGGGCACCTTCCTTGAAGCTGCCCAAAACTGTGGGGAACACCTGCTGCTAGACCCCGATACCGGTCTGTGGACGCCTGGAACCAGTAAACACGTCACCTTCGAACAGTTCGTCCAGATCGTGGGCAGCGAGAACCGACGAGGAAAACTAACTCTCATATACGACCAGAGTTACCTGCGCGACGGTCGGAACGTCTGGGAACAAACTGAGGCGAAATTGTGGAGCCTGCGCGGATTAAATTTGAACATCCACGCGGCTGCATATGTCCTCCATGCGGGGACGTTCGTCAGAATGATCTGGGCCTCCACGGACTGTATGCTCATCACCCGGGCCACCCAGAGAATGCAGGAAGAGTCCGGTTACCCCTTCTGCCGGTTCGTGGACGACGGATGCGGCCACGTGGGCAGCAATGAATAATCGCAGCAGGCCCCTCAGATCATAGCCCGGACGTCCCTCTAACCAGAAACATCACACGCCGCCATCCCTTCTACTGACATGAGCGGCACCTGTCGTTTTCAGCTGTCAGGGTCACTTGGAACCTGCCCCCAAACGTGTCCTACAATGTCTGTTCAGAACTGCGGAGCCAGGTGGTCCATCTTCAATGCCATATGATGGAAGCAGGTCTAGAACATGCTGGTCCAAAACGATAAAAACGGCCAATTGCATAAGGCCTGCTACAACTGGCCAGTCCTCTTATCCGGCACTGTAGAAGATGTTTCCTGAGGCACTTTTCTTAACCCACGTCCAGCCATGCAAATACGTCCGACAACTTGTCCCAGTATTCCGCCATTGCCGGGAGTTCCGGTATCTGATTTCCCAGCATACGACTCCAGTCAATCTCCATTTCCGCCCGCAAATCCGGCCTCTCCAAGTTGGCCAAAGTAAATACAGGCAAACCCTTATTACGACACTTCTCTATGTATAATTCTGAAATGAGATTGGCGTGGAGAACCTGCTCACGTCTTTCGAACAAATTGACTACGTCGTAGAGATCCCGCGGCAGACACCGATCCCCCAGAGCCCTAACCTTCTCGGCGAATATCTCGTCCAAGCTGTAGCAGCGCACCCGCACTGATCCCGGGAGAGCGTCCGAATAGTCATGGTAAACAGGCCGCAGTACCGTAGGGCACACCACTCTCTCGACATCGCTGGTGGTAACGTCGAGCTTGATCCGAACCGGAGGAGCATTACGCGGACCTCTGTAGTAGATTCGGCCCTCGCCGGATGTTCCATTATCGCGCATTCTAAACCGCGGTTCCGAACTCAGAAAATCTATGCCCGACTCATCGCTGACCCTCTGCAGTAGCCGCGTAAGAACCGGCAATGTATCGGCTGGATTGGTCGTGCCTTCGGGAAGAGAGGTAAAGTCCAGATCCTCAGAGAAGCGATAATCTCCCAGATAGCACTTTTTCAGGCACGTCCCTCCTTTGAAGGCCCACCAGTTGGAAAGCCCAGGATCCGACCCGATACCCCACAACACCCATCCGATAGTGTAGTCCTTCTCAACTACCTCAGGTCGGAGGTTCCACTGCTGGGCCCTTTCGTTGAGTTCCGTCTGACTGATCAACGGGTCCCTCTCTAACTGACATTGCCATTAATCTGAAGATTCCAACGCGTTGTCACCGCGCCCCTCCGGGGTAGATCAGGATCCAGCATGCTTATACCGGTGGTGGTCTCCTTAAGACATTCTCGGAACAGATCGGCCGTCGCGATGTCCAATTCCTCGAGCAGGTAGCCCAGCCGTTTGTAAGCAGCGCCGTTGCCAACCTTCGCCATGTAACTCCCCATGAGTTCATCGTCCCGATGCTCGCTATGGAAGTACTCGTTGACCACCTCTGCCACATGGCGCAACCCACCGCCTAGAGACGGTTTATCCAGTATGTCAACAACGGTATGAGTCGGATCCGACACCTGCACCCTCGTACGACCCCTCCAGACCGGTCGGGTGCCAAAGAGTCGCGCGGACGCGATGCGGCGAACACGAAATGGAAGACCTTGGACCTCGGTCTCCATTCTGCGCACTCGTCGTGTGGTAAAAATTATTATCCCGTGGAACAACTGGTCTGTCAGTTCCCAGTATTCGCACGCCGTCCACCCACCCAAATAGCAGTCAGGCCCGAACAGTTTAGTAGCCACTACCCAGGGATCCTCTCGCCATGCGGCGGGTGATTCAGATTCCAGAGACACTGTGGCGTAAAGCCCGGGACGCACTCGTACCAGCCAGCCCCGCTCTGCCAGATAGGCCAGAAATCGCCGCGCCCGCGGTATTTCGAAGTCCAAAGCGCCAGCGGCTTCCCATACAGTGAAAGGCGCCGGGAACTCCCGGTGCAATCTTGTCAAGAGACGCCGGTTCCTTCCGGATATTCCTGCAGGTGATGCTAAAGTGTTAGCCATAGACCAAACTCTTCTTCAGAATAGAAGCTTTTGCACTTATAATATCACATCCATTCGTTACATCGCCACGGCAATCCGCTGACTACAAACATAAGAAATTCACCACCGACTCGAAGACCAGACCTTAATCCACTCCCAAGTTGGGTACTATGGTCGCCACCCTGCCCGCAGCGCACCCTCCTATTCCGCAGGAAGCAGCTGAACTACGCTTCCTTCTGAGAGACCATCCTCTGTGATGCCATCAACCACTGTGCCAACTGTTGCATGGAGGTACGGGTCCTCTGGATTCAACGCGACCTGCCGCTTAGAAGACTTCGGCTGACCCGCCGCCATTACGCTGGGCCAGAAGTTCATAGACACCCTGGAATTCTAAGTCAAGCATCAGCACGTCGTGCTGGTAGGGCCCGCCAGCTGTGGCAAAACCGGCCTAGCCCGGTGTCTGGGCTCTCTGTGGTCCGAGCCTGTTACACCGTCTACTTCGTCCATGCCGACGACTTTGTCAGCTCATGATCCATACCCGGGTGGACGACTCAGTGAACCGTACATTTGGTGACGAGGGAGATGGTTGACCTGCTTAAAACGATCTGATATTACTCAAATCACCGCGCTTTCCTGGGTAGACTAATGTTCGCGAAAACGCCGTCCTAACCAACCTGAAAATTCACGATGCCAAGGTTGCCAACTAATAAATGAAGGGCTTCTTCCGTTTCGGCTCTTTCGCCGTCCTAATCCTTGCTGGTGGTGCCTTAGCCGCTGGTCTGTCTTGGAGATGGTTAAGTGCCCCAGATTCAACAGCGGCATCCAATAGCGAAACTCTCCGCAACGTCGGGCTCTTGATTGGAGGATTGCTGGCGTTTGTGTTCGCCGGATCGGGTCGATTCCGGTAGGGGCAGAATGGTACGTTAGGGTTGCGATTGGCGTTTTGGCCACCGGTATTCGCCGGTGAGCAGAATATGGTCCCACCCAAGGGGTGAGATCTGGGCCAATAGCTCGGGCTCGACGGTGAGTCCGGCGCGTTTCCGCTGTCTGATGGCCTCGCCGAATGCGAAGCTGATCTCAACCGCATGCTCACCCGCTAGGGCATGGCCATCGCCCGCGCCAAGGGAAAATTGCGAGGCGAGAAGCCCAAACTGCCGGAAAGACAGCAGTGGGAACTCTGCCGCATGTACGCCACGGACGGGTATTACATCAGCGAGATCGCTGAGATCTTCTCCGTCTCAAGACCAACCGTCTGTCGCACTCTCAACCGCCGCCTTTCCCCTTGGCGTACTATCCTGCTCCCTACCGGAATCGACCCGGGCCTTTCCCCCGGTCACCGCTGGCGGTAGGACATTCCCCATGAACAATTGGCGTGGCTATTTTTGCTGACCATTCACGCCAGGTGGCACATTTTTCTGCCGCCATTGAAACTCGCCGTGCGAGATTCGAGAGACGCTGAAATAAATTATCTTCAAAGGCGGACACATAGCCGGGCGGAGTCGAAGGGAATTCCCTTCGACTCCGCCCAATCATCCTGCGCCTTTTTGATCCCTCGTTCAGCGTTCATGCATTTTTTAACCAGTTGAATCCAGTCCAGGTTAACTTGCCGGCAATTGAGCCAGTCGTGGGCGCATTTCGCTGGATGCTGCCAGCGTGTGTGCTGCGGACAACAATTCCCTTCCCTGGATCAGCCTCCTACCGTCTCGGGCTTCAGGTATGAAACCGTAGAATCGCTTCCAGCCTGCTAGGGTAGGTTGAGCCGGAGACGGACAGCGAGGGCCCTCAGCTAATTGAGCTGTTCGTAAAACAGCAGTTGACCGGCATAACCTGCGTGGGCTCCGAAATAGTCCCGCGCCCACTCCAGCAGCCTGGTGTTCCTTGCTCCTGAGGTATATTTCTTTCCATACTGCTCCCGCAAAGCGGCGCCTATGTGCCTGTCCACTGGGAAAGCCTCGGGCTTGTCCAGGGAGAACAAACACACGCAGTCGGCAATCTTCGGACCTATTCCGTCGTAGCTCATTAACCGGTCCTTGGCTTGTTCGTAAGCCAAATGGGAAAGGGTTGCCAGATCCAGGTCGCCTTCGGTTACCGCCCTGGCCAGCTGGTAAATGCGGCTTCCGCGGTGCAACCCTAGTTTTAATCCGTCAAGCTCGGCATTGCCAACCTCTACGAGACACCTGGGAGACGGGAATGAATTGAGCCTAACGCCGTCCAGAACCAGGGGATCGCCGTAGCAGTTGGCCAGAAGGTCAACTATTCCGGAGATGCGGTCGATGCTGTTGTTTTGAGAGCAAACGTAGGAAATCAGGCACTCCCAGGGATCCTGCCGCAGGAGTCGCATGGCGCCGTACCGGTCCACCAACCGGGACAAAGTGGGGTCGACCTGGCGCAGCGCTTCGTGGACCGGCCGGATATCCTGGTACAGACGAAAATAGGACTCGACCTGAGGTTTTATGACCTCCCCGACCACGTTGGCACGAAACTCAATCCCGTCCTCGTACTGGCGAACCTTGATGAGATGACCGTTGACCACGCCGTAGTACCAGCCCTCCCGCTCCAGCCAGCGAAAAGCCTGGGACCGTAGCCATCCGAGTTCCAGTTCGAAGGGTTCCCGGGCAGGTAGAAACATATGCTCCTTTGGAGACTCCTCATAATCGCCAACTTTACCTTGGCAGAATTCCGGAAGAAACATCCTGGCCGGTGGGGTTCGTTGCGTCAATTTCCATCCAGCGCCCTCCCGACAATCTTACCGCCCAGCTTCTAATGCGGGTTACAGCTCTTGTATCGGCACGTTACTGGAATCCGCGGTGAGGATCCAGCAAATCCGCGTTACTCCTGACCGCTCCCTGGGGTTGAACTTAGCCAACAGCTGTCAGTTGCGCTCCCTCGCTGGCACGTTGACGCTGGCATGTTTCGGTTCACGAGGGTCCACGCTGTGAACGTTCTCTGTCGGAGTCCAAATCTTGAAGACCACCAACACCGAAGCCGGGGCCCGTTGTTGTTTAGGACCTGGCTGAATTGGCATTTCGGGGCAAGGGTTCAGACGGGCAGACGTGATGAACTGTGCGGAGGTTTCCGGCGTGTAGGAAGCATTCGACTTGTGGGACCCACATTGCCGATCTCCAATCAACCTATGGTAATTATTCTGCAAAGGGCAGTTTGTCCGCCTGACTGGGGCTGACCGAAGGCATGAACGGGCCTACGATGTCTATAGGCTTTCGCGCCTAGTTGTAAAATATCGTGGGGTCCAAATGAATATTTCAACGGAAATTCCTTCGGTCAACTTCCACCTGTGGAAGCCCTGTAACATGAAGTGTAGATTCTGCTTCGCCACCTTTCAGGACTTGGGACAGGGCGACCTGCCCAAGGGGCACCTGCCCCGGGAGGAGTCAGTGGAGGTGGTGGAGGCGTTGGCTGGGGCTGGATTCAACAAGATCAACTTCGCGGGGGGAGAGCCCACCCTTTGCCCCTGGCTTCCCGACCTGTTACGGCGAGCCAGGGAACTGGAACTCACCACGTCCATAGTCACCAACGGGAGTTGCATCACACCGGAATGGTTGGATCGTGTAGACGGCTGCCTGGACTGGGCGGCGGTAAGTATAGACACGGTGGATCCGGCGAAGTTGAAACGCATCGGAAGAAGCACGCGGACCGGTCCATTGAGCGAGGCTGACTACCTGCGTATCATGGATATGCTTAAAGAGCGGGGAGTTCACCTGAAAATCAACACTGTAGTGTCACAGAGCAACAAGGATGAGGACCTGGCCAGGTTCATCGCCGACGCACAGCCTGAACGGTGGAAAGTGTTTCAAGTGCTCCCGGTCAGGGGCCAGAATGACGGTCTGGTGGACGATCTTGTGGTCACCAACGAGGAATTCTCCAGCTATGTGTCCCG
>MKWU01000577.1_pt1 | contig 69501 bp, 60 predicted proteins | sample 809101 | NCBI WGS metagenome assembly MKWU01 (sample SAMN05860141, study PRJNA318959) | sponge metagenome | host: Aplysina aerophoba | place: Slovenia: Piran, Adriatic Sea, Gulf of Piran | collected 2013-05-07
CTCCCGTCGCGCTCGGTGACCGGCCGGGCCCGCTGCTCCAGGTAGCCGCTGAGTCTCCGGGTCAGGACCTCGTGCATGGCTGCGTAGTCGTCGTTGCCCGGCACTGAGCGCAGCCGGAAGCGCCGGTAGTCGGCCTTCTTGGGCAGGCCGTCCTCGAGCACCACCATCGAGCCCACATAGTCCTGGCCCGACAGGTGGCTCATGTCGTAGCACTCGATGCGCAGCGGGGCCTCGGCCAGTCCCAGGTGCTCCTGGAGCTCGTTGAGGGCCCGGGCCCGGCTGTTGTGGTCGGTGCTGCGCTTGAGCCGGTGCCGGGTGAAGGACTCCTCCGCGTTGCGGGTCACGGTCTGTTGCAGGGACCGCTTGGGGCCGCGCTGGGGCACCCGGACCTGCACCCGGGAACCGCGCATCTCGGTGAGCCACTCGGTGTAGAGACCGGCCGCGGCGGGCATGTCGGGCACCAGCACTGTCTTGGGCCAGCCCAGCGGGTTGTCGTCGAAGTAGAGCCGCTCGAGGGTCCGGCTCACCAGCTCGGCCCGGTCGAGCTCCTCGGCCTTGTCGATCATGAAGCCGCGGCGTCCCATCACCCGGCCCCGTCGCACGAAGAACACCTGCACGGCCGCCTCCAGGGCGTCCTCCACCAGGCCGATCACGTCGAAGTCCTCGCTGCGGGAGCCGACCATCTGCTGGGTCTCGACCGCCTTGCGGACCGATTCGAGCCGGTCCCGGAGCCGGGCCGCCCGCTCGTACTCCAGCCCGTCGGCCGCGGCGGCCATCTCGGCGTTGAGGCGGTCGATCACCGGATCGGTGTCGCCCTCCAGGAACTCCAGCAGCTCGGCCACCATCGCGGCGTAGTCGTCGGGGGTGACGTCGCCCACGCACGGTCCCGAGCACTTCTCGATGTGGTACAGCAGGCAGGGCTTGCCCAGGCTGGCGTACCGGCGGAACTTGCCGTCGGTGCAGGTGCGGATCGGGAACGTGCGCAGCAGCAGGTCGAGGGTCTCGCGGATGGCGTAGGCGTGTCCGTAGGGGCCGAAGTAGCGGTCGCCCTTGCGGCGCCGGCCCCGCATGACCATGGCCCGGGGCCATTCGTCGACCATGGTCACGCACAGGAAGGGGTAGGACTTGTCGTCGGTGTAGCGGACGTTGAACCGGGGCCGGTGGCGCTGGATCAGCGAGAACTCAAGCATCAGGGCCTCGACCTCGTTGGCCACCTGGATCCACTCCACCGACGCGGCCGCGTCCACCATCTGACGGGTCCGCAGCGGCAGGTGCGAGCCGAAGTAGTTGTTGAGCCGGGATCGCAGGCTCTTGGCCTTGCCCACGTAGATGACCCGGCCCTCGGCGTCGAGGAACTGGTACGACCCGGGCGCGTCGGGGATCGACCCCGCCGCCGGCCGCTTCAGCGCTCCCATGCTGCGCGCCTGCTCCCTGCGATGTTTGGCCGTGTTCTCCTGTCGATGCAACCAAGACACGCGACGGGAGCGCCGGGTGTCACAGCATCGAGCGCAGGTACCGGCCGGTGTGGCTCTCGGGAACCTCGGCCACCTGCTCGGGGGTGCCCTCGGCCACGATCCGGCCCCCGCCCGAGCCGCCCTCGGGACCGAGGTCGATGATCCAGTCGGCCGTCTTGACCACGTCCAGGTTGTGCTCGATGACCACCACGGTGTTGCCCTGCTCGACCAGCCGGCCCAGAACTCCCAGCAGCTTGCGCACGTCCTCGAAGTGCAGCCCGGTGGTGGGCTCGTCGAGGATGTACATGGTGTGGCCGGTGGAGCGCTTGGCCAGCTCGCTCGACAGCTTCACCCGCTGCGCCTCTCCCCCCGACAGCGTGGGCGCGGGCTGGCCGAGGCGCACATAGCCGAGCCCGACGTCGGTCAGGGTTCCCATGTGTCGGGCGATGGCCGGCTGGTTGGTGAAGAACTCCCGCGCGTCGGCGCACGGCATGTCGAGCACCTCGGCGATGTTGTGGCCCTTGAAGGTCACCTCCAGGGTGTCGCGGTTGTAGCGCTTGCCCTTGCACACCTCGCAGGGCACGTACACGTCGGGAAGGAAGTGCATCTCGATGCGGATGGTGCCGTCGCCCCGGCAGGCCTCGCAGCGCCCGCCCTTGACGTTGAACGAGAACCGACCGGGCATGTAGCCCCGCACCCTGGACTCGGCGGTGTTGGCGAACAGCTTGCGGACGTGGTCGAACACGCCGGTGTAGGTGGCCGGGTTGGACCGGGGGGTGCGGCCGATGGGCGACTGGTCGATGGCGATCACCTTGTCGAGGTGGCCTGCGCCGTCGATGCGGGTGTGGCGTCCGGGCGGTGCCTTGGACCGGTAGATGTGCTGCATCAGGGCCCGGTGCAGGATCTCGTTGACCAGCGACGACTTGCCCGACCCCGACACCCCGGTCACGCACACGAAGCACTGCAGCGGGAAGGCGACGTCGATGTCGTCCAGGTTGTTCTCCCGGGCGCCCCGCACCACCAGACGGGTTCCGTCGCCGACCCGGCGCATCTGCGGCACCTCGATGCGCCGGCGCCCCGACAGGTACTGGCCGGTGACCGACTCCTCCACCCCGAGCAGGCCGTCGAGCGATCCGGAGTGCACGACCGTCCCGCCGTGCTCGCCCGCGCCCGGCCCGATGTCGACGACGTGGTCGGCGACCCGGATGGTCTCCTCGTCGTGCTCCACCACCATCACGGTGTTTCCCAGGTCGCGCATGCGCACCAGGGTGTCGATCAGGCGCCGGTTGTCGCGCTGGTGAAGCCCGATGGACGGCTCGTCGAGCACGTACAGCACCCCCACCAGGCCCGAGCCGACCTGGCTGGCGAGCCGGATGCGCTGGGCCTCGCCCCCGGCGAGAGTGGCCGCGCTGCGCGACAGGTTGAGGTAGTCGAGTCCGACGTCGAGCAGGAAGCCGAGCCTGGCCCGGATCTCCTTGAGGACCTGCTCGGCGATCATGGTGTCGCGGTCGTCGAGGCTCAGCTCGGCCAGGGTCTTGGCCGCATCGGCGATCGACATCGCGCACAGCTCGTGGATGTTGTGGCTGTCGACGGTGACGGCCAGAGCCAGCGGGTTGAGCCGGGCGCCGCCGCAGTCCGGGCACGGCACCTGGCGCATGTAGCCCTCGATGTTCTCCCGGGCCGAGTCGCTCTCTGACTCGTCGTGGCGGCGCATCAGGTGCGGGACGATCCCCTCGAAGCGGGCCTGGTACACCCGGCGGCGGCCGAAGCGGTTCTGGTAGCGGACCTGCACCCGGCCGGTGACCCCCTTGGCGTACAGGAGCATGTCGTGCTGGCGCTGGCTCAGTTGGCGCCAGGGCACGTCGCGGGGTATGCCGTACTCCTCGCACACCGCCTGCAGCAGGCGCGGGTAGTAGCGCGACCGGCTCTCGGACCACGGTGTGATCGTCCCGCCGGCCAGGGTGGCGTCGGGGTCGGGGACGACCAGCTGGGGGTCGACCTCGAACACCGTGCCAAGGCCGTCGCAGTGGGAGCAGGCCCCGTAGGGCGAGTTGAACGAGAAGTTGCGGGGCGCCAGCTCCTCGAACGACTTGCCGTCGGAGGGTCGGGCCAGGTGCTGGCTGAACACGACACGCCGGGGCTCTGCGCCGTCGCCGTCACCCGTGCCCGTATCGGCTTCGCCGGCTGCGTCGTCGGGCCGCGGCACGATCTCTATCTCGGCGATCCCGTCGGCAAGGCGAAGGGCGGTCTCGACCGAGTCGGTCAGGCGCCGCTCGACCCCGTCGCGCAGCACCAGCCGGTCCACCACCACCGCGATGTCGTGCATCTCGTAACGGGCCAGCTCCAGGCCGTCGGCGCCCCCGGAGAGGCCGGTGGCGCCGGCCATGTCGGCCAGCTCGACCAGCTCGCCGTCGACGATGGCCCGGGCGTAGCCCTGACCGGCCAGGTCGGCGAGGAGCGTGTCGTAGGTGCCCTTGCGTCCCCGCACCACCGGGGCCAGCACCTGGAAGCGGGTGCCCGGCTCCATCTCCAGGATCCGGTCCACGATCTGCTGAGGGGTCTGGCGGATGAGCCGCTCACCGGTCTCGGGGTCGTGGGGCACGCCGATCCGGGCGTACAGCAGCCGCAGGTAGTCGTAGACCTCGGTGATGGTGCCGACGGTCGAGCGGGGATTGCGTGATGCGCTCTTCTGGTCGATGGATATCGCCGGGGACAGGCCCTCGATGAAATCGACGTCGGGCTTGTCCATCTGGCCTAGGAACTGCCGGGCGTAGGCCGACAGCGACTCCACGTAGCGGCGCTGGCCCTCGGCGTAGATGGTGTCGAACGCCAGCGAGCTCTTTCCCGAGCCCGACAGGCCGGTGATCACGATCAGCTGGTCCCTCGGAAGGTCGAGGTGAACGTCTTTGAGGTTGTGCTCGCGCGCCCCCGAGATCACCAGCCGCTCAGCCACGCCCAGACTCTACCCGCTGGCCCGACACCTGTAACGAACGTCTGTTCGTTGAGCGCCGAAGCGGCCGACGGTACAATGGGAGGCGAGGCTTGAGAGCGCGCTCAACGCAGAGGGAGGCCCTATGAGGGCTGGTGTGAAGGAACTCGCGGACCTCGTGGCGACCGCTAGAGAGGCCACCGCAGAACTTGATGACGCCGATCTACGGCGGACCGCGTTCGAGAGGGTGCTCGACCATCTCCTCAGGAACGGTGACGACAAGGAGTTGCAGTACGCAAGCGTCGGCTCGGCGCCGCGTTCGGAGACCTCGGATGCCGCGGCTGCTGATTTCGCGGACGAGGTCTTTGCCGACGAGCAACAGCGCGTCGATGCGGTGTCACGCTACTTCAAGATCGAGCCCGAGGACGTCGGCCACATATTCGACTTGTCGAGTGACGAGCCTGAATTAGCCATCCACAGCAGCAAGCTGGATACCCAGAAGTCGCCAGCGGTGCGGGAGATTTGCCTGATGGTCGCGGGAGCGCGGACAGCCCTGGGACAGGATACGGCGACATCTCACATCAAGTCAGCGGCCGACCATTACGGCCGCCTGGACACCGCCAACTTCATGAAGACACTCAGCGCCATGCCGGAGATTTCGGTCCTGGGAAAGCCAGGATCCCCCAACCGGGTCGTCCGTATGAAGGCGCTGGGGGCGGAGATGTCTCAGGCCGTGGCTCAGCGGCTCCTCGGTGAGTGACTCCGCCGGAGAGTTCGCTCAGCCATCTGAGTCGGCGGAGGTTGCACGGCCGCGCTGGCCTCACCTGATCCACCTTCACCGCGAGTTGGACTCAGCCTGGAGCCTCTATCGCGACGAGTACTACGACGAGGCGGTGCGCAAGGCGTCGCAGCGCTACGCGAATCGTGCGAAAGAGTTGACCAACCGCCCCGACCTCGACGGCTCGGCGCTCATGGAGCACGCCTTCTCCGCTCAGAGCCCGTTGCTGGAGTTCAGCGACCGCGGGACATTGATCGAGCGCGACGAGCACGATGGGTACCGGTTTCTTGCCGTGGGCTTGACGCGGGCACTGCGGAACGTCCTGTCGCACACAGACTCCTATGGTCTGGACGAGGCATCTGCGCTGGAATGGCTCGCATTCATCAGCGCCATGCACCGTCGGCTAGATCAGGCGCAGCAGGTGACGACCGCGCAGGGGCAGTAATCGTCGTTCTCGGACAAGCGCCGGGGGTCAACGCCACAGGGCTGCCGCGATGGTGGCGTTGTCGTTCAGGCCTAGGCGGACGGCCTCGGCCAGGACCCGGCCGACTATGTCGTCGGCGGTCTCGGCACTGGGGCCGCAGGCCGCCCCGATGCCGCTGGTGGCGGCGTCGTCCGACAGCCAATCGGCGCCGTACCTGTAGACGAAGGGCTCCCAGGCGCCGTCGCTGGCCAGAATCACCGCGTCGGGCCGCGACCCCTCGCCGGACTCCCCCACTATCTCGACCTCGACGAACCCGGCCCTTGCCTGGGCGTCCATGGGCGGCATGCCCAAGCAGATGTCGATGCTGCCGTCGGGACTGCGGTGGGGCCGGCCACAGCAGAACCCTCTCAAGCCGTCGGGTCCGGCCGTGGCCACGAACGGCAGCGTGTCGCCCATCCAGCCGATCAGTAGGCCGCCCTTGGGCGTCCAGGCGGCCACGGTCAGGGTGCTCATCGGGAACATGAACAGAGGCAGGTTCCGCTGCCACGATTCCGGACCCGTGAGGGCCAGCACCCGCTCGTTGGCCTCCTCGAACGCGACGGCCATGTCCTCGGGGCTGGCGATCCTCTGCGGCAGCCCTTCCACCGCCGCTTGAGCAGCCTCGTCGCCCCGTGTGTGCCCGCCCAGCCCGTCGGCCACCGCGATGACCCAACTCCCGTCGTGCTCGGATATCACCGCCAGCGCCCGGTCCTCGTTCACCCGCCGAGGCCCAATATCGCTCGCGGTCGCTACCGATGCCTCCGGCCGGGCCACAAGCGAGTCCACTGTCTCAGAGCCGGCCACGCCCCCGATCATGCCACCGCCGAGCCGTCGCCGTCCTGATGCTCGAGGATGGCGACGATGGCGAGGACGGCTTCCGCTCGCCGCTCGAACTCCGCCAACCTGGCCGAGAACGCCCTCGCACGTCGTCACGATCTCGCGAAGTTCCTCGGTGGGAGTCAGTTCGATGTCGACGAGGCGATCATCTCTGCCACATCGACTTCCAGCTGTGTGACTGCCTTGCGTGCTTCCGCGCTGGTGACGCTGCCCTCCGTGACGCTGGCCAGTATGGTCGCGATTCCGGCGTCGATCCGCTGAGCGGCATGCCTCCACGTCATGACGGTGCTAGGTCGCTATGCGTCCGCGAAGAGCGGGTCAGTCGCGTACGAGGTTGAAGTCGCTGCAGTCTGCTCGGTAGGAATCTCCGTCGGTTGGGCCGTTCGAATGGGCGCTCGCCGCCGTCGGGACGAGTTGCCCGGCCCCTGTGACTGCGGCGGTCCGTGGATCGGGGGCGGGTCGGGCGCGCGGGCAGGTCCGTAGCGGACCCGCTTCGGCGGTGCGATCGTGTGAAGGCCCCGTCCGTCGGGCACCACCCGCCAGCCGTGACGATGGACGTTGTCGTGACAGCCCCAGCACAGCGGGATGAGATTGTCGATGTCGGTGGGGCCGCCCTCGGAGCGGGGCCGGATGTGGTGGGCCTGGCAGATGGCGGTGTGGTGGCCGCAGCCCCCACATCCGCCGTAGCGGGCGATCAGCGCGTCCATCTGCGCCTTGGTTGGTCTCGGCAGCGCGGGACCACGCCACAGCGGCTGGCCCTTGCCGTTGAACACGACCCCAACGATCCTGGCGTTGCAGAAGTGCTCCTCCAGCACGCTGGGAGGGATGGTGCCGCCGTCGGCGATCTCCGCGAACGCCTTGTCGCCTTCGGCGTCAAGGTGCTGAACGATGGTGATGTCAGCCGACGACCTGCCGCGGCTGGTCGTTGAGCGGGGGCACTCGGTCAGGGTGTCCCCAACGCGTCGGCCAGGCGCTGGGGCAGGCTCCGCTGCTCTCCGCCAGGATTCCTGACGTCGCACCGCCGCAGCCGCTCGGCCTCCTTGAGCAACCGAGTGTGCATCTTGGCTCCGATCACGGGATCCAACTCGCCCCGCAGGTGAACCATGCCGTCATCGTCGTCCTTCCAGATGCTGAGCCGACGTCGGGCCCGCTGCCGCCTGTAGACGCTCTCGCCGCCGTCGTCCTGTCGCCGGGCAACCCACCGGTTCGCCTCCTGGGCGAACTGTTCCGGCGACAGCGAAGCAGCCTTCTCCAACAGGCCGCCGTCTTGCTCGACTTGACCAGCGCTCGTCTTCTCCGAAGCCTGGGCGAGGGTCTTGGCGTTGGCCAGAGGGATCTGCCCGCCAGTGAGTGCGTCACGCACGTCGGGCATCGACTGCAACTGCTTCACCGCCCTGACTTGGCCGGCAGCGTGACTCAGGGTGAGCCCCGCAGCCCGGGCCAGCACCCCGGCACCGCCGTCGCCGTGCTGCTCACCCGCCGCGACCAGGGCAGCCGCGTCGGCCTGCAACACCGCTACCTGGGCCGCGAACGCCTTCGACTCCGACAGCACCCGCCGTGCGTCCGCGGTGGAAGCGCCCCCGGAGTTGACCAGACGGATCAACTCCGTAAGCCCTTCCCGCACCCGCTGTGCCGCTTCAAACACCATGTCCACATCATGCCATAGGGGTGTGACATCTGTCAAGCATTGTCAGATTATTTCAATATGTATTATGCTTGACCTCGGTGCGCTAAATCTGCGCATCGAAACCGAGACAACCTGACCCTCCCTCGTCGGAGGCTCGCCGACTCAACGGCCCCCGCTACGGACGCACGGGCACTACCCGGGCCTCCCCGCGGGCACGGAGCACCCGAGGAGGAAACCTGATGACGGGCACTATCCCTTTCGCACGCGAGTCGTGGGTCGCGGTGAACCTGTATTCGATGCGCACCGACGGACGCCAGACGCTGACACTCGACGGCAAGCCGCCGCCGGACTACAACCCGCAGCGCACAGTGGACTACCTTGACAAGTATGAGTTCGGTCCCCACGAGCTCGGGATCGGCGGCACCTTCTACTGCATCAAGACCAACGAGCCCCCGCCGCCGGACATGGTGTCAGCGTTGATAGAAGCGCTGACAGCCAGGGGACGCGGGCGCTGGCTCAGAGTCGTGCGCAAACCGGTACGAGAGCACACCTTCGTGCTGTGGGACGAAGAGGGCCGGCTCCTTGACGACGGCCCCCACAGGTGCACCTGCGGGGCAGGAGTCCTCGTGGACCTCGACACCGTGCGATGCAAGGCAGGCGTCGAGATCCACGAAGCAACCTGACATCGCTAGCTCGGGCGGTAGGCGTGTCGGCGGTGCTGGATGCGGTGGATCACGACGACTTCACTGTCCTCGAGAATCTCGTAGATGATGCGGTAGTCGCCGCGGCGAGCTGATCGCAGCCCCTCTAGTTCGTCCCCGAGTGGCTTGCCCGCCCGGTGAGGGTTCTCCACGATCGGGCCGAAGATTGCTTCCAGGGCGGCTTGGCGCACCTTGTCGGGCAGGCGGTCGAGATGACGCAGTGCCGCGGCCGTGATCTTGGGCTCGTGCACCGCGGACCCTCAGATGTGGTCGCGCAGGCGCAGCAGCTTTCCCTCGGCGGCTTCTTGGCGTGACTCCCGTATCGACTCCATCAACTCGGCGTCGCTCATGATGTCGAGGGTCTCCTCGAGCGATTCGAGGTCGTCGGGACTCATGAGAACGAACGAGGGCCGGCCGTTGCGGGTCACCAAGATGCGATCGTGCTGACGCTCCACCCGATCGGCCATCTCGGAGAGATGAGCCTTCACCTCGGAGAACGGGAGCGTGTCAGTCACGAAAGGAAGCATAGTTCATGATATTGAGTTGGCAACCAATGTCATCCGCGGATCTCGGCCAGTTCCCGGCGGAGGTCCTTGATCTCGTCGCGCAGGCGGGCCGCGTACTCGAAGCGCAGGTCGCCGGCGGCCTCGCGCATCTCCTCGTCGAGCGTGCGTATCAGGCGCTCCAGCTCGGCGTCGGGCAGCTCGCCCAGGTCCGGTCCCTCACGCCGGCGGCGGGCCTCGGCCAAACCTCCCCCGCGCTCGCCGCCCACATCGGCGTCCGGCACCGGAGCGGAGTCGCGGTCCGGCCGGATCATGGCCAGGATGTCGGTGACCGCCTTGCGGATGGTGGTCGGGTCGATCCCGTGGGCCTCGTTGTGGGCCTGCTGCAGGCCCCGGCGCCGCATCGTCTCCGAGATGGCCCGACGCATCGAGTCGGTCACCTCGTCGGCGTACATGATCACCTGGCCGTCGACGTTGCGGGCCGCCCGGCCGATGGTCTGGATCAGCGACGTCTCGCTGCGCAGGAAGCCCTCCTTGTCGGCGTCGAGAATGGCCACCAGCGACACCTCGGGAAGGTCGAGGCCCTCCCGCAGCAGGTTGATCCCCACCAGAACGTCGAACTCCCCCAGCCGGAGGTCGCGCAGGATCTCGATGCGCTGGATGGTGTCGACCTCGCTGTGCAGGTAGCGCACCCGCAACCCCCGCTCCAGCAGGTACTCGGCCAGGTCCTCGGCCATCTTCTTGGTGAGGGTGGTCACCAGCACCCGCTGGTCCCGCTCCGTAGTCACTGTGATCTCCTCGAGCAGGTCGTCGATCTGGCCCTTGGTCGGCTTCACCACCACTTCGGGATCCACCAGGCCGGTGGGCCGCACGATCTGCTCCACCACCTGGTCGGAAACATCGAGCTCGTAGGCGCCGGGCGTGGCCGACATGAAGACCACCTGGTTGAGCCGGCTCATCACCTCGTCGAAGCGCAGCGGCCGGTTGTCGGCCGCCGACGGCAGCCGGAAGCCGTGGTCGATCAGGGTCTCCTTGCGGCTGCGGTCGCCCTCGTACTGACCGTGCAGCTGCGGCACGGCCACATGGGACTCGTCGATCACCATCAGGAAGTCGGACGGGAAGTAGTCGATCAGCGTGTACGGCGACTCGCCGGGGCTCCGGCCGTCGATGGGCGCCGAGTAGTTCTCGATGCCGTTGCAGTAGCCGAGCTCGGCCATCATCTCCAGGTCGTAGCTGGTGCGCATCTGCAGCCGCTGGGCCTCCAGCAGCTTGCCCTCGGCCTCGAAGCAGGCCAGCCGCTCGGCCAGCTCCTTCTCGATGCGCACCACCGCGGCCTCCATCCGCGCCGCGCTGGTGGCGTAGTGGGTGGCCGGGAACACCACCAGGTCCTCCAGGGTCTCGAGCCGCTCGCCGGTGAGGGGATCGACCACGGTGATGCGCTCCACCTCGTCGCCGAAGAGCTCCACCCGGACCAGGGTCTCGTCGTAGGCGGGATGTATCTCGATGGTGTCGCCCCGCACCCGGAACTTGCCGCGCACCAGGTTCATGTCGTTGCGCTCGTACTGCATGTCCACCAGGCGCCGCAGGATCGAGCGCTGGTCGTGCTCGGCGCCTTCGTGAAGCACCAGCAGCTGCGTCTCGTACTCCTCGGGCGAGCCCAGGCCGTAGATGGCCGACACCGACGCCACCACGATGGTGTCGCGCCGGGTGAGCAGGGCCGAGGTGGCCGAGTGGCGCAACCGGTCGATCTCGTCGTTGACCGACGAGTCCTTCTCGATGTAGGTGTCGCTGGCCGGCATGTAGGCCTCGGGCTGGTAGTAGTCGTAGTAGCTGACGAAGTACTCCACCCGGTTGTGCGGGAACAGCTCGCGGAGCTCGTTGGCCAGCTGGGCGGCCAGCGACTTGTTGGGGGCCAGCACCAGTGTGGGCCGCTGGGCCCGCTCGATGGTCCAGGCGATGGTGGCGCTCTTGCCCGAGCCGGTGATGCCCAGCAGCGTCTGGAAGCGGTGTCCGTCGGCCACGCCCGCGGCCAGCGCCTCGATGGCCCTGGGCTGGTCGCCGGCAGGCTCGAACGGGGCCACCACCTCGAAGGCCCGCCGGTCGCTGGGAACGGTCACCGGCGCCATGTCACCCGATCGTACAGACGTGGCGGATCAGCCGAGAGCGGCGGCCCAGCGGTAGCAGGCGTCGATCTGGGGCTCCAGCTCAGCAGCAGGGCCGTCGTTGGTGATGACGAAGTCGGCGACCTCCAGCCGCGACTCGCGGCTGGCCTGGTTGGCCAGGCGGGCCCGGGCATCGTCCTCGGACAGGCCGCGCCGGGCGACGAGGCGCTGCACCGCCACCTCGGGGTCTGCGTCCACCACGACGATGCCGGCCAGATCCCGGTAGCGCTTCGCGATCGGCTCCCCGCCGGGGCGGACCAGCAGCGGGATGTCGAGCACCACCACCGCGCCCGGCGACCGCTCAGCCGCAGCAGCCCTGCGCTTGGCCATCTCCTCGCCCACCGCGGGATGGACGATGGCGTTGAGGGCGGCCAGCTCGTCGGCGTCCTTGAACACCACCGCGGCCACCGCGGCCCGGTCGAGGGTGCCGTCCTCGGCTACCACGATCGGGCCCCAACGCCGCACGATGGCGTTGAACACGGGCTCACCGGGCTGCTGGAGGTCCCGCACGATCTCATCGGCGTCGATGAGGATCGCGCCCCGCTCGACCAGTCCGGCGCCCACCGTCGACTTGCCGGCGCCGATCCCCCCCGTCAGTGCGATCTCAGGCAGAGCTCAGGTCTCGTCGGCGGTGACGTCGGAAGCCTCGTCGGACGCAGCCTCGACCTCGTCGCCGGCTGGCCCCGCTTCGGCGTGCTCGCCCTCGTCGTCGGGGTGCTCCTCGTCGTCCTCGGTGGAGAAGTAGTCCTCCCAGGCCTGCTGTCCCTCGGAGCCGCCGGTGCCGATGTAGTTGCCCTCGTCGTCGTAGGCATGGTCGCCGAAGTGCTCCTGGTACTCGGCCGCGACCACGCCGCCCTCGGCTGCCTGCTTGATCGACAGGCTGATGCGGCGGCGTTGCAGGTCGAGGTCGATGATCTTCACCCACAGCTCCTCGCCGGGGGTCACAACCTGCTCGGGAAGCTCGACATGGTGAGCCGACATCTCCGAGATGTGGACCAGCCCCTCGATGCCGTCGCCGACCTGCACGAACGACCCGAACGGCACCAGCTTGGTGATGCGCCCGTAGACCAGCTCCCCCACCCGGTGGCTGGCCGCGAACTCCTGCCAGGGGTCCTGCTGGGTGGCCTTGAGCGACAGGCTGATGCGCTCGCGTTCCAGGTCGACCTCCAGGACCTGCACGTCGATGCGGTCGCCGGCCGACACCACCGCGCTGGGGTGGTCGACGTGCTTCCAGGACAGCTCCGACACGTGGACCAGGCCGTCCATGCCGCCGAGGTCGACGAAGGCGCCGAAGTTCACCACCGACGACACCACGCCGCTGCGGATCTCGCCCGGCCGGAGGTTGTCCAGGAACGCCTCCCGCTGCTCGCGCTGGGTCTCCTCCAGCCACGCCCGGCGGCTCAGCACCACGTTGTTGCGGTTCTTGTCGAGCTCGATGATCTTGGCGTCGAGCTCGCGGCCCACGTAGGGCTGCAGGTCGCGCACCCGGCGCAGCTCCACCAGCGAGGCGGGCAGGAATCCCCGCAGGCCGATGTCCACGATGAGGCCGCCCTTCACTACCTCGATCACCATTCCCTTGACCGCGACGTTGGCCTCCCGCTGCTCCTCGATCCGCCCCCAGGCCCGCTCGTACTGGGCCCGCTTCTTGGACAGGATCAGCCGGCCCTCCTTGTCCTCGCGGGTGATGACCAGGGCCTCGATCCCCTCGCCCAGCGCGACCACCTCGCCGGGATCGACATCGTGGCGGATGCTCAGCTCGCGGGCCGGGATGACGCCCTCGGACTTGAAGCCGATGTCGAGCAGGACCTCTTCCTTGTCGATGCGGACGACCGTGCCCTCCACGATCTGGCCGTCCTCGACGACCACCATGGTCGAGGCGTAGGCGTCGTCGAGGCTGATGTCGCCGAGATCGTCCTCGACGATCTGGCGTGGGATGTAGGTGCCGTCCTCGGCGAAGGTGCCCATGTCGGCGGGCGGGGCCGGGTCGAGGATGGCGGTTGCGGTGTCGGTCACGGTGTCTTTCCGGGCAGGTCTGATAGGGGTTGTGGGACCCGGTGAGGCTACCGGCGGGGCGCCCGAGTTGTTCCCGGTCGGCAGCCGGGAAGGGCAGTGGCTCCGCTCAGCCCTTGGCTCCGGCCCAGGTGCCGGCCACCTGGAGGTCCACCTCCAGCGGCACCCGCAGCTCGAAAGCGCCCCGCATCACCTCTCGGGTCAGCTCCGAGGCCGGTCCGATCTCGGCGTCGGGGGCCTCCAGGATGATCTCGTCGTGAACCTGCAGCACGATGCGAGACTCCAGCTCCTCCTCGTCCAGGGCCCGGTGCAGGCGCACCAGCGCGACCTTGAAGATGTCGGCCGCCAGTCCCTGGATGCCCGCGTTCATGGCCTGGCGCTCGCCGGCCTGGCGCAGCCGCACGTTGGGGCTGGCCAGTTCGGGGATCTGCCTGCGCCTCCCGAACAGCGTTTCCGTGTAGCCCTTGCTGCGAGCCTCGGCCACGGTGCGGTCCATGTACTGGCGCACCGAGGGGAACGCCTCGAAGTAGGCGTCGAGGATCTCGGTGGCCTCGCCGGTGGCGATGTTGAGCCGTTGGGCGAGGCCGTAGGCCTCCATCCCGTAGGCCAGGCCGTAGGACACCATCTTGGCCGTGGACCGCTTCTCCACGCCGACCTCTGAGGGGTCGATGCCGAAGATCCGGGCCGCGGTGGCGGTGTGGATGTCGTCGCCGGCCTCGAAGGCCGCGATCAGGCCGGGATCCTCGGCCAGGTGGGCGATGCATCGCAGCTCGATCTGGTCGTAGTCGGCGACCAGCAGCTTGCAGCCGGCCGGAGCCACGAACGCGGTGCGGAAGACCCGGCCGCGCTCGGACCGCACCGGGATGTTGTGAAGGTTGGGTGCGTCGGAGCTGAGCCGGCCGGTGCGGGCCACCGTCTGGTTGAAGGTGGCCCGGATGCGCTCGTCGGGGCCTATCTCGGCCAGCAGGCCGACCCCGTAGGTGGAGCGCAGCTTCTCCACCTCGCGGTAGCCGAGCAGATGGTCCACGATGGGATGCTCGCCCCGGAGCTTCTCCAGGGACTGCGCGTCGGTGGAGTAGCCGGTCTTGGTGCGCTTGGTGGGAGTGAGTCCGAGATCCTCGAAGAGCACCTCGGCCAGTTGCTTGGGCGAGTTGACGTTGATGGGGCGCCCCGCGTCGGCCAGCACCTGGTCGCGCAGTTCTTCGGCCTCGGTGTCGAGCTCGTCGCGGATCTGCTCCAGGACCGAGCGGTCCACACCGATGCCGATGTGCTCCATTCGGGCCAGCACCCGCACCAGCGGCACCTCCACCTCGTCGTTGAGGCTCTCCAGGCCCTGCGCCGCCAGCGCCTCCCGCAGCGGCGCGACCAGGCGGTCGACGGCCAGCGCGGCCCATCCGGCCTGATCGTGGGGCTTGATGGAGTCGCCGTCGAGGTCGAGTCGCCCCTCCTGGGGGGCGTGGGAGGGCGGGTCGATGCCGGCGTAGCGGCCGGCCAGGTCGCTGAGGTCGTAGCGGGCGTCGGCCGGGTCGAGCAGGTAGGCCGCCAGCATGGTGTCGATCAGCGGGTCGCGCATCTCGATGCCGCGGTCCAGCAGCGGGCGCATGAGGGCCTTGGCCCCGTGTACGGCCAGCGGCCGGTTCGAGCCGCTCTCGGCGCTGCCGGCCGGGCCGGTCAGGAGATCGGCGAGCGCAGCCGACACGGCGCCATCGTCGAGGAGGGGGCCACCGATGAATGCCACCCGGCCGGCGGCCACGTCGACCACCCACGCCAGACCGCCCTCGAGTCCCCCAGCCGGGGCGGCCAGGGCCAGGGGTGTGGCCGGCGCCGGATCCGCGGCCGCAGCTCCGAGCGCTGCGGACGCCGCCGCGGACGTCTGCAGCACTTGGACGTCGGGCGAGAGCGTCCTTGTCGACGGGCCTGCACCGGCGTCGTCCTCGCCGACGGCGTCCCCGAGGGCGTCGCCGAGGGCCTCGGCCAGGCGGGTGTGCAGGGTGCGGAACTCCAGGAAGTCGAACAGCTTGCGCACCGCCGGCGCGTCGATCTCCCCGAGGGTGAGGTCGTCGAGCCCGGCCTCGAGGGGAACGTCGCGCACCAGCAGCATCACTTCGGCGTTGGAGCGGACCTGCTCCTCGGCGGCCGCGAGGTTCTCCCGCAGCTTGGGCGTCAGGTCATCGAGTGAGGCGAAGATGCCGTCGATGCCGCCCTTGGTGTTGATCAGCTTGGCCGCGGTCTTCTCCCCCACCCCGGGCACTCCGGGAAGGTTGTCGCTGTTGTCGCCCCGCAGGGCCGCGTACTGCACGTAGTCGACGGGCTTGACGCCGGTGCGGTCGAGGATGCCGGCCTCGTCGTACAGCTTGTAGTCGGACACGCCCCGCACGTTGTAGAGCACCTTCACCGAAGGGTCCTCCACCAGCTGGTAGGTGTCGCGGTCGCCGGTCACCACGATCACGTCGTCGCCGGCGTCGCGGCCCTCGGTGGCCAGGGTGGCAATCACGTCGTCGGCCTCGAAGCCGGGGGCGTCGACGGTGGGGACGGCCAGGGCCTCCAGGACTTCCCGGACCAGTCCCATCTGCTGGCGCAGGATGTCGGGCGCGGAGTCGCGGGTCCCCTTGTAGGTGGGGACCATCTCGTGCCTGAAGGTCGGCTCGGGGCGGTCGAAGGCGACCACGACCTTGTCGGGCTGGTGGTCGCGCCACAGGTTGATCAGCATCGACGTGAAGCCGAACACCGCGTTGGTGATCTGGCCCGATGCGGTGGCCATGTCGGTGGGCAGGGCGAAGAAGGCCCGGTAGGCCAGCGAGTTGCCGTCGATCAGCATCACCTTCGACATGTCGGAGAATCTACGGCAACCGCGCTCGGCCTCGGGCAGTCAGGGCGCGATGCGCTCCTCGAGCACGTCTCCGGCCACATCTTGCATGGTGCGGCGCTGCGACATGGCGGTGCGCTGGATGAACGCGTAGGCGTCCTGCTCGCTCATGCCGTGGCCGTCGATGAGCCGTCCCTTGGCCCGGTCGAGGAGCTTGCGCACCTCCAAACGGCCCTCCAGGTCGCCGACCTGGCCCTCGAGTGCCTCCATCTCCCTGAAGCGGGCCAGGGCCAGCTCCACGGCGGGTACCAGGGCGTCGCGCCGGTACGGCTTCACGAGATAGGTCATGGCTCCGGCCTCGCGGGCCTCCTCGATCAGCTCGCGTTGGCTGAAGGCGGTGAGGATCACCACCGCCGTTCCCCGCTGTGGCGCGATCCGCCGGGCGGCCTCGATCCCGTCGAGACCCGGCATCTTCACGTCGAGAATGGCCACGTCGGGACGGTGCTCGGCCACCAGCCCCACCGCGTCATCGCCCCGGCCGGTGTCGGCCACCACGTCGTAGCCCTCCTCGCGCAGCGTCTCGACCAGGTCGAGACGGATGATGGACTCGTCCTCGGCCACCACCACCCGGACCGCGCCGGAAGTGCTCACGATGCGCTGAACCGGTCAAGCAGAGCGTCCTGGTCGGCTTCCAGACGGGCGATGCGCTCGGCGATCTCGTCGCGGTGGCGCCGGAGCCTCTCAGCGTGCCGGCTCGTCTCGCGGTACTCGCGGTCGGCGATCGGCGTCTCGGACACCAGCGCTCGCAGGCGGCTCTCGTCGGCCTCGTCGCTGACCTGCAGGAGCTGCTCCTCACATACGCGCAGATCGGTCCGCAGGGTGCTCAACTGCCGTCCGATTCCCCGCAGACGGCGCTCGATCCGGTCCCGGGACATGGGACACAGTCTAGGAGCGCATCCCGCCACTGAAGAGCCAACCCCAGCTCGCTCTCGTTGCATCATCCGGCATCTATAGCCAAGAACACCTATGTGAAGTAGGTGTGGTGATGCCGTCGAGGTGCTCACCGAGGCGCACAGCACGCCACAGCGATGGGCTGGTGTTCCCGTCGCCGGTCACGGGCAGAGCGGTGTCCGAGAACACCTACGTGAAGCTGCTGCGCCACCTGGACATCCCCACCTCGGTGCACGGGCTGCGAGCCACGTTCCGTTCGTGGTGCTCAGACACCGGTGTGCCCAGAGACCTCGCCGAGATGGCATTGGGCCACGCCGTGCGCGGCGTCGATGGCGCCTACGCCAGAAGTGACGTGCTCGAGCGCCGCCGCACGCTCATGCAGCTGTGGGACGAATACATCACATAGCCTGGCCCAGATGGGGCTTGCAGAACTCGGGGGGCCTTGCCGATGACCGCTGACCCCGAGATGGAGCACCGCGAACCGGCTCGCATTCACCTTCTGTGGAAGGGTCCGCACACCTACCAGGATGTCCTGGCGATGAACGGCGACGCGGACTTCGGGATCTATCAAGTCTGTGGCCCCCATCCAGCCGGCGGCACCGAGTCTCTGCTCTACATCGGGAAAGCGAATGACCAGACCTTCGCATCGAGGTTCAGAAACCTCGACCGCCAGGAGTGGAACCCCGACAACGCGCCCTGGGAAGACAACATTCCGCTGCTGCGGTTCTTCACGGGACGGGTTCACCCGACGCAGTATGAGCAGGACCGGGGCGGCATCGATGACGAGTTGTGGGGAGCCTATATCGACATGGCCGAGAAGCTCCTGATCTGCGCACACGCCCCCAACTGGAACTCACAGCACATCGGCGGGATCAGCTACGGACACACAGATGTCTACGACGACTGCCACGTCCTCAACTGGGGAACCCGCGCATCGCTGCTGCCGGAGGTCTCCGGCGTCCGCCATGCTTGGAGCGAGTTCGAGCAGATCTGCGATGACCCGCTCATATGGACGGCAGGCCAAGCCGGACTACGCGAGCACAGGGCACACCGCTCCCGTCTGTCTGGTCCCTGACGTGGATTTGCAGTCGCCCTACGGGCAGCGGCTGCGCCACCAGCGCGCGCCGGGGGTCTGCGGCTATCACCGGGTCTGGTTCTCGCTCGTCACGCTGCGCTCGACACGACCGACACCGAGCCCCCGGATCCCCCATGACCGCCAACTCGACGCAGACGACATCGCGTAGCTGTTCGACTGTGTGGTCACACCTGCGCTCCGTCACGCCAGTCCTCATGCCGATTCTGGCCGCCGCAACCCCACACGGCAGGCTTGGCTCCCGCCTCGGGCAGGAGCCGGCCGCGGACTTCTAGAGTTGGACGACCTTCGGGGTGCCGCCGACGTGGGCGTAGCGTCCGGGTGTGCAGGTGAGCACGATGATCTGGCATTGCTTGCCTGCTGCCGCGATGGCGGCGCCCATGTTCTTGAGTCGCTGGGGGTCGCTCCATCCGAGCGCGTCATCGATCATGACGGGAGCCCCCTCGCCGTCGGGGCTGACGATGGACGCACATGCAAGCCGGCTGAGGACTCCGAGCTGTTCGCGTGCTCCGGTGCTGAGCTGGCCGACGTCGAGGGTAGTGCCGTCGAGGGTGCGGCGCACTATTCGCAGGTCGTCGGAGAGCTCCACCGCGAACGTCTGGCCGAAGACGATCCTGCCGAGCTGTTCGATGCGTTCCTTGAGCGGCCCGACGTAACGTTGGAGGGCTTGTTGGCGGTGCTTCTCGAAGGTTGCCTTCAATAGCGCGGTGGCCCTTGCGCGTGCTTCTGTGCTCTCATGCCCGCGCATGGCGTACCCGAGGCGCTCGAATGCCTCCTGGTGGCTGGTGTGCAGGCCCTTCTCGCCGCGGAGGTCCAGGCTGACGCGAAGATCCCTCTGGCGCTCCCGGTTGGACTGCAACTCCTCCCTGGCACGTCTTGTGGCGTCGCGAGCATTGTCGAGCAGGACTTCCAGAGATTCGGGGTTCGCGGCCTCCAACTCGTCCTCTACCCTTCTGAGTGCATCCTCAGCTTCCTGGGCACCATGTTGGGCTGCCACGAGCGCGGCTGTCAGAGCCTCGTCTGCTCGGTCGTCTCGGGCTGCGGCCAGTCGACGTGAGGCGTGGTCTCTGTTGTTGCGGGCATCCTTCACCTGCGATGCGAGGACTCTCTCATTGATCTGAGCTTCCTGGAGGGCCTCCTTGGCCTGTGCGACCGCGCTCTCACGGGAGTCAGTTCTTGCTTGATGCTCGTCGACCGAACGCTCCAACGCAGCAGCAATGCGTCTGGCTATGTCAAGGTCGGCGGGAAGGGGCTGGTCCTCGGGGCGTTCCTGCGGGTAGGCAGCGACTCGCGCCGAGAGTCCCTCTATCTTGCGGAGTAGAACTTCAGGGGTCAGGTCTCGAAGGCTCCGCTTCATCTCGGCGGTGGCCTCCGCGCGTCGGCGCACTGCTTCGTTCCGCTGCTGCGCCCTCGTTCTCGCCTCGGTGTGGTCAGAGACGCCGCCCTCGCCGCAGAGACGCTTGTACGCCTGCTCGGTCCTGTCGCGGCGATCGGTGATCTCCTTGGAGTCTGCTCCCGCGCTCACTCGCATGGCCACCAGTCCGGGGACGACCACGGTCACTTCGTCGTCCACTGTTACGCTTCGGGCCTCGCCTGCGGCGAGTCCGATTTCGTCTTCATCGATGTGAACTGTGACGTCTTGCAGAGCTGTGGCCTCGACTGATGCGGCGGCAGTGTCAGCGGCTGCTTTGGCCCGCTCACAGTCGAGGTGAGCCCTCTCGATTAGGGAGGCCAGGTCGTCGTCGACGGTGGCCGAGTCGAGATGGTCCTCAGCCTCTCGGAGGGCCTCGGCTGCTTGCAAGTAATCCTCTTGGCGCTCCCTGAGCTGGGCCACCTCGATCAGTTGGCGCAGGTGGTCGCGGTCATGTTGTGCCAGCCGGTGTTCGTTCTCGGCGGAGCGCAGCGCCGAGCGCGCCTCGTCGAGGTCCGCTTCCGCCTGCTTGCTGTGCCGGTCCGCTGCCGCGAGAGCCGGCGCCGCCTGCTCGGCCGCGGCTTCGAGTTCGGCCAAGGCTCTGTCTTGGCTGTCGAGGGTGTCGATCAAGTCCTGGCGTCGGTGCTGCTCGCCTGCGGCGCGGTCGCGGTCGGCCTTGGCGACGTCATGTGCGGCGGTCAGGCGCTCGCACTCGTCGCGCAGCTTCCGCGTCGAGTCCCACTGCTCGCTTAGCTCTGACTCGTCCTTCAGACAGTCAGTGAGGGTTGTGTCGAGGCGACGCTCCTCATCGACCAGACGGCTGGTTTCCTCGACATCGCCCTCGATTTCTCTCAGTTGCCGCTCGAACTCGTCGACTGCGCTCTGAGCCTCCTCTACGGCGCGCTCGGACGCCTTGCGTTCGGCGTTCGGCCGACCCTTGGGAGTCCAGTACTTGGCGTACTCCTCGGCTATGCGGTCCCACAGGGCGTCATGACGGTCCGGGGGGGGGGGGGGCTGGCGGCGAGGTCCAGCGACCTGCTCAGAGACGGCAGGTTGAGCAGGGGCAGGGTCAACTGGGTCCCCTGCTCGATTCGCAGCGCGCCCCAGAGCTGCTCATCGAGCGTTTCATCGAGGATTGCCTTCAGCCGGTCATGCGCCTCACGGCCGGTGAGATTCTCGTTGCGGGGAGCAGTGACCGCGAGGGTCGTCTGGGGCGACTTGATCCACCGCTTGCGGTACACCAACTCGTATGGGCCTGACGACAGCGCGATCTCGACCTCAGGGCCCTCGTCGCGCCCCGCGGGCCCTATCGACCGGACATCGGCGCTGCGAGACGAGTCCGGATGCTTGATGGCCAGATGCAGCGCCTCCGGCAGGGACGTCTTGCCGACCTCGTTGGGTCCCTCGACGATCGTGACCCCACTCGGCAGGAAGCTCACATCGCTGTCAGTAACACCACGGTAGTTGCGCAGCCGCACCCGATGAATCCTCATGATCGTGACTCCACCAGCCGATGCAACAGCGTCAGAGCGTCTCGGGCGGCGACGGCCTGTTCTTCGTCAGCGGGGTCCTCGGCCATCCCGCTGACTTCGAGCAGAGCCTCGTGAGCGAAGCCCGAGAGTCCGAAGTGCTCCAGGTCTGCGTCGTCGGGGACCAGTACCAAGTCGCTGCGCCGCTCCCACAATTCCAGGGCCGCCAGCAGGTCGGCGTGGTGTTCCAGCAATCTGTCGAGTCGAGCCTTCTGCGCGACCGAGACCGAGCCCACTATCGACAGCTTCACGATCGTGCGGTCCTTGTCGTCCAACCCGGCGAGCCATTCCTCGAGTTCGTCGATGTCCTCATCGGCGCTCAAGTGCCGCTCGCAGCGCAGGAACCGCCAAGTGCCCACGCCCACGCGGCGGACGTCGACCTGTCCGGCGGCGGTGAGATCCACGATCAGCACGTTCCCGGGGTCTGTCTCGTCGTAGTCGGTCGGTTCGGGCGCACCCGCGTACCAGACTCGGCCGGATGCGCCCACGTCGGTCGTCGAGTGGCGGTCCCCCAGAGCGACGTAATGGATCACACCACCGTCGAGCAACTCCTCGAGGCGGTCCAGGGCGATCAGCTTCGGATCGACCGGGTTCGGCGACATCGAGTCGACCGCGCCGTGGCCCACGACGATGCGGACCGCATCGGTCGGCCCGAGCCCCTCGCAGGCGGCAGCTGCCAGGTCGGAGGTCGGGTGCTTGTTAGGCCACGGCGCAGGAACCAACTCGACGCCGTGCGACAACTCCACCGGACTCTCACTCTCGAGCACCCGCACGTTGTCGGGCCGCTGTTCGACGAACGCAGGCGACCGGAAGATGGACGATGCATCGAGGGGGTCGTGATTGCCCGGCAGCAGGAAGAACGTCACCTGCGGGTTGGCCCTCATCTTCTCGAAGGCCCGCACGAGAACCTGCCTGGAGACCTGGTTCGACTCGAACACGTCGCCGCAGACCACCACGAACGCACAGTTCTCCTCGACGGCCAGAGCACCGATCCTCTCGACGGCGTCGAGCCGCGCCGCGTCGAAGCGAGCCTGGGCCTCGCCGCGCAGAAAGTGCCGGGGCATACCAAGCTGCCAGTCACCGGAATGCACAAACTTGACCACGGCACTTCCCCCCGTTGAACCGGTTAGGTGGATAACGGCGGCGGTGGTTCCCGCGGTGCAACAATATACAGATCACGTATTGATGTCGAGACCGTGCACGTCGAGACCGTGAACACCGAGACGGCGGAGGCAACACCGGCCTAGGCCACGCCGCCGTGCATGGGCGGCTTTGGACCACAATCTCGGTAACGAACCGGCCGCAGAGATCTAGGACTAGGCCGGGCGATGATCGTTACTCATGTCTGTAGGTTCCCCTTGGGGAGGCCAGGCTGGACGTGACGCCGCAGCTGCCGGCCGAGTGCGAGTGGATCTCGGCCGTGCGGTGTGTCGGGCCGCGCGGGTCTTGGGTGGGCGCATGAGCCTGAGCGCGCCGCCGCCGGTGCTCGCCTGACGCTGTGATGGCACGCGACGGCGAGCGAGGGGTGTCTACTCTTCTCTGCGTGGTTGACCCTGGGGGTTCAGCGAACCAGCCCGCCGCCGGTTCGGGGGTGTGTGGTGATTGTGGTGCTGTGATGGTGCTGCGCACCGCGAAGCAGGGCCCGAACGCCGGCGGAGAGTTCTGCGGTGTCGGCGGGGTACTGGCTGGCCGACTGCATGGTGTTGCTAGGTGAGTCTCCTGACAGCCTTTGAGCGTTCTCGGGGTCGCGGCTCAGCAGCGCCCCCGCCACGTTCAGGACCATCTGATTCGCGGTTTCCTCGGGATGCCATGGGCCATCCTGGATCCGCCACCGCAGCGGGGCCTGCCCGGACGGGCTGGCGGCCTGCCCGGCTCCCTGGTCGGGCCAGGGCCAACGGCGCAGCACCCCGCGCAGCTACATCCTCCGCGCGGGGTTCAAGTGCGGGGTACTCGATTGCGTCCCGGGGCGCTACCAGCCGAGGTCGATGTCGGTGCCGGCGCTGCGGCTGGGGTCGATCCTGGTGCCGGTGCGGAGGTCATAGCCGGTGAAGGTCTCGTCGGCGAGTTCGATGATGTGGCGGGCTAGTGTCACCGCTGGGGCTGTTGGGGCCAGGGCGTCGAGTTCGTCAGCCGCGATGGCGGTCACAGATGTTGCGGCTTGCGCTATAGGTGGCGCCATTGTCTCCACTGTGGCCAAGTCGATGTCGGGGCGGTCCGCGATGTAGGTGCCGGCACCGCGCCAGATGCTCACATCTCCATAGGGGGCGTCACCGCGGGCGACGGTGTTGGTCTCAAGTTCCGCCAGCGCGGCGCGTACGTCGTTTGTGCGGTTGCCCGCGAGTGGCACCAGCAGGTCGATGCGGTGCTTGTGCGGCGCGGGGACGCCGTGCGCGGCTGCTAGGGCCTTGAGCGCGGTCTCGGTGGCCATCGCAGCCGCTGAGCACACATCCACCAGCCGCCACAGGGTCACGTGGTCGACCTCAGGCACCAGCAACTCCCAGTCGTCAGGGCGCATCGAGCGCGTCATGGCCGCAAGGGCCTTGGTGGCCTCTTCGAGACGGCCGAGGGCCTCGTCGGTGTTGTTGTCAGCCAAACCGATCTCCTTGTCCCATCGCACCGCCCCAGCGGGCCGGTCCACCAACACCACCACCGACGACGAGATCGCGGCTTCAAAGGACGCTGATACCTCCTGTGTGCGGCGCCGCCACTCGGCCCGGTCGGTCACAAACACCTCAACAGGGCTGTGAACCACACTCTCAGCGGCCTCGCACAACGCGCTGCGAATACCGTGCCGCTGCGAGTAGTCGATGTCATCAAAGACCGCCACCAAGTCGATGTCGCTGCCAGCAGTGGCGCGGCCACAAGCCACCGACCCGAACAACAACACCCGACCCGCACCAGCAGCAGCCACACACTCAGCAGCCCGCTGAGCCTCACGCACCGTCGGCACCCGCACCGTCGTCGTGGTGGCCATGACCCACAGCCTACAACCCGACCCAGAACCAACCAGCAGCCCCGAGCCGCCTCATCGCAGCCCGCGAAGGTTGCACCGCTGGCCGGGGTGTCCGCAGCGGACCCCGGTGTTGACCCAACGGACTCCCTGCTGCAGCCACCTTGCAACGGCTGCACGGCGTAGAGATCGACCCGGCATCTGTGGATCCCGCCCTGCGACTGCCGTTGAGGTTGAGTTCGGCCCCCATCTCTCGGAGGAGCTGCACGAATAGTCACGGCGATGCCAACCACGTCCGTGTGGCGTACGGCTAGATCCCGATGTGCATCGGATAGCCGGTCTCGTCGAACTCACTCTCGCCCAGGCAGATCGCGTCGTCCGAGGCAATGCGCCGAGCCGTCCACGACGTTAGGCCGCAGCCGGTCCGGTCCAGAGCCGTGGCACCCCGTCGAGTCCACCTCGTGACGCACCAACGCCACAACGATGCGGTCGAGGGGGTCTTGCTCCTCGCCTGACGGCGATGCTGCTATCACGCCGGCTGGGCGCTGGCGAAGATCTCCTCCGCTCGTGCCTTGATCCGGCGATGCCGCCCGGGGTCGGCCACAGCGCTGAGGTGCAGGCCGTCGTCGTGGTCGTCGTCGTAGACCTCCAGGCGCACCCTCAACCCGGCGCCTGCCCGCTCCAGCAATCCCGCAAGCTCTGCCACTGTCGGGCGGTGAGCGCCCGAACAGATGCGACCCAGCACCTCGGCGTCAACGCCCGCAGCCACAGCGAAGGCCTCCGCGCCGCCGGATGCTTCAGCTATGGCCGAGCGCACCAGCACAGCCCCCCAGCCTCCGGCGTCATGGCGGCCCTCGGCTGCCCCGATGTGTCGGGCCGGGGCCGGGTCCTCACCCGCCCAGTCCGGCTGCGCTCCAACCGGCGGCCCCGCAGGCGGCGCACCCAGGTCCTCGCGAAGCGCCCGCCTTTATGGCGCAAGGAAGAGTGCCCGGAGAGGGATTCGAACCCTCACGCCCTTGCGGGCGGCGGATTTTGAGTCCGCTGCGTCTGCCAGTTCCGCCATCCGGGCCGGAACGGGCCGCAGCCTACCGGGGACAGTTCCGCCGGGCCGCGGCCGAGGCCCCGGGGTAGCACCCGACGCCGGGCCGTCTAGCCTTTGAGGTCTTGCCGGGGCGGCCAGTCGACGAATCGAGCAAACCCTGCCATGAGCAACTCCAATGAAACGCGAACGGGCCGCGGCGAGTCTGAACATGAACCGGGCCGGAACATCGGCGGGTCCATCGTCGCGGTGAGGGAGATCCACCGATGATCGTCTTCATGTATCCGGGCCAAGGCTCGCAGCAGCCCGGCATGGGCGAGGCCTGGATCGACCACCCCTCCTGGGAGCTGGTGGCGGAGGCGTCCGAGGTCACCGACCGCGACGTGGCCCGCCTGCTGCTCACCGCCGACGCCGCGGAATTGACCGAGACCCGCAACAGCCAGCTCGCCACCTTCGTGATGTCGATGGTGACGCTCGACGCGGTGACCCGGCTCGGCACCGAGGCCGCCGGCCACGCCGGCCACAGCCTGGGCGAGTACTCGGCGCTGACCGCGTCCGGCGTGCTCGACTTCGGCGACGCCGCCGCGCTGGTGGCCGAGCGGGGCAACGCCATGCAGGCCGCCGCCGACGAGCGGGAGGGCACGATGGCGGCCATCCTCGGCCTCGACGACGACGACGTGCAGATCGCCTGCAGCCGGGCCCCCGGCGAGGTGTGGCTGGCCAACCACAACGCCCCCGGCCAAGCCGTGATCGCGGGCACCCATGAGGCCATCGACAAGGCTGCGGCCATAGCCCGCGAGCTCGGCGCCAAACGGGTCATGCCCCTCCAGGTGGGCGGCGCCTTCCACACGCCGTTCATGGCGCCGGCCCGGGACCGGCTGGCCAAGGCCATCGACCGCACCGAGTTCCGCGACCCCGAGGGGACGGTTGTGGCCAACGTCGACGGCGCAGACCACGGCCGTGGCGTCGAATGGCCGGACCTGCTCAAGGCTCAGCTCACCAGCCCCGTGCGATGGCGCCAGACGCTCATGACCCTCAACGACGCCGGGTTCACCACCTTCGTGGAGCTCGGGCCCGGGGAGGTCCTGGGACGTCTCGTCAAGCGCACCCTCAAGGGCACCCGGCCCCTGTCGGTGGCCGCTCCCGAGGACCTCGACAGCCTGCTGGAGGCGTTGGCCGCCACGCCGGCGAGCGCCTCGGCGGCCCTCGAGGGCGAGTACCTGTTCGCCACCGAGCGGCTGGTGGTCAGTCCCGCCAACGGCGTCTTCGAGGCCGGCGAGGGGATCGCCGTGGGAGCGTCGGTCGGTGTGGGCCACCTCATCGGCCGGGTCGGCGACCACGACGTTCGCAGCCCCTTCGCGGGCGAGCTGATGGGGGTCCTGGCGCTGGAGGGCGAACGGGTCACGGCCAGCCAGCCGATCGCATGGCTGCGGACGGTCTGACAGGATCTTTGGGAAACGACGGGGAGGTCTGATGGGCGCAAAGGTGATCGGGATCGGCACTTCACTGCCCGAGAAGGTCCTCACCAACGACGACCTGGCCGCGATGATGGACACCAGCGACGAGTGGATCCGGGAGCGCACCGGCATCCGCGAGCGCCGTATCGGCCTGCCCACCTCCACCATGGCCATCGAGTCGGGCCGGGCCGCCATGGAGATGGCCGGCCTCGGGCCCGACGACATCGACCTGTTCATCCTGGCCACCACCACGCCGGACCAGCGGGTGCCTGGCACCGCGGCGGTCACCCACGCCGAGCTGGGACTCGGCTGCGGGGCCTTCGACCTGAATGCGGCCTGCGCCGGCTTCACCTACGGGTTCGTCACCGCCAACGCCATGATCGACGCGCCCGGCGGCCCGCAGCGGGTGCTGCTCATCGGCGCCGACGCGCTGTCGCCGCTCACCGACTGGTCCGACAGGGGCACCGCCATCCTCTTCGCCGACGGCGGCGGGGCTGTGGTCCTGGAGCGCACCGACCACCCCACGCTGCTGGGATGGGATCTGGGCGCCGACGGCAATCACCGGCGGCTGCTGATGGGCGACCACGACTCCTTCATCACGATGGAGGGCCGCGATGTGTTCAAGGTGGCGGTCCGGGCCGTGTCCGAATCGGTGCTCACCGCTCTCGACCGGGCCGGCGTCAGCCCCGAGGAGGTCGACGTCCTGCTCCCCCACCAGGCCAACATCAGGATCATCGAGGCCATCTGCAAGCGCAGCGGCATCGACTTCGCCAAGAGCCACAACGTCATCGACCACACCGGCAACAACTGCGCAGCCACCATCCCGCTGTCGATGGCCAAGGCCCACGCCGACGGGGCGCTCGAGCCCGGAGCGATCGTGGTGATGACCGGTTTCGGGGCGGGCATGACCTGGGCGTCCACGGTGGTCCGGTGGTGAGGCGCAGCTCGTGAGCGACGCAGAGGGCGGGGCCGACGGACCCGCTCAGCGGGTGGCTCTGGTCACCGGCGGCAACCGGGGCATCGGACTGGCGACCGCCCGGCGGCTGAGCCGGGCCGGGTACCGGGTGGCGGTGACCTACCGCAGCGAGCCGCCCCCCGACGCCGACGCCCACAACCTGACGTGCGTGCGCTGTGACGTGACCGACGCCGAGTCGGTTGCGGCCGCCCTGGCCGAGACGACCGAGCGGCTCGGGGCTCCCGAGATCGTGGTGTGCAACGCCGGAATCACCCGCGACAAGCTGGTGCTGCGCATGTCGGAGGACGACTTCGCCGCGGTGATCGACGCCAACCTCGCGGGCGCCTTCCGGGTGGCCAAGCAGGCGGTCCGGTCGATGGTGCGAGCCCGCTGGGGCCGCATCGTCTTCATCTCGTCGGTGTCGGGCATCGCCGGCCAGGCCGGCCAGGCCAACTACGCGGCCTCCAAGGCCGGGCTGATCGGCCTGGCCCGGTCGCTGGCCAAGGAGTTCGCGTCCCGCAATGTGACCGTGAACGTGATCGCCCCCGGGGCCTTCAGCACCGACATGCTGGCCGCACTCAACGACGACCAGCTCGGCGCGATAGTGGAGCGCGTCCCGCTCGGAAGGGTCGGAGACCCCGACGAGTTGGCGGCGGCCGTCGAGTTCCTGGTCTCTGAGGACGCGAGCTACCTCACCGGTATCGTTCTTGCTGTGGACGGCGGCCTCTCGATGGGCTGAGGCGCCGTCTGCGGCAGCGACACCGGCCCGACCGCAAGCCAGAAAAATGGAAGGACAGGACCGTGGATGAGAACTTCGAGCGCTTCAAGCAGTGCACCGTTGAGGTGCTGTCGGTGGACGAGGCCGATGTGGTGCCCGAGGCAGACTTCGCAGACGACCTAGATGCTGACAGCCTCGACATCGTCGAGCTGGTGATGGCCCTCGAGGAGGAGTTCGACGTGAATGTCGACGAGGAGGAGCTCGAGGGCGTGGGCACCGTCGCGGAGGCCTTCGAGCTGGTCACTTCGAAGCTCTGATGGGGTCGCAGCCCTGATGGGCAGCCCTGATCGCAGGCGAGTAGCGGTAACCGGCCTCGGCGTAGTGTCGGCGGCCGGCATCGGCGCGGAGGCTTACTTCGAGGGCTTGTGCAGTGCCGCTCCCGTGGGCGAGCGGCGGGTCACCGGTTTCGACCCGAACGACCACTTCGAGAGCCCGAAGGAGGCCCGCCGGGCCGACCCCTACACGCAGTTCCTGGTGGCCGCCGCGGACCAGGCCCTCGCCCAGGCCGGCGAGACAGAGGCCGACCCGACCCGCTGCGGCACCATGATCGGCACCGGCGTGGGCGGCATCACCACCCTGGAGCACCAGATCGGGGTGCTGAAGGAGAAGGGCGCCCGCAGGGTGTCCCCGTTCCTGGTCCCGATGATGATGGCCAACGCCGGCGGGGCGACCCTCTCGATGCGCTACGGCTGGATGGGTCCCTCCGAGAACGTGGTCACCGCGTGCGCGGCCAGCACCCACGCGGTGGGCAACGCGGCCCGGCTCATCGCTGACGGCCGCTGCGACGTGGTGCTGGCGGGGGGCTCCGAGGCGCCGTTCACGCCCACCGCGATGGCCGGCTTCACCAACATGACTGCGCTGTCCTCCAGCGGCGTCAGCCGTCCCTTCGACGCGGGCCGGGACGGGTTCGTGATGGCCGAGGGCGCGGCCGCGCTGGTCCTGGAGGACTGGGACACGGCCCAGGCTCGGGGCGCGACGATCCTCGCGGAGGTTCTCGGCTCGGCATCGACCGCCGATGCCCACCACATCACCGCGCCGTCGCCGGGCGGCAGCGGCGCGGTCCACTGCATGCAGCTCGCGCTCGACGACGCCGGTGTGCGCCCCGCCGACGTGGTCCACGTCAACGCCCACGGCACCTCTACTGATCTCAACGACGCGGCCGAGGCCGAGGCGCTGTCGAAGGTGTTCGGAACCTCGCCGGGACCGCTGGTCACGTCGACGAAGGGCGTCACCGGCCACAGCTTGGGAGCCGCCGGCGCTCTGGAGGCGCTGGCGGTAGTGCTGGCCATGCAGAAGAGGCTGATACCGCCCACCGCCGGACTCACCGCGCTGGATCCCGAGCTGCCGCCGATCAGTGTGGTGATGGGAGAGCCGGCGCCTTGGGAGCCGGGCGTGTCGATCTCCAACTCTTTCGGCTTCGGGGGCCACAACGGCACGCTGGTGATCGCCCCGGCCGGATAGCGCGATCGCCTGCGGCTTTCGTCGTACTTCGCTGGAATAATCCCAGGTTTCTACGACCAAAGCCGGTCGGGATGCAGGTAAGGCGTCAGGCGTCGGCGATCACGAACATCAGGTCACACTCGGCGGCGACCTTCCCGTCGAGCAGGGCCCGCCCCGAGCCCCGGCCGGCCCGGCTCGACAGGCGGGGCCTCTCCGCCTCCAGCTCGAGCGTGTCTCCCGGCCCGACCCGGCGCCTGAAGCGGGCCCGGTCCATGCCTCCGAACAGCGGCAGCCGCCCGGCATAGCGATCGTCCGACAGCAGAGCCACCGCGCCGAGCTGCGCGATGGCCTCGCACATGAGCACTCCGGGGACGGTGGGCACCCCCGGGAAGTGGCCCTCGAAGAAGGGCTCGTCGCCGCGGAGATGCCAGCGGCCACGAGCCCGTTCTCCGGGGACCAGTTCGGTTACCTCGTCCACGAACAGGAACGGCTCGCGGTGAGCGATGACCTCCTCAGGACGGGGCAGGCCCATGATCGGCCCGGGCCGGGGACGGTGTTCAGCCCCTGGCGGCGGACTTGAGCCTGGTGCCGGGCTGGATCTTCACCCCGGTGGACGCGGGAACCGACACCGACTCGCCCGTCTGCGGATTCCGTCCCATCCGGGCGGCGCGCTCCACCGTCGAGATCTTCAGGTAGCCGGTCAGGTTGACCTCGCCTCCGGCGGCGACCTGGTCGCAGGCCAGCTCGAGGAGTGCGTCGATGCACTTCGCGGCATCGGCTTGGGACACGCCGGCTCTGAGAGCCACAGCACCAACAACATCACGCTTGTTCATTTCTTCGTTGCTCCTTTGCGATGACGGCGCCGGTCGCCGCACCGTTTGCGGCCCGCGACTCTAGGGGAGGCCATCGGGATTGTTGCGGATGCTTCCTGCCGACCGGCGTGGTGGCCGCGGCCGAACGGTCGGTCAGCGGCGGACGACGACCGAGGAGCCGTGGCCGAAGAGGCCCTGGTTGACGGTGATCCCCACCTGGGCTCCCTCCACCTGCCGGGCACCGGCGGTGCCCCGGAGCTGCCAGACCAGCTCGCAGACCTGGGCAATGGCCTGGGCCGGAACGGCCTCGCCGAACGCCCCCAGGCCGCCGCTGGGGTTGACGGGCAGCCGCCCGCCGATGGCGGTGTCGCCGTCCCTGAGCAACTGCTCGGCGTCGCCGGCGGCGCAGAATCCGAGCTGCTCGTACCAGTCGAGCTCCATGGCCGAGGACAGGTCGTACACCTCGGCCACGTCGATGTCGTCGGGACCGAGCCCGGCCTCGGCGTAGGCCCGGGCGCCGATCGACTCCTTGAATCCGACCGTTGCGGTGGTCGAGCCGGCCAGCGAGTCCGCGGCCAGGTACGGCAGGTCGATCACCGGGTCCGGGTAGGTGGGAGACACCGTGGAGATCCCCGCCACCCGCACCGGGTTGCGGTGGCCGTGGTCGCGGGCCCATTCCATGGACGAGACCACCAGGGCCGCTCCCCCGTCGGAGGTGGCGCAGATGTCGAGCAGCCGCAACGGGTCGGAAACCACCGGCGAGTTGCGCACGTCGTCGAGGCCGTACTCCTTGGTGAAGCGGGCACTCGGGTTGTGGGCCCCGTGGCGGGAGTTCTTGACCTTGACCATGGCGAAGTCGTCGGTGGTGGCCCCGTAGAGGTCCATACGGCGCCGGGCTTGCAGGCCGAAGTAGACCGGGTTGGTGGCGCCGACCAGATGGAACCGCAGCCAGTCGATGTCGTCGGGCCGGTGGCCCTCGTTGGGGGCCAGAAAGCCCTTGGGGGTGGTGTCGGCTCCCACCACCAGCGCGACTTCGCAGGCGCCGGAGAGGATCTGGCCCCGGGCCACCTGCAGCGCGGTGGCTCCCGAGGCGCAAGCCGAGTAGCTGCTGGCCAGCTGGGCGCCGGTGAAGCCCAGCGCCCGGGCGAAGGTCGAGCCGGCCACGTAACCCGGGTAGCCGCAGCGCACCGTCACCGCGCCCGACACGAAGCCGACATCCGCGTAGTCGACGTCGGCGTCAGTGAGGGCGTCACGGGCCGCGGCCACCCCGTACTCGGTGAAGTTGCGGCCCCACTTGCCCCACGGGTGCATCCCCACGCCGAGGACGGCGATCTCGTCCATGGCTCAGTCCTCCAGTGCCGTGGCCGCCACCGGGCGCCACTTCCAGACCAGATACTCGTGTTCGTCGTCGCGGTAGAGGGTGTCGGTGGTGAGCTCCATCTCCATGCCCACCTCCAGGTCGTCGGGCCCGACGCCGGCTACGCACTGCCCCAGTACCACCATCTTCTCGGCCTCGAGTTCCACGGCCGCGACGGTGATCGGCTCGTAGGGCTCGGAGGTCACCACGAACGGCGGCGGAGGCGGGTAGTGGCTGGTCGTGTAGGACCACACCCGTCCTCGCCGGCTGAGCAGCACCTCCTCGAGCTCGACCGGACCGACCCGGGGGTCGGCGCCGCCGAGGTGCTTGGGGAAGAAGTACGACTCGGTGCCCGGCACCCGGCCCCCGATAAGCCGCGGCTCGTCGGCGTCGGTGGTGAACAGCCCCTCCACCGCCGGCGCCCTCGTTCTCTGCATGGAGCGCAAGGCTAGCGACAAGGGCCGCTCAAGCCCGGGCAGAAACGGAGGTGCGACGCCGGACTCCTGATGCTGCGATTGCGGCAACCGACCGGCGCCGCGAGTCGCTGTGGTAGAGATGGAGTAGATGGAACTCCCACAGCGCAGACGCCTGGTGATGCGGGCTGCGGCTGCGCTGGCCGTGCTTGCGGCGTTGCTGGGTGCAGCGCCAGCAGCAGCGGAGGCCCAGTCGACGGATGCAGGCTACTTCAGCGACGACGACGGCAGCGTGCATGAGCCGGCTCTGGATGCACTGGCGGCTCGAGGTGTGCTGGCCGGCATCGAGTGCGGCGAGGGTCTGATCTGCCCCAGCAAGCCGCTCAAGCGCTGGGAGATGGCGGTGTGGCTGGTGCGGGTGCTCGACGGCGCCGAGCCCGCAGCCGTCGAGGCTGAGCGCTTCTCGGATGTCGACTACGACCTGTGGTGGGCGCCCTTCGTCGAGCGACTGTTCGACATGGGCATCACCGGCGGCTGCCGTCGCGAACCATTGCGGTACTGCCCCGACAGCAGCGTGACCAGGGCCCAGATGGCGACCTTCCTCACGAGGGCCTTCGAATTCGAAGCAGCCCCTTCGGCGGGCTTCACCGATGGCAGCGACGGAAGCCACAGCGCCGATATCGACGCTCTAGCGGCAGCGGGCGTCACCGCGGGCTGCAGCCGCGAGCCGTTGCGGTACTGCCCCGCCGACCCAGTCACCAGGGCTCAGATGGCCACCTTCCTGGGCCGAGCCTCGGGCCTCATCGAGTTGCCCGCCTCGGTGCGGTTCACCGCCGTCGACGACGGGTGGCGGCATACGTGCGGCCTGCGGGCCGACGGCGCCGTCGTCTGCTGGGGCGACAACGAGCACGGCCAGGGCGAGGCCCCGTCCGGGGAGTTCAGCGCGATCTCGGTGGGCGCCGACCACTCGTGCGGCCTGCGGGCCGACGGCGCCGTCGTCTGCTGGGGCGACAACGGACTCGGCCAGGCTGATACGCCCACCGGCACCTTCACGGCAGTGGCGGCCGGAGACAGGCATACCTGCGCGTTGCGCAGCGACGGGACGGTCTCCTGCTGGGGCTACGATTCCGCCGGCCAGGCCGACCCTCCGGGTGACTCCTTCACCTCGGTGAGCGCCGGCTTCCGCCACAGCTGCGGAGTGCGCTCCGACGGTGCCGCCGTGTGCTGGGGCGACAGCGCCGAGGGCCAGGCCGACCCTCCGGACGGCGATTTCCGCGAGGTGGGAGCCGGAAACCACCACAGCTGCGGGCTGAGGTCCGAAGACTCGACGATCGTCTGCTGGGGCTCGGACTCCACCCGCCAGCTGGTCGCTCCGAGCGGGCCCTTCAAGGCCGTGAGTCTCGGTTGGCGGCACACCTGCGGGCTGCGCGCCGACGGAACCGCGGTGTGCTGGGGGCAGGGACGCTCGGGAGTGACGAGGACGCCGAGCGGGGAGTTCACCCATGTCAGCGCGAGCATCGGCCATGACTCCGTTCGCGCCTGCGGCGTGCGGGTCGATGGAGCCGCCGTCTGTTGGGGCCGGGCTGACTACGGTCGGCCGAAGCCGACCGAAGGCGCCTTCGAAGAGGTGAGCGCGGGCGATGGGCACGCCTGCGCGGTCCGCGCCTCCGGCGAGGTCGCCTGCTGGGGCAGCAACAGCAGGCAACAGGCCGAGGCGCCCGACGGCGAGCTCCGAGCGGTGGCCGCAGGCGGAACCCACTCATGCGGCGTGGGGATCGACAATGCGATCGTGTGCTGGGGGAAGCCGGATTTTGGGCCGTTCCGCGCCCCCGAGGGCGAGTTCGGCGCGGTGGCCGCGGGCCGTCGGCACTCTTGCGGATTGCGGCTGGATGAGGCGGTCGTCTGCTGGGGCGAAAACGGTTCGGGCGAGGCGGACGCTCCGCAAGGAGCGTTCCGTGCCCTCGGGCTGGGCAGTTGGCATTCTTGCGCGGTCAGCACCGACGGCGCCGTCACCTGCTGGGGCAACAACAGCAACGGTCAGGCCGCGGCCCCTGACGGCGAGTTCGTCTCGGTCGCTGCGGGCTCCTGGCATTCGTGCGGTCTTCGCGCTGACGGCGCCGTCGTGTGCTGGGGCGCGGGAGGCGAAGCGCAGCTGCGCGTTCCCGAGGGGCAGTTTGCGGCCGTCGCATCGGGGGATCTCCACTCGTGCGCGATCGACGTCCACCGCGCCGTGGTGTGCTGGGGCTCGAACGAACACGGTCAGCTGGATGCCCCCGGCGGCGAGTTCGTGGCGGTCGCCGCCGAGCGTCTGCACTCGTGCGCGGTCCGGGCCGACGGGACGGTCGCCTGCTGGGGCCGCGCCGGCTACCGGGCGCCTCCGCCCGGCGTCCAGCGCTTCGTCCGGTTCGACCATCCGGACCCCGGCAGTTGCCGCCCGCACGGACCGGACGGCGTCACCGCGGGGTTCCCGCTGCCGTCGTGGGCGGCGTCGTCGCTGGGCACGCTCCGCGTGGCCGTGCTGTTCGTGGACTTCCGGGACGCTCCGGCGGGCCACTCCACCCGCCAGGAGGCCGGACTGGGCCTGCCCTTCGCTGAGAGGTACCTCGAGGCGGTCAGCTACGGCCGGCTCGACGTCGAGTTCGATCCCTTCCATGGCTGGCTGCGGGCCGCGCATGGCGTCGAGCACTACCTGACCGAGCGCGGGTGGGTAGGACGCGCTCTAACCGCCGAGGCCGTGCAACTGACCGACCCGGACATTGACTTCGACAGCTACGACATGATGATGGTCGTGACGCCGAGCTCGCACCTGTCGGGCGGCAACTCCCTGGGAGCAGTCCGCACCGACGACGCCTACATCCCAGCGGTACAGGTCAACATCCAACCGATCGGGCAGCCGATCGAGCCGTGGCCTTGGGGCCGGACGGCCGCCCATGAGATGGCTCACGGCCTCGGCCTCGCCGACCTATACGCCTACGACGACAGCCGCTTCGGCGGACCTGATCCGCCTGCCGATCGGTCATGGGTCTATTCCACAATGGGCCTAATGAGCCTGCGGGTCCGTTTCATCGCCGACATCGAGGACCCGCGCTTCGCCTATGACGTGCGCTTCCCGGATGGTTTCCGCTTCACCGACTACCAGTTGAGCCCTCACGCGTTCGAAATGCTGGCGTGGAGCCGCTGGCAGCTCGGCTGGCTGGACGCCTCGCAGGTCGTGTGCATTGACGACGATCAGGCGACGGTCGCCCTGAGCCCGGTCGCGGCCCCTGACGGCGGAACGGCCATGGCCGCCGTGCCTCTCTCGGGACACGGGACGCTCGTGATCGAGAGCCGGCGCAAGATCGGCTACGACGCCGACCTCGACCAGGCTTTTGCCGACGGAGCGGCCGCGACGCTGCCGACACTGGTGACCGAGGGCGTGCTCGTGTACACCGTCGACGCGTCGCTCCCTACGGGCGAACTCCCGCTGACGGTGGCGGGCGACAGCGGCGACGGCAGCGTCGGAGACTATCCGGTGCTCACGGTGGGCCAGAGCGTGACAGTGAGGGGCTACACCATCTCCGTGGTCGCCGACGACGGTGACACTCACACCGTCACCATCACCAAGGACTAGAGGGGACTGCAAGGAGCTGACTCCGCCGACACGCGGCTGGGGCGCGGCTAGCGTGCCCATCCATGAGCTCGTATCGATCCATCTCGGCGTGGGACGACTTCCCCGTCCACCAGACCTCTGAGTACGTGCGCCACCCGGCGACCTCGGACCGCAACTTCTACGACCGCTACTACTTCAACCTGCATCCGTCCAGCGGCGAGTACTTCGCCATCTTCGGGCTCGGTCAGTACCCCAACCTGGGCACCACTGACGCCTACCTGGCGGTCACCATGGGCGACGACCACAACGTGGTGCGGGCCAGCAAGCCGCTGACGGATCGGGCCGACATCTCGGTCGGGCCGGTGCGCATCGAGGTGGTCGAGCCGCTGCGCAGGCTGCGGGTGATCGTGGAGCCCGGGCGGCCGGCCGACTCCCAGCTGGCCATGGACGTCACATGGACCGCGCCCGTAGACCCCTTCGAGGAGCCCCGCCAGTACCTGCGGGCCCGGGGCACGGTCGTGTTCGACACCCAGCGGTTCGCGCAGCTGGGCCGCTGGGAGGGAACCCTCAACGTCGCGGGGACCGATGTCGCGGTCACCCCGGACCGCTGCGGCGGGGCCCGGGACCGGTCGTGGGGGGTGCGCCCCGTGGGTGAGAAGCAGCCCGACGGGATCCGCCAGACCATCTCGGCGCTTCCGGGCATGTGGAACTACATGCCGGCCGACTTCGGCGACCACTGGGTCATCTACCTGTGCCACGAGGAGCCCGACGGCAACAGGACCATGCAGACCGGGATGCGGGTCTGGACCGATCCCGAGCGGCCCCGCGACTACCTCGGGCGCCCCGAGTGGACCCACGACACCATCAGCGGCAGCCGCCTGCTGTCGGGGTCCCATATCGCGTTCGGTGACGCGCCCGGCGGGCCGATCACCGTCGATGTCGAGCCGCTGGCCACCAACTTCATCTCCATCGGCGCGGGCTACGGCGCCGAGCCCGACTGGCGCCACGGCATGTGGCAGGGCGAGGAGCTGGTGGAGCAGGCTCTCTCGTACAAGGTGAGCGAGATCCGGGGCCTGGGACAGTACGGGGTGGTGGACTCGGTGGCCCGCTTCACCTACGACGACCCGGTCCGCGGCCCGCAGGAGGGCTACGGACTGTACGAGCACGGCTTCTTCGGACCATTCCCCAAGCTCGGCCTGGCCGACCGGGGCGACCTCTTCGCCTAGAGGCCGAGCACGCCCGTTCGCGACTCCCGTATAGGGGCGGCCGAGCCCTTCGGGTAGATTCGCGCAACGATGACAGACAGCAGACGGACCAGGCTCAGGTTCGACGATCTCCGCGACCGGCGAGCCTTCCAGAGCCGGCACATCGGTCCGACCCCCGAAGACATATCCGAGATGCTCGCGGTGGTGGGGGTGGCAGACCTCGACGAGTTGATCGACCGCACCGTCCCCCACGACGTCCGCCAGCGCGAGCCCATGGAGCTGCCCACCCTCGGGCCCCGCCTGACCGACTACGACGAGCTGCTGGAGATGGCCCGCTCGAACCGCCTGGCCGTGTCGATGCTCGGCATGGGCTACCACCACACCATCACCCCGGCCGTGATACGCCGCAACGTGTTCGAGAATCCGGGCTGGTACACGGCCTACACCCCGTACCAGCCCGAGATCTCGCAGGGCCGCCTGGAGGCGCTTCTCAACTTCCAGACCATGGTCAGCGAGCTGACCGCCATGGACATCGCCAACGCCTCGCTGCTGGACGAGGCCACTGCCGCGGCCGAGGCCATGACCCTGCTGCACCGCGTCGGCCGGGGACGCCAGGGCGACCGCTTCGCGGTGGACGAGGCCTGCCATCCCCAGACCATCGCGGTGGTCGAGGCCCGAGCCGAGCCCATCGGCCTCGAGGTGGTGGTGTGCGACCCGGCCACCGCCGACCTCGACGGAGTGTTCGGCGTGCTGGTGCAGTACCCGGGCACCACCGGAGCCGTCCCCGACCTGCGATCCATCATCGAGCGGGCCCACGGATCGGACACGCTCGTGGCCGTCGCCGCCGACCCGCTGGCGCTGTGCGTGCTCACCCCGCCGGGTGAGATGGGCGCCGACGTGGTCGTGGGCTCCACCCAGCGCTTCGGCGTGCCGATGAGCTTCGGCGGCCCCCACGCCGCCTACATCGCCGTGCGCGAGGAGTACCAGCGGGCCCTGCCCGGCCGCCTGGTCGGGGTGTCCAAGGACGCCGCGGGCCGCCAGGCGCTGCGGCTGGCGCTGCAGACGCGTGAGCAGCACATCCGCCGGGAGAAGGCCACGTCCAACATCTGCACCTCGCAGGTGCTGCTGGCGGTGATGGCGTCGATGTACGCCATCCATCACGGGCCCGAGGGGCTGTCGCGGATAGCGCTGCGGGTCAACCGGGTGGCCTCCATCCTGGCGCACGGACTCAGTGAGAACGGCATCGAGATCGTCAACGACCAGTTCTTCGACACGGTGTGCATCCGGGTGCCGGGCCGGGCCGACAAGGTGATCGCGATGGCTCTGACCGCCGGCGTGAACCTGCGCCGGGTCGACGCCGACACCGTTGCGGCGTCGGTCGACGAGCGCACGACCCCCGCCGACCTGGAGGCCGTGTGGAAGGCGTTCGGATACCGGGCCGACTTCCGCATCCTGGACCGGATCGTGGACGACCCCCGACCACCGGAGTACCGGCGCACCACTCCGGTGCTCTCGCACCCGATCTTCTCGGCCTTCCGCAGCGAGACCGAGCTGGTGCGCTACATGCGCCGGCTGGTGAACCGCGACATCGCCCTCGACCGCTCGATGATCCCGCTGGGCTCGTGCACGATGAAGCTCAACGCGGCCACCGAGATGGAGCCGGTCAGCTGGCCCGAGCTGGCCAACATCCACCCCTTCGCCCCACTGGACCAGACCGTCGGCTACCAGCGCCTGATCGACCAGCTCGAGCAGTGGCTGGCCGAGATCACCGGCTTCGCGGCGGTGTCGCTGCAGCCCAACAGCGGGGCCCAGGGCGAGCTGGCCGGCCTGCTGGCCATCCGGGCCTACCACCGCAGCCGGGGCGACACCGGCCGCGACGTGTGCCTCATCCCGTCGTCGGCCCACGGCACCAACGCGGCCAGCGCGGTGATGGCCGGGATGCGGGTGGTGGTGGTCGACTGCGACGACATGGGCAACGTCGACGTGGACGACCTCAAGCGCAAGGCCGTCGACCACAGCGACACCCTGGCTGCGCTGATGATCACCTACCCGTCGACCCACGGCGTGTTCGAGACCGCGGTGCGCCACATCTGCGACGTCGTCCACGAGCACGGCGGCCAAGTGTACCTCGACGGGGCCAACCTCAACGCCATGGTGGGACTGGCCCGGCCGGGACGGTTCGGCACCGACGTCAGCCACATCAACCTGCACAAGACCTTCTGCATCCCCCACGGGGGCGGCGGGCCCGGCGTCGGTCCCATCGGCGTGGCCGAGCACCTGATCCCGTTCATGCCCAACCACCCGCTCGCCCCGGTGGCCGGACCCCCGACCGGCCCGGGCCCGGTCGCGGCCGCTCCCTGGGGCTCGGCGGGGATCCTGGCCATCCCATGGATGTACATCCACATGATGGGAGCCGAGGGCCTGCGGCGGGCCACCGAGGTCGCCATCCTCAACGCCAACTACGTGGCCGCCCGGCTCAGCGAGGCCTACCCCATCCTGTACGCCGGGTCGGAGGGGTTCGTGGCCCACGAGTGCATCATCGACACCCGCGTGCTGCGGGACACTTGCGGGATCACCGTCGACGACATCGCCAAGCGCCTGATCGACTACGGCTTCCACGCCCCCACCATGAGCTTCCCGGTGGCGGGAACGCTGATGATCGAGCCCACCGAGTCCGAGGGCAAGGCCGAGCTGGACCGGTTCTGCGACGCCATGCTGGCCATCGCCGAGGAGGCCCAGAGGGTGGGCCGGGGCGAATGGCCCGCCGACGACAACCCGCTGGTCAACGCCCCCCACACCTGCGAGGACGTGACCGCCGACGAGTGGCCTCATCCGTACAGCCGCACCGAGGCCGCCTACCCGGAGGCCTTCGACCGGGCCAACAAGTACTGGTCCCCGGTGGGACGCATCGACGGGGCCTACGGCGACCGCAACATCATGTGCAGCTGCCCGCCGCTGGAGGATCTCGCCGAGGTCCTCGACGGCTGACACGGCCCGCACCGCCGGGCCGCCCCGGCTGCTCCACACAGGAATCTCGGGTTGATTGTGTGGCCCGTATGCACAGAAATCGCACCTAGATTCTGAACGGACTCGCTGGAGCGCGTCACATACCCGAGGGAGAACGCCATGCCCGACGCCCTAGTGGAACGCGACGGCCATGTGATGGTCATCACCATGAACCGGCCCAAGCGCATGAACGCCATCACCGGGCCGATGCTCATCCGCATGTACGACGCCTACGAGGAGGCTTCCGCCGACCCGGAGGTGCGCTGCATCGTGGTGACCGGCGCGGGCGGCAACTTCTGTGCGGGCGCCGACCTGCGGGCCATGGCCGGCGACGCCGAGGACTCCGACCCACTCGATCACCGGGCCCGGATGGCCGAGGACCCCGACATCGTCTACAAGGCCCTGTTCCGCCACTACCGGCCGACCAAGCCGATCGTGGCCGCGGTCGAGGGAGTCGCCATCGCGGGCGGGACCGAGCTCCTGCAGGCCATGGAGATCAGGGTGGCCGGCGAGTCGGCCCGGTTCGGGGTCAGCGAGGCCCGATGGTCGCTGTATCCGATGGGGGGCTCTGCGGTGCGGCTGCCCCGCCAGGTCCCCTACACCCACGCGGCCGAGATCCTGCTCACCGGCAAGCACATCAGCGCCGCCGAGGCTCTCGAGATCGGCCTGATCGGCCATGTGGTCCCCGACGGGCAGGCCCTCGACAGGGCCCTGGAGATCGCCGGCGTGGTGGCGGCCAACGGACCGCTGGCCACCGCGGCCATCACCCGCACGCTGCACGAGTGCGACGGCATGGAACTCGACGACGCATTGCGCCACGAGTGGGACTACGGGCAGGCGGTGTTCCGCTCCAACGACGCCAAGGAGGGCCCGAAGGCCTTCGCCGAGAAGCGAACCCCCAACTTCACCGGCACCTGATCCGCCGAACTGGCAGCACAATGCACGCTATCCATGCAAAACGCTGCCAATTCCGAGGGTGGTGGCCGCTCGGCTGCGAACTGGCAGCACAATGCACGCCATCCGTGCAGAACGCTGCCAATTCCCTGCGAGGTTTGGCGCTAGGGTGCCGGGCTCGATGCGGAGCTTCGACCTTCTGATCATCGGCGCGGGCTCGGGCAACTCGGTGATCGGGCCCGAGCACGACAGCTGGGATGTCGCCATCGCCGAGCACGGCCTCTTCGGGGGCACCTGTCTCAACGTCGGCTGCATCCCGTCCAAGATGTTCGTGTACGCCGCCGAGGTGGCCTCCCTGGCCGCCGACTCGGAGCGGCTGGGCATTCACACCCGCTTCGACGGCGCCGACTGGCCCGCGGTGCGCGACCGCATCTTCGGCCGGATCGACCCGATCGCGGAGGGCGGGCTCACCTACCGGCAGGAACTGCCCAACGTGACCGTCTACACCGACACGGCCCGCTTCGTGGCACCTCGCACGGTGGCGGTCGGAGACGAGACCATCACCGCGGAGCGGATCGTGGTCGCGGGGGGGAGCCCGCCCCCCCCGCCGCGGCCCGCTGCGGGCCCCCTCGCGCGGTGGCGGTCGGAGACGAGCCCACCCCCGCGGAGCGGATCGTGGTCGCGGCGGGAGCCCGGCCCGCCATTCCCGACGTGGACGGTCTGGCCAGCTGCGGCTACCACACCTCCGACACGGTCATGCGCCTCGACGACCTTCCCGAGCGCCTGCTGGTCATGGGCGGGGGCTACATCGCGGCCGAGCTCGGCTCGGTGATGGGCGCCTTCGGAACCCAGGTCACGTTCGTGCTGCGGGGCGACACCTTCCTGCGCCGCGAGGACGACGAGATCCGTACCCGGTTCACATCGGAGCACAACCGCCGTTTCGACGTCCGCCTCAACACCCGGGTGCTGGCCGCCCGCCGGGAGGGCGCCGAGGTCGTGCTCGACGTTCAGGACGGTGCCGGCCGCCGGACCGAGCTGCGAGCCGACGAGCTGCTGGTCGCCACCGGCCGGATTCCCAACGGCGACCGCCTGGAGGTGGCCGCTGCAGGCATCGACACCGACTCAGCCGGCTACGTCGTCACCGACGATCAGCTCCAGACCTCCGCCGAGGGCGTGTGGGCGCTGGGCGACATCACCAACCCGGTGCAGCTCAAGCATGTCGCCAACCACGAGGCCCGGGTGGTGCGCCACAACCTGTCCCATCCCGACGATCCGATCCGGGTCGACCACCGCTTCATCCCCCACGCGGTGTTCGGCCATCCCCAGGTGGCCAGCGTCGGCCTCACCGAACGGGCGTGCCGGCAGCAGCAGATCCCGTACCGCAGCCACGTGCAGCCCTTCAGTTCGGCCGCCTACGGCTGGGCCATGGAGGACACCGACAGCGCAGTCAAGGTGATCGCCCATACCGAGACCCGGCGCCTGCTCGGCGCCCACATCATCGGCCCCCAGGCCTCCACCCTCATACAGCAGCTGATCCAGGGGATGCACTTCGACCTGACCGTCGACCAGATGGCCCGCCACCAGTACTACATCCACCCAGCCCTCCCTGAAGTAGTCGAACAGGCCCTACTGGAGCTCTAGAGAGCCCACTCAGCGGCATCGACGGACTGGCCGACCAGCGGCATCGACGCCATCACCGCCAGCAGCACTTGCGAGGTGCACTCAGCGGTATCAACGGACTTGCCGACCAGCGGCCCTCTAGGCGGGTCGGCTAGGCCGGGGGGTGGCACGGGGGCAAGGAATGGCGCCGCTTGCGGCGCCAGGCCGCGCCCGTGACAGGACCCGCCGGCCGGATCAGACACTCACGCGGAAGAGGCGGGGTCCGTATGCTGAAGGGCATGGCCAGCACGTTCGGGACCCTGTTCCGGGTAACCACCTTCGGCGAGTCGCATGGCGGCGCAGTGGGCGTGGTGGTCGACGGCTGCCCGCCCAGGCTGGCCCTGGACCTGGCCGAGGTTCAGGCCGACCTGGACCGGCGCCGCCCCGGCCAGAGCCGGCTGGTCACCCAGCGGGCCGAGAGTGACACCGCCGAGATCGTGTCGGGAGTCTTCGGCGGTTACACCACCGGCACGCCCATCGCGGTGCTGGTGCGCAACAAGGACGCCCGCTCCGAGGCCTACGAGCACCTGCGGGACGTGTACCGGCCCTCCCACGCCGACTACACCTACGACGCCAAGTACGGCTTCCGGGACTGGACCGGCGGGGGTCGGGCGTCGGCGCGCGAGACCATCGGTCGGGTCGCGGCGGCCGCCATCGCCCGCAAGCTGCTACAGGCTGCAGCCGGTGTGGAGGTGCTGGGCTGGGTTCAGTCGGTGCATGACATCGAAGCGGCCGTCGATCCGGGCGCAGTCACCCGCGACGACGTGGAGGCCGGTCCTACCCGCTGCCCCGACCCGGCCGCGGCAGAGCAGATGGTCGAGGCCATCGAGGCTGCCCGGCGCGACGGCAACTCTCTGGGCGGCGTGGTGGAGTGCGTGTGCCGCGGCGTGCCCGCCGCCTCACCGGTCTATCCCACAACGACCCGTTCATACCGGGCGAAGGCGACTCGATCCGTACCGCCTCCAACCGCTCCGGCGGCGTGCAGGGCGGCATCTCGAACGGCGAGGACATCGTGGTCCGGGTTGCGTTCAAGCCGACCTCCACCATCGCGTCCGAACAGCAGACCGTCACCCGAGGCGGCGAGGCCACCACCCTGGCCGCCCGCGGCCGCCACGACCCGTGCGTGTTGCCCCGCGCCGTGCCCATGGTCGAGGCCATGGCGCTGCTGGTGCTGGCCGACCACTGGCTGCGCCAACAGGCCGTAGACGTACTCGATCCCCTTCCCGAACGCCCCTGAGCCGCGCCACCGGTCAGGCCGGAGGGTGGCACGGGGGCAAGCAATGGCGGCGCTCGCGCCGCCAGGGCGCGCCCGTGACAGGACCGCCGGCCGGACGACCAGAGTCAGGCGATCAGCGGTGGAAGGGAGGCTTCACCACCCGGGCCGGCAGGTCCCGGCCCCTCACGTCGATGACCACGTCATCCCCGACGGCGACGCCGGGCGCCAAGAAGGCCAGCGCGATGCCCTGGCCCAGCACTGGCGAGAAGTTGCCGCTGGAGACCACGCCGACCTCATCGTGGCCTCGCCGCACCGCGCAGCCGTCGCGGGGCGGGCGGCCCTTGTCGGCCAGCAGGCCCCGCAGCCGCCGGTGCGGCCCGGCCTCGCGCTCGGCCTCCAGCGGGGCCCGGCCCCGGAAGTCGCCCTTGTCCCAGCGCACGACCCAGCCCAGACCGGCCTGAAGCGGGGTTATGCCGGGGCCGAGCTCGTGGCCGTGCAGGGGCAGTCCCGCCTCCAGGCGCAACGTGTCGCGCGCACCCAGGCCGGCCGGCGAGACTCCCGCGCCGACCAGGCGCTCCCACACGGTGGCGGCGTCCTCGACGCCGACGGCCATCTCGACGCCGTCCTCGCCCGTGTACCCGGTGCCGGCCACCGTGACCGGGATGTCACCGAAGCGGCCGGCGCTCACCTTGAACCGACCGACCGACGCCACATCGTCGCCGCCCGCGGCCGCGAGCCGGGCTCGGGCCTCGGGGCCCTGGACCGCGATCACCGCTCGTGCCGCGGTGACGTCGGCCACATCCAGATCCTCGGCTCCTTCCCGGAGGGCGCCGACGACCCGGTCGGTGTTGGAGGCGTTGGGCATCACGTCGAACCGGTCGGCGCCGACCCACCACACGATGATGTCGTCGAGCACCGACGCGTCGGAGGCGTCGAGCAGGTGGGTGTACTGGGCCGACCCCACCCCGACCCGGTCCAGGTCGTTGGTCAGGGCCCGCTGCAGGGCGCGGTGGGCGCCGGCGCCCTGCACCCGCACCGTCCCCAGGTGCGACACATCGAAGAGTGCCGCCCCCGTGCGGCAGGCCATGTGCTCGGCGACGGTGCCGGTCTCGTACTGCAGGGGCATCTCCCAGCCCCCGAACGGCACGAGCTTCGCCCCGGACCGCGCGTGCACATCGTGCAGTGGTGAGCGCCGCAGATCGGACATGGCGAAGGTCTGGCTCAGGCGGCGACGGCGAGCCCGTACTTGCGGCCGATCCACTCCATGTCACGGCGGTTCAGGAACTTGATCTGAACGTCCGGGTAGTTCTCAGCGAGCAGCCTCAGCTTCTGCTTCTTGCGGTTGACGAGCCGCTGACGCAGGGTGGTGAGCTCCACGTACATGTCGAAGTCGGGAAGGTAGAAGTCCGGCGTGAATCCGCAGGCGGTGTTGCCGCTCGAGTCGCGCTCGAGAACGAACATCCGCGGCTCGTACTCCCAGTTGATGCCGTAGGAGTCGAGCAGGCCGGCGAACGCCTGCTCGGAGGGGTGGGCGAAATCCACGCGCCGCTCTCAGGACTCGCCGATTGCGGCTCGAGCGTCGCCCTCTTCGCCCTCTTCGTCCTCGGCGCGCTCGTCGGTGGCGGGGTGGAGCTCGACTATGGCTGCGTCCACCTCGCGCCCGATGCTCGACAGCGGCAGAACGCCCTGGCCGCGCTGGAGGGCGTCGATGAGGTCGTCCTGGCTGCGCACGATGGCCGCGTTGGCCCCGTCGATCACCAGATTCGCCGAGGAGATGTCCTGTCCTAGCTCGTTGCGGACGTAGTCGAAGATGGCCCGCACCTTCTCGAGCTTGATGCCGTTGTCGAGCAGCCGCTTGATCACCTTCAGCCGGACCAGGTCGTCGTAGCTGTACCGGCGGCGGCTGCCGCTGCCGGCAGCCTCGACGAGGGAGGGAGTAATGAGCCCGGTGCGGGCCCAGTAGTCGAGTTGCCGGTAGGTGATGCCGACAACATCGGCGGTGAGCTTGGCGCTGTACCCCTGAAGGTGCGCCATGTCTCGGTCCATGAGCTGCTCCCCTGCTTGTCGCTGGTGCCCGTCTCGGACGCCGGAAACAATGACAGCATCGGAATTACGGCGCTGTCACCTGTGGAAACTCTACGGTGGACTGGCGCGCGAGTCAAACACCGACACCTGACAGGCGGCTCGGCGCGGCCACTCGAGGGCCGCGGTCGACGGCTGCTACGTGCCGAAGTCCTCGGGAGAGACCGAGTCGATGAACTCCCGGAACTGCTCGACGACCTCTTCGGCCGGTTGCTGGTCCGCCGCCGCGTTGCCCTCGGCGGTGTAGCCGGCCTCCTCTATCACCGACTCCTCGGCGAAGATCGGCGTGCCGGTGCGGGCCGCAAGGGCAATGGCATCGGAAGGGCGACTCGAGAGCACGAACCGGCTGCCGTCGCGAAGCAGGTGCAACTCGGCGAAGAAGGTCTTGTCCCGCAGCTCGGTGACCACGACCCGCTCGAGGTCCGCCGACAGCTCCTCGAGCACGTTGCGCAGCAGGTCGTGGGTCATCGGCCGGGGTGTGGTCATGCCATCGAGGGCTATGGCGATGGCGGTCGCCTCGGGCGCGCCGATGAAGATGGGGAGCAGCCGTGCCGCATCGGACATCTCCCGTAGAAGCACGATCGGCGCGTTGGACGGCAACTCCACCCGCACTCCTAGCAGTTCCATCTGCTGCACGCCGGCATCCTACTCCGTCCCGACGATCGGTGGATCGGCGGCCGCGAGCGGCCGATCCGATCCGTCCTGCCCGCTCGGCCTCCGGCCTCCGGCTTCAGCCCGGTGATCCGTAGAAGACCGGGACGTACGCGTCGGGGTCGGCGGCCAGCAACTCCACATCAGCGGCCGCGACCAGCCGGAGGTTCCGGTACCGGCCCTCATGGTCGAGGCCGTAGCCGACCACGAACGAGTCGGCCACGTCGAGGCCCGCGAAGTCGATCTCCACCGGGACCACCCTTCGGACCCGCCGGTCCAGAAGCGTGCACACCGCCACCGACCTGGGGTTGCGACGCCGCAGCTCCGTGCGCAGGAACGCGGTGCTCAGACCGGTGTCGACGATGTCCTCGACGATCACCGCGTCGCGGCCGGCGATGTCGAGGTCGAGGTCCTTGAGCAGGCGAACCCGGCCCGAGCCGGGCGTGTAGGGGGTGATGGCCATGAAGTCGACGCTCACGGGGACGGTCATGGCACGCACCAGGTCGGCAAGGAACGGCACGCTGCCTCGCAGCACCCCGATCAGCACGACGCCGTCGTGGTAGCGGGCCGACATCTCGGCTGCCAGGCGGGCGACCGTGGATGCGATCTCCTCCTCGGTCAGCAGCACGCGCGGCTCACCCAGTCCCGCTTCCACCGGCGGCACGCCCCTCAGTCCAGGTGCGGCCGTAGCAGGCGCCGCAGCAGGAGGCGATGCAGGGACTCGGTCAGCTCCAGGATCTCGGCCAGCTCCGAGCGCAGTCTCGCGGTGGCGTTGCGCGCTATGAGAGGCCCGAGCAGTTGCTCGTACACGCCGGCCTCCCGGTCGGCGGCGACCCTGAACATGCGCAGGTTCCGCGCCGGAATGCCGTGCTCGGCCAGGGCTGCGACCGTTCTCGCCGCGAGCAGCGCCTCCTGATCGAACACGGCCCCGGCGTCGCGGCCGTCGGATCCGCTCGTCGGGGCGATGAGGCCGAGGCGTTGCAGCTCGGCGATGTGGTCGACGTCGCTGCCGACAGCTTGGGCCAACTCCTCAGCGGTGAGGCTCACGGAGTCCGCAGCAGCGTCCCCGGAGTTCCCGGAGTCTTCGGCGTCCTCCTCGTCGCGGCGGGACGCGAACAGCGACGGAGTCCCGGGCGGGTCGTCGCTCCCGGGAGCCGCGCTCCGCAGTGCTGACGGCGGCACCTCCCCCGCCACCAGGCGGCGCTTGATCTCCTTGAGGGGCAGGAAATGGTCGCGCTGCTGGACCAGGATCCAGTTGAGCCTCTCGATGTCGGCGTCGAAGAACTTCCGGTAACCCGACGGGGTGCGCTGCGGGGCGATCAGGCCCTGGCTCTCCAGGAAGCGGATCTTCGAGATCGTCAGGTCGGGGTGCTCGGCCGACAACAGCGACAGCACCTCGCCGATGGACTGGTGACCGGGGCTCACCGCGGCGAGGTCCCGTGCACGAAGATGAGCTTGAACTTGCCGACCTGCACTTCGTCGCCCTCGCTGAGATCGCCGCTCTCGACGAGCTTGCGGTTGACATAGGTGCCGTTCAGCGAGCCCACGTCCCGGATCGAGTACCGGGCGCCGTCGCGCTTGACCTCGGCGTGACGGCGCGAGACGGTTATGTCGTCGAGGAAGATGTCGCTGGCGGGATCCCGGCCCAGCGACACCACGTCGGAGTCGAGGGCGTAGCGGGCGCCGGCCTTGGCCCCCTGGTTGACGACGAACAGCCCCTGATGGCGCCCGAACGCCGAGCGGTCCACATGGACGGTGCCGGGCGAGGCGTCAGGCTCCACCGCCTGGTGCTCGGTGGTGGCGTCGCTGGCCGGCGGCCGCTCCCCGCGCGAGGGGCCGCTCTCCGCTCGGCGGCGGTTGCTGTGACCGCCCCCCTGACACGGCGCCGACGCCACTTCCCTACCCCGCTATGAGGTCCCTGTAGCCGTCGGCGTCGAGCAGGCTGTCGAGCTCTGCTGCGTCGTCGAAGGTGACAGTGCAGATCCAGCCGTCGCCGTACGGGTCCTCGTTCAGCCGCTGGGGCGCGCCGCCCAGTTCGTCGTTCACGTCGGCCACCACCCCGCTCACCGGGGCGAACAACTCCGACACGGACTTGGTCGACTCGACCTCCCCGAAGGCCTCGCCCTGCTGGACCCGGTCGCCTACCTGGGGCAGCTCCACGTAGACCACATCGCCGAGCGCGTCCTGCGCGTAGTCGGTGATGCCGATTCGGACAGCGTCGCCTTCGACCAGAGCCCACTCGTGATCGCTCGAGTAGCGCAGATGATCCGGAATGCTCATAGCCCGAAGCTACCCCATCGCAGCGACGAACTCGCGACTCAGAGGCCGAGCCGTCCGGCCCCGTCGTTGGCTCGCGTTCCCTCTATCATCGAATGGCAGCGGTGCTACTGTCCCGCCGCAACCGTCTACGACCACACGGAGGGGTCCGATGGCCGATGTCGTGCTAGAGGCGTTGAACAAGGAGTACGACAACGGGTTCAGGGCCGTGACCGACCTGAACCTGGAGATCAACGAGGCCGAGTTCCTGGTGATGGTGGGGCCGTCGGGATGTGGCAAGTCCACCACCCTGCGGATGATCGCCGGGCTCGAGGACATCACCTCGGGGACGCTCAAGATCGGCGACCGTGTCGTGAACGACCTCCCGCCCAAGGACCGCGACATCGCCATGGTCTTCCAGAACTACGCCCTGTACCCGCACATGAGCGTGTACGACAACATCGCCTTCTCGCTGAAACTGGCCCGGCGCCCCAAAGCCGAGATCAAGGAGAGGGTCACGGAGGCCGCCCGCATCCTGGAGCTGGAGAGCCAGCTCGACAAGCGCCCCGCCCATCTGTCCGGCGGCCAGCGCCAGCGGGTCGCCATGGGGCGCGCCATCGTGCGCCGGCCCCGGGTGTTCCTGCTCGATGAGCCCCTGTCGAATCTCGACGCCAAGCTGAGGGTGCAGATGCGGGCCGAGATCACCGGCCTGCAGCGGGAAGTCGGCGTCACCACGTTCTACGTGACCCACGACCAGGTGGAGGCCATGACCATGGCCGACCGGGTGGCCGTCATCAGCCAGGGCGTGCTGCAGCAGGTCGACACTCCGATGACGCTGTTCAACGAGCCCGACAACATCTTCGTGGCCGCCTTCATCGGGTCGCCGTCGATGAACATCATGGAAGGGGTGGTCGACCGCAACGGCCAGGGCCTGAAGATGACGCTGGGCCGCCAGTCGCTGGCCGTGCCCGAGGAGGTCCTGCAGCGCAGACCCGCTCTGGAGGGCTACCTCGGTCGGAAGGTGGCCGTGGGTCTGCGTCCCAAGGACTTCGAGGACGCGGCGATCACCTCGGACCATCCTGCCGACCAGCGGCTCCGCGCCGAGGTGCTGCACACCGAGGCACTCGGTTTCGAGATCATCGCCTACTTCGACGTGGACGCCAAGCCGATCATCTCCCAGGAGGCCCTGGAGCTGAGCGACGAGGAGATCAGCGCGGCCGAGAGCTCAACCACCAGGGTCAACGCCCGGTTCAACCCCTCCACCAGCGTGCGCGCCGGCGACGCCATCGATGTGGCCGTCACCGTCGGCAACGCCCACTTCTTCGACCTGGAGACAGGCCTCGCCATCAGAGCCTGAGGTCGTGTTCCCCAACACCGTGCCCCCGTTCTTCCCGTCGTCGCTGCTGGTGGCCCGCCCGCCGGAATCCGCGGCCGAGTTCGAGCGGAGATGGGCGGGCCTGCAGGCCCACAACCGGTGGCTCGTGGACTGGTGCGGCGAGCTCGCCGGGCGCCGGGCCGGTCTGGCCCAGGTCTTCCCCAACGACATCGGTGCGGCCGTGGGCGAGGTCGAATGGGCCGCCGAGCACGGGCTCAGCGGCGTTCTGGTGCCGGCCGTGCCGCCCGATTCCGGTGTGCCGCCGCTGTGGAGCGACTACTACGACCCGCTGTGGGCCGCCTGTCAGGACACGGGACTGCCGGTCAACCAGCACGGAGGCGCTGGCATACCCGACCTTCAAGACTCCCCCAACCGTGCCTTCCTGATGTTGATGGAGGTGCCGTTCTTCGCCAACCGCAGCCTGTGGTACCTCATAGTGAGCGGCGTGTTCGAGCGGTTCAAGGGGCTTCGCTTCGTGATAACCGAGCAGCGCGTCGGTTGGGTTCCCGCGACGCTGTCCAAGATGGACGCGTACTGGCGACTCTTCACCGGCGACGGAACCGTCGGGGAAATGACGGCGGACGCCCGCCAGTTGCCCAACCCGCCGAGCAGCTACTTCAAGACCAACTGCTACATGGGAGCCAGCTTCCCGGGCCGGGACGAGGCCGAGGCGATCCGCCAGATCGGGGTCGACCGGTTCATGTGGGGCAGCGACTACCCCCACAGCGAGGGCACGTTCCCCGACTCGGTGGCGTCGCTGCGCCACGTGTTCTGCGACTGGTCGGAGAACGACCTCCGCAAGCTGCTCGGCGGAACCGCCGCGGAGGTCTACAACCTCGATATCGACGCGCTGGCGACTGTGGGCGTGGGGCCGACGGTCGCCGAGGTGGCCGAGCCGCTCACGGAGCTGCCCGACAACCCCAGCATGGCGTTCCGTTTCCGCCCCTGATCGTCGAAGGCGGACCCACCGCCCGATGGACCAGCCTTGACCGGATGGAACTGTCCTTGATCAGCTAAGAGTTTGTGATTGCGCGCCAGCCCCCACTACCGATAGCGGTGCGGCCCCCTGTGCCTGAACGTCCTGTTGCAGCGCCGGCCCGTCCGCTTTCCGTAGTGCGGACACCTCGTGCGAGTGCGCTCGCGCCTGGTGCCGCTGGCGAGTGCCCGCAACCCATCGCGGAGCAGTTCGCTGTCTCTGCTGCGGATCCATCGCTGCGGGAGGTGCCCAAGGCGTTCACGCACAAGCGAATCAACCAGACTCACCACCATCGGTGAGTCGGCACAGTTCTCAGGCAGGCTGTCCACGGCCGCAGTGAGGGCAGCAGGCATCATCTCGCTCAGTTCTTCGACGCGAGCGAGAGTTTCCTCGGCGTCTAGGCCGAGATCTTGGGCACAGGCGATCCAGGCCGCTGCGTCGCCCGCCTCTTCCACACCCCACGCGTCTCCGACTTTCATGGCCATTGTGATCTGATCTACGGGCTGGTGGTAGGGAGCCGATGAACACACGTCGTACAGGGGCGCGAGCGAATATCCCTCCCGACCCATCAGCAGGCTGTAATTCTTGGCGTGAGCGTCGGGTGCAGCCAACAGCCAGTTGCACACGAGGGCGTCGCGGAATAGCGCTTTGGACGCCTGCTTGGTGGAAGCACCATCAAGCAGCTCGGCAATATCCACGGGCGACGGCCCGAACGAGGCTTGGTACTTGTCCCGCGACTCGAAGCCGAGTGCCTGGCACACGTCCTCTTGGTGCACCCTAGAGGTTCGTCCCTCGGCGTCGACTATGCGGTCGAAGCGCTCCACGGCGATCGCTCGCTCGCCCTCGGCCTGCACGATCTCCACGCGCGGTGCGGCCACGCCGCACAGTCGCAAGGCGGTCATGCAGACATACTCCACAAGATCATTGTCCTCGAAGTTGGAGAGCGCGATCTTGAGGATGTGGGTGGAGGGATGTCCGCCCGTCGGCTTGGCCCAACCGGACGCATCGTGGATCAGTGCCGTCTTCGCCTGGGCGCCAGCGAGGCTGAAGGGCACCCACTGCGGTGCTCCCAGCAGGTCTGGCATGTTGCGGCGGACCGATTCAAGGTGACGGGCAAGTTCCGTCTCGCCAAGTGGCTCGGTTCTTGGCCTGCGCGCGAGCATCTCGGATGCCGCATCCTCCGGGCAGAACTGGACAGCACCTGCACAGTCCCACCCCATGAGCGTCGCAAGCATGTCCATCGCGAGCGTGGAGCGCGCGCCGTATGAACGCATGCAGTGCTCACGGACATCGAGACGATTGGGCAGCAGGCCGTCCATCCAGTGGGATATGTCGTAGCGGCTGGTGCCGATTGGCACCGTAAGGGACAGCGGCACGCGGTTGCGCTGCTCGGTGTACTCGGGGAGGTAGGAGAACCAACATGCGCGCTCTCTGCCCTCGACCACCCGCCCGATGGGCTCGCCATGCATGAACACCAGCAGTTCGGACTTCATGGCCCCGTGAACGACGCCACATAGTCGGCGAGGCTGTCGGTTCGCTCAGCCCTTGGATGCAGGTCGAACTCATAGCCCAGCGCGGCGACGATGCGCAGAAGGCTGCCGAGGCCCGTCTGCCGAGCAGACCGCTCAAGGTCGCTTACACAGGGGCGAGAGACCCCAGCCCGATCAGCGAGCTGCTGTTGCGTGAGTCCCGCGGCACGACGCAACTCGCGCACGGCCTCGGCCATCTGCTCCCAGGTGGTGATGCCCTTGATGCGCCCATGGTGATCCATGGGCGCATCATATCTCTCGTGTATGACATACCATGCACAAGAAATATAAAGATGATGCTGCTAGGAAGACAAGAGCCAGTTACGCGCCCGCCCATGTCGAGCGGCTAGATGGAAGCCGTCTCGTCGGGGGCGGCTGGCGGTAGTTGCTCGACAGCACGACGGTGGTCTCGGCTGGGACTGAGACGGCGTCGTGGGCCGCTCCGTCCAGGCGGCAGCCTTGCTGGGTGACGAAGACGGGCTCCCATCCGGGCGAGGCCAGGTTCACGTCCGTGCGACGATCGGACAGGTTGGCGACCACCGCGATCGTGCCTCGCCGCAGGGCGGCCACCCGCCGATCCGGGGTGTCGATCCATTCGAGCGGTGCCCGCCACATGTCGGGGTGCTGCCGGCGCACGGCCAGCAGGTCGCGGTAGCGGTGCACGGGAGCGTCGGCGTCGGCCTGCTGACCGGCGACCGTCTCCTCGGGCCGGCGAGGCTCGGCACCGATCCACGGGTCGCCGGCCGAGAAGCCGTTGTTCGGGCTGCTGTCCCAGGGCATCGGCGTCCGGCACCCGTCACGGCCGCTGGTCGCGCCCTCGTTCCTCACCGACACCGGATCGTGGAAGCCGGCCCGCAGCGCGCCGTCGGACAGGGCGAGCTCCTCGCCCTGATACAGGAAGGGCGTGCCCCCGAGCGCCATGAACAGAGTGCTGACGGCCAGGGATCGCCGCACGCCGGCCTCGCCGCCGCCGAAGCGGCTGACCGGCCGGGGGCGGTCGTGGTTGCTCAGCACCCAGGAGATCCCCTCGGGCGCTGCGTCGTGCATGGCCCGCACCATCGTCAGCAGGGTCTCCGGCTCCCAGCCGAGGAACGCGGCCTGCAGGAAGAACGCCTGGTCGAGGGCGCCCGGTTCGACGTAGCGGGACTGGCGTTCCGGCCAAGGTGCGTTGACCTCGCCCAGCAGCATCGCCTGTCGCGGCGCGCAGACCTGGTTCCAGCGTCGGAAGATCTCCACGTTCTCGGACTGGTCCAGGTCGTAGCGGTGCTCGAAGGCGTAGAAGGCGTCGAAGGGATCCATGTCCGCCACGAGCGGCGCGACCTGGGGGTTGTCCCGCAGTTCGGCGTCCTTCACGAGGCCATGGGCCACGTCGACGCGGAAGCCGTCGACGCCCCGGTCCATCCACCAGCGCAGGATCGAGTCGAACTCGCCCGCGACCTCGGGGTTGCGCCAGTTGAGGTCGGGCTGCTCGGGCAGGAAGAGATGGCACCAGTACTGGCCGGACGCCTCATCGAGGGTCCAGGCCGGTCCACCGAAGTGGCTGCGCCAGTTGTTGGGCGGTCCCCCGTCGGGGGCCGGGTCGGCCCACAGGTAGCGGTCCCGTTCGGGCCCGTCCGGGCTGCTGCGGGCCCGGGCGAACCACGGATGCTCTATCGAAGTGTGGTTGGGCACGATGTCGACCATCACCCGCAGACGCCGGCGGTGGGCCTCGCTGACGAGCACGTCGAAGTCCTGGAGCGTCCCGTGGCGAGGCGAGACCGCGCAGTAGTCGCTGACGTCGTATCCGTGGTCGTGGCCCGGTGACGGGTAGAAGGGCGTGAGCCACAGTGCGTCGACCCCGAGCCAGCTCAGATAGTCGAGCCTGCTGGTGATGCCGGCCAGGTCTCCGAGGCCGTCGCCGCTGGAGTCGGCGAACGAGCGCACATAGATCTCATACCCGACCGCACCCCGCCACCACGGCATGGTTCCGTCGAGATCGCCGGTCCGCTGCTCCAACATGCTGACCTTCACCTTGCAAGCCTCCGCAAACGTTTACAGTCGGGCAACTCTACTGAGAGGGCCACACCCGCGCCCGGTCGGGCTGAGAGCTTTCTAGTGCCGGGGCAGGTGGCCGTGGTCGAGGCGGGGCAGGACGTGTCGCCCGACCCGGTCGCACTCGTCGAGGTGCGGGTACCCCGACAGGATGAAGGCGTCGATCCCGACCTGCCGGTACGCCTGGAGCTTGGCCACCACCTCGTCCGGATCGCCGACGATGGCCGCGCCGGCGCCGGAGCGGGCCCGCCCGATGCCGGTCCACAGGTTGGCCTCGACGTAGCCGTCGCCGTCGCTCAGGTCCCGGAGCTCGGCCTGTCGCCGCACCCCTGCCGACGCCGCGTCGAGGGACCGGCCCCTGATGGCGGCGCCGACATCGTCGTCGAGGCGGCTCACCAGCGATGATGCCGCCGCTCTGGCGGCATCGGGCGTCTCCCGCACGATCACGTGGCTCCGCAGACCGAAGCGCAGCTCCCGGCCGTGGCGAGCCGCTCTGGCCTGCATGTCCGCGACCGTGGCCGCGACGCCCGCGACGGTGTCGGGCCAGGTTAGGAACACGTCGCCGGCCTCGGCCGCGGTGTCCTTGGCCGCCTCCGAGAAGCCGCCGAAGTAGAACAGCGGGCAGCGGCCCGACACCGTCCGGGCCCTGGGCGGGTCGAGGGTCAGGTCGACGAACTCGCCGTGGAAGTCGACGGGCCGGCCGTCGAGCAGCGTGCGCAGCACATGCATCCATTCGAGGGTGCGGCGGTAGCGGGGAGCCGACTCCAGCGACTCGCCGGGAATGTCGCTGGAGATGATGTTCACCGTGAGCCGGCCGTCGAGCATCCGGTCGATGGTGGCGATCTGGCGGGCCAGCTGGGGCAGCCACAGCTCCCCCATCCGCACCGCCAGCAGCAGCCTCATGCGTTCGGTGAGGGGCGCCATCCCGGCCGCGAACACGGTGGCGTCTATGCCGAGGGTGTAACCCGAGGGCAGCAGGATGTTGTCGAAGCCGTTGCGCTCCGCGGCCAGGGTGATGTCGCGGCAGTGCTCCCAGCTGCTGGCCAGGGCCGGATCGGGGACCCCCAGGTACTGGTAGTCGTCGTCGCAGAGAGCGCCGAACCAGGCGACCTCCACCGGGTCCGCACCTGTCATGGCATCCCGCGGGTCACGGCAGCCGTGCGCCCTCGGAGGCTTCGATCACGTCGTAGACGTCGTTGCGGTCGAGGTGGACCCCGGTCGCGGCCGCCAGCCGGGTCAGCCGTTCGGGCCGCTGGGTGCCACACAGCGCCACCGGCCTCGACGGATGGGCCAGCACGAACGCGATGGCCACCGTGGCCCGGTCGGTGCTCTCACGCTCGGCCAGGCCGTCGAGCACTGCGAGAAGCTCGGGGCGCGCGCCGGATCCCTCGGCCAGGCGGCCTCCTCCGAGCGGGCTCCAAGCCAGCGGCAGCACACCGTCGCGCATGCACAGGTCGAAGGTGCCGTCGCGCAGGGGCGCGAGACATGCGGCGGAGTACTCGGGTTGGGTGGTGGCCAGCGCGAACGGCAGGTGCGCGGCCAGGGCCTCGTGCTGGCTGGGCGTGAAGTTCGAGACGCCGGCCTCGCGGATCTTGCCCGCAGTCCGCAGAGCACTGAGGGCCTCGGCGAGCTCGGCGGGGTGGGTGAGCATGTCGGGCCGGTGGATCTGGTACAGGTCGATGACGTCGGAGCGCAGGCGCCGCAGCGATGCCTCGCATGCGGCGGTGATGGCGTCGCGTCCCGAGTTGTACGGGACTCCGGGGACGATGCCGCCCTTGGTGGCCAGCACCATCCGGTCGCGCAGGTGCGGCGCGCCGGCCAGGATCCGGCCGAGGTTCTCCTCGGCCTCGCCGAAGGCTTGGCCGCCCCACCCGAGCCCGTAGATGTCGGCGGTGTCGACCAGGTTCATGCCCAGGTCCAGCCCGGTCTCGAGCACCGCTCTGAGCTCGTCGTCGGGTCGGGCCAGCAACCGCCAGCAGCCCACCCCGAGGGGCCCCACTTGGAATTCCTGTCCGAGCGGGCGACGATTGGGGTCTATGAGTCCAGGTTGCACCAGATCACGCTATCTGTGAGAGCCGACACGCTCGAGACCCCGGGCCGCCCGGCGACTGCGATGAACAGGCCGGATGAACGCTCCTGAGCTCCGTTACGGGATCATCGGCACCGGGATGATGGGCCGCGAGCACATCGCCAACATCCTGCATCTGCCCGGCGCCGGGGTGAGCGCGGTGGCCGACCCGGATCCGGGGTCGCTCGACGCGGCCGCGGCCCTCGCACCGGCCGCAGCCCGCTTCAGCGACCATGGCGACCTGCTGGCCGGCGGCCTCTGCGACGTAGTGGTGGTGGCCACCCCGAACATGACCCATGCAGCGGTGCTCGACGACGTGCTCGGCACCGGCGTCCATGTGCTGGTGGAGAAGCCGCTGTGCACGACCGTCGCCGACTGCCAGAGGGTTCTCGAGGCTGCCGGCGAGCATCCGCGGCTGATCCGGGTCGGGCTGGAGTACCGCTACATGGCGCCGTTCGCCCGCCTGATCGACGAGGTGCGGGCGGGCACGGCGGGGCGGGTTCGCATGGCGTCGATGCGGGAGCACCGGGACCCGTTCCTTCACAAGGTCGGCCACTGGAACCGCTTCAGGGCCAACACCGGCGGCACGCTGGTGGAGAAGTGCTGCCACTTCTTCGACCTGATGAACCAGGTGATGCCCGGGCGTCCCGAGCGGGTCTACGCCTCGGGCAGCCAGATGGTCAACCATCTCGACGAGACCTACGGCGGCCGCGTTCCCGACATCATCGACAGCGCCTATGTGGTCGTGGACTACGACGACGGTGCCCGCGCCATGCTCGACCTCTGCATGTTCGCCGACGCCACCCACGACCAGCAGGAGTTCGCGGTGATGGGCGACGCCGGCAAGGTCGAGGCGCTCGTCCCGTCGGGGATCGTGCACATCGGGCGCAGGGGCACTCACGGCATCGGCAATGTGGAGAGCGTCACGGCGGCCAGCACCGCCGCCTATGAGGGGCTCCATCACGGTTCCAGCTACATCGAGCACCAGCATTTCCTCGACGAGATCAGGACGCTGGACCCGGACCGCTGGAGGGCCTCGTCGGAGGCGAGCCTTCGGGCCGGGCTGGTGTCGGTGGCCATGGGCGTGGCCGGGAGCCGCTCGCTCGCCACCGGGTCGCCGGTGCGCCTAGCCGAGGTGATGTGACGCTCATCCCTTGACGGAGCCGGCGAGCAGGCCTCGCACGAAGTGTCGCTGCAGGCTGAAGAACACGATCAGCGGGAGCACCATGATCACGAACGCGGAGGCGAAGCGGAGCTGGAAGTTCTGGCCGCGCTCGCCGACCAGGTTCACCAGCGCCACCGTCATCGGCTCGTTCTCATTGAGGAACACCGAGGCGATCAGATAGTCGTTCCAGGTCCACAGGAACTGGAACACCGCGAACGCGGCCAGCGCGGGCCGGGCCAGCGGCAGCACCAGGCGCCAGAAGATCGTGAAATGGCTGGCGCCGTCGATGCGGGCCGCCTCGAAGATGTCGCCGGGCAGCTGGCTGACGAAGTTGTGCAGCAGCAGCACCGCCAGCGGAAGGCCGAAGGCGGTGTGGGTGAGCCACACCGCGGCCGCAGTGTTGCCGATGCCCAGGTCGGGCAGCAGCACGAGGGTCCAGTCGAGGCCGGGAACGGTGAACCGAGCGCCGTTGTTGAACAGCTGCAGGAGGGGCACGAACGCCATCTGGTTGGGCAGGGCGATCATCGACACGAGCCCGATGAAGAGCCAGTTACGGCCCCGGAACTCCATCCAGGCGAACCCGTAGGCCGCGAAGGCGGCCACCGCGATCGGGATGATCGTGGCCGGGATGACGATGGCGATGGAGTTGAGTCCGAACTCCCACATCGACGGCTGCGCAGCCGACTCGCGGAACACGTCCCGGTAGTTCTGCAGCGTCAGGTTGCCGAAGTCGTTCCAGGCGGTCCACCAGCCCGAGGACTCGATGTCGGGGACCTTGCGGAACGACGACACGAACAGCCCGAGGGTGGGCACCGTCCACAGGACCACGATCAGCCACATCACCCACGTGGGGACTTCCGCGGCCAGGCGGCGCAGCCGCTGACCGGTGGGCATCGCCGCGGTCTGCGCCGGGGTCATGCCAGCTCCCGCTGGAGTCGCCGGATGTTGTAGACCATGACTGGCAGCACCAGAGCGAACAGCACCACCGCGAAGGCGCTGCTGGACGTGAAGTTGCGGTCGCGGAGCTGGTCGAACATCTCGTTGGCCAGCACGTTGGTGCGGTTGGCGCCGTTGGTGGTGGCCTTGACCAGGTCGAAGACCTTGGTGACGATCACGATGAGGGTGGTGACCACCACGATGATGGTCGGCCTGATCTGGGGTATCACGACCCGCCAGAAGACCTGGGCCTCGCCGGCCCCGTCCACCTGGGCCGCCTCCGTGAGTTCCTCGGGAACGGCCCGGATGGCCGCGGACAGCACGACCATGGCGAAGCCGGTCTGGATCCACACCATGATGAACATGATCCAGAAGTTGTTCCAGGGGATCATCGAGGCATTGATGAAGAAGCCGCGGGGGGCGAAGCCGATTCCCTGAAGGACCGCGTTGAACAATCCGGTCTGGTTGCCCATGGGCTGCACCTCGTACATGAAGTCCCAGATCACCGCGGCCCCGACCATCGAGATGGCCATGGGCATGAAGATCAGGGTCTTGCCGATCCGTTCCCCGCGGGACTTCTCGGCCAGCACGGCCAGCAGCAGACCCAGGACGGTGGACAGCCCGGCCACGGTGACCACCCACCAGATGTTGTTCCAGACCACGCCCCGCAGGGTCGACAGTGCCCCGAAGACCAGCAGGATGGCGGCCGCGACGAACAGCGAGGAAGCGGCCGGCGATCCCCAGTCCATCTCCACCTCGCGGCCGCGGGCCCTGGCCGCCAGCCAGAAGACGATCCCCAGCACGGCGGCGGCTGCGACGATGCCCAGCGTGATCCGGCTCGACACCACCACTGTGAGCACGTCCATGACCGCGGACCGGTTCGGCTCGCGCGCCACGCCCTCGATCAACGCCGCGGCGACCAGGACCACGACCACGACGGATGCGATCTTGAGCCCCCGGAGCAGGCCCTTGGCTGCGGCCGCCCGCGCCCGCCCGCCGACGATCAGCGATGAGCTGGCCCAGGCCGCGGCCGCGGCGACGACGGCGGCAGCCAGCCCGACGATGAACAGCCGCCCGGTGAAGATGGACGACCAGCCCTCGAAGGTGAAGTAGGTGTCGTCGGTGAAGATGTCCTTGTAGTGGTCGAAGGTGAAGCCGGGCTCCCGTCCCCTCGACCCGTTCTTGAGCGACAGGAAGGCGGTGCGCAGCCCGGGGAGCACCAGACCGCCCCCGACGAACAGGAGCGCCGGGCCTACGAACACCCAGGGCCGCAGAGAGTCCGACCAGCGCGACCGCAGGCCCAGTGAGGGCACGGCGAGCCGGCCCCCGACCGCGGCGATCGCCGCGCCCGCGACCCCGCCCGCGAGGAGGACCAGCCAGCCCTCCTTGAGCGGTCCGCCCACCGCGGGGCCGCGCGGCAGCCAGCCGTTGTGCTGGGCGACCGCCCCCACCGCGAGACCGACCAGCCCGCCGATGGCGGCCGTGAACGCCGGCCAGCGGGCCCGCACATTGTCCACGGCCCGGTTGGCGCCGATGAAGAGCACCGCGGACACGGCCAGCGCGCCGGCGACGCTCACCAGCATGGTCAGGAACTGGCCCACGGTCCCCCTACGTGTGTGGTTGCCCCCATGTTGTCAGTTCCGGCAGCACCGGGCGGGAGACACGCAGAGTGCCTCCCGCCCGGTGCCGGAACAGCTGGCTGTCGGGGGGATTGTTGCCGTCAGGACGGCCAGGCGTCCTCGACGTCCTCGGCGAACTCCTCGGCAGTCTTGGAGCCGGACACGTAGTCGGTGCCGGACCGCCAGAACTCGCCTGCGCCGACCTCGCCCGGCATCAGGTCCGATGCGTCGAAGCGGAACGGGTCAGCGCTCACCAGGATCTCGGCGAGGCCCTGGTCGAAGGAGGAGCTGTACAGCGACGTGTCATGGTCGCGGTTGGGCGACAGGAAGCCGCCCTTGTCGGCCAGGATGCGGGAGTTGGCGTACTCGGCCGTGCCGATGTACTCCAGCACCACCAGGGTCTCCGGCTTGTCGGTGAAGGCCACTGCGTGGGTCCCCGCTCCGAGCACCACCGTGCCGAACTCGTCGCTGATGGTCGGCAGGTAGAACACGTTCACGTCGCCGTCGGGACCGAGCGACGAGGCGCCGGCCTCGAGGTAGTGGGCGCCCGCGAAGTTGGCCTGGCGGTGCATCATGCACTCGCCGTTGAGGTGGGCCGCCGCCATCTCCCTGAAGCTGCGCTGGGAGATCAGGTCGCGGCCGCCGCTCACGTTGCCTTCCGTGAACCAGATGTTGCCGACGAACTCGGCCACCTCGACGACCCTGGGATCGTTGAAGGGGATCTCGTGGCTGACCCACTGGTCGTACACGTCGGGCCCGTGGACGCGGAGCATCATGTCCTCCATCCAGTCGGTGAAGGCCCAGCCGGTGGCGGCACCCGATTCGATGCCTACACACCACGGCGTGTGGCCGTTGCCCTTCATCTGCTCCATGAGCGCCTCGAGCTCGGCCCAGGTCGCAGGGATTGCGTAGCCGTTGTCGGCGAAGGCCTGCGGGCTGTACCACACCAGGCTCTTCACGTCGCCCTTGTTGGGTACGCCGTACACGTTGCCGCCCGTCGAGGCCAGATCGAACCAGAACGGGTCGTAGGAGCCGCCGATGTTGTCGAGCATCGACTGGGGCAGGGCCACGGCGTCGCCGGACTCGCCGAACTGCTTGATGCGGCCGGGCTGGGGGATTATGACGATGTCGGGCGGGTCGCCGGCCTCCACGGCCAGGTTCAGCTCGGTGGTGGCGTCGCGGGTGCCCGAGTACCGGACGACGATCCCGGTGCGCTCACGCAGCGGCTCGAAACCGGCCAGGAAGCCCTCGGCCTCGGACCCGGTCTCGGGACCGAGGATGGTGACGACGCTGCCGGCCAGGCTCATCTCCATCTCCTGCATCGCCGCCTCGGCCTCGGCCGCTCTGGCGGCAGCGGCATCGGCCTCAGCCTGAGCCGCGGCCATCTGGGCCTCGAGTTCGGCGACGACCTCTGGGTCTACCGCCCCCTCGCCCTCTGCCATGGCAGCCGCGAGCGCCGCTTCGGCCTCGGCCGCTCTGGCGGCAGCGGCATCGGCCTCAGCCTGAGCGGCAGCCGCATCGGCCTCAGCCTGAGCGGCCTCAGCCTCAGCCGCCGCGGCCTCAGCCTGGGCGGCCTCGGCCTGAGCCGCAGCCGCAGCCGCCGCGGCCTCGGCCGCATCGGCAGCACTGGTGTCCACCACTGCCGGCTCGTCGTCACCGCAGGCCGTGGCCACCAGGGCGAAAGCGAGCAGTGCGCCGAGGATCAGCCATAGGCGCGAGTGATTCTTCATTGTTCCCTCCCAGGGATGCAAACGTTTACAGATTGGACAGTAGCGTGCTCTACCCTCAGAATCAACCCGTTTTGGCGGTGGTTTCCCGCACGATGAGGGGCACATCCCAGGTGATGTCGGTGACGGGATCGTCGTCGATGAGGCCCAGCACCGATGCTGCCGCCCGGACCCCCATCTCGTCCACCGCCTGGCGCATGGTCGTGAGCCCCATCGCGCCGGCCAGATCGTGATCGTCGAAGCCCACCACGGAGAGGTCCTCCGGCACGGCCAGGCCTCGTTTGGCGGCCGCTCGCAGCACGCCGAAGGCCATCTCGTCGGACATGCAGAACACTGCGGTGGGCGGGTCGGGGCCGTCAAGGAGGGATGACAGCGCGGCGGCGCCGCCGGCCGCGGTCCATTCGCCGCTCACCGCCAGACCCGGGTCGACCGGCAGCCCGGCGGCTCGCAGGGCGTCCTCGTAGCCGAGGCGTCGCTCTTCGGGGACCGGCGTCGGCAGGTCGGGCAGCGGCGGCCCCGACACCAGCCCGATGCGGGCGTGGCCCAACTCGACGAGGTGCTCGACGGCGCGCCGGGCCGCAGAGCGGTTGTCGATGGTGATCGATGAGGCACCGTCGAGCCTCTCGCCCACGGCCACCGCGGGCCGGTCGAAGAATGCGTCGGCGGAGTCGCCTTCGATGCTGACGAACGTGTCGATGAGGACGAGCCCGTCGACTCGCCGGCAGAAGGAGCGCGCATCCTGGAGGAAGCGCCGCCGGTCGCCTGGGGCGCTCATCATGGAGATGAGCACGTCGTAGCCGGCCTCGGCGAACACCGAGTTGATGCCGCCCAACGCCCGGAACGGGAACCATGTCCCGAACTGGGGCGCCACCACTCCGATGGTCCAGGTCCGTCCCGAGACGAGCCTGGAAGCCTGGGGATGGGCCTCGTACTGGAGCTCGGCCGCCGCCTCGATCACCCGCGCACGCGTCTCCGGCGCGACGTAGGGAAGATCTCGCAGGGCGCGGCTGACGGTGGCCACGGACACTCCCGTCACCCGTGCGATGTCCTTGATGGTCGGCCGGCTGTTCGCCACTGATCCGTCTGCCTCCGAGCGGTGCCTCGACCGCCGTCGATTCGCCACAAGTGTCACAGCAAACTCGACAGCAACGCTAGACGGCGCGCCCGTGTCAGCCGGATTCGCTCGCCCGCCTGCTCGGCCTCTGGGCTAGCCCATCCACTGGCCGCCGTTGACGTCGATGGTGGCGCCGGTCATGTAGCCGGCGTGCGGTCCGCACAGGAACGCCACCATCGCGGCCAGGTCGTCGGGGTCTCCGGGAGCCTCGCCGGGGACCGTGGCGAGGATGCGCTCGCGCCATTCGGGGTCCAGCGCATCCCACATGGGTGTGTCGTGGGGGCCGGGTGCCACCGCGTTGACGGTGATCTTGTCGGCGGCGTGGTGCAGGGCCATGAAACGGGTGAGGGTGATCAGCCCGCCCTTGCTGGCCGCGTAGGCGGGCCCCGACAGGGGCGACCCGCCGAAGCGGCCGTTCACGGAGGCGATGTTGACGATCCGGCCTCCCCCTTGCTCCCGCATGCCGGCGATCGCCTGCCGGGCACACAGGTAGGCACCAGTGAGGTTCACGTCGATGATGCGGCGCCAGTCCGCAGGACTCTCGCCCTCCACTCCCCCGGCCCCGGTCAGGCCCGCGTTGTTCACCAGCACAGTCGGGTGCCCGTAGCGGCTCCGGACCGACTCGAAGGCGTCCGCCACGGACTCCTCGTCAGCGACGTCGCAGCCGATCGTTTCCGCCACGCCGTTCGCGGTGTCCACCGCTGCCACGACGTCCAGCCCGATCACTGTGTCTCCGGCGGCGCTCAGGCGCTGGCACACCGCGGAACCGATCGCTCCGGCCGCGCCCGTCACGACCGCTACCCGGCTCATGGCGCCGCCCATCTCATCGCACCGCCCACGTCATGTCACCGGCGCCGCCCACTCCCGGCTGCGCTCGACCGCCCGCCTCCAGTCAGCGTAGGCGGCGTCCGCTGAGGCGCTGTCCCCGCGGGGGGCAGCCTCGAAGTCGAGCTCCCAGTGCTGGCCGAGTGCTTCCAGCGAGGGCCAGACACCGGTGGCGAGCCCGGCCAGGTAGGCGGCGCCGAGCGCGGTCGCCTCCTGGAGCTTGGGCCGCTGCACCGCCACGCCGAGCTGGTCGGCCTGAAGCTGCAGCATGGAGTCCATGGCACAGGCTCCCCCGTCCACACGCAGGCTCCGTACCGGCGTGGCGGTGGCGGCCGCCATCGCCTCCACCACGTCGCGGGTCTGGAAGGCCATGGCCTCCACCACGGCCCGGGCGATCTCGGGACGCCCGGTGCCGCGAGTGAGGCCCACGATGGTGCCGCGTGCGTAGGGGTCCCAGTGAGGGCTGCCGAGACCGGCGAAAGCGGGCACCAGGTACACGCCGCCGGTGGACGAGCACTGGGCGGCCAGGCCTTCGATCTGCGAGGCCTCATCGATGATCTGCAGGCCGTCACGCAGCCACTGCACGGCCGCTCCGGTGACGAAGATCGCCCCCTCGAGCGCGTACGTGGCCGCCGGGCCCTGCGGGGTGTCCAGCAGCCAGGCGACGGTGGTGAGCAGGCCGTCTGCCGGCGGCGGCACATCGGGGCCGACGTTCATCAGCACGAACGACCCGGTGCCGTAGGTGTTCTTGGCGTCGCCGGGAGCGAAGGCGGCCTGCCCGAACAGGGCCGCATGCTGGTCGCCGGCAACCCCGGCGATCGGTATCCCCGCACCGCAGGCAGCGCCGGGGGCGGTAGTGCCGAATCTGCCGCTGGAGGGCCGCACCTCCGGGAGGGACTCTGCGGGAACCCCGAACATCGAGCACAGGTCGGGGTCCCATCGCAGCGAGCCGATGTCGAACAGCATGGTCCGGCTGGCGTTGGTGGCATCGGTCGAGTGGGCCTCGCCGCCGGTGAGGTTCCAGATGATCCAGCTGTCGACGGTCCCGAGGGCCAGATCGGGACTCGCAGCCACGCCGCCGTCGCGGAGCATCCACTCCAGCTTCGAGCCCGAGAAGTACGGGTCGAGCACCAGGCCGGTGCGCTCCCGCACGAGCGGCAGATGGCCGGCCTCTTCGAGCTCTGCGCACCGGGCTGCGGTGCGGCGGTCCTGCCAGACGATCGCCGGGTGCAGGGGCTCGGAACTCCGCCGGCTCCACGCCACCACCGTCTCTCGCTGGTTGGTCACCCCGATGGCCGCGGGCGGCTCATCGAGGCGGCCGACCACCTCTCCGAGCGTCGCCTGGACTGCGTCCCAGATCTCCGACGCGTCGTGCTCGACCCGTCCCGGCTCAGGGAAGTACTGGGTGAACTCGCGCTGCGCGGAGCCGACGATGCGGCCGGCGTCGTCGAATGCGATGGTGCGCACACTGGTGGTCCCGGCATCGATGGCCAGCACGACGCTCATGCGGCCGATCCGAACAGCAGGCTCGAGGCTCGCTCGACCCCCGGGTCGCTCTCGAGCGTCTCCGCGGTCTCGAGCATGGCCAGCATGGTGCGCCGGCGCAGGAAGTCCTCCATGGTCAGGATGTGCTCGTGGCGGGCCATGACCATGACCTCGGCGACCGAGTAGTCCACAACCTCGCTGAGGGGCAGGCCGAGCTCCGGCGACTCGTCTATCAGGTCGGCGATCTCCAGAGCCCGGCGGCCGTGGCGCCGCCAGAGCCGCGCAGCTGCCAGCTCGTCGATGCCGGCCCGGGTCGCGCTGCGCTGGAAGCGAGCCCGGACCCCTTCGGGGGGCTCGCCGAACCAGGCCCGCTCCGGAGGCGCAGGCTCGAGACCGCAGGAGCGGGCGGCCGCCACGACCTCCTCGCCCACGTTGAGGCAGTCGCTGAGCTTCCCCCCGAGGATGGAGATCGTTCCCCGGCCCTGATCGGCCTCGACTGCGTGGCGGCGCGACAGCTCGGTCCAGTCACGATCGGTGTCCTCGCCCGCGCCGATCACCAAGGGACGAACCCCGCAGCGGTACGCGATCACGTCGTCGTCGCGCAGCGGCGAAGAAAGCTGCAGCCGCGCATTGGCCTGATCGAGCAGGAAGTGGCGGTCGTCGTGTGTGATCGACACGTCCGAGCTCTCGACGCGGGTGTCGGTGGTGCCGATCACAGAGCGATGGCCCATCGGAATCACGTAGAACAGCCGCTGATCGTCATCGAAGAAGGCCAGGATCCGTCCCGATTCCGTCACCTTGGGCACCACGATGTGGGCACCCTTGGAGAAGCACAGAGCCGATCGCAGCGTCGATCCCGTCAGCTCCGCGAGGTCGGTCGCCCTGGTGCCTGCAGCGTTGACCAGCACGCTCGCCGACACGGTGTGGCTGCTCCCCGTCAACTGGTCGGTCACCTCGGCGTGCCAGTGCTCGCCGGCCCGCTCAGCGTGGTTCAGGCGCAGCCGCGACACCGCTACCGCTCCCTTGGCAACCGCGTCGAGCAGCAGCTGGAGCACGAAGCGGGAGTCATTGTCGACGAGGAGGTAGTCGGAGTACTCGACCGCTCCCCGCACCCCCTCGGAGTGGACGGCGGGCTCAACGGTTGCCAGCGCCCGTGCCGACAGCCGCCGCGGGCGGCCGGTGGCGAAGCGCCCCAGAGCCCAATAGGCGTGCGCTCCGAGCGTGGCGTAGGTCGGCGAATACGGCGACGTGGGGCCGAGCGCGGCCAGGAATCGGACCTCCTGGACCCGGCTCGCGTACGAGCGGGCCAGCAGGTTGCGCGAGCGGCACAGGCCGGCGACGAGTCCGAGCTCGTAGGTCTGCAGGTACTTGAAGCCGCCCCAGATGAGGTTGGACGATTCCTGGCTCACGCCTGAGCCGAAGTCCTCGGACTCGATGAGCGCCACCCTCACGCCGTGGGAGGCCAGCGCCAGCGCCGAGATGGCGCCGTTGATCCCTCCGCCCACGACCAGCGCGTCGTGGCCCTGCGCGGTGAGGCGGTCGAGGTGCCGATCCCGGGCCTCCGCCGCGATCGGATCGCGCTGGGGAGTCATGCCGAGGAGACTACGGGTGACTCCCGCGGGGGCCAAGGCCCCGCTGAACGCTCGCCGGAGTCCTCACGAATCGTCGTCCACCCGCTCGCCCTCCCGGCCGGGCGGCGGGCTGTCGAGGGCTCGGGGCGACTCGGGATCGGTGATCCACTCGGTCCAGGAGCCGTCGTACACGGCGACGTCGCCATGGCCCGCGATGGCGTAGGCCAGCGCGGTGCCGCAGGCCCCCACGCCGCCCCGGCAGTAGGCGATGGTCGCCTCCGGGATGCAGGCGCCGGCGTCGGCCAGCCGCCGGGAGGCCTCGTCGGGGTCGGCCCAGGTGCCGTCGGGACCGGTGAAGGTGATGCCGGGAGCGACGATGCTTCCAGGGATGGCGCCGCCGTCCTGCTGGCGGGCCCCGGCCATGCGTCCGTCGACAAGACGGATCGGGGTGCCCACCGCGGCCCGCATCTGCTGGTGGGTCACGTAGAGGTCGGGGTTGAAGCGGGGTGTGAAGCGGGCCCGCGGGTAGCGAGGCACGGTGCTGGTGGTGGGACGGTCCTCGGCCTGCCATTTGGTGATGCCGCCGTCGAGCACGGCCACGTCGGTGTGGCCGTAGGTTCGCAGCGCCCACCACAGCCGGGCCGCCGCGGTCACGTGCTGGTCGTCGTAGGCCACGACGAAGGTGCCGTCGCCGATGCCCCGTTCGGCCATGGCCTCCGCGAAGCGCTCCGGTCCGGCGAGCATCCACAGGTCGGGGCGGTCCGGGTCGGCCAGTTCCGTGTCCCAACGGGCGTGGACCGCGCCGGGAATGTGGGCCTTGGCGTACTCCTCGTCACCGCAGCGGGTGTCGAAGGGGCGCAGGTACCAGCGGCAGTCCACCACCCGCACGCCGGGATCGTCGAGGTGATCGGCCAGCCACCGGGTCGATACCAGGGGTCCTCGTGCCATCAAGGGTCCAGCTTCGCAGACTCTGGCGTGGGCGTCACGTCCGGGCGCAGCGTCCGGTGGTCACGCCTCGACGACCGCTGGGCGGACCTGCTCGGCCAGCAGCCGCACTCCCTCGTCGCGGTCGGGCCCGAACGTGTACCAGGCCAGGGGCAGATCGAGGCCGGCGTCGGCGAAGGGCCTCAGCCCCTCGATCACGTCGTCGGGAGTGCCGGCCACCGCGAACACGTCCACCAGGCTGTCGCTGAGCACCGCCGCGCCGGCCTGCTCGCCGCCTTCGGCCACTGCGGCCCGCACTGCGGCCACCGCCTCGGGATCGGCACCGGCCTCGTCCACCACCACACCCTCGACCCGGGCCAGGTAGTAGGCGAGGACCTCCTTCACGGCGTTGCGGGCTTCGGCCCGGTCGGAGCCCACGCTGGTGAGGACGTTGGCGCTCAGCAGCAGCTCGTCGACATTGCGGCCGGCCCGCTGCGAACCGTCGGCCAGCCGCGCCCGGGCCCAGCGGGTGTAGCCGACACTGGTGATGGCGCCGAGTTGCACCCCGTCGGCGTACTGGCCCGAGACCTCCATCATCCGCCGGCTGACCGCTCCCACGTCGACCGGCACGGGCGAGGCCGGCGGCCGGTCCAGGCGCAGCCCCGGCGCCACCGAGAACGTGGCCGGCTCGAAGTCGAGCTCGTCGCCCGAGGTGAGCCGGCGCACCGCCCGCACCGCTTCGACGGTGTTGGTGAGAGGGCGCCAGCCGTCCGGCGCCATGCCGAAGCGCCTCACCGTCCATTCGGCCGCGCCCAGCCCGTAGCGCACCCGCCCGGGGCCGATGTCGGCCAGCGTGGCCGCCTCGAGCGCGAGCAGCACCGGATGGCGGAACACGGGGTTGGCCACGCCGATGCGCACGGTGATGCGCTCGGTGGAATGCAGCGCGGCCGCGGCCACGGCCATCACTGAGTTGAACAGCCTGCTCTCGGGCAGCGACACCTCGTCGAAGCCGAGGCGCTCGGCCGCGGCCACCACGGCTAGCGTGTCGGCGACGGGATCCTCGTTCGACAGCGACAGCCCTAGACCCTGGAATCCGGTCATCTTCCTCACGATCGTCACGGCGACAGGAGCGGCGAATGTGGA
>MKWU01000580.1_pt1 | contig 69055 bp, 61 predicted proteins | sample 809101 | NCBI WGS metagenome assembly MKWU01 (sample SAMN05860141, study PRJNA318959) | sponge metagenome | host: Aplysina aerophoba | place: Slovenia: Piran, Adriatic Sea, Gulf of Piran | collected 2013-05-07
GCCGCAGGGCAGCAGGGCGAGTATAGTACGCAACAATCGCACGGAACACCTCTATCGATGATGCTTTGAACTACATCAACGATAGCAGGTCCCGTGCGGTTCCTTTTGGGGACCGGAAGCCCCCCCCGATTTATCCGCCGGTCAGGCCCATGGTCCCGTATAGCCTGAAATGGGAGCGGGAAAACGGCTCAAAACTGTCCAAACCATAGATCAAAGGAACCAGCAGCATTAGGCAGTTCCCGAGCCTCGCCACGTTCGATGTGCGCAACAGACAAAGAAGTACGGGCAGTTAGAGCCTTTAGCGAATTGACTGTATGCCGCCCACTTATACTGCCCCAAGATACGGAGCGCCAAGTACCTGGACCATCGGCGATCCCCGTTTCAACGAAGTCGTTTCCAAAAGGTGTAATACCTCCATTGGCAAATATATTACCAACTGCTTGTTCCTTAATTTGAATTGATGCACAAAATGTCTGTCTTTTCAACATGCGCATGTGAGCTGTTCCTGCAGCGACAGCCAATGCCTGCACCAAATCCTCGTCCAAACCGGTTTCACGGGCTACGACAGTGGCCTCACAAATGAGACGACAAAGTGTGACATTGAGCAGTAATTGCCGGGGTATGCACATGTCAGCGTAAGTGCGGAATTGGTAGTCGGCGAAACGCCGCCCGCTAATGTACGCGGGCGGCGTTTCGCCGACTACGGAATTTTCGCCATTTGGAAATGGCAATTGCTGTTCAAGAATTTTTTTGGCAGCCGCAGGTGCCATCATTTCACCCTGTGTTGGCAAACGATACCGTTTTCTTGACAAGCCTGGCACGATGTCAGCCATTGCCAATAGATGCTCACACCCCATGCCCTCTCCAACCAGTCGCTTGTGCACACCAAACGCCATGACATGGGCACAATGAAGGCAAACAAGAGCCTTGCCCCTACCCTTGACTTCCCTAACTCTACGCATGGGCGGTAGCGGCGCGGTCTTGGGATCAGACTGCTCATGCATCCGCATGACGAATCCATCCCCGTCCGGAACGGGTTCGTATCAGGCCCCCTTGTCTCCCTTGCCTCCTCGACCATCATCCCCTCGGGCATGCGGAAGCCGCAGCTTCAAGTCGGCCAACATGGGTGTACGCTTCCCGCAGGCAGTACATGGCACTGAACGGCACCACAGAGCCGCCCATGGGCGCAAGGGACCGACACCCCAGTGATCCACCTTGGGCCAGAACGGCGCCAGTCGGTTCTCCAGTTCTCTGTCGATCCAGCGGAACATGGCATCGGCTGCATCGACCAGAACGTTGCCGGTGCCCAAACCTTCTGAAGGCCATGGCAGATCCGGCTGCGGTGGCCAATCACGCCTCTGTGTATCACGGGCAATCAGCCCTGCCAGCAGGGCGGCCGTGGGTGCATAGTCGCTGCCGTCGGCCTGCACCCCCAAACCGCATGCTTCCAAGGGAATGGTCCCGCGACCGCAGAACGGATCCAGGATGCGGGCATCTGGCAACCACTTCCGCACCTCAGCCATGCCTGTATTCCGATCTTCCGACAGCGCAGCACGGATCGCTGCCTTGACCTGCTCCTGAGTCGCCTCATCAGTCGGCCAGTCGATCAGAGTGCACAGGATGATGGCCCGGCACAGAGCCGGTGGGCGCAGAGCAAACCATGGTCCGACACCAGCGATGTCATCGCCTCGCCCCCAGCCCTTACGGCAACGTTCAGCGACCTCAGCGGACGGGAACCAGTGCTCAATCACCTTGTCCGGCATGTTTCTCTCCTTTGCCCTATGGCAGGGGGAACGCGATGTGTCCGCGGGCTCGGCCATCGCGCATAACGTTCTCATCGGGATTGGGGTAGGTGTCCAACCTTGGTTGACTGTCGCAATCTCGAACAATGTAAAGCCAGTACTTGTCAGGGTGGCGGGCTGCTGTCTGGCACTCGTGTGGTGTGCACCGGTATTCAGTGGCTCCTGCCTGCAAGCCCTTTACCTCGACCCAACGCTCTTCGGAACCGCGCACGGCAAGCAGATCAAACCCTTGGCCTTGGGTAGACACATCAACCACGGTGAAGCCTTGTTCCGCCAACTCCGTCCGAGCCAGACGCACGGCCACAGTCTCTGAGGACTCCCGCCTGGACCTGGCTGCGATGGGCAACGTTGCCATATGCGATATGGAGCGAACTTCAACCGTCGGATTGTGGGTACGCAAACGAGCTCTGGCATTCCGATCACCAGCCCGCAACAGGCGGCGTCCGATCCCACGCTGCGCTCGGCTCAGTAGCTGCTGCCTCCTGGCATCCAAGGTCGTCGGGGTTCCCAAACAAGCTTTCGCCAATTCCCGTGCTTCCAGAGGATCAGGCAGACAGCCTGGCAAGCGATCGGCTGTCCCCGTCCACTCTGTCAATGCACCCATGTCCAACATCCGGGGGTGGCTGCCATCGGGACGCGTGTGAATCAACACGGTCCGTTGTCCATCTCCATACACGTGTATGTTTGCATCGTCTCCTTTGGGATCCTGCAGAGGCATATTCCCGTCGGGCTTGCCTCGTGCTGCCACTGCAGCCGCTATGACTGCCAATCTGGGACTGTCTGGAGACAGTAGTTCAACCCCATCCTCGGCGAGTTCCGGATCACACGACGCGGTGAACTCTCCGCAGGGCACGGCTCCGCCCTGAATGTGCAACTGACCTGAACGGCCACCGGGTTGTACTGTCAACAGGCCTGCCGAGTGGCATGTGTCCAACCACCATTGAACATGGAAGGGGTTGATGGCTTGCCGTCGGCAGCGGTCCAGAAAATCATGATCCAGAGACGGAATGACATCTGGGTCCGGCTCACCACGGATGGCTCGGGCTGCGGCCATCAGCTGTTCTGAAGAAGCATCGATCCCTACTCGATTCACGGCCGATGCCAAGCAATCAAAAATAGCTCCTCGCAGGGCTCTACTTGCCTCCGCCACGCGATCCAACAGCGTGCCCCATGTGTCTTCCTCCCGTGTGCCCACGGACAGCATGTTGACAGTGCGTGCGGTGCGTGTCTGTCCAATTCGATGGATGCGTCCACACCGTTGCTCCAATCGCACCAGACTCCAAGGCAGGTCCCAGTTGATCAGCAATGAGGCGGTTTGGAGGTCAATACCTTCACCGCCGGCATCCGTACTGATGAACAGATCCGTCTGGCCGTTCTGAAATCCCTTGCGCAATTCGTCTCGCTTCCGCGGGCTGAGCCCACCGTGATAGAGAGCCACCTTGCGTCCGTCATTTGCCATGTACTCTGCCAACCAAGCCGCCGTGTCCAGGTATTCGGAAAACACCACCGCGGGTTGTCCATCGGCCAGCAGTTCTGTTAGGGCAGCTAGCTTGGCTGTTGGTTCGCCATGCCGGGCCTGAGTTGCTTGTAACAGATCCGTCAAGACCAAAACCTCTGCCAATCGATCAATCGACCCTGCTGCCTGCGCACGACGTTCCTCGTCCGCCTGCTCGCCCTCCACTGGGATCGAGACCTCCTCGCCTTGCAGGCGTGCCAACCGACGCTCCAGACTTCGGGCCAAGGCAGTTGGTGATGAAGCTGCCCGTTTGGCATACACGTCAGCCACCAGGGTTCGTGCCTCGGGTTCGCACCACTCATGCATATGGGCACGAACCCGGTCGTGCAGATCCAGTTCCCAGGCTCGGGGTTCAACTCGAATGTTGTCGACAGTACGGGGTTTGAAGACAGGTTGGCCGTGCATGTCAAGAATCTGTTCCTTCATGCGACGGATCCAACGAGTGGGCGGCAAGGACGAATCGAGAGAAGCATTTGGATCCAGCAGTTGCTGCAAGGCAAGCCACTGTGTCGCGTCGCCGCGATGAGGTGTAGCAGTCAGGAGCAGCACCTGTGGAGTGTTGCTGCACAAGGTCTCGGCTACCGTGCGCAAGCTGACAGCCGTCGTGGTAAGGCGGTGTGCTTCGTCGAAGATCACCGCATCCCAACCGTCTGCACAAAGGGTCTGCAACTCCAAATTGCGCGCCAGCAAGTCGATGGACACAACCCACATGGCGTGGGTGCCCGGATCCGACTCACGATCCATGATCGCTATGTCAAGGCCAGCGAAGCGTCTACAGTCGTCCTGCCACTTGTCAGTGAGGCCAGCCGGACAGCAGATCAGCACACGATTGCGGCCCAGGCGACCGAGGCGGCGAGCCTCGGCCAACCACAGGGCTGTGATCACAGTCTTGCCGGCACCCGGTTCGTCTGCCACCAGGAATCGAAGATTCGGTGACAGAGGCAACATGCGTCTGTATACAGCCTCCACTTGATGAGGAAACGGGATCAGATCTCCGCCGCGCAGCGGAACTGACGCCTCCATTGACGCGGCCATGTCCTGCAACCACAGCGCACCCAACCAGGCAAGGGTCTTGGCGGAACGTGTATCAAGTGAGGGGGGCATGAAATCAGGAGCAAAGCAGTTGCCTCATGAGACTGGCAGCACTGCATCCGTTGGTTCGTGATGGACCGGAGCAAACGCGAAGTCGCGTTGGGAGGCTTGAGGTTAGAGGGACCTATGTCCAGGGTTTCGGTCAACAGACTCGTTCAGAACAAACCATCGCAGGACAGCAATTCAACACGCACTGCTTGAATCGGCCACAGCGTTGACTCGCTCTGTCGCACAACAGGGAACGGCTGTGCTCTTACCTTGCACTCTGCTGCACTGGACGTACGGGAGAGACAACGTGGAGCACATTGTCGCATGCACATTTGAATCCGTTGCAGGTTCCCGTTCCTGCAGGAGGGTGGCGAGGTCGGTGTACTCACACTCCAGCCGGGCCTCCTGTTTCCGTCATGCCGGAAGGTCAGAGCCACCGCGGTGACGGTGCGGCCCGCCCCCAGGTGCTCCCGACCATAGGGTCGTTGCCGGATTTGGGCCAGCCCCTCGTGTGCGGGGAGGTTGTACTTGGCCTCGATCACATAAATGTGGTGGGACAGCGTGATTTCGTGGGCGGAGGGCCACACTGCGCTGCAACAGGGCCTGGTACGCCTTGGTCGCTGCCATGCACAAGTTGTTGACCCTCCTCAACGCGGTGATGAGGGCCAGACGCCCTGGCGGATACCTCCCCAGACGATGCCAGGGACTTGACTTGCAACACAGTTGCTATCAGCCCTCCGGGTGGGGCCGTTGTTAAGGGTATCCGAACAGATGTTCTAGATCCACAATGTCGCAAAAGTGGGCTTCATGAAGGGCTAACGGCCTGTCCAAGACCTCTGGACGTGTCTGGTGGGCACCGACAGACTCGAAATCCGGATCTGCCCAGCCCAGTAGGTGGACATCGCGGGTGCAACGTGCTCCAAGACTGGGAACAGGGACGGAATCATGGCTTTGCCAGTTCAAATCAATCCATTTGATTATGTGATATTTTGTTCGGATGCCCTTAACAAGGGTGGGGCCGCCGGAAGGCGATTGTGCGCCGGATCCGGAAGCAGGGAGCCGCTCATGTGCTGCGCGTGCGGGCCCACCACAAGGGCCTTCACCACCGCCTGGAGGACACCTTCGCCCTGGACCGGGCCAAGCGCTTCGCCGGGTCCTCCCACGACTACGCGGACACGGTCGGGAAGGGCCACGGGCGCATCGCATTCCGCCGCTGCCGGACGACCGGCGACCGCCCTGTCGCCCCCGGCCGCGAAGGTTGCCACCACCGCCGGCAGCACCTCCAACGGCAACCAGTAAAACCGTAGTAGTAGGCCGGAATCAGGTTGTTTCCTCCACTGAGCCACTGTTCTCTCCCTACTTGGCAGTCCTGATTCCCGTGATATGCTGGATTCCATGCCGATCCCCATCTGTTACCCATGATGTCTCCATGTCCTCTCCCTCTGCATCTGTAAACGTTTCCTACCAACCAGCACCCGACCGCCGCACCGTAGCGGTCAACGGGGCTTTTGGGGGCGTGTACAACGGCCCCGAGGTAGTCGTACATCTGTACATAGAACAAGATCCTGCGGTCTTCGCAACTACCCAAGAGTTGGACTCCCACGGCCATCCGGTGGCTGGGACCGAGAATCCCTATCCCCAGAGCGTTGCCACCCGCATACGAGAGATCCAGACGACTTTGGTCTTGAGTCCGGAAGTGGCCATAGGCCTTGGCGGTTTTCTGCAAGCACAGGGCGAACGGGCCCAATCGCTGTATGGGAAGCGGAACCAATAAACCAGAATTGCGTTGAGTTCGGATTTCTATTGCAGGAGAATGAAAATGCACCCTGAGACTGCTGTTGTCTGGTCCGACGCGCCATTGCTGACCGGCAACGAAGACGCTCTGGACCATGTCAGCATTTGGGACCAGTCCCCGCGGGATCCTGAACCACAATCGGATGGCTGGTCTTTCCTCACCCCACATACGGTCTTCAAGTCTGCCCAATTTCTGGAACCTGCCAACTCTTATGCTTCCCGTAATCCCGTGGATTGGATGGCGGTACCTTTATATCCAGGCCCGGTTCCGCAGAGCAGTATACCCGGCAGAGTCTCGTTTTCCTACTGCGTACCCTCCTCCATGGCCACGTCCGGCCTTTCCCTGACCTGCCATATTGAGGGCGAGCCCTTTCAACTGGATATTGGGCAGCATGATCATGACCGCTTCGTCCTGCACCACCGGCACTGGTCCCTGTGCGGTTTTGGAGACACCCTGTGGGAAGCGGAGCAGGATCTGTGGGGCCGGGCCCAGGCTATCGCCCCAGCGTATCTGAACCGCTCCCCGGAGCAGCAGACAGCCCAGGCCCAGGCATTCCGCACCTTCCTGGAACGAGCACTCTGAATGGCGAATCGGCCCACCCGCAAAATTCGCCGCGCCCTGCAGCAGAAAGGCTTTCGCCGGGAACAGGACAGCAGGCATGAGCGTTACGTCCTGGTGGATCAGGATGGGAGAGATACGTCCGTCTTCACCGTGATTTCGCGCGGCTCCCGTTACCGCGACTACGGTGACAGGCTACTATCTTACATGGCGTCAGAACTGCTGCTTTCCCGGTCCCAGCTGCTGGACCTGATCGATTGCCCTCTGGACTACTCGGCGTACCTGAAACTGGTGCGCCAGCAGAGAGAGATCTGAGAGCAACTTGTTTGTTGTATGGGACCTGCAGATTAGGAAATCTGTGGGGGTGAGAGAGACGCGCCGTTGGCAACTGGGTGCGGCAGAGACTACGGTTCGGCACGGCACCGGAACACAGTAGGGCACCCCTCTCACGATCGCTGTCGCTCCGAACCGATACAAGGGCACCAGGCCCGCATCTGCAAGTGTGGAGGACAAGGATACCGACATGGTACGCAGGGCGGTCGGAACATGTTGGTAACGGGTATCGATGTGTCCAAGGCCCTGTTGGACGTAGCCATGGCGGAAGGTCCCGTGTACCGCTTCGCAAACAGCGGCCCGGGCATTCGCCGCCTGCTGCAGCACAGAGCCCGTGCAGGGGCCACACAGGCGGTGTGTGAGACCACCGGCGGGTATGAACTGCTGGTGAACCCCTCAGGGTCGCCGGCATCACGGTGCAGGTGGCCCATCCCCTGCGGGTGCGTGCCTTCGCGCGCGCCTGTGGCTACGAGGCCAAGACCGACCCCCTGGATGTCCGGGTGCTGGCGCGCTATGGCTAGGTGTTCCCGGCCTCGGACCCCTGTCCGTCAGAGAACGAGGAGGAACGCGAGGCGTTGCAGCAACGGTTGCGCCGGCGCCGGCAACGGGTTGACCAGCGGGTCCAGGCACGGAACCGGCTGGACAAGGGCATCAGTCCTGCCGTCGGTCAGTCCACCCGACGACACATGGCCTGGCTCGACCAGGCGTACCAGGCCCTGTGGCAGCGCAGTGCTGCCCTCCGCCCACAAGCCGCGCGGTACCGCAGCGTACCGGGGGTGGCGCCTTGACCGCGGCCATGCGGGCGGCCTTTCTGCCCGCATGGGGCCCACGGGACAGCAAGGCCTTGACTTCGCTGGTGGGGCTCGCACCGTGGTCGCGGGACAGTGGCCACAAACGAGGCCAGCGGTCGATCCGGGGCGGTCGGGTCGCCGTGCGCCACGCGCTGTACATGGCGGCACTGTCCGTGATTCGGCAGGCAGGCGTCCACCAATATTTCCATCGGGGCTTGCGGCAACGAGGCAAAACGGGCAAGGTCGCCCTGGTGGCGGTCATGCGCAAGCTGCTCCTGCACCTGAATGCGGTGGCCCGCCGAGGGACACCTTGGTTGCCACAGGAGGAGTGGCCATCTGAACCTTCAACAGCTTGACATTGAACACAGAATACAAGTTGTTGAACAGTTACTCCCATTCCGTAGCGAGCCCCATTCCATTCCAACGGCCATGAAGCATCGTTTCCAACGACTATTGCGCCAAACGACAATGATGATCGTGCTGGCAACATTGCTTTTGTTGACCTCGGTGGCTCCCGCATGGAGCAAACCCGCCTTCCACACCCCGCACCGGCAGACAACCCTTGGCATGCCCGATTTGACTATCCGCATCCGGGAAGACGGCTCGGTATCCGTGGCCAAGATCCCCTTGTCCTGGATCCCCGGCATGGACCAGGTCTCCCTGGATTCCGACATTGTGGCCAGGTTCACCGACGCGAATGTGCAGCACATCCATCTCGACTACCACGATGCTGGCATGGCGGTGCTGGTCAACGGGATGCTCATTCTGGACTTTCGCTACGACGACCATGACCAACTGCGAACCTTGTTGACCGCCCTGACCATCTTCATGGGCGACAAGGGACAGACTTTGTCGAACGCGGCCAAAACCCTCCTGCCCGTCCTGGAGTTCGTTGGAGCGGAGTTGGTCTTCGAGTTTCCCGTGCCTTCACACAGGCCCGTCATTCCCAAGGCCGACGAGGATTCCCACGAGATTCTTGACAGTTCCAACATAGCGGACGGTGATGCCCGAGCGCAGGTCAGGGGCATCGAAACAATCTCCTTGTCGACCACTGCAATGGGCAAGGTCACTTCGGGCAACTTCATCTTCAAAGTGTTGCGTGCGGCACTGCCTCCCGACGTTGAGATCAAGCTGCCTCCGACAACGGTTGCCGGCATCAGGGAGAAGGGCATCACCGAGATCACCGTCAAGACCCGCCGATACGGATTGGCAATCGAACTCAATGGACAGCCATCGCCGCAGCTGATCTGCAACCTGGACAATCTGCTGGCGTTCGCGGAGCACCGGGATCGCTGGCGGCGATTGGCGCCTTCCGTCTCGGAGCAACGATTCGAACTGGTGCGCCGCATGGTGCAGGATGTCCTGCAAACCCACAACGTCGATATCAGGCTCCACTTTCCCGTGCCGATCCGTCCCGACTCGCGATGAAACCCATTCGGACTGTCCATCTCCTGGCTTCGCAGCCGAACCACGACCTGCGGCGTTCTTCAGGCGGAACCTGTAGTCCAGAGCTGGTTGGAGCAGCGACTGGAACATGTCTTCAGAACTGATCGATATTGTTCGGAACATATTGGATGGCAGAAATTCCACGGATACACAGGGCCGGCATCCGCACCATTTCGACGGGGGGCTTGGTTGCGAAGATGGCAGATGGACAGATCGCTATACTTGCGGATGCACGGAACAGGAAACAGGAGGCCCTCCGTGACTGTCACCCAGGCCCAGGTCGGAGAAGCCCTGTCGCCGGATGCCCATGCCGAAGCTCGAGGCGCGCCCCCCCACTGGAGCCTGACGCCGACTTCCTGGCCGGGATTGGATACCGCGGCCTCCCATCCCGCACGCGCCTGGCGCACGCGGGCTCGCCTGCAGGTGCTGCCCGCTTGGCGGGAGCGCCTGAAGCTGCTGTCGCACCATGATCCCGAATACGCATACGACCCGGGGCACGAGTACCAGGAAGACTGGACCACGGACGCCGACTACCGCAGGGACGGTGTGCGACTGTACTGCTTTGACGGGGCGGGCCGTCTCGTCATGCCGACCGGAAGCTTTCACGGTCAGGTGATTGAATGGCTGCTGCAAACCCTTTGCCGGATCCTGGGGCATCGCGTGTGCAAGGAGCCGGACCTGCACTATGCAGCCTCGGTGAGCAAGGCTCTGCAGCAGTTCACCGAAGCCGGCGAACCCCGCACGCTCAAGGCTCCGGACCTGGTGGTCATGCCGCCGTCGTGGACCCTGGCCGAACCGCGCGAGCGCACGGTGGAGGAGCGCATCATTCGCCTGGACCGGGGGGCTCCCCTGCCCGAACTGGTGGCAGAAGTGGTGTCGAAGTCCAATCGGGGCAAGGATTTCGACGACAACCTGGATCTGTATGCGGCCCTGGGCATCTCCGAATACCTGATTGTCGACACCGGGGAGTTCACGCAGACACCCGGGCTGTGGCTGTTTCGGCTCAAGGCCCCCGGCAACACCTACCACCTGGCGGAGAGTGGCCGCACCCTGACCGCTTGCGGCATCCCCATGCGCATGCGGGACGCCGACGTGGCCGGCAACGCACCCGTGGTGCAATGCCGGGACCCGGAAACCGGCCGGTGGCACGACCACGAGAACGATCTGAGATTGGAAGGGCGGATGGATACGCTGGTCCGCCAGCTGGGCCAGCTGCCCGGAATGACGGACCGGGACCTCCGCCACGCCGAACACCAGTGGCGACAAAACGGCTTGCCCGACAACGCGGAAGAACTCCTGATGGAAGCCGCACGGAAACCCGCGCAATGGAGGGAGCTCCTGAACTTCCCCGCCTGAACAGGCTCCCGGACTCCGCCAACAACTTTGAAGGCACGTTCCAACCGCCACGCCCTGCCCGTACTCCTGGCCACGCGGCTGGTGGCCTTGGCCGGGGGTGCCAACAACATGGCCGCGGTGGCCGCCTTCACGCACGACCACCAGGCTTGGTTCCGGCTGTGGCTGCCCCTGGACCAGCCACCCCTTCCCGCGACACCTACCTGCGCCGGGTCCGTCGGCTGGCCCCGGAAACGGCCATGTAGGCGGCCCTATGGCTGCGGGACGGGACCAGCCTGCCCCACCTGCGCAGCAAGCCTCCCGAGCTGGTCCGGCAGGAGGTGGAGGGCCTCATGCTGGCCTACCACGCCGTGTATGCCGTGCGGGTGGTGCGCCGCCACTGGCAGAATCCATCCCGGTCCCCACAGCCGGGATCTGTGCCGGGAAATCCCAGGGAGCGGGTCGTCTCCAGCCGGGGCCTGCGCCATCCCCGCGGGGTCAAGCGTATGACGGGCAACTACCCCGTCGGCGGTCCGGTCCCCTGGACCGCCGGCGCCATGCCTGGATCCCCTTGATCCTGGCTCCGGCGTGCTAATTAGCAGGCTGCTGAAAAACGCGGCCGGTTAGAATGCCGGCATCCAGGAACGGAGGTACTCCCTGATGCGCGGTCGTCCCAATCCCCAACGCAGCATGCTGGCCATCGTGGACCTGGAGGAGCGGATCCCCCGGGACCACCCGTTGCGACGGATTAAGGCCGTGGCCGATGCGGCCCTGGAACGATTGTCGCCGGAATTCGACCGCATGTACGCCTCGGTGGGCCGGGCCTCGGTGCCACCGGAGCGACTGCCGAGGCCTCGCTGCCGGTTGCCCTGTACTCGGTACGCAGCGAGCGCGCCTTCTGCGAAGAACTCGAGTACAACCTGCTCTACCGCTGGTTCCTGGACATGGATCTGATGGAGCGCAGCTTTGATGCCACGGTCTTCACCAAGAACCGGCCACGGCTGCTGGCGCACGACGCGGGCCGGGCCCTGTTCGATGAGGTCGTGTGGGCGGCCGATGCGGAGGGATTGCTGTCGGACGAGCACTTCAGCGTGGACGGGACCCTGATCGAGGCCGCGGCCAGTCTCAAGAGCTTCCGGCCCAAGGAGGGACCACCGCCACCCTCGGACGACGATCCGGGCAACCCGTCGGTGGACTTCCGCGGGGAGCGTCGCCGCAACGAGACGCACGCCGGCACCACGGACCCCGAGGCGCGCCTGCTGCGCAAGGGGAAGGGCAAGGAAGCCCGGCTGGCGTTCCTGGGCCATGCCCTGATGGAGAACCGCCACGGCCTGCGGATGGACTTCACGGTCAGTCAAGCCACCGGCACGGCCGACCGCGGCTACGACACCAGGGACTGTGTGCGGGACATGCGGGCGCGGCGGGTGACCCCGCATGTCGCCCAAAAGAAGCAGCACTCGGTCATCGACGGTCGCACGACGCGGCATGCCGGCTATGCGGTGAGCCTGCGTATCCGCAAGCGGTTGGAGGAGGTCTTTGGCTGGATGAAGACGGTGGGCGGCTTGCGGTGCACGCGCTACCGGGGCGTGGCGCGCACGGGGCTGGCCGGCTACCTGGTGGCGACGGCCTACAACCTGGTGCGCATGGCCAACCTGCCACCAGAGCCGGAGGCCACGGCCGTGGCGTCCGGGTGACCCGCCGGGGGCTCGTAGGGTTGCTGCCACGATCCCAAGCCAAGGGAGTGCACGCGAAACAGGCATGAATTGGAAGTCCGGTTGCGGGTGGGCCTTCGCCGTCTACGCGTTCCTAGTTATCATCCTCACTGTCCTTGATGTGCCGCCAGCGGTGACGACTTGGTTAAGTCTCGCAATCACCGTGTTGCTCGCTTGTCTCTACCCTTGGATAAGGAAGAGGCACTGCCCCCCCTGCGCGAAAAGCCTGCTCCAGCACCTCTTCAGACTCAGCCGCGTGCTCGTCGGTCCTCCCGTAGGCGAACCTCCGACAGGACAACGCGGAAGAGCCCGCGACCCCACATCCGGAGCGCCCATTGGCACACCTACGGGACGGGACCGCGCCGGCGCACGAAAATCAAACGGTGGGTTGATTCGACCCCTGTAGGTGGATTTCGTGCACCGCAGGGTCGTCAACCCCCGAGCGGCAATTCGCTCTGTCCACACTGTCGTATAGGGCAGGCAGCCAAAGCAGTGCAGGGCGCGCGGTACTGTCCGTACTGCGGAAAACTGGATTGCCGGGGCCACCGCACGTCTCTGCGGCCTGGGTATTGTCAGCACTGTGGGAGACGGAAGTTAGGGGCACCAGCCTGGCATTCGTGACGGCAGTGTTTGCGATGGAGCCGCAACCCAGTGGAGCCGCCGAACCGACATCCTCGCACGCATTGATCTCCAAACTGTTAGACAGTATTTCGGTTAGGGGAATCCAAACAGTCCTGATCGGCACGACACCACGTTTCACATGGCCTAACTCAAAGAAGGAGCTTTCTCGTACACACTAACGGCCCAATGGCCTCCTTTGGGAAAAGTGGGGCCTTCCCACCCATCCTTCACCAGTCTCCGCGCTATGAGGCGGTTCATGAAAAAATGCCCGACCAACAGAACAGACTGGTTGGCCTCGGCCGCGTCGGCCAGCCGCTGCGCAGCCACTTGGGCTCTGCGCTTGGCCTGTTGCCAAGACTCCGCCTGATAGGCGAATCCCCAGAACCCAAGCAAACGGAATATGACGGACCAGGCCGTGGAGTGCAACCTGGGCCAATGCCAGGGACCATGTGGAAGTTCCAGTTCACGAAACAGCTTGCTGGCGACGAAGTCTGCTTCGGGACAGACCGTCTTGAGGGAACAAATTGATCTCTGCAAATTACTGCACCATTTGGAGTTGCACTTGGCGGCCACGGCCATTGTTTCCTGTCCCGGTAGAGAGCGACTGCACAGTCCTGCTTGCTCCCACTCATCAAGCCACTCGGCAAATTCCAAAGCGGAGAGGCCCTTCCGGCCGGCAATGACGGGTTTGCCGTGCCTCAGCAGGACAATTCTCATGCACTCGTCCCTGTCAGCCTGCTTTCGCAACCTGGGAACTTGGTGTTCGCTGGATGTCATGTTTTCCTGGTGGTTTGCGATACGCACATCCGGTATCGGGTGGGAACACAGGATATTGGGGCAGATGCCCATGATACGGCGGAGGCAGCGGTCCCAAGGCAAGTGGAGCGTGCCGTAGCGGGACCGCACCGCCTGGACGTTCCCGACAGTCATGCCCCATGGATGTCCCCAGACAACCCCGAGGGTGCTGCCTGGGAAGCGACGGGCCGCACACAAAACATTCGTCCCCTGAACTCTCAAGCACCCCTTGGGAATGGCATCTCAACCAGTCCTTGGGGGCGGCAACTGCTGAGGGACCGGCATGCAGAGAGCCTCCCGAAACGGCTGACCAATCGATAGCGGATCCGGCATCAATCCACGAACCACGACATGATGTCCAGGTTGAATACGCAACGACTTGGGAATGTTTGGGAGGCCTGTCGCGCCGCTTGCCGCACTAACCCCCAAGTAGATCCCGGACCTCGCCCTGGCCATGGGTCAGATCCGTGAACCACCGCACGAATTCCTCGCGCCGATGCGCCGGAAGCACCGCCCAAACCTGCACCCGATCACTGTAAACCGTATCTTCAACCTGGGCTTCGAAACGCGTGGAGAACCGCTGAAATCGGTCCAGCATCGGGTATTCCAGCGTTAAGGCAAGCCGCACCATCTCAACCTTGTGGACGGTGTCCAGGGTCTCAAGGACGGCTTGGACGCCCCCTGAATAGGCACGGACCAGTCCACCGCGTCCTAACTTGGTGCCGCCGAAGTACCGTGTGACGACGGCCACAATCTCGCCGACTCCGGAATGCAAGAGAACCTTCAGCATCGGCTGCCCCGCCGTGCCGGCGGGTTCACCGTCGTCGGAACACCCCACACTGGCGGTGGAGCCCGGAGCTCCCGCAACAAAGGCCCAGCAGTTGTGGCTAGCGTCGTCGTAAAGTTCCTTGATCCCCGCAATGAAGGCACGGGCCGATGCCGGATCGGGTGCCGGTGCCAGGGAACTGATGAACCGGCTCCGCAGGATGACCTGTTCGGACTGGACGATCCCGGCCGGAATGGGAAAGCCTTCAGTCATGACTACGAACTCCAGGATGTGGTTGTACGGACATCCAAGGTTGACGAGGATTATTCGCCATGAGGATGCCTGCGTGTTCCAGTCGGAATCGCATCGGAGAAACCCATGCCGGTTTCCGCAAACGGGGACAAGCAGACACTCCCCCTCTGTTCACAGTGCAGACCCCAATTCCGAGTACCTCTGACATCGTAGCAATGCTCCCGCTTCAGAGTTGTGCGAGCCCGTGTCCTCCAACTACGAACGCTTACGGATGAAGTCCCACAAGCATCGTCCCTTAGCTGGACTTTGTACAAAGTCCAGCTAAGGGTCTTGGAACCCTCCCCGTGTCGCTTCGGTGTACAAGTTTCATTTGAGAGAGGGCAGGACAGGGACACAGCTGGAGAGGTTTTGGCACTGAGCAACATGGCTTGATAGACAGACAGCGGAAACCGACTGGTTAGCTGAATCCTGACCTCGAAGCAAGCTATTGGAACGCCGAAATTGCAGCCACGGCCGGCCAACCGAGACCGTGACGCGGGTGCAATGTGTTACTGTACCGTCACCCAAGGATCCAAAACCGGTGATTTCCTGCAGGTGCAATCGAAAGGCACCAAATGACAATGACCGGTGCGAGACCCGCGAGCGGAGACGCGGACGGGACGAGCGGCGCGCCTACACAGCACTGGATGGTCCTGGCCGGTGCAAATGAGTGGCAGACCCGTCACGGCAGCCCGGCTTTCCGCTCGCCACCACCGACTTACTGGATACTATCCGCGGCCATTGGCTGGAGTACCGAGCACGAACTACACCGTACACTGGACATGTAGTTCCGGGAGGACGACTGTGGCAGGTGCAAGGACCACACCCCTACCATGATGGGTATTCTGCGATAGGCCGAATATGACAAGAACGTTTCAGCAATACACCTACCGGAACCGTCAAAGGGAATGTCCGGAACAGGATCGAGTACAACCCATCGCTGCGAGATCCCATCCCAACCTGATGGCGAGTTTCTGGTTGCCTTGGTTCAAATCCTGGCCACTGCGAAGTCCCATAAGTCTTTGGCTTCGTCTTTGAGGTCAAATCCCAAGGCACCCAAACCCATCCAGAAAAGAACTTGGGATACGGGTGCCACCACTGTTAGCACCGCAGGAAACAGCAAGGCGACCCCGGTAATCGCTCCACTCAGAATAAAGGCTGGACCACCGACCCGCACGGCCCGGGAGGCTACCCGTTCATACAGCTGATCCTGGCTGATTTCCTCTGTAGCATAGGCAAATCCATCTTCGAGCGACAGTGCGATCAGCGCCATGGCCGCGCCTGTCATACCGCCCTTGACCAAAGCCGTTATTGTGTGCTGGACGGAGGCAATCACATTGGTATGGGTAAGTACACGATAAGCATCTGCGAGCTGCACCGGACTCATCGATTTTCCGCCCAAGGCGCGGTTCTTACCACTGTCCCACCATACTCCCTGCGTAACATCCCCGCCCATGCTTTTGGGCACGATGTGGCTCCAATCCTTGCCTTTGTGGAAATTCCAGATGGCGCGTGGCCCTCCCATGCGCACAGCCTTGGGAACCTGCTCGTACAACAGCTGCGCTTGAGCCACGTTTTTCCACTCCCCGCCTGCCAAGTGGTACTTTTTCTTCAATTCTTTGGGCAGGTTGTCCCATGACAGACTGTGTCGGAAGTTGTTGAGCACAGAGCCAGCAACAGCGGCACTACCGCTACCTGCCAAAACATATTCAAAAACGTCATCTCTGACATGGACCGTCTCATCCTCGGGATCGATCAGGTCCCAGACCTCTGCTGTAGCTGAAGCAACACCTCCAGCCACCCATTTCGACCCGTTCCACACCCAGCCAAGGCCGGTTTGGGTGCCATCCCATACCCAACCTGTACCTGTCTTTGCAGCTTCCCATACCCAGTCAGCTGTTGCAGTCAGGGTATCCCAGGGATTCCAAAAGGCCAGTCCTCCGACTGTGGCAGCACTCCCCATGAACGCCCGGCGGCTCAATGGTATTTCACTCGTGATCATGCTACTCGCCGTCCATGGGTTCATGTATGCTTGTCAGGCTCCCGAGAGTAGCACAGTCAACCTACATACAAGTCCGTCGAGTACGCACGCAGTGCCTGGGTCTGTGGTCCGTGGCTGCCTACGTTCTCGTCCCCCCACTTGGTTGATATCTACCGATGCCTCCTGGTCAGAAGTCACCGTTCAGGTCCACCCACCGAGTTCATTCGGACATCTGACAGAAGCCCAGGTGGATCGATCATTCTCCTACTGACCGCCCCGTTCATCGGAACCCAACACACATGCCAGCATCCCCCAACATCCTATTCGTGATGGACGACCAGCATCGTCATGACTTCCTGGGCCTGGACACCCCCACGGTTTCCACGCCGCACATCGACCGTCTCGCCCAACAGGGCACGCGGTTCACCCACTGCTGCGTGAATGCCCCGGTCTGCGCTCCGTCGCGCATTTCGCTCGCGTCCGGCCTCCATCCCTGGCGCTTGGGAGCGGTGGACAACAACTGCTATCTGCCGCTCCGCATCCCCACCTACTATCAGCGCCTCAGGGACCACGGCTACAAGGTGGCATCGGCCGGCAAGCTGGACTTGGCCAAACCGGCCGGCTACAACGGGCGGCATGGCACCCGAGCCTGCAACTATCAATGGGGCTTCACGGACCCCTGCGAAATCGAAGGCAAGATGCACGCGGGCCGTTCCGACGCACCGCAGGGACCCTACGGCTTCATGCTCCGGGAGAAGGGGCAGTTCGATGCATTCGCCAACGACTACCAGAGCCGCAGTGACTGCGGCTGGATCAAGGACGCCTCCCACGACTCCGTACTACCCGAGGAGCTTCACTCGGACACCTACGTGGGGGAACGAGCCAACCAATGGCTCCAGGAGGCACCCCAAGACGCACCCTGGCACATGTTCGTCTCCTTCGTCGGACCGCACGATCCCTTCGACCCTCCCACCTCATGGGCGGAGCGGTACCGCACTGCGGACATGCCGGAACCCATTGAGAGCGACGGAACCGGCAAACCTGGTTGGGTCCAGCATCGTAGGCTGGACATGAGTCCTGAGGAAATCCTGCAGACGCGCCGCCAGTACGCCGCCAACATCTCCCTGATCGATCACTGGGTCGGCGAGATGCTGAACACCCTTGAACAGCGGGGCATGCTGGACAACACGGTAGTGATCTTCGCCTCGGATCACGGCGAAATGCTGGGCGACCACGGTTTGTATACCAAGAGCGTCGCCTACGAGGCTTCGTTGCGCGTTCCCCTAATCCTGTCCGGTCCCGGCATCCCGGCCGGAGAAACCCGCGACACCCTCGCGGAACTGTCGGACATCAACCCAACCATCTGCGAACTTGCAGGAGTTCCCTACCTGGGATCGGAGTCCGACTCCCTGGATGCCAAGTCCCTGATGCCAACCGTTGAGGATCCTGGCAAACCCCATCGCGACAACACCATGTCGCAGCTGCGTGGCTTCGCCTCGCTCCGCACGGAAACCCACAAGCTGATTCTCAACTGGAACAGCCAAACGGAACTGTACGGCCTCGTCGAGGATCCTGATGAGTGTCACAACATCGCGGACCAGGCCCCGGACGTGGTCAAACACCTTCGGCACCAGCTTCAGCAACGCTCCCTGGAAGGAAGCTGGCACCGCTGAGGCATCTCGGAACAGCCAACCCACAGCGACTGAGGATCAGTACTGCCGTCAGTCGCTGACAATCGTAAGAACCTGTGACCTGTCTCGCGCGACGCGTCCTGCTTGTGCACCGAACAGCACTTGGGCGACAGTCTGTTTATTCGCTTCCGGATCCCAGCTGAACATCCGGAAGCTCTGGTGGGGTACGCAGTCGTATCAGGACAGTAACCAAACCGTAATTCGAGCTTCATCCGCTCTGGTTGCCCGGCTCTCTGTGTACAATCGATGCACTGAGCACGGAATCTAATCGTGTCTGCCTCTTTCCCTTGGGAAGACCCCTTCCGTTTGCCGCCACTGTCTGTGCCAGTTAGGAACATTCATGCACCAAGATGAGCTTGCCCGTGTCCGGTTTTCGTGGTCGGGATCCCTCTCACCCGGCCTCGATGCCCACGCCATGGATGAGTTGGTACACCTCCAGAAAGTAATAACCCTCTTGGCTTCCGAAGTCTGGAAGGCAGCCAATCCAGCCAAACCGCGTCTGCCCAGGGGTTTCAAGGAATCGACGCTCTTCTCGATCCGCGCCATTGAGACTGAACATACCGAGGTACCCATTGCGCGGCGCCACAACAGTCATCCACTGCTGCTCGACAGTATGGACCGGCTGTCAGATTCGTTTGGGCTGTTGCATGGAACACTCTCGGCAGCCAACCAGAGTCGACCTCTGCCATCAAACACACCCCTTACCGTCTTGCCGGAGATCGCCAAACTGGGGACACACCTCGCGGCCGAAACAGATTTCCATCTTCAGACACCAGGACAACAGTACGTTGCGGTGTCGGATGACACGAGGAAAGGACTGAGCAGGCATCTTCCCGCCCCAAGCCACCACACCGTGACTGTAAGTGGCAACGTCCTCGAAGTCGATGTACGACAAGGGCGATGCCAGATTTGGGATGGTGACAGCAAGATCGTGATGGAGTTCAGGGATGAACATGAAGCACAGGTCTTGGCAGCCCTGAACGACCATGATTCAACGACAATCTCGGTTGAAGGCGAAGAGACGTTCGGTATTGATGGTTACCATCTCGCGAAAGTAGATCGCATAACTTTCAACAAGAATGGGGCGCAGAACATCGAAGTCGAAAATCAAGATATCCACAGTACAATAGAAGAGATTGTAAATTCAATACCTGATGATGCTTGGGAAAGTTTGCCATCCGATCTGTCGGCCCGACATGATCACTATATTTATGGAGTCGACCAGTGATGGCTCCAGTCGTCGTTGACGCCTTGTACTGGATAGCAATTTTCATCCCTCGAGATCAACATCATCAAGCCGCAAAACACGCGTAGGTTGGGATTAAAGGACGCCATCTCGTCACAACCGAAGCTGTCTTGAATGAATTCCTGAGTGCCGTTGCGGTCAAAGACAACCACATGCGTCAAGCCGCTGCCAAGTTCGTCCGGAGCATATTGGACCATGCCAACGTCGAGGTGGTTCCAGCATCCAGCGAACTGTTTCGGAAAGGACTTGAAATGTATAGTCAAAGGGCAGACAAGACCTATAGTTGTGTGGACTGCATGTCGATGGTTGTAATGAAAGACAGGAATATAACCGATATTTTGACCCTGGACCACCATTTCGCCCAAGAGTCATTTGTGTTGTTGATGGAAGCTTAGCATTTGCCAACTGTCAACAATCCCTGGCGTGGCTGGCCGAGATCCAACCAATTGATTCAATTATGCTGAATCGGTCCGCCGGTTGCATTTTCTGAATTCATCAGAGCCTGGTTTATGTCGCACAGTCCGCTGAGCCCCACCCTCTCATATGAAGTGCTGGAGCGTTTTCGCTTACTGGTCTGCATTCCGGTACCTTCAAGCCGGAAACACCAAATCATTGCCGCAATCTGCGAACAACTCCAGGCAATGGGGCTGCAACCTGAAAGGGATGCCGGTGGCAATGTGATGGTGGAAATGCCGGGTCGGAATCCGGAACTTCCCCTCTGGTGCCATGCCACCCACATGGATGAAATCGCCATCGTGGTGACCCGGGTCCTTCCATCCGGGAACTTGGAAGTCGCTCGGTCCGGCAGCCTCTACGGGTCCGGATGCCATTCCCACGCATGGATGAGCGCGGGCTCGCAGCCGCAGGGCCTGGGAAATCCGAACTGGTGCGGCGCAGGCCAGCGACTGCAAGCGATCGGCCATTCTGTCACTACAAGACACCGAGGGACGGCTGGTCCGGATCGTTGTCGTATTCAAGACCGCCCGGCAGCAGCGTGCGCCATTCAGAGGGTATTTGCTGCACGGCGCGGATGGCCTGGAGATGGCCTTCGGGAAGCCCGTTGCGCCGCCATGCAGCTTCAATGCGATCCAAAGCGGAGGACGACAACACATCCCCCAGGAACAACCGCAGGGCAGTCACGGCCCCATCCATCCTTTCCTGGTTGTGTTGTATCCGCTCGGCCTCTATGTCAGTCTCAGGGTCCCGCCAGCGACCTTCCCTGACATCCCGCCACTGGAAGCGGGGCGGCCGTCCCGTGTCCGGTTGCCACAGGCGCACCTGCGTGTCACATACGGAGCTGAAGTAGGCAGGGGAGGCAGGGGCATCGTCCTCCTGCTGATAACCGCCGCCAGGCCGCAGGCGGTGGAAACGCAGCTCCGCCGGTGAATCGGGTTCGGGTTCGCCGCCGGGATCGCAGGTCAGATACTCAGCAATGCCGAGGTCGGCGTACAGGTGCATCTTTCCCCTCAAATCCTTGGCCCTGGTGGAGGGGGACAGAATCTCCACCACCAGTTCCGGGACGGGGTGCCCCTGGTCGAGCCGCATCGTGCGTCCCTCCCTGCTCCGCTCCGCACCGTCCGGCAGCAGAAGTTCCCGCGGCAGCACCACCAAATCCGGCTCTACCTGCGAGACCGGACGCCCCTTCTCGGTGTATATGCCTGCCCGGCTCCCGAAGTCCGGATCGAAGTGGACCTCGGCCTCGCGCTCCACGCGGTTGCCGAGTATGTCGCGGAGCACAAGGAGCATGGCCAGGAGGAGGGGTGCGTGTCGGTAGGGCTGAGGGCTCACAAAGCCGTCCTTGTCCAGAATCCAATGGCGTATGTCCACACTCAGATGCGGGTCGGTGGTCCCATCGTCCTCGTATTCGTGGGCCTCGTCGTAGGTGTAGGCGGGATCAAAGTACGGCAAGTCCTCTAGCATTTTGCGCCAATCTTCGGGATGGGCCAATCGCCACGCGATCCGCTTCTTCCAGGCCGCGCGCGCCGTGACCGCATCGGTGTCGCCATGCCGCGGTGCCCGGTGCTGGTCCCAAGCCGGGTCCGGACACGCGGGCGCACGCCCGTTGGTCACCGACCGGATTGACTCCCGCAGACCCGCCGTAGCCATGTTCCATCTCCTGTTGCTGTTGGGATGCCATTCTACAGATGCTTCACGGATGGCAAGAGAACTGCTACCGCAACCCCACCCTGTGTGGTCGGAAGTTTGGTCATCAGCAAATGAACAGGCAGTGCCAGGCGGCGGTGTCCGATGCGGCTGACTGGACATGCTTCGCCGACCTGCAATCAGGCGGTAATCGGAACGCTCCTCCCCGAGTGTTCTCTGAACCAAATCCTTCCTTGCCTTATGTCAACTGCAAGGGCCTGCAATCCAGGTCTGGCCCTCCTCTCTCAACAGTTCGATACCGCCCGTTGGGAAGCGGGACAGGCCCGAAAGCTCCCTCACAAGCGAGTCTACCCGCATTGAGGACTCTAACGGTGACGTAGTCTGTTATGCCAGTGGGGCCGGCACAGCCTTGGTTTTGGAACCAGCCGGGCCTCCCGGCCCCATTGAAACAATCGCACTTTCTGAATTCACCAGGAGCCTGATTTATGTCGCACAGTCTGCAGAGGCCCACCCTCTCACACGAAGTACTGGAGCGTTTTCGCTCACTGGTCTGCATTCCGGCGCCTTCCAGCCGGGAAGATCAAATCGCCGCCACAATCTGCGAACAACTCGAGGCGATGGGGCTGCAACCCGAAAGGGATGCCGGTGGCAATGTAATGGTGGAAGTACCGGGTCGCAATCCGGAACTTCCCCTCTGGTGCTATGCCGCCCACATGGATGAAATCGCGATCGTGGTGACCCGGATCCGTCCATCCGGAGACCTGGAAGTCGCCCGATCCGGCAGTCTCTATCCCTGGAAACTGGGGGAGGGTCCCGTGGAAATCCTGGGGGACAAGGAGTCCGTGGTCGGCATCTTCAGCATGGGTTCCATGCACATCCCCCTGTCCGAACGCAAACCCGTAGGCTGGGAAGGCGTATGGATCACCACAGGCATGACCGAGACCGAATTGGCGGAAGCCGGGGTCCGGCCCGGTTCACTGGCGGTCCTCCATGCTTCCCGGCGGGGGCCTTACACCTTCGGCAGTCCCGACAATCCCATGGTGGCTGCCTGGTCCTTCGATGATCGGATGGCCTGTGCCTTGCTTCTGGAGCTGTTGGCTCACATGCAGGCCACGGGGGAGAAACCACTCCATCCCAGTCTCTTTGCTTTCACCCACAACGAGGAAGTAGGGGGCTGGGGCATGAAAAACCTCGCCCGGATGAAGGCGCCGGAAGCCATCATTGCCCTTGATTTGGCTCCAACCCCTCCCGGCACTCCGTTGCAAATGGATGATCGGCCCGCGATTTGGAGCAAGGATTCCCATGGTCACTATGACCACCAACTGATCCTGGAACTACTGGCAGCGGGTCGCGAAGTGAATGTCGATCTTCAGACTGTCGTGTATGAACGTGCCGCCAGTGATGCTTCCATCGCCTACACGGCCGGTTTGGCGGAACGGGCTTTGTGCTTCGGTTGGGTTTGTGGCAACAGCCACGGCTTCGAAACCATGCGTCTAGGGGCACTACGGAACATCATGCTTACGCTTCACCGGTTTGTCACCACACGCTGAAACTTCTTCCGCGAACGTCGCAACGTCTGGAAGGCTGGCTGCATCGCTTGCGTACATGGCAATGCAGCCCCCACTTGGGACTGCCGTCTGCACCCAAGCCCTGCAGGATTCCTGCCAGCGTCACCGGACCTGTCCACCGCAGTGGGGTCGGCATCGGGCACACCAGTGGCAACGGAGCGCAGGCAATATCTGCGCTCCGTTGCCTTATGTCAAAAACAAGGACCCGGTTTTCCAGATCCTGCATCGTCGAACGTCAGGCAGGCTGGATGCTCACCTGTTGGGTGGCCGTCCGGCCCTCCTCAATCAGCAGCGCGACACCACCGGACCGCAGGCCCTGGTCCGGTACGTTCCCGGACAGCACCTCCGCGCCGTCCACGGAACACGCAATTCGTCCGTCCTTGGTGCTGACGGCCACGTCGTAGGTCTGGCCGAATACCACCGGGTAGTTCGTCTCGGCCAACACCTGTTCGTCGCCGTCGAACGCGTGGACCAACCGCGCCTTGCCGTCGGCGGTAAGCAGAAAGCCCACGTACCGCTTCATGCCGTGGACGTTGACGCCCACACCGCAGCTCTTCACCATGTGCGGAGTCACGTCGGCCTGCACCTGGTAGCCGTCCCACTCCCGGCAGCCGGTCATCAACAGACCCATGCCTTCATTGTGAATGATGCGGAACGTCTCCGGATAAAACCGCTCGTAGTGGTCCACGCCGTTCACCCAGGCATGCTTCCACATGATCCCGCTCTGCTGGAACCGGTTCTTGCGCGTGAAGGAATCCGGAATCCGGAAGGTCGTGTCCGGGACCCCGTCCCAGGTCAGGTAGTCCAGAAAGGCGTAACCGTTCAGGGCCTTGTCGGAGCAGAGTTCCAGTCCCACCTTGGCCACCGGGCTGCCGCCCGTGTCCGGAATCGTCCACTCGAAAACGTGCACACCGCCCGGCTGCATCTCAACGCAATCGGAACGCACAATCTCCAATTTGTCGTCCTGGCCGAACACCTTCACATACAGGCAGGCCATCAGGTTGCCACCGTTGTGGGGACAGGCTTCCAGGCGCGCTTTGACGGTTTGCCCTGCGTACAGGGCCGGGGAGGCGTACAAGGCATAGCCGCGGTTTGCAAAGTACGCGTGTGTTTCGCGGTCCGGCACAAAGACATCCGTGTCAACCCGGCTGTTCTTGCCCAGGCCCATGCCGCGGAAGCGGATGGCCAGCGCACGATCTCCGCTCTCGCTGTGGCCTTGGATGTTGCGTACCGTCGATACCCCAACGGAGTCGCGGGCGGGATCCTCCTGGAACCCCTGCACCGAACCGGGGAACGAGAAGTGGTAACGGGCACCGTTCTTGTAGACCGGCGGCTCCTCTCCCGCCAGCCGGGCGCCGACGTTTACCAGGCGTGTGGCCTGCGTCACCGCGTCGGTTACGGCGTTGCCGCCGTCGGCCGTGGGCAGCAGTATGCGGTCCGCGACCGGTCCGCGCCAGTCGGGTCCGCTTTCCTCGATGCCGGCCAGGCCGTTCTTGATGCCCAGCAGGCAGCCGACGTTGCCGGAGTTGCAGTCGGTGTCCCAGCCGCAGGTGTTGACAATCATCAGGCTCTTTTGGAAGTCGTCGTCCCCATGCAGCAGCGCGTGGATGATGAGGGCATGGTTGGGCACCATGTGGCAGTTGCCGCCGTAGGTGTCGTATCCGTACTTCTCCGCAATCAGCTCGCGGCCCTTGCGCCAGTCCGGCACCTTCTGGTGCCACTCGCGCAGTTCGTCGATCATCCGGTAGATCACGCTGTCGCCGGGAATGAACGAAACGGCCGTGTCAATCAGCTTGTTCAGGTCGTTCTCGACAAAGGCCTGGGCCTCCATGGCGGCCACCACCTGGGCGCCATAAATGGCCTCGCCGTCGTGGGAAACCATGGATGCCTCGGCAGCCAGGTGGGCTGCGCGTTCCGGGTCTCCGGGATGGATGAGGGCCCAGCCGTCGATGAAGATCTGGGATCCGATCTGTTCGGCCACCACTTGGCCGTTGGTCGCGATCGAGCCGCTGTCCGGTCCATCGATGCCGTTCTTGAGGCGCAGGTAGGCCGTATGCTCGGTCGAGTTGCCGAGACCGCCCCACCAGAGGACGGTGCGCTCCTCAATCAGGTAGTTGAGCCAGGTGCGGCCGATGTCGCGGGCGGACAGGTCCTGCTTGAAGTGGTAGTCCTCCATCGCCCGCACAAAGGTGAACGTCCCCGAAATGTCGTCGTCGGTGACCACCAGCGGCACATCCAGCATGTCGTGCACGTAGTAGTTGATCTCACCCAGGTGCTCGTCGATCATCTCGATCGGCCAGCCTTCGAAGGGACGTCCCAGATAGACGCCGATAATCTTGCCCAGCACGCCCGCGTAGACGCGCTCGGCGTAGTCAGCCTGTAATGCCATTGGTTCTTTGCTGTTCCTTTAACCGGCACATGTCGGTACCGGCATGGGTAATTCGCTCTCGGTTGATAGGAGCTGTACGGCAACCCCTGCAACTCGAGTCCGGGTGGAGCAGTCCCCACCGTTGTCCCGGTTCGGTCTCTGCAACCTTACGGGCGACAGAGGCCTCCGTGGCCTGGCACAACTCCATGTCCGGTAAAGCCGCCGTCCTGAACCCGCCCTGCCGCGGACGGTTCGGACAACGACTTGCGAAGTGCAAGGCGAACGCCCCTGCCAGCGCAGAACCTCTGCGCGGTGCATGGATGCGGAACTTCCGATCCATACCGATATGTTAGCACACTGGCGACGGTGTCTGTGGCAACTCCGCCATCCAATATATGCTACAAATAACGTTCAAAATTGAAAATATGTCATAGTCACTGCTTATTCCGAGTGGAAAGGAATCGGAGTTGATTGAAAAATCCGTATATGCGTACGGTCAGCCCACCACCGGTGCCGCAACACCGGCGTACCGTGTCCCCGACCTATGCCATCGCCGTCAGACGGTTGTTCACCTCGACCGCATGTTGGGCCTCGGCCTGCACCAGTTTCAGCGCCAGGTCGGCCAGACCGCGGGCCAGGGAGTCCAGATCCATGCGGTTGGATTCCGCGACCGTCCGGCGCCAATGCTCCGGCACGGTGTCGGGTGCCATCGCTCCGGCAATGCTGCCGGCCATGCCGGCCGTGGAGTCGCAGTCCCGGCCATAGTTGGCGGAAGCCTGCACGGCACTGACGAAGTCGCCATTTGTTACCAACAGGAGACCAAGGGCCGCCGGAACTTCCTCGATGCTGTGTTCCCTACTGGGTGTCCAGTCGTTGGTTCCGTTGCCCCGGTCCCGGAACACCTCCGGCGCGGTGTCGTAGGGTGCAATCGCCTTCCTTACAACCGAGATGCCCCGCCGCCAGTCGGAAACGTCCCGTACGGCTTGCCGCACCGCCGTCAGACAGTTGCGGGTGCCTTCGTGGGCCCGTTCCTCGACCACGTCAAAGAGTTCGCCAATGGAGATGCCGGGGATGAAGGCGGCCGCCACAGCCACGGCCATCAGGCCCGCGGCCTCCAGCCCAAAGCTGGTCTGGTGGGCCGAAAAGATGTCGATCGCATCCCGGTAGGCCAGATCCGGATTGCCGGCGTTGACAATCCCGACCGGCGCGGCGTACATGGCGGCACCGCAGTTCACCATGTTGCCGGCACCCGCGCTGCGCGGTTCGGCGTTGGCCAGGGCATTGCGAATGTACACCCACTTCTCCGGGAAGAACAGCCGTTCCAGAAGCGTGGCTTCCCGGCCATACTCCGCAATGAAGCGGGGTTCGTCGGCGATGCGGCCCGGCATGATGCGGGCGAAATCGTAGACGTCCAGACGCTTGTCCTGCTCGATGTAGATCTCGGACAGCAGCCGGATCATGTGCGTGTCGTCGGTGTGCCGGCCATCCCCCTTGCCGATGTCCGACGGACCGTCCCAGGGCTCCACAAAATCCAGGATTTCGCCGTAGCGTTCCTTGATTTCCTCCGGATCCTTGCCTTCCGGCGGGGCACCCAAGGCATCCCCGATCGCGCCGCCGTACAGGGAGCCGGCAATTCGTTCAACAAGGTTGGGCGAGGATGTGTCTGGCATGGAAACTTCCGGATTGAGAGACGGCAGTGGTCGGGGAAGGGACAAGGAGTGCTGCCGTGTCACTGCCTGGACACGACGTTCGCCTGTGTTTGCGGATGAACCTGTCCGCTCCGTCGGAGCGCTGCAAGCCGCCCACTGTCTTCATTCAGCCGAAAATCTCCTCCAGCCGCTTGCGGAGGCGAAGGCTTACCGCGTAACCGGCATGGCGGAACGTGACTTGGAGCCATGTCACCAGAGCCGCTGTGTTGACGGCGTTCAGCAAGTCGCAGGACTGCCGGAATTACCCGGTGCAGCGACAATCCGAACACTTCGACCGCGCACTGCATGGTGATCACTCCCGACGTTCCGGGATCGGTGGGACTGCACCTGCCGCGAACTCCTCTTGGAACAGATCGTCCAGGCCCTGGAGGTACTCCTTGGCCGTGATGTCGCCGGACCAAACCCGTTCGATTTCCTCGTAGATGTAGGCGTCGCTCCTAGGCGGCCAGAAGGTCCACGTGGTGTAGCCGTAGCCGCCGCTGTCGGAGGCCGCCGCCAAATCGATGAAGATGGCCGCAATGCGCGGATCCACACCTTCCATCGCGTCCTCGGTCAGCTGCACGGGGGCGGGAGCCTTGCTGCAGTTGCGGAGCAGCGCAGCCTGGCTCTCGGGCGAGAAGCTATAGGACAGGAACTCGGCCACCGCTTCCGGATGCTCGGAGTTGCGGTTGATGGACCAGGTGTTGCCCGTGCCGATTGTGTAGATGGGATCACCGGTCTGGGACGGAGTTGGGACCCAGTCCCACTCCATGCCGCCGTTTTCCTCGGTGAAATACAGCGTGTCGAGATCGGCCGCAACCCAAGCGGCTTCGATGTTCATGGCCGCTTCGCCACGGCCCAGCATGCCGCGTACTTCGTCGAAGGTCAAGGTGTAGTAGAACTCAAGGCCACCGGAGAACCAACCGTTCTGCTGTGCTTCGTCCAGGAGTTCAATGGCGGTGACGAAGTCCTCATGGGTCCACGGGATACGACCAGTCAAGGCTTCGTAGACGCGGTCCGGTCCCGCCACATGGTTGAAGTACTCGCCCACATGCCACTCGTTGGCCGGGCGCCACTCGGCATTGGTGTGTGCGAACGGAACGATGTCGTCCGCCGCAATAACCGCCGCCAGCTCGTACAGCTCGGTGACCGTGGAGGGTAGGGTCCAATTCTTCTGCTCGAACAGGGTCTTGTTGTAGTACAGGACCAGGGTTTCGAGTTCGTCGGCCAGCGAGTAGATGGTGCCTTCAACTTCTCCCAGGCTCAGCGCCCAGCCGACAAACAGGTCGTCCCACCCTTCGGAGACGACGTAGTCGTCCAGGGGCAGCAGCTGACCGGCCTGCGCCAGCTCGACTACGAAGGACGGACTGGGGGTACGGACAATATCCGGGCCTTCACCGGCCGCAAGGGCCGTGCGGGTGGCATTCCAGGTTTCGGGCTGGGCCACAGCGTCCACGAAGATCGTGTCGCTTACCTCATTGAAGGGATCAATGACGGTGGTCTGATAACAGGTGGCACCTTCACCATCCGCCGACGGGGCGTACCAGAACGAAATTGCGGCTTTTTCGGCTTCGGCAGCCGCGTCGCCGGCCGTCGGCACTGCGGCCCCACAAGCAGACAGCACCAGCAACAGCAGAAGCAATGGGGAAACGACCAGTCGTTTGTGCATGAAGGGATCCTGCACTCACACGAGATGTTTTGCAACTGCAGGCCCACATACGCGGTTGATCGTCCCGAAGGGCGACCGGATTGGAACAACCTCCATCCTCGACAGACCCTCCAGGGGTCTGGCTCAGGTGGACAGTTCCCGAATAGCGGTGTACCCAGACTGCAGAAGTAAACACACGGTGAAGGGATTTCGGGGGCTTTTTTGACGTTGCACGGGATCATCCCGGGTGCGTTTGGGGACAGGCACACCAGAATGCAGGTCGCAGGCCACAACCGGCCTACGGACCGCAACGGGAAACCGGAACCGGACACGATGCACCGCAGACACAATGTGGGGGAGTTTGGTCGCCTCCACACCATGGCACATGTGGGCATCAAGAATACAAATACACTATAATATGCACATTATATTTCCTATATAGTCCATCCATGGCCCTATCCGACCGCAAATACAAGATATTGTTCGACTGTGACAGCATTGCCAAGGCCTGGATCGTCCTTGCCTGCCAGCGGCTGGGCCTGGGAGATCCCGACCTGGCCTCCGTGCGCGACCTGCCCACAGTCCGCGACCTGTCGGCCTGGGGCAATCTGCTGGAGCAGATCCAGGATCGCTGCTGGCGCTTCCGCACCCGACAGGGCGAAGGCGTCCTTCTGGCCTGCGAGGTGCAGTCCCGGCCGGACTATCTGATCATGATGCGCCTGGTGGCCTACGCCAGCGGCACTGTGGTCGCGCTGGACCGCGCCGAGCACTTCAGTTCCCGGCGGCCGCCGCCCCTGCCATGCCTGCTCCTGGTCTACACCGGGGCACGAGCCTGGAACCCGCCGGGTATGAATGTGCTGACGGGCGGGCGCGTGTCCAATCCGGTCCCTTTGTTTCCATACCTCTACATGGACGTTCTGCATGGCAATTTCCGGACATGGGACCTGCCCAAGGAACTGGAGCTGATGGTGCAGGCGGAGCGTACGCGGACCCCCTCCGCACTGCTGACGGGAAACTTTCCGGAGAACGTTGCAGCCTTGCCGGATCCCCACACGGTGCGCGCCTTGGTGGACTTCATGAAGTTGACGATGATCGCCTGGGCGGAAGAGAACGTCCACGACCGGGCGATCCAGGATGCACTACACTATGACCTGCGGAAGGTAACCACCCCTGAGGAGTTGGCGATGGCGGCACAGGAATACCAGCGCGGCTACTTCGCGGTGAAGGAGGAGGGACGACAGGAGGGGCTTCAGGAAGGGCTTTTCCAAGCCAAGGTCGACCTGATGGTCGAGATGCTGTTGCCGGCAGCCGGAACAGAGTTCGAGGAGGAGCTCCGGTTGCTGCTTGGTGACGAACGGTTGGTATCCCGCCTGGACGTGAACACGATTGTTGATCTCAGGATTCAGCACGGTGCGGATCCGGCCGGCTTGCGCCAGGCCGTTCGCAGCCAACTGGGCAACCCCGGCCTCGCAGTCTGATCAAGAGACGGCCAGGTCGGGTACCGACACGGAAGACAGCCCATCGACAAACCGAAGCTTGCACGATCGTCAGTGCACGGTGGGCAACCCATTGTCCGGCACACTACCTGACAGTGACTGACGCGTAACCCGTTTCAACCGGGATGCCACTGCGCGGGACGGAATTTCCGCCGCCCGCACAACCGTCCGCAGCGACCGGAGGCCCGGCAGTGTGGGCAGGTCCGAGGCAGGGCGCAACCGCATGGCATGGGAACCGGTGAATCGCATCCGGCAACCTGAAACCAGGCCTGATTCGCCATGGGTACAGGCCAAACCCAACGAAGCTGAAATCACTTCCCCCGAACGGACTCCTTCCGGCCGGGTGCGGACCCTGTGCTATTCTGCCGGGCGGCCGCCCGGAACCGGCGGATTTCCCCTCCGGCAGACCACTCTCCACCCGTTTTGGACTTCCATTCACCGTATCGGCACGGTTTCGTGCGGGTCGGCCTTTGCACGCCCCGCGTTTGTCTCGCGGACCCGGCCGCCAACACCACAGAAACCCTGAAGTCCCTTCGGGACTGCCACGCCCGCGGCGCGGCCCTGGCCCTGTTTCCTGAACTTGGTCTCAGCGGATACAGCATCGACGACCTGCTGCATCAGGACGCGCTCCTGCAGGGCGTTCTCGACGGCTTGGCCGAACTCCTGGCCGACTCCCGCGACCTGCCCACCGTTGGCATTGTCGGAGCGCCCCTGCGCTTCGGCGGACACCTCTTCAACTGTGCGGTTGTGTTCCAGTCGGGAGCCATCCTGGGCGTGGTGCCCAAGACCTACCTGCCCAACTACCGGGAGTTCTACGAAAAACGGCACTTCACCTCGGCCAGCCACACCCACCGGACCGAGGCCGACCTTCTGGGCCAAACCGTGCCCTTCGGCAACCACCTGCTCTTTGCCGCCGACGGCGCGCCGGATGTCACGTTCCACGTCGAGATTTGCGAGGACGTCTGGACACCCATCCCGCCCAGTTCCCACGCGGCGCTGGCCGGGGCCACGATTCTGACCAACCTGTCGGCCAGCAACATCACGACGGGCAAGGGTGCCTGGCGCCACCAGTTGTGCGCGGCCCATTCCGGCCGCTGCATTGCCGCCTACCTGTATGCCGCCGCCGGCTGGGGCGAGTCGACCACGGACATGGCCTGGGATGGGCATGCCATCGCCTACGAAAACGGCCGGCTGCTGGCGGAATCGGAACGGTTCCGGCACGACAGCCACACAACCCTGGTGGATCTGGATTGCCGGCAACTCGTCCAGGACCGCATGCGGCTCACCAGCTTCGGAGACAGTGCCCGCATCCACCGCGACACCGTGGCGCGCATGGACACGGTGACCTTCCGTTGGGACCCGCCCGACCATGCCCGTGGCCTGTTGCGAACGATCGAACGGTTCCCGTACGTGCCCAGCAGCCGGACCGAACGTCACGAACGGGCGGCGGAGGTGTACAACATCCAGGTGTCGGGGCTGGCCCAGCGGCTTGAGGCGACCGGGATCCGCAAACTCGTCATCGGCGTGTCCGGCGGCCTGGACTCGACCCAGGCCCTGATTGTCTCGGCCAAGACCATGGACACCCTGGACCTGCCGCGCACGGACATCCTGGCCTACACCATGCCGGGGTTCGCCACGACCGCCGGCACCCGGTCCAACGCCCACGCCCTGATGAACGCCCTTGGGGTTTCGGCCCGGGAGATCGACATCGTTCCCAGCTCCATGCAGATGTTCCGGGACCTGGAACACCCGTTTGCCGAAGAGGAAGCGGAGTACGATGTCACCTTCGAGAACGTGCAGGCGGGGGAACGGACCTCCCACCTGTTTCGGCTGGCCAACCACAACGATGCCCTGGTGGTCGGTACCGGCGACCTGAGCGAACTGGCACTTGGTTGGGCCACCTACGGCGTGGGCGACCAGATGAGCCACTACAACGTCAACGGCTCCGTGCCCAAGACCCTGATCCAGCACCTGATCCGCTGGAATATCCACTCGGGGCAGTTCGATGAAGCAACCGGTGCCGTGCTGCAGCGCATCCTGGACACCGAGATCTCCCCGGAACTCGTGCCGGGCGGCGATGGCGACAGCCAACCGGCCCAGAAGACCGAGGAGACGATCGGCCCCTACGAACTGCAGGACTTCCACCTCTATTACATCTCCCGCTTCGGCCATGCCCCGTCCAAGGTGGCGTGGCTCGCCCTGCAGGCCTGGGGTAACCGCGGCAAGGGTGCCTGGCCGGAGTTTCTGGACGAGGATGCGCGCAACGAGTACTCGCTGGCGGAGATCAAGCGCTGGCTGAACGTATTCCTGTTCCGGTTCTTTCAGATTTCGCAGTTCAAGCGCACAGCCGTACCCAACAGTCCCAAGGTGGGTTCGGGGGGCTCCCTGTCGCCCCGCGGCGATTGGCGTGCGCCCAGCGACGCCCCGGCCACCGTCTGGCTCGATGAACTGGCTCGGAACGTTCCGGATTGACCCGCCTTCAAACCGACATAGCCGATTCGTGCAAAAGCAGAGAGGGGACCGACTTCGGCCCCCTCTCTTCACTTGGCGGAGACGACGGGATTTGAACCCGCGACCTCTGGCTTGACAGGCCAGTATGCTAACCGCTACACCACGCCTCCGTGCTGCGACGGGAATTGTAAAACAGAATGGGCCGATTTGCCTTGGTTTAGTCCAAGTTGGCCCGGTGTCCCCAGTCGGGTTCAAGGTTCCGACGTTGGTCCCGCAGACAAGCCAATGCGAGTTGCTTCCACTGCCGGGGGACGGTCCTGGGAATGGAACCCACTCGTCTGGCGACCGGCGAACCGACAGTCGCGGTGTCGCTCTCAGCGCCCCAGGCGCCGATCCTCGGCTGCCAGCCATTCCCAAGGATCGAAGGGCGCTAGATCCGCGGCCTTCCTGAACTCAACCGGGGGATGACTGCGCGGCAAGTCCACAAAGGACGCATTGCAGGAACGGCGCGCAACCGCTCGCTCTGTTCAATAGCGTGTTGCCGTGTCCAGATGGTAGCCGATGTAGCCGATTTCAATCCCACGGGGCTCGTAAGTCACGCGCAGGTGGATCCGGTAGCCGGAACGCACCATCGCGTGGAGTCTGTACGAAGCGAAATCACCTTCCGGATCTCGAAACGTACGCTGATCCCCGAACTGCTGCATGGTGGACTCGCCCTCACCATGGAGCTTAGGCAGTTCCGGAAAGGTCTTCGTCGGGTCTAGACGCCATGTACGGGACGCGTCGTCTAGAACCACTAGCTTCCCGACCACGACCGGCAGAATTTCGGGTGGGAGTGCCTCCAGATGACTGTCCACATCGAGGCCGAATTCCAAATGGGGGAAACATGCGTGCTTTTGGTCTGCCAGAGTCAGTGGGGCACTTCGCAGATCTTGTCTGCTCCGTTCGAGCAAGAGTTCTGACAGGCTCCCGACTTGGGATGACTCGGACAAGTTGAAGGCTTCAACCTCTTCTGACTGCACATGGCTATCTTCATCCAGCCACCTGTGCTGCAGTGGAATCTGAATCCGGCTCCATCGAGCCTCGGATCGAAGGCTGACACCGATTCCCGCGAATAGAAACGCGGCCCCGAGGCCTCTTGCCTCCACACGATCTCCCGCCTCCTCGCCGGCCTCTCGGGCGAGAACGAACTCCGACAAGCTAAAGCGGTCGCGCAGTGCCTTATCCACCTCCATTGGCAAACCGTCCTTGCTGGCAATGGTAAGCAGCAGGTTTTTGAGATCCGGAACTGTTTCCGCCAACCAATTCACGACTGTGTACCCGGGTGCCAACTCGGCCGTCCAGAGATTGGGTTCCCCAACGGTTACGAAAGTGGCAGAGCGGCCCTTCATCGCGGTCGCCACTGCGGAGACCAATTCGTCCATGCGTCTGCGGCCCTGATGACTGGTAAGGGTCGGAACACGGGCTGACAGCTCGTTGAAGACAAACCAGATCTGCGATCCTGTAGATGTCACGGTGAGACCTACGCCGGCCCATTGGTGGGAGCTGTAAGACCAATCAGCCGGGAAAGATTCCGTTCATTCTGGTCGAAGAACCCTACGGGCCAGATATCCAACTGACCATTGGGAGACAGCTCAGGAGTCGTGACTAGGACCTCAAGCCCTTCCCGCTCAAAATAGTGAATGGCCACCTGGTCCGGAGCCAGGATCTTGTCGTGCACTGCGAGGCGCACTCCGTTCAATACATGGTCGCTATGGGTCTCCAGAATCACCTGGGCACCGCCTGCAACAGCGCGGGAAGCCAGTTCGGCCAGCGAAGTTTGACCGGCAGGATGAAGGTGCGCCTCTGGATTCTCAATGATGACAAGTGGCTCGACAGTACTTTGGGAACCACGCTTCGGAGCCAGCAGGGCAACGATCGGAGCGAGCCCGTAGCTGATGCCAAAACCCACGTTTCCAGCGCGAAACCAAGAACTAGGCACATCATCGGGTTTGGCGTACCGGAAGGTTGCGACGGCCTGATCGGCCTCAGCAATTACCTTGATTTCCAGCTCGGCACCAGGACTGATAACACTCAGCCACGCGCTGGTCTGGGCTTTGAGGGTGTTCTTCGGTTCGGCTTGGTGCCGAACGCGATGGTTGACTCGGGCATCACCGAACCTATCTAAATACCAGAGCACATGCTCCCCACGCGTCCCCAAAGGTGTAGCCGAGGCGTGTCCTTCTTCCAAGTATGGCAGGGCAAGTCGCGGTCCAAGCCGATCGGCAGACAGATAAAACAAAACTTCCTTAAACCATCGCTCCGCACCGCAACCACATCCCCTGGAAACCAGGGCTCGGCACCGAAATCAATCCCTGTGGCCTTACTTTCACCACCATGCTGGTGCGGGTCTACCTCAAGACACGCTCTCCCCTTTCCCTCAAAGAAGGACGCCTCGAGCCGCACCGCGTCGTCCAAGGCATCATCGTGACGCACATCACTGAACCGCCCAAGATTCACCAGAGAACCACGCCACGGTGACACCGGAATTGGCCCCCATCGCTGGCGGAGTGCCAATACGGCCTGAATCACGCTGCTCTTGCCAGCGCCGTTGAGGCCGGCGAGAATGGTCAGCCCGCCAAAGCCGATTGTCTCGTCTCGAAAGCACTTGAAGTTCTTTAGGCGAACATGGTCGATCACGGCAAACCTCGCCGCAACATCTTCCGCATTCGCTCGAAACGGATCGTTACTTGTCTCGTCGTCTGAGTCCCCACGGAGATGCTCTCGATGAATTCTGCATCCGCCTTCATCAGTTGCGCGAGGTGATCGACAATCTCCCCTTTCCGCATTCTTAGTACTCCGGTAAAGTCTTCCGGAACCTCGGCCAGGGCGACTGAAAGGCTTTCGAAAAGGGGCTTGTTCACGGGACTCCTCCATCGTGCGTATCCCGGTCGATTCGGCTTCCGAAATGCCTCACGTCCGAAGATGTCCGACGCCAGTGACATGGCACGGCGAAAGTCGTCCCTCAGTAGCGCGTGGTGTTCGGGGCTGTTATTCAGAAACCTCATCGCCTTCATCAGGAAATCGTCAAGCCGACCTCCGTACTCCGCCTCGCCCAATGATCGGAAAGCCAAGAAACGCAATACACACTCCCGGTCCGCCATCCGCTTCGGATTGATCGTGCCACCGGTTGCCTTCAGGAATTCCTCCGAACGGGCCAGTTCTCCGAGAAGAGCGCGGACCGGGCCCGGATTCAGTGCATGTCGGACTTCCTGTCCCACCAATGGTTTTCCCCCGGTATTGATGCGTTTGAAGACGTTGAACATCACTTCGGGCGGAGTGCCTGGCTCAATAACATGACAGGAGAGTTCGGTCTCGGTAATCCGGCGCTGCATCGGACGCGGAAGCTCGTCAAAGGAGTGAGCGTCAAACTGGCTCAAGTACTCCATTCCTCGGAGGCGCAGCGTCTGTTGCAAGACAAAGTCGCGCAACACGCTCAGCCTCTGCAATCCGTCCACGACCATCCAGTTATTGTCCGGGTCGGCTGCCATGTAAAAAACCGGAAGGGGAATCCGGAGGAGAAGGGACTCGATCAAACGGCTGCGCGTCGTTGGCGGCCACACGTTGTCGCTTCGCTGGAAGTCTGGCTGAAGGATGATTTCTTCGTGCCGCATCCTCTCGACAATCAGAGCAACGGTCGTCTGCTTGGTTGAAATCCGGATCTTCGTCGGATCGAACGGATCCTCAATGGCCGCAGAGTCGGATACATCCTCCAGCTGCTCCTGTTCAACCCCCTCCCCGGCAGCAGTCCCCTCTTCCCGATCATCGTATGCGGGATTCTCAGATGGCAGCCCAACCTCGTTCGACGATATGCCACGCATGCCGTTTGGCATTGCTTCAGCCGGCGCACTGAAGCGGGACCCGGTGTCTGCTGGAACCGCTTGCCTGCGCGACGCATCTTGGGCAACACCTGCGTCCCGGCTCCGGCCTAAGCGTTCATGATCCGAATCCTGCATGCCGTCCTTTCACCTCCGACTCGAATGGATCGGGGGAAATCACGTTCCGTGAAGTCGTTCCAGTGCAACGCGGCAGTTCGTTGTTGTCGCGGGAGCATCTGGCCCTGATCACCCGGAATCCCTCTGCCATCATGATAGCCGTCACGATACTGCGCGTGAGGTCCGTGGAGCACTGTGTCAACGGCAAATGCACGGATCCGACGGTCGCCCCAAAGACGAGCCCAAGCGGGATCATCCTGCGGCCTTTACGGAATGACTGGATTGGAGTCTGCCCGATTGGCACAGGCCCACAGGTAGTCGAACACCGGCCCCTCAGCGCCCCAGACGCCGATCCTCGGCTGCCAGCCACTCCCGGGGATTGAAGGGCGCCGGTTCCGGTTCAGGCGACAGGCCCGCAGCCTTCCTGAACTCAACCAGGGGATGACTGCGCGGCAAGTCCGCAATGGAAACCAGCCGTCGCTCCACCGCGGAGAGGAAAATGGCGTTGATCACCTCCAGGACGTGACGGCCTTCCTGGCCGCTGCTGGGATGGTCCCGATCTTCGTCCAAGGCCCGTGCATAGTGATCCACAAAGGTGTACTCGTCCACCTGACAGTCCATGCCCGGATCCCACGTGTCGGGAACAAGGGGTTCCAACGGTTCCCAGTGGGCGTTTTCGCCGGGCGGGTTGCTGAGGTTGGGGCCAGGGGGGATTGCCGGGGAGGGCAGCCAAAAGGCACCGTGCGGCCGCCACAGAAGCCGTCCCTCGGATCCGTACACCTCGACCACGTGGGCATTGAGATCCATCGTCTCGAAGCGGTGCTGCAACAAGGTCGCGCAGACCCCGTTCTCGAACTCCAGCAGGGCCGTCACGTTTTCGCCGGCCACGATGCCCATGCCGGCCGGGGAATGCAACACGTCTTCCGGGCCAATGTCGCGCCCGTCGGTCAGGACGCTGGCCGCAACCGTGCGGACGTGGCCGGCCAACTCGAAGAGCATGTTCAGGAGGTGGGTGCCGATGTTGGGCAGGCCGTAGCCTCCGTAGTATCCCTTGCCGCTGGCATACATGTAGCGCAACTTGCCGATGCGGCCCTCCTGCAATGCCTTGGCAATCGAGGCCGCAGCCGGCGCGGTCCGCCATTGGTGATGCACCGCAATCCGCAGTTGGCGGCTGCGCGCCAGGCTCAACAACTCGTCGGCCTGGTCGAGATGTTCGCTGACCGGCTTTTCCACATCGACGTGGCACCCGTGTTCCAGGACCCGCTTGGCCAAGGGGAAATGAAACTGGGTGGCAGTCGGAATCAAAACGATGTCCGGGCGCTCCCTCCGAATCATTTCATCCAGGTCGGTATACAGCGAGGACACCCCCAACTCCGCTCCCAATTGGTTCAGACGCTCCCGGTCGATATCGCACAAGGCGCGCAGATTCATGCGCGGATGGGCCTTGTAGGCCCTCGCCTGAGCCCTGCCCCGGTGACCGCAGCCAAGCAGACAAACCTGATACACATCCTTCATGGAACCACCTGTCAATTGGATGTTGACGGGAAGAGCTGTGGCAGGACAGCCGCACCAACGCGGCAACCCGACAGCGCGCCGCGGTGCAGCAGGGAAATTATCCCCGCTTCCGAACAATGCACATGCACCGCTCGGGACCCTCTACCGCGGATGAGCTGCTTCAGGCGCCGCCGATCACGGCTCATCCGGCTCCAGGATGGATAATTCAACACTGGTCCGGTGGCTCCCACATGCACCGGAACCCGGATGCCCGACCCCCAACGGTCCCGCGAATCCTCGGGGTTCGAGCACGCTGTTCCAACCGAGTTCCCGACAAGGCCCCAACCCGCATCCATGAACAGCCAGTCCCCACCAGACGATGTCCGAGCCGCCATTGTGCGGATGACCGCAGTCGCGTCGGATCGGGAATTCAAGCGGCGCCTCGACGATCTGATCGGCCGTTTGCATCCGGAAACCATTCTGGAGGGGGTTGCGAATTTCCTGGACGACGCGGACTTCAAGACGCGCAACACACTCGGCCAGATCGTGAGGCGTCTTGATCGCCAACGGGCAATCGAGGTCCTCAACGCCGTGATCCTCAACAGTCGACGATCGCCCCAGGCGCGTCTCTCCGCCGCCACGCTTCTGGAAACCTACCTCGAAACCGAAGTGGAAACGTCATACCTGGAGGATGTCGGCGACCAAAACCAGGTGATTCTTACAAGTCTCAGGGAAGCTCTGTCGGCCCGGACCCAATTCCCGGCCGTCCTGGTGGAGTACGCCCGGCAGTTTGCCGAGATTGAGCCGGACCAGCGCGCCCGTGTACACCAAGTCCTGCGGCACCTGTCGGAGACCGACGCCTGCGCGGTCCTGGCCGCCATGGCCCAAAACCCGGTGGATGTCGTCGCGGAGGAAGCAATCGACCATCTGGGAGCACTGCCTTCCGCCGCGGCGGAAGGCACACTCTACTGCCTGATGCACAGCCTCTATTTGCATCCTCAACGCCAGGTCCGGGCCCGGACCCTGTGGCGGCGCCTGCGATTCAGCGGTTGTGGACACGCGCCCCTGCCGCTGGATCAGGGCCCGACGGCGGAGATCCTCGGCTTCGGACCGGATGCATCCGTCCTTGCCGTGCTGGCCGCCAACGAGGACGAACCCCTGCTGTTCGCCTTCAACATCGTGTCCGGCATCACGGCCTGGTCCGGGTTGCCGCAGGTGCCGGTGCGCAACGGACCGGCCCCGCAGGGCAGGTTCCTTGAAGAGCCGGTGCAGGTTCCCATCCATGCCTTCTTTGGGTTCCTGCACAACACGATGAACAACCTGGTCATCCGCGACGAGATGCGTCTGCGCGGCACATCAGGCACGCATGTTCCGGCCTACCCCGACCTGTACCAGGCGGAAATCCACCGTCTTTGGAACTTCCAGCCGCCGGTTCCGGCGGAGAGATCCATTGCCATCGGCCCGTGGGAGGGACGGGATGTCCACAATTGGCTGGCGGCCCACGTACCCAATGCCACCCTGGCACGCGAACTCAATGCGGGAAGCATGTTCCGGCCGCTGCTGAAGGCCTCGCGGGACTGGCAAGTTGGCCAGGAGGTCCCCAATCCGGTACTTGGCGAATACGAGAAGCTGTACTGGTGGCTGGAGGCCCACATCTTGATTGCGCAAGCCGGCAGCGATACGGCCCAAGTCGGTCTTCTGGCGCAGGTTCAGGAAACTGTCAGACACCGCCGCGACGAGCTGTGGAATGCAATTGGGCAGCCGTAACTCGTCTCACGTACCAAGCCCCCGCGCCACCAGGAAGCCAAAGGGGCGTTGCCTCCCAAATTCCCAGTGGCCGGACCCGACCCCAAGCGTGCCGCGCTGCCGCGGAAAGCAACAGGCGGAGAGGATGCGTCGAGCCGCGGGACTGGCGTGCGGACCGGTGCCTTTACCACTCCGGGAGCGGCACGGCCGTACAGGAAGTCCGCAGGGAGGACCGCCTTCAGGACTGGGGACGGATGACCAGCACCGGAGCTCCGGAACGTCGCACCAGGGTCGACGCCACACTGCCCATCATCCATCGTGAGAGCCCGGTGCGTCCGTGGGTGGTCATCGCGATGAGGTTTTGGGGTGTCTCGTGTGCCAAGTTCAGGAGAACCCGAGCCGCCGACCCTGTCAGCACCTGACTCCGGACTGTCAATCCCTTGTCCCTGAGATGTTGCGCAACCTGTTCCAGATATTCGGTGGCTTCCCGATTCAATTCCTCCGTGAATTCGGGCACCCTGAAGCCCAAATCGGTTCCGGTGTAGGTGGGGTGCTCCGTTCTGACCGCCCTGGCAAGCAGGACCTCCATTGAAAGAATGCGGGCCAATCGCTCAACATAGGGCAGTGCGCGTTGTGCAAGCTCGGATCCGTCGAGGGGCACGAGGATGGTGGTGAGGGGTGCACCCTCCTCCCGATACTTCTTCGCCCTCTCCGGCGTCACGGCCAACACCGGAACGTTGGAGGCGTGAATCACCCTGTCGGTGACGCTGCCCAGGATGCTGCGGCCGATCGGGTTTCGGCCATGGGTTGACATCGCGATCAGGCCGCACCCTTCTTTCTCGGCGATGCGCAAAATCTCCTCGGCCGGACCTCCGATGGTGGCAGTGGCCTTTACCTCGATCCCATCATCCCTCAGACGGGCGGCCACCCTGTGCAAGGCGTCCTGGGCATGAACCCGTGAACTTTCCTCGAACTGGGTCCGGTATATGACCATGGACTCCCCGGCCGACGATGGCACGGCGGACATGGCCGAGGCGGGATAGTCGATGGCATCGGGATCAACAGCGGTCAGCAACACGAGGGGAATGTTCGCCTTCCCGGCAACTTGCACAACATAGGGAAGGATGCCTGCTGCCACATCGGACCCATCCAATGGAACCAGAATGGGCCGGGACAGGATATTGACTGCACCATCTTCCACGACATCATTCACGGTCATGGCTACCTCCTGCCTTGTGCGACGTTCTACTACTGCATCGTAGTACACGGTCGGGCAGGCGAATGTACCCCGACGGTTTCGGTTTCGTTAACGTTGGTCTGCGCACTCCGGGTGAAAGAGTCCCGCATCCCTGTCTCGGGCCCTGGTGCGCTCCCTGCGCACCGTGTACCGTCGGCACGCCAAGCCATAGACATCCACAGCTCGCGGATCAGCACCGTCGTTGGGCATGGCAGTGGCCGCGCTGCGTCTCTTCGGGTGGACCCCACCCGGTTTTGTCCACCAAGCCAACACGTTTTCGGCTTGGAGCCGGGTGGTGCCGTCAGTAGATGCCCAGTTCGTCCTTGGCCTCGTCGGACATCATGTCGGGCGACCAGAAGGGCGTCCACACCAGATGCACGTTCACCGTGTCCAGTTCCGGGAAGGCCTTCTGCGCCTCGTCCTGCACCGACTTGATGATCTGCGGACCGGCCGGGCACCCGGGACTGGTCAGGGTCATCGTGACATCGGCCACGGTTTCGCTGGTCATTTCCACGTCGTAGATCAGGCCCAGGTCGACGATGTTCATCAACAGTTCCGGATCTATGACCTTTTCCTGAAGCACATTCAGAACTGAGTCCTTGTCGGGCATTGCGTTGCTCCTTGCAGCGTCTTGGTTGGGGCGAACCGCTCCCGGTCAGTCGGGCACGGCCACCCAGATGTCGGTTCCGTCCACCCGCGTTTCGTACTTGACGGCCGGCTGAAAGGCCGGCATGCACAGCGCCGCCCCGGTCCTGATGTCAAATCGGGCCCCGTGCCGCGGACACTGCACCTCCTGGCCGTCAATGAGGTCGCCCTCCACCAACGGGCCGCCGTCGTGCGTGCACATGTCCTCCAGGGCATGAATCTCCCCGCCCAGGTTGAACAGGGCAATGCGGCTCAGCCCCACCTCGACCAGATGGGGATAACCCTCCGGAACCTCGGTCAGCGTGGCCACTTTCACAAAACCGTTCATGTCGGCGGCAACATCCATCAATCGAGTTCCTCTTCTTCGAATTGGTCCAGACCATAGATGCCCTTTTTGAGCACCTTCAACGACAGCATGGCGCACTTCATGCGCACGGGGCCAATTTCAATACCCAGCATGTCCAGGATGTCCTCGCGCGTCCAGGTCTTCACCTCGTCGAGGCTTTCGTGGAGGATCTCCTCCATCAGCATCGAAGCCGAGGCCTGGCTGATGGCACAGCCCTTGCCGTCAAAGGCCACCCCCCTGATGATCCCGTCCTCGTCGACCTTGAGCTCGATCGTCAGTTCGTCACCGCAAAAGGGATTCAGGTCGTGTGCCTTGTAGTCCGGATCCTCCAGGCTGCCGTGATGGCGCGGATACTTGTAGTGATCGATGATCGCTTCGCGGTACAGTTGATCCATGTCGCGGAACGCTCCGGTCTAGAAAATCCGGCGGGCCCGTTCGATGCCGGCGGCCAGGCGATCGATCTCGGACTCGGTGTTGTAAAGGTAGAAGCTGGCCCGCGCACTCGCAACCAGGTCCAGGAACCGGTGCAGCGGCTGGGCGCAGTGATGGCCGGCGCGGATCGCCACGCCGTCCAGATCGAGGATGGCTGACAGGTCATGGGGATGGACTTCGTCCACATGGAACGACACCAGGCCCATCCGTTCCTCCGGTCCCGGTCCCAGAATTTGCAGGCCCTCGATTTCCGCCAGCTGGTTGTAGGCATAGCTGGTCAGATAGGCACTGTGCCGGGCCACGTTGTCCATGCCCAAGTCCATTAGGTACGCCGCCGCGGCGCCCAGGCCCACGGCCTCGGCGATGGCCGGCGTCCCCGCCTCGAACTTGTAGGGCAGTTCGTTCCAGCGGCTGCCCTCCAGGGTGACCTCGCGGATCATCTCGCCACCGCCCATCCAGGGCGGCATGGCCTGCAACAGTTCGCGCCGCGCCCACAACAGGCCGATGCCGGTCGGACCGCACATCTTGTGTCCGCTGTAGGCGTAGAAGTCGACCCCGAGTGCCTGCACGTCCACCGGCAGATGCGGCACACCCTGGGCGCCGTCCACCAACACCAAGGCACCCGCGGCATGGGCCTCCGCCGTCAGTTCGGCCACCGGGTTGACGGTGCCGAGCACGTTGCTTACATGGGTAAAGCAAACCAGCTTCGGCTCCTCGGCCATCAGGGAACCAAACACGTCCCGATCCAAGTGCCCTTCGGGGGTCACGGGCACATACCGAAGGTCGAAACCCCGTTCCGCCTGCAGAATCTGCCACGGCACGATGTTGCTGTGGTGCTCCATGGCGGTGGTGACCACCGTGTCGCCCGGCCCCAGGTTGGCCCGGCCCCAGGACCCGGCCACCAGATTGATGCCTTCCGTGGTGTTGCGGACGTAGACACACTCCCGGCTGCTGGGCGCGTTGATCAGACGGCCCGCGCTTTGGCGCGCCTCCTCGTAGAGCGCCGTGGCCTCCTCGCTCAGCGTATGCACGCCGCGGTGGACATTGGCGTGGCTCGTGCGGTAGTAGCGGGACATCGCCTCCAGGACCGCGGCCGGCTTTTGGCTGGACGCCGCGCTGTCCAGATACACGAGCGGGATGTCGCCCTGGACCTTGCGTTCCATGATGGGAAACTGGGAGCGCACGGCGGCCCAGTCCAGGGTTTCGTCGGCGGCAGCCACCGCACGACCGTTCAGGTTACGGGGGATGGCCATCACTCAACCGCCAATCTTGCGTTCAATCACCTGTTCCAGCTTGTGCACAACGGACTCCACCGGCACGCGTTCCAACACGGCCTGGAAGAACCCCTGCACGATCAGCCGTTCCGCCTGCGGACGCGAGAGGCCGCGCGCCATCAGATAGAAGACATACTCATCCTCGACCTGGGCGGCCGTGGCCGCGTGCGTGCAGCGCACGTCGTTCGCCTCGATTTCCAGCCCCGGAATGCTGTCGGCCCGGGAGCGGGAGTCGAGCAGCAGGTTGCCGTTGCGCTGGAAGGCATCCGTCTGCTGCGCCTCGGGGGCAACGCGAATGCTCCCCATGTAGACACTGCGTGCCCGATCCTTGAGCGCTCCGTTGAACAGCAGGTCACTGAAGCAGTGCGGTGCCTCGTGCAGCTGCAGGGTCTGATGGTCGATGTGCTGCCGTCCGGTCGGGAAATAGATACCCAGTAGCTCGGCGTGGCCGCCGGGACCCTGCAGCACCAGGTCCAGGAAGGCCTTGGTCAGCATGCTGCCCCAACTCACCTGAATCCACCGCAGATCCGCATCGCGGTTCAGGTGGGCCCGGCCGTGCATCAGGTTCCAGGCGGACGTGTCCAAATCCTGCAGGTTCATGTAGCGCACCTGCGAACCGGGCGCCTGCACGATCTCCACCACGGAGTTCTGAAGCCCGCGGCGCGCCCCGAGCAGGCTGTCCACCACCGTTACCTCGGCGCCTTCCTCCGCCACCACCAGTGTGTGGTGATGGCCGGCTTGGCCCTCGCCCTGCCAGTTGATGATCTGCAGGGGCAGTTCGACCCGGGTGTTGCGCGGCACGTGGATGAGCGTGCCGGAGTCCCAAAGGGCTCCGTGCAGGGCCGTGAACACGTCGGTTTCCACCGGTACCACGCGGGTCATGAAGTGTTCCCGCAGGAAATCCTCGTGCTCTTGCACGGCCAAATCCAGCGGCTTGAAGATGATCCCCTGCTCCTCCAGGGCCGCCACCCCGACGCGGTAGTGCATCAGGCCGTCCTCGAAGATGAGCGTCGCGGCGCTCTCCATCTCGTGCAGTTCGTCCTGCAGCAGAGGCGACAGTTCCTCTTCGCCCACAGGCCCCTCGTGGGTCGGGCCGTAGCTGAAGTTGTCCGGATCGAGGCCGGTCAGGCGCGTGCGCCGCCAGGCCTCGTCCGTCAGCGAAGGCCAGGGCATGGCCTTGGCGGCGGCCCAGGCCTGTTCCCGGAACCCGCGCATCCAGGCCCCTTCGCCGCGGGCCTCGGAACGGGCCAGCAGCGCATCCCGGGCCGGATCGGCACCGTTTACCGCCGGCGCTGAAACCCCGGTCGGCACTTGTGTCTGGTTTGGCACGGTACTCACCTGCGCCCGGTCAGCCAATGCTGCCTTCCATCTGCAGCTGGATCAGCCGGTTCATTTCCACGGCGTACTCCATGGGCAGCTCCTTGACCAGCGGCTCGATGAAGCCGCCGACAATCATGGCCGCCGCCTCGTCCTCGTCGATGCCCCGACTCATCAGGTAGAACAGCTGCTCCTCCCCGATGCGGCTGACCGACGCCTCGTGGCCGACCTTGACGTCATCCTCTTCAATCTCGATGTAGGGGTAGGTGTCCGAGCGGCTTTCCTCGTCCAGGATCAGGGCGTCGCACACCACGCTGCTGCTGCTGCGCACCGCTCCCGGCGCAACCTTCAGCAGGCCGCGGTAGCTGGCGCGACCCCCGTTCTTGGAGATGGACTTGGAGACGATCTTCGAGGTGGTGTCGGGCGCCGCGTGCACCACCTTGGCCCCGGCGTCCTGGTGCTGCCCCTCGCCGGCAAAGGCGATGGACAGGATTTCGCCGTGGGCCTTGGGGCCCATCATGTAGACGGCCGGGTACTTCATCGTCACCTTGCTGCCCAGGTTGCCGTCGATCCACTCCATCGTGCCGCCGGCTTCCGCCACGGCCCGCTTGGTAACCAGGTTGTACACGTCCGTGCTCCAGTTCTGGATCGTCGTGTAGCGGCAGCGGGCGTTCTCCTTGACGAAGATCTCGACCACGGCGCTGTGCAGCGAATTGGAGGAGTAGATGGGGGCCGTGCAGCCCTCCACGTAGTGGACGTTGGCGCCCTCCTCGACGATGATCAAGGTGCGCTCAAACTGGCCCATGTTCTCGGCGTTGATCCGGAAGTAGGCCTGCAGCGGAATGTCCAGGTCCACCCCCTTGGGCACGTAGACGAAACTGCCTCCGCTCCAGACCGCACTGTTGAGGGCCGCGAACTTGTTGTCGGCGGCCGGAATCACGGTCGCGAAGTACTCGCGCACGATGTCCTCGTGCTCGCGCAGGCCGCTGTCCATGTCCTTGAAGATGACCCCGTGCTTCTCCCACTCCTCCTGGAGGCTGTGGTAGATGACCTCGGAGTCGTACTGGGCGCCGACCCCGGCCAGGAACTTGCGCTCGGCCTCGGGAATGCCCAGCCGATCGAAGGTGGTCTTGATGTCCTCGGGCACATCATCCCAGTCGCGGCCCTGGTTCTCCGTCGGGCGCAGGTAGTAGTAGATGTCGTCGAAGTCGATGCCGGACAGGTCGGCCCCCCACTGCGGCATGCTCTTGGCCAGGAAGATGTCCAGGGCCTCGTGCCGGAAGCTGCGCATCCACGCCGGCTCTTCCTTGATGGCGGAAATCTGGTCGACCGTGTCGTGGGACACGCCCTTCTCGGTCTTGAAAACGCCTTCCACGTCGTCGTGGAAACCGAATTCGTAGTCATCCTTGACACCGGTTAGGTGCTGCTGATCGGCGATTGTGGCCATGTAGTGTTCCTCCTTTGCTGGCGGCCCGGTCAGGCCACCGGCTCCGCCGGGCCGAACTGTTCCTCGACCCAGTTGTAACCCTTCTCCTCCAGATCCAATGCAACTTCCGGACCGCCGGTCATGACGATGCGTCCGTCGTGGAAAATGCTGACGTAGTCGGGCTTGATGTAGTTGAGAATGCGTTGGTAGTGGGTAATAAGCAGGAAGCCCCGATCCTCGGTGGCCAGCTTGTTGATGCCGTCGGCCACCACCTTGAGGGCGTCGATGTCGAGCCCCGAATCGGATTCGTCCAGAATGCTGAAGCGGGGCTCCAGCATCGCCATCTGCAGGACCTCGGTCCGCTTCTTCTCGCCACCCGAGAACCCGTCGTTGAGGTAGCGGCGCGCGAAGGAACTGTCCACCTGGAACTCCTTCATCTTGGCCGTCAACTCACGCCGGAACTTGCGCATCGGCATGAGATGGCTGCCGACCACGCCCCCTTCCTGGCTGGCCATGTGGGCCTCCTTGGTGAAGCCCCGCACGTTGGACACCGCGGTGCGCAGGAAGTTGGCCACGCTGACGCCCGGCACGGACACCGGGTACTGGAACGCCAGGAAAATACCGGCCTGACACCGCTCGTTGGGTTCCATCTCCAGGATGCTCTCGCCATCCAGCAGGATGTCGCCCCCGGTTATCTCGTAGTGCGGATGGCCCGCAATGACATAGGCCAGCGTGGACTTGCCGGAGCCGTTGCGCCCCATCATGGCATGGATTTCGCCCGGTCTCAGTGTGATTGAGACGCCGCGCAAAATGTCCTGACCTTCGACCCGGGCGTGCAGATCCCGGATTTCCAATTGACTCATTCCTGAACGATCCTTTCTTGGCTGGGATTCAGCTGAAAGCCGAAGTTGCAGCTGCCGGCATCCTCCATGATGCAGTCCAGCAGTTCGACGGGAGCGCCGACCGCCTGGCTGATCATGTCGCGATCCATGTCGCAGATTTGGGGATGTTCGGCCGCCAGTTCGTGGTACGGGCAGTTGAACAGTTCAAGCCGCATGTAGTCCCGGCCCGCCTCCGTGTGCACGGAGCAGATGATCCCCTGCTGCTGCATCAGGACCGCCAGTTCATGGACGCGGCTGCGCATGTCCCTGGTCTGCATGCGCGACGAGTAGTCCAGGGCCACCTTGTCGGACACCCGCGACATGAGGCCGACCAGGGTCTCGGCCGTCACCAGGCTCGAAATCTCCCCCAGCAGCGTCACGGCCAGTGAACCGCAGTGGCAGGCGAAGAGGGAACGGGCCTGCTCGGAGTTCGCAAACTCCAGGTGCGGACGCCCCACGCCGGAATGCACCGTGCGCTTCTCCAGGTAGCCGCCGGCCTCCAGGGTTGCCAGGTGCTCCCGCACCGCGGTGCGGGTCAGGCCCAGCAGATCCTCCAGATCCTTGACCGACGCCCAGCCCTCGCGCTGCAGGTACTCGACGATGGTCCAGGCGGAAGCCTGTATCTGCTTTGGTGGCTCGACGGGAAGCGGTACGTCCATCCCAGACACCCGTGGTTGAACAATCCAACGCCCGGATTGTACGGGTTGGAATGGGGTTTTGTCAATATTTCCTGCCAAAACTGTTTAAACCAGTTTCGGCGTAATCGGGAAGCGGTCAGTTCGCCGGGCCGGGAGAGGGGGTCAATGTCGGTGTCGGGGCCGGCGCGCGGGTCGGAATCAACAGGAGGGCACCCGCGAGGATGGGCAGAAAGGCGAGGGTGTACATGACGGCCCGCAACGTAAAGATGTCCGCGAACAACCCGGCCACGCCGGTCATCACGGCACCGCTGGCGAACATGACGCCCAGCGCAAGGCCGGAGGCCAGCCCCTCCCGCTTCGGAAGCATGGCCTGGGCCTGCACGACAATCACACTGTGCGAGGTGTTCGACACGAATCCGGCCAGGGCGGCACTCAGGTAGTAGTAGACCCCGTCCTGGTTAAGGGTCAGGTAGAGAAAGGGAATGCTGAGCCACAGCGACCACATCATGAGGTGCTTGCGCCGCAGGCGCCCGTCCAGCAGACCGCCCGCCAAGGTGCCGAGGGAGCCGCCCAGCACCAGGGCTCCGGCCCGGGCCCCGTAGCCGGCCGAGTCCAGTCCCTGGTCGGCGAAGTACTTGGGCAGAAGACTCATGAAGTTCTGCAGCGTGGCCGAACGCGTGACAACGTAGAGAATAAAGATGGTCGGCGCGATGACCAGCGCGCTCCGGGCCACGCGTGCGGCACGGTTCCGGGTGGCTTTGGTGTCGAGGGTTGCCACCGCCTGGACCGGGGGCATGGGCCGGTACAGCAGATACTGCATGATGGCAACCATGGGCAGCACGCCCAGCGCCATGTAGGTGATCCCCATCAGGCCAAACTCGCGAATCAGAACTCCGGCAATGATGGGGCCCGTCGACAGCCCGATTTGTCCCAGGAAGAAGAAGATCGAGGTGGAGAAGCTGGCGTGGCGGACGCCGCCCGACAGCGACGCGGTACGCGTACCCGTGGCATGGAAAGCCGCGCTGCCCAGGGCCGCCACAGCCAGCACGGCCAGCAGCAACGGATAGGTTGGGATAAAGGGAACGAAGAGGAAGGCCACGGCGGTCCACAGGACCCCGATCTGGGCCAGCCACCGTCCGTCCCACCTGTCCGCCAGAATGCCGAACAACGGCATGGGCAGGGAGGCCATCACGAAGTAGAAGGTGATGCCCCAGGCAAGCTCGGCATTGTTGAGGTCGAAACGGGCCACGAGGGCCGTCAAACAGATGGCGACGGCCGCGTTGAGGATGTCGATGCTGCAATGGCCGAAGGCCACCGCGCCCAGATAGCCAACCCGGACGCCGTCCAGCCGCTGGCTGAACCCGGTCGACGCGGCGGCGCTCATGGCCGGGACTGCGGAACGGCAACGTTCCGTGCAGTTGAAGTCAGCATGCGATGTTCGAAGCAGAGATTCTGTTCATCTGTTCCCGTAGTGTAGTCCCTGCGGGCAGGTTTCTGCCCGGACAACCGATTCGGTAAGTCTGGCATCGAAAGGAATCCGGCCGGCATGCCGTCTGAACAAAGCCGGGTGCAGTACGTGGATCAAAGTCCGAAGGCAGTCCTCCAACATTCGCACGCGGACGCCAAGGGGATGCACATCGTCGTGACAACGCCCGGGGCACCAGAGCAACGGGGAGGACTGCGGGAGATCCGAACTCGTCAGCCACACGGTACAGCCCTTAAGGCTGTTGCGGCATCCCTTGATCATGTCGGACAGCCACTCCAGCTTTGTGGCGCAACCCCACAGTTCAGGAGCCTGTTTCTGGTCAACGCTCTCAAAACCGTGACTTGACAGACATTGATGTGTAACATAGTTACACACTCAAGATGGCAGGGGGGTCTTGTTTCATGGCCAGAGTCCAGTTGGTGATTCCTGACGCCGATCGTGACCGTTTCGTCCTTCAGGCGAGGCGGGAGGGCATGACGCTCAGTGCTTGGCTGCGTGCGGCTGCCCACACACGCCTTGAAGAACGCCAGCGCGTCAAGCCCTTCGAGGCCCTGGGGGACATTGAGGAATTTTTCAAGATGTGCGATGCCCTGGAAGGTCCCGAGACCGAACCCGACTGGGAAGACCACTTGCGTGTCATCAATGAGTCGCGGGCCGCAGGGGCAACCGGTACATGATCTTTGTGGATACAAATGTGTTCATGTACGCAGTGGGGCGGCCGCACATTCTCAAACAGCCCTCCAGAGCTTTCCTCATCGAGGCGTACCGGAGCCGGAAGCCACTTTGCACTTCGGCCGAAGTCCTGCAGGAATTGGCACACGTGTACCTGGCCACGGGGAGATTGCTCGTATTCGACGCGGCGATGGAACTGATCTCCAGTCTTGACATCGAAGTGTGGCCGCTGGAAGAAGCCGATGTCGAACTGGCGCGTCAGCTCCATGAACTCCATCCCGCGCTACAAGCCCGCGATCTCTGCCACCTGGCGAGTTGTAGACGACGTGGCGTCAGGGACATGAAGACCTTTGATCAGGCCCTCGCCGCTGTGTTTCCCAACTCATCAATGCCGTAGGACCAAGGGTACGCTCCGCCTCGGCTTTTGGCATCCCGGCACCTAACCGTGGCGAGGTTACAGGGCCCACACCAACAAGGAACAGCATCACCAACCGATGGTCCCTGGCGCGGCCCTCTTGGCATCACTTGTTTAAGCCGCCCCATTCCAAGATGGAGCGGGCTGCCGATATCGGAACCGTCCCGCATCGAATCGCACGGGGCGCAACTGATGGATGCCATCAATCCGGAACGGGCGTGGAAGCATCTGCAGCGGCACCTCCTTGGCACTGTCCCTGGTCCGGAACATCCGTTCCATAGGGCTCTGCAGATACAGAGGCTTAGACGGATACTCCATAGAGGTCGTTGAGCTTGGACTTCAGGTAGCCCACGTATGGCCCGGCATCAATTCCGGTGCCGACACTTTGCTCTAGGAGTTCCCCGGGGGTGTAGCGCCGACCATGCCGATGGATGTGGATCCGCATCCATTCGAGCAGCGTGTCGAACTTGCCGCGCCGGAACTGATCCTCCAAGTCCGGATGGTCCCGTTTGGCCGCCTCGTACAGCTGCACGGAAATGATGTTGCCCAGGCTGTAGGTCGGGAAGTAGCCCAGGTAGCCAAAGCTCCAGTGCACATCCTGCAACACCCCTTCCGCGTCGTCCTCGGGCCGCACACCCAAGTACTCCTCCATGCGGTCGTTCCACTCGCGCGGCAGATCCTCCAAGTCGACCTTGCCCTCCATCATCGCCTTCTCCAGTTCGAACCGCAGCATGATGTGGAGGTTGTAGGTCACTTCGTCGGCCTCGACCCGAATCAGGCTTGGTGCAACACCGTTGATGGCCCGGTAATAGGTCTCCTGCGGCACCCCGTTGAACTGGGGGAAGTGGGCCTGCAGGATTGGATAGGCCCAGTCCCAGAACGGTCTTCCGCGCCCGACCAGGTTCTCCCACATGCGGGACTGGCTCTCGTGGATGCCGAGGGAACAGCCACTGGTAATCGGCGTCCGATCCCAAGCCGGATCGATGTTCTGGTCGTACAGCGCATGGCCACACTCGTGCAGCATGCTGAAGAGGCACACGTTGAATTCGCCGGAGTACACCCGCGTGCAAAGCCGCACATCGTCCCGGCTGAAGCTGGTGCAGTACGGATGGGTGACCTCGTCCACGCGGCCGCGACTGAAATCGAAGCCGAAGGCGCTCACCAGCGTGCGGCCCAGATGCACCTGGGTCGCATGATCGAAGTTGCCCGTCAGGCAGGATTTGTCCAGTTGCACGCCCGAATCGGCTACGGCCTTGACCAGGTGGACGGTCTCGGCGCGCAGGGGCGTGAAGATGGCCTCCACCTCCCGGGCCTTCATGCCGGGTTCGAATTGATCCAGCAGGGCGTCGTAGACGTGCTCGTCGTAGCCCTGGTAGTCGGCGTACTCGTGCGCCAGATCCACGCACTTCCGGAGCCACGGCAGGAACTGTCCGTAGTCGGCGGCATCCCGGGCCTTGCGCCACGCCTCGTTGGACAAAATGTGCGTCTCGGTCGAACGGTCCACATATTCGGCCGGAAGGTTGCGCTTGATCCTGTAGTCCCGGGCCGCAACCTTGATCAGGTCCCGATCCTCCTCGGCCAGGCCAGAGTCTTCGGAGTCGGATTGAAGCTCCTCCAGCCAGATCCCAACCTCGTCCGCAACGAACAGTTCGTGAGCCACCCTCGACACCGTGCCCAGTTGTGCCGCGCGTGCGGACGCGGCACCTTCGGGCATGACGGTTTCCTGATCGTGGTGCATCAGGCTGGCAGCCTGGTTCAGGTCGGTGACGGTGGCCAGCCGTTCCTTCAATTTGCCCAGTGCGTTGCTCATTGCCATTGGTTCCAAGGGGTTGTTTGAGGCAGATACGGTCCATTCTGCCATCGTGAATAGGGTCCTACCAACAGTGGAGACCATCACCGCGGTTGCGGGGCCGCCCGTTGCCCGGAGGCCGGGTTGCGGCCACAAGGACATCCTGGACAAAGTCGAACTCGGGAGGGACGCGATCTGTCGGATCCCTCTCTCTCCGACAAGGTCAGCATCTCGGCCATCGCGTTGAATTCCGGGGGATTGATCCCGGAACCAACTGCCGGGCTGCGCCGGGTTCGGCGACCTGCCTGCCTATTTGGCCATTTGCTTGAGGGCCGTATAGACCGGCTTGGGCGACCAGTCGACAGTGACGATGCTCCACAGAGCCCTTTCCGTTCCGGGGGCAACAACCTCGAAGTTCAAATTCCAGAGGAACGCGGGACCAACCCAACCCCAGTCCCGCATCATTGTGTAAGCCTGGACAGTCCAGTCCGCCTGCTCCTGCAAACTGTTGTCGTTCGCGAATCGGTAATAGGGATGTCCGTCGCCTGAGGCCCAGCCGAACGCAGTGGGCACTATGGGCTTGTTGGACGCGTCGTACTGCACCGCCAGCGCGCGATAACCTTCCATGATGGATCGGAAGCTCCAGGAGTGATGGGGCCATTCACAGGCGCCAAGGAACGTATCACCGGCCTCCTGGATGGCTGCACACGCCCCTTGCCAAGTGTATTGGGGAGGTATGTTGTAGCCGCGTGGACGGGCACCAATGCCATCTACGTGATCCGCCAGGCCGGCAACCAGCATTTCCTGCATATAGGTGAAATCGTCCACACTCAAGTGGGCATTGCCGCCTGCCGGTGTGGGGGCACCGGAAACAACCCATATGGAAGGACAGGCTTCGCGGATCGCAGCTGAAGCAGCCGCCAGCATTTGCACATAGGCCTCGGCGCTGAGGGTGAGATTGCCCCATGTGAAATGAAGATTCTGTTGCTCCCAGACCTCAATTGCATCAAGTTGGCCGCAATAACGGCTGGCCAGCGCTCCCAGATAGTTGGCGAAGTCCGCATTGTCGGCGGGAGGGCCGGCCACGGTCAGATCAGCACCGCTCTCCCGAGCCCAGAGCGGTGCAGCTACCACGCTGAACAACACATTTACGCCCTGCCGGTCGGCCTCGGCCAACAACCTGTCCATTTCAAGCCACTGCCGTTGCCCGCGGTGGGGCTCCATGTCCTCCCAGCGCACCTGCTGCTTGAGCCAAGTAAAGCCCAGATCCCGGACCGCAGCCAGAACCATCTGACCATGTTCCTCATCCAAGAAGTGTCCGTTACTGTCCTTGCCCAAGGCGTGTCCCTGAGTACCGTAGGCAAAATCCAAGGGAATCGCCTTCGCGGTAGGGGGCAGGTCGGGCAGCGGCACCGCAGTGAGCTCGCCGACAGCCGGAATGACGAGCATCTCGCCGGGACGAATCAAGCTGCATTCCGTAAGACGGTTGGCAAACAGCAAGTCCGTCAGGGACACTTCGTAATCCAGAGCAATCTCCAACAGGGCGTCTCCCTCCTGGACTGCATATGTAACACCTTCCATCGCGGCATCGATTGCAGAAGGCCAAGTCCATCCCAGCCTGGGTATGCACAGCACTTGACCGACTGGCAGCAGGTCGATGTCCGTCAGGTAGTTGGAACGGGCAAGTACCTCCAAAGGTACGCCGTGCTTCAGAGCGATCTCGGAGAGAGTGTCGCCACCTTTGACAACATACCTTTCGCCTCTGATAAGCGGAGCAGATACGGCCCGAGGCCGCGATGACGGATCCGCGGCCTCGCCGGGTATGCAAAGGGTTCGGCCGACCAGCAGCGGATCGGCATCCGTCAGGCCGCTGGCTTGACGAATTGCGGTCACAGTGACGTCGTACCGGATGGCTATTGCCAAAAGCGTATCCCCCGGCACCGCCGTATGCTGCCGTGTACAGTCGAAGTTGGAAGCTTCCGACTCCGCAGCCTGAGCGTCTCCGCCTTGATCCCCGTTGGCGGAGTCATCTTCATCAACCTGGTTGAGAGCCTGTTTCGCTTCGGGCGTCGTGTCGGCCCGGGCTGCCGGTGAGTGTGGAACCTCCAAAGTCTGCTCCTCCATCTGGGGTGGCCCTTGGGCCACAACACCCGTCGGCAGCAAACCCAGCAGCAGGCAACAGACGACAAGGCACAGTGGCAATACCCGCCCCCAGTTTGGGCACTGTATTCCACCAGTCATGGTGTACATCTTCTTGCAAACCCCAGTCGGGAACTCACGCATCGGCTGTGTTGGCTTTTCGGCACCGGCTTGTTGGAATCGAACCATGCTATGAAATCCGTGGGTATTGTTATTCAAGAGGACAGGTCCCGAATGCAGACACCGAGGTCCGTGCACGCGGCCACATCCGGCGGCCATTGGAAGACCGTGCGGAAACAAGCCTTGCAGACTGTGGCGAATGCCAAGATCCTTGCCTTCAAGAACGCTTCAGGGGCCCTGAATTCGACCCCCTGCCAACTGCAACAACCGTTGTCCACAATCCCTTGTGGAGCATGCTGCCCCGGCTCAGTCACTCAATCCAAAAATGGGGATTCCATGCGATTTCCCAAAGGTAGCCGTCGAGATCGGCGAAGTAACCCGAGTAACCTCCCCAAAAGGCATCTTGAGCCGGCTTAACCAGGGTGGCACCGGCAGCCATGGCCACGTCCAGCAGGGCATCCACCTCTTCCCGTGTACGGACGTTGTGAGCCAGGGTGATGCCGGAAAAGCCCTGGCCCTCCGTGGCCACACCGACATCGGCGGCCAAGGCATCCCGAGGGTACAGGGCCAACCAAGTGCCCCGGGTCTGGAAGAAGGCGATGGATTCGGTGTTTTCATCCAAGAGGGGCAGTCCCAACCCATCCCGATAAAACTTCACTGATCGAGACAGATTGGCAACACCCAGGGTAATCAGGCTAATGCGCGGTTCCATGGGCTTTGGCTCATCCACGAATAGATACGACCATATACAAAAACACGGCAGAGCCCGTCACGGGATGCTCGATGCCGATCGATCAGGCCTGCATCCAATCGTACCGGCCGCGATAGGCCGCGGCTACCCGGAACCGGCCGTAGCCCGATACACCTTGGCAGCACCGGTCAGCACGTCGTCCAGGTCCTCTTCCGACCATAAAGGGCCCACGTTCAGGACGATTGACCGATTCATCAGATCCTCCGACCGGGGGCACATGCCCATGCTGTACTCCACGGGCTCGGGGAAATAGGCGGGGCAGTCGAAGGGACAACCCCGCGCGGCCAGGCGTTGGTTCAAAACCTGGTCGGCGGCGTACACGGGCACCCCGCCGTAGATCTTGCCGGCGGGCAGGCCCTCGGCGCGGAGCCACTCGATGCGCTCGTCAGCTTCTTCGGCACTGTCGGCATAGTCAATGACCCAGACGGAATGACGATCGCGGCCGTCCGCCCGCGGCTCCAGGCTGGCACCGGCCAATTCCTCCATGCCGGTCCTGAGGGCACCGTTGGTGGACTCGATGCGGTCCAGAACAGCCGGCAGCTTTGCAAGCTGGCAGCCCATGATGGCGCCCGCAATCTCATTCATGCGCAGGTTTTCGCCAATGATGGGGTCTGCCTGCAAACCCTTGAAGTGATCCCGAACCCCCGAATGGGAAGTCCAGAACTGGCCACCCTGATCGGAATAGATGGTGGCTCGCCGGTACAACTCCGGATCGCTTGTGATCAGGGCTCCGCCTTCGCCGCTGGTGATGTTCTTCTCCAATTGGAACGAGAAGCAACCCACGTCTCCGATGGTCGCCACGGGCCGGTCGCGATGAACGCTGCCCACGGCCTGGGCCGCATCCTCAATCACCTTGAGGTCATGAGCCCGGGCAAAGTCGCACACGGCATCCATGTCCGCGCACTTGCCGCCCAGGTGAACCGGCATAATCGCCTTGGTCAAGGGCGTGAGGCAGCGCTCCAGATCCTCGGGATCCAGGAGCATGTTGGCGTCCACTTCGCAGAACACGGGCCGGGCCCGACTGGCAACAATGGCACCCACCGATGCAATGAAGGTGGCGGCTGGTACGATCACTTCGTCACCGGGACCAACCCCAAGGGCCGCCAGGCCAAGGCGCAGCGCCGCCGTGCCGTTGGCGGTTCCCAAGGCGAACGGCACGCCCAGGTAATCCGCCAGACCCTGTTCAAAGGCCTCCACCTTACCGAGGTGGTTGGGACCGTAGTACCGGAACAAGGACTGGGCGTCCAACACCTCCATCACTGCCTGCTTCTCCTCGGCACCCAGGAGACCGGCCCCCTTGAAAAGGTTGAGCTCGCGGTCCACCGCCTTGGGACCACCGTGGATGGCGAGTGCTTGGCCGTGAACGTCGGATGTTAAGGAACTGGGATTCATGGGGCGGGCACCGAAAAGTAGAGTCTAGGGCAATGGGAACGTCCGATCAGTGTACTTGGAAGCCGTGGACGCACCGGACACTGCCGGCCGACACACCGGAAACATGAAACCAGCCGAACTATCCGCATCAACGGTTCGAGACCTGGCCTCGAGGCTGGGTTTCGACCTGTGCCGCATTGCCGCGCCCCGGTCCGGAGCCGTCCACACCGACTACCTGGAGGCCTGGCTGGAGGAAGGCTGCCACGGCGACATGGCCTGGCTGGCGCGCAATCCGGACATCCGCATGCAGCCGGACCGTCTGCTGGTCGCCGACAGCCAACCCGTCCGCTCCCTGGTCGTGCTGGGCGTTGGCTATCTGCACGCGGACCTTCCCGAACACGTGCGTCGGGATCCGTCGCGCGGCATCTTCGCCCGGTATGCCTGGCACGAGGACTATCACGACCAGATCAAACCCAGGCTCTTTGAGCTGGACGCCCTGGTCCGGAAACTCAGCGGCCGCACCGCCCATGCCCGATGCTGGGTTGACACCGGGCCGGTGGTGGAACGCGACTGGGCCATGGCCTCCGGCCTGGCGTTCACCGGCAAGAACTGCTGCTCCATCAACCCGGACCTGGGCAGCTGGATCTTCCTGGCCGTCCTGGCCATTCCGGAAGCCGTCGCACCCGATCCGGCACCCGCGGCCCGGCCGCCGGCGCCAACCCTGTCACCCATCGCCATCCTGGACGGCCTGCCGCACGATCGGGACTTGGGGACCTGGGTCACGGAGGGGAAGGGCAAAGCCGAACAGACCATGACCTGCGGCCGATGCACCCGCTGCCTGGACCAATGCCCCACCGACGCCTTCCGCGGACCGCTGATGCTGGATGCCCGCAGGTGCATCAGCTATTGGACCATTGAAGCCAAAGGGGCCGTACCCCGGGATCTTCGCGGCCGGTTCGGCAACCTGGTATTTGGGTGTGATGTCTGCCAGGAGGTTTGTCCCTGGAATCACGAGCGGACACCCGGTAACGGGTTCCTGGCCGACCGACCGGTCCGAACCGAGTGGACGGCACCCAAACTGCTGGAGGGTTTTGGGGAGGACAATCCCTACTGGCTGGACGACGCGGCGTTTCGAATCCGCTTCCGGCGCTCCGCCGTCAAACGGGCCAAGCGCCCAGGCATGCTCCGCAACGTGTGCACCGCCCTGGGCAACTGGGGTGCGCCTGCAGCCCTGCCGGCCCTGGCCCGGGCATTGCGGGAGGACTCCCCGCCGGTCCGGGAACACGCCGTCTGGGCGCTGGGTCAGCTCATGCGCAAGGCTGTCGGTCCGGACGCTGCAACCATTTTGCAGGTACACCGCGACAGTGAACACAACCCAGGCGTGCGCGAGGAACTGGCAGCGCAACTGGGCGGGTAGCGGGACCAGGGACCTAAGTCGGGGACCACAATCCGGACTCGGACAGCCCGGTCCGCGCGGGGCGACTCTCCCGTTGACCTACGTCGATGTGACCGACTCGACCATTTGCAGGAACAGGCGGTGCCAGCGCAGATCCCGGGACAACTCGGGGTGAAAGGCCGTGCCCAGAATATGGCCCTGGCGCACGGCCACCTGCACCGTACGGCCGTCGGGATCGGTCCACTCCGCCAGAATCTCCACGCCGGGACCGGTTTCGACGACGGCCGGTGCGCGGATGAACACCGCGGGCGAAGGGGAATTCCATCCGGCAACCTGCAGGTCGCCCTCAAAACTGTCCCGCTGGCTGCCGAAGAAGTTGCGGTTCACCGACACATCCAGGCCGCCCAGCAACGTCTGTCCGTCCCGCTTCTGGCCCGTGGCCCGATCCGCCAGGAGGATCAGCCCGGCACAGGTTCCCCAGACCGGCCGGCCTTGGGACACCCACCGCCGCAGAGGGTTGACCAACCCCCAACGTTCCGCGACGAGGCCCATGGTTGTGGACTCGCCGCCGGGAATGATGAGCCCGTCCAGCTTACTGAGCTGGTCCGCCCGTCGCACCTCAACGGCCGCAGCCCCCAGGACCGACAGTTTTTGTATGTGTTCCCGAAAGGCTCCCTGCAGCGCCAGCACGCCGATGCGCAGGGGCACGGCCTCGCTACCAGCCGCGATGAGCCATCTTCTCCGGTTCGGACAGCGTGTCCAGGTTGATGCCGACCATCGGTTCGCCCAGGTCCTCGCTCACTTCGGCCAGCACTTCGGCATCGTTGAAGTGGGTCACCGCCTGCACGATGGCATGGGCCCGCTTGGCCGGCTCTCCACTCTTGAAGATGCCCGAGCCCACAAACACGCCGTCAAGGCCCAGCTGCATCATGAGCGCAGCGTCCGCCGGTGTGGCGACCCCGCCGGCCGCGAAGTTGACCACGGGCAGGCGGCCCAGGTTTGCCGTCTCGTTGACCAGCTCCACCGGTGCCTGGATGTCCCTGGCATACGCATAGCGCTCATCGGCACTCATGGTTGAAATGCGCCGAACATCCCCGAGCACGCTGCGCGCATGGCGCACCGCCTCGACCACGTTGCCCGTGCCGGCCTCGCCCTTGGTCCGAATCATGGCGGCGCCTTCCGCGATACGTCGCAGCGCCTCGCCCAGATTGCGGCAACCACAGACAAAGGGAACCGTGAAGTTGTGCTTGTCGATGTGGTTGTTCTCGTCGGCCGGGGTCAGGACCTCGCTTTCGTCGATGTAGTCAATGCCGAGGGCCTCCAGAATCTGGGCCTCGACAAAATGTCCGATGCGCGTCTTGGCCATGACGGGAATGGTGACGGCTTCCTTGATGGCGCGAATCACCTGGGGATCGCTCATGCGGGAGACACCGCCTTCCTTGCGGATGTCCGCCGGGACGCGCTCCAGCGCCATAACGGCACAGGCACCCGCCTCCTCGGCGATCCGAGCCTGCTCGGGCGTCACGACATCCATGATGACGCCGCCCTTCAGCATCTGGGCCAAGCCGGCCTTGACCGTATAGGTACCGGTTCGGGCACCGTTGCTGGAATTGATGTATCCGTTCTTCTCCATGGTTTCCATCCCTGCCTGCCGCAAGCATCATTGCAAACCCGTCGATCCGTCCATTTTAGTCCAGTTGTCGAGGTCCGCACCAAATCCCCTGCCATTGCGCCGCAACCTCGCCTCCCGGCGGTCGGCGGCCGGGTCAGGATCTCACGATGGCAGCCAGATAAGGCAGAAAGACGGCGGCGCCAACCACCAAGCTGGCCACCGAGGCCAGTAGGACGGCGCCGGCCGCGACATCCTTGACCACGCGGATCTGTTCGTTGTGGCCAAGCTCAACGGTGTCCGCCAGCTTTTCGATTGCCGTGTTGAACAGCTCGGCAGACAGCACCACGCCGCAGCAGATCGCGACGGCCAGCCATTCGATGCGGGAGATTCGCAGCCACCAAGCCATCCCAATGGCCACAAGGCCCAAGGCAAGTTCGATTTGGAAGTTGCGCTCGCGCCGGACCCCATGTCCCAGGCCCGACAGGGCATGTCGCACCCCGCGCAGGAACCGAATCATGGCTGCCTGGATGCAGCGGAACACCCGCGATACGTCGTCCGCGGGCTGTGTCCGAGCGTGCGCACGACCCGGTCCTGCAGGCGGAACATCACGTCCTCCTCCTCCAGGGTCCCGTGGTCCAGGCCCAGCAGGTGCAGAAGCCCGTGCACAAAGCAAAGGAGCAGTTCCGCCGCCGGGTCGGTGCCTGCGCTCCGAGCGTACCGCTTGATGTAGGGCGGACACAGTACCAGTTCACCAAAGACAACCGGAGCCTCCGGCGGCAGGATGTCCATTGGGCTGGCGTCCGCGTCCTCACCGAAGCTGAGAACATCCGTGGCGGCATCGACACCGCGGAACTCGCGATTCAAGGCCCGGATTTCAGCGTCCCCGGCAAACACCACGTGCAGGACGGAACCCGGTGGCGGCAACAGCCGGGCCTTCGGACCCGCCTCGGCCAGGGTCGCGGCAACTGCCTGCTTCAGGATCCGGGAGTCCAGGCCGTCGGGCGGAGATCCAATGAGCTGAACCTGAAGGCGCTCGGTCACAACTCCATCCCCGACGGATCGGCTTGTCCGTCTGCGACAACAGGACAACCGGACCTACAACGATGTCTGGGTGTGTGGAGTTCCCGCCGGAATGGTCTTCGCAGGCAAGGCCGGAGCCTTGGACCAGTTCGAATCAAGCACGGGATAGGGGATCCGGCGGTGGTTGATGGACTGGAGCATGGCGGCCACGATGCGGCGTACAGTTTGGAACTCCGTCAAGCGCAGGGGACTGTCAATCAACGACCCGTCCAGCAGGCGCTCCTCGAACTGCTGATCTACCAGTTCATGAACGGCTTCCTCGGTTTCGGGCCGAATGGCACGGAACGCGGCCTCGCAGGTGTCGGCCAAGAGCAACACCGTTGTTTCTCGGGTTTGCGGCTTGGGCCCCGCATAGCGGAAGGGTGTCTCGCCGACCTGGGCATCGGTTCCCGCCTCCTCCAAGGCCCGGTGAAAGAACGGCACCATGATTTGGTCGGCGTGGTGTTCCCTGATGAAGTCGAGGATGCGCGGCGGCAAGTTGTGCTCTATGCCCATCCCGACCCCGTCCGCCACATGCCGAATGATGATCTCCGCCGACTCGCGGGGCGACAGGCCGTGGTGAGGATTGTCGTCCGGCCCCATGTTCTCGACGAACATGCCCGGGTTCTGCAGCTTGCCAATGTCGTGGTACAGCGCACCCACCCTGGTCAACAGGGGATCGGCTCCGATGGCATGGGCAGCCTTCTCGGCCATGTCGCTAACCAACAGGGAGTGCTGGTACGTTCCGGGGGCCTCTTCCCGCAACGCCGCCAGCAACGGATGATCCGGGCGTGCAAGTTCCGCCAGGCGGAAGCTCGTCACGCGGCCGGTCGCATCCCCCAATCCGTAGATCGCCCCCAAGGCCAGGCTGGACGCGGTCAAGCCGTGCACCGCGGCTGCCAGGCCCATCAGAAAGGGTCCGCGGGCGAAGAAAGCCGGACCGGTCTCCAGCCAGTTGCCGGCCGCGCCCGGCGGTTCAGGCAAACCGGTCAACTGCTGCAGCCAGCCGGGAACCGTCAGGAGCGCAGCCAGGATCGCCACCCAAACGCCGGCTTTCACGAAGTCGCCGATTCGATGTGTTTGGCGCAGCGCGACCAATCCGGTCGCAACGGTCATCGCCAGAAACACCATGTGCGGGAGCGTCATCCGAGGCGCGAAACCACAGACAATCAGGAAGACCAGCATCACCATCGAGGCCACCCGGAAACCTGCCAGAGCCCTGACTGTCATGCCCAGGGCGGCCAGGGGAATCATGTACCGGAGCCAGGGAGCCAGATGCGCTTGCAGGCGAACCACCAGCAGGCCGACAACAATCAGAAGCACCAAGGCCTGCAGCTCCCGTTGCTGCTGTACCAGGTATTGATTGGCCTCCGGAACGACCCGGTACAGCAGAAACAGCAGGCCGACCACGACCGGAAACAGAAACAGAAAGCGCGGTGTGATCCACCCTGTCCACACCAAATCCAATCGCCTCAGGGCCGCGATCTGCACACTGTCCAGCGGCATGCCCGGCACCGCCACGGTCGCACCCGAGCCAAAGGCACCGACGGCAACCCGTTCGGAGAGAACCGGCAGCAACAGGGAAAAGGCGATGTCCGCCTGTCCCGGCGGCAGCCCATTCAGCTGCCGAAACAGATAGTCCCGGTATCCGGCCAGATCCTGTGGGTCCTGCGTTTCGGTGCCCGCCAGTTGCAAAGCTTCGTCCAGGGCGTGGCTCAAGGTCGCCCAGGCGTCGTCCGACAAGGCCAACAGCTCGGGCAGCAGTGCCTTCTGCAACGGGCTGTAGCCCGTCAGCGAGGTTGCCGGTTGGCTGCCGGACTGCCTGTGGACCGAAACGGCATCCAAAAAGATGCGGAGGTCCAAATCGCCGGCCCACGCGCCGTCGGAGGCAGGTCCTTTGCCTACAACCAGATCGAAGGGCGCAACAACCCGGATTGGGAGCGTGCCGCCCGTTTCCACCTTGAAACGCGTGACCCCCGGGATTTCGAGCGCCACCACGGCCGTCAAGCCCAACGCGAGCACAACCAACGAGACCAGGTGAACCGGTCTCCGGGCCAAACCGCCCGCCGTTGTGTTCATTGCCGATTGCAAGGCCAGTTAGCGAAATGGGCCCAATCCGGGCCCCAAAGGGGTACCAACATTGTCGCAACGGTCGGAAACGCGGGATTATACACTGTAGATTCGACACTGCTCCGCAGCACCCGAATTGGTTCGTCCGCCCCAACCGGCAAGTCTTCCGGCCACCACAACAGAACACATTGCTGCAATCATGTTCTTCGACAGAGCGCGAATCTGGGTCCAAGGCGGCCAGGGCGGCGACGGCATCGTGGCCTTCCTGCGGCAGAAGCACGCTCCGCGCGGCGGCCCATCCGGCGGCAACGGTGGCCGGGGGGGGCATGTTGTCGCCGTGGCGGACGAATCCATGAACACCCTCCACGGGTTGCGCCGCAAGGTGCATTACCGGGCCGGCAAGGGCGGACGCGGAGGCAATACGGCCAAGCAGGGAGCATACGGCGCAGACCTGGAGGTGCGGGTGCCCACCGGCACCCTCGTGCGCGATGCCGAGGACGGCAACCTGATGGCGGACCTGACCGACGAGGGTCAACAGGCCCTGCTGGTCAGGGGCGGACGCGGCGGCCGGGGCAACGCCTCCTTCCGTTCAGCCCGCCACCAGGCACCGCGTCTGGCGGAGAAGGGCGAACCGGGACAGGAGCTCTGGCTCGACCTGGAATTGAAGCTGGTGGCGGAGGTCGGCATCATCGGGGTGCCCAACGCCGGCAAGTCCACGCTGATCAGCCGCATCAGCGCGGCCCGTCCGGAGATCGCCGACTATCCCTTCACAACCCTGGTGCCGAACCTGGGCGTGGTGGAGCTGGCCCACCGGCAACGGGTCTTCGTGGACATCCCCGGCCTGGTCGAAGGGGCCCACCAGGGCACGGGGCTGGGCATTGAGTTCCTCCGCCATGTGGAACGCACGCGCCTGCTGGTGCACCTGCTGGATGGCTCGTCGGACGATCCGGGCGGGGAAATGGCGATGATCGAAGCGGAACTGGCCAGCTACAGCGAGGCACTCGCGGCCAAACCGAGGGTGGTCGTCCTGAACAAGCGGGACCTGCCACAGGCCCGCGCCGCCGAAGCCGAACTGAAAACGGCCATGGAAACGCGCGGGCTGCCTTTCTGGTCCATCTCGGCCGTCACCGGCGAGAATGTGCAAGACCTGCTTTGGGCTCTGGACCGCCAACTCGAGGCGATTCCCGCAGTGGAAGCAAGCACCCGTCCCGATCTGCCGGAGATCGCCGTGTCCGAGGACGACCGGGCCTTCACCGTGACGCGTCTGGGTCCTGCCCGCTGGCAGGTCGCCGGTACCGGCCTGGAGCGCTTAACACGCATGACCAATTGGGACCTGCCGGAGTCCGCCCTGCGCTTCCAGAACATTCTGGACACTTGGGGGGTTTCCGATACCTTGCGCGCCCAGGGCGTCGAGGAGGGAGACACCGTGAGGATTGCCGAAGCCGAGCTCGTTTGGGGGTTCGACAATGCCTTCTGATCCCCCAACCGCAGCGCAAGACACCCTTTGGCACGGCATCCACTGCACCATGAGGACAGTCGGTGTCCGCCGTACGCCGGACCGGTGTTCGACGGCCGGGAATGCGAAACTCCGCCTTGGGGTGTTCGGCGGGACGTTTGATCCGGTCCATGTGGGCCACCTGCTACTGGCACAGGAAGCGGCCGTGCGGCTCGCCTTGGACCAGACCTGGTTCGTGCCCGCCAACAACCCGCCCCACAAGCCCGGACAGGTGCAGACCCCCTTCGCCGATCGCCTGGCCATGGTCAAACTGGCCGTGGCCGGCAATCCCGCCCTCGGCGTCTCGCTGCTCAACGCCGACGATGCCGCGCCCAACTACTCCGCGGATCTGATGGCGATGCTCCAGGAACAACTGGCCGGGCGCGCCGACCTCTTCTTCCTCATGGGCATGGACAGCCTGCGCGATCTGCACACGTGGCACCAACCGGACTGGCTTGTCCACAACTGCGAACTGGTGGTTCTGAATCGCCCGGGCGTGGAGGAGATCTGGATTGCCGTGGAAGCCAGGTTCCCAGGCATCCGGGACCGCATCCATCTGGTGGAGATGCCCGGTGTCGACCTGTCCGGCACCAACATTCGGGCCCGCATCGATGCCGGCGCGCCCATTCGGTACCTGGTTCCGTCGGCAGTGCACGATTACATTGAGGAACACTCCCTATATGTTCCTGTAATGGGAAACCCGAGACCCTGAGACCCGCGAGGCCGGCACGCCAGCCTCGTGACGCACTTACACGTTTCCGGAAAGCGTGCAGGGAGAGACCGCTGCCACTCCACCCGGACCAACTCCGGGATTGCCTCTGCGACACCGGCTGAGCACGATCGAGACCACCCCTGCGACACACCGCTCATCTGAATCGATTTGGCCCAAGTTGAGCAGAGCCTGCAAGGCGGCCGGGTATTTTCGCAGTGTCGGGTCCAACCCGTCCCATGCAAAACGCCTGTTCAACATCAGTTGCAGGAAGGCCTTAAGCTTGTTGGTCATTGAATAGCGCGCTGGACATTTCGTAGGACCAAATTGCCTCTGTAGTATTAGTTGTCCCAGAGTTCGAACTGTCGGTCGTAGAGGTAGGCCAGCGTGCGTTGCGCGCTGCGGACCGTTTCGTAGGCCTGTCGTTGCAGGTTGGTGAACTCGCTGTCTCCGTCCATCAGCGGGTGTTGTTGCATTGCGTGTTCAAGGGCTTGCAACATCTCCCAGGATTGGCTCAGTTCGCCGCTGAAGTCAAGGGGATGGCAAATGGAGTCGTCCGTCTGGACGGCATACAGTTGCGGCTGGCCGTCGTAGTGTTCGTTGTCAAGCTCCACGCCCAGCTCCATTGGTACTCCCACCGCCATGAGAGCGATGCCGCTGGTCTTGGAGCTTACCGTTACGGTTCTTCTGTTCGTCATGGGATGTTCTTCCAGATTCAGGAGGTGTTGTAGATCAAGGTGCATCTGAAATCACTCACCTGGGTCATTCTTGTAGCCTCTGATGGGGCTGAAACTGGACCACCTACGTGTGGAGGCCCATTTTGAGCCGCTAGTCCTAGTCCTGTGTCACGCGTACCCGTCGCCGGCCCTGCTCCGTGGCGGGACGCAGGAACTGCCGATCATCATCTGCGCGGTTCAGCACTCTAAATAATGGTGCCGCGGCTGCAGCCCAGGACACTGGCGACGCCCTGCCGGCCAACGCTTTGGGCGTGCAGGGCGCGGATCGTCCGGTCGCGCTGGGTAGCATGGTTCCGGCGACCTGTTCAGGGCGGCGTCGGCCAGCTTGTCCAGCGTCCCGTTTGACGGCCTCGCGTTGGGTCATGAGGAGTTCTCTTGGTTTTCAAACAGGGATTGGTTGCAGACGCCGCAGCACGCCTGACTACGTGTACCGCAAGGAGGACGGTTGGCGGAACGGTATCTGATCCCCTACTCCATCCAGAGTCATGACATGGAGCAACCATCCCGGCAGACACCATGTGCATGAAGCCACTGGCATATCGTTGGGTCGGGCTGGACAGCCGCCCAAGGCAGCCCGGAGACAAAGACAAAATCACCGGAATCCCTTACGCAGCGCATAGACTAACCGTAGTACCCTCCCAACAGTCAACCGTACGCACCTGTGGACCCGGACATCAAGCTGACAACGCTGGCCTCCTGCGCCGGCTGAGCATCGAAACTCCCGCCCCGGGAGCTGTCGCAGGTCCTGCGACAACTGAACGAGATACAGGGTTCCGACAACGGAGCCTTGCGGGCCGGCATCCAAAAGCCCGACGATGCCGCCGTATGGACCCTGCACGAAGATCAGGCCCTGATCCAAACCGCGGACTTCTTCACCCCCATCGTCGATGATCCCGAAACCTTCGGGGCCATCGCGGCCGCCAACGCCATGAGCGACGTCTTTGCCATGGGGGGCGAAGTCCTGTTTGCCCTGAACATCGCCGGCATGCCCGAGTCGGTGGGGCTTGACATCCTGTCCGCCATCCTGGCCGGTGGTGCGCGCAAGGTCCGGGAAGCCGGAGGCGTGGTGGCCGGCGGGCACACGGTGACGAACCCCGAGCTGTTCTACGGATTGTCCGTGACCGGCCTGGGGGACCCGGACCGTCTGCTCACCAAGGGCGAAAGCCTGGACCCGGGCCAGACGTTGTGGCTGACCAAGCCCCTGGGGACCGGCATCGTGACCACAGCCCACATCGTGGAGACGCACGCGCCGATTGATCCCGGAGACCTGGAGGCGGCCATTCAATCCATGTTGTCGCTGAATGCGGCGGCCGCCACGGCGGCCCGGACGTCCGGTACCAAGCGCGGCACCGATGTGACCGGCTTCGGCCTGCTGGGCCATGCCTGCGAAATGTTGGGCCCCAACACACAGGAAGACAGTTGCGGTCTCTACATCAAGGCCGATTCAGTGCCCCTGCTGCCAAACGTCCTCGCCTACGCACAAAACGGAGTGCAGACCCGGGCGGCACAACGCAATCCGGAGCACTTCGGACAGTCCGTACGCTTCGCGGACACCGTGGCGCCCGAGCTCCGGCAAGTACTTTGGGAAGCGGAGACCAGCGGCGGCCTGCTGCTCGCGGTACCGCAGGGATGCGAGGGAGCCTTCGAAAAAGCGTGCCAGGACCTCGGTCAGGACTGCTGGTGCATAGGCGAGGTTGTGGCCGGATCGGGGATCAAGGTGGCATGACCGCAAGGACAACAGCCGACTCGCGCACGGCCGCGATGCGGACGCGGGTCCAGGATGAGGGACTGGTGGCGATTGTGCGCGGCGGCTATTCGCTGCCGGAGATCATTGCCATCGCGGATGCCATGCTGGCCGCCCCCCTGCCGTTGCTGGAAATCACGATGAACACGCCGGACGCGCTGACCGCGATTCAAACCCTCCGCCAACGATACGACGACAGCATGGCGATCGGCGCGGGCACCGTCCGCACTGCGGACCAGGCTGCGGCCGCCATTGAGGCCGGCGCCGAATTCCTGGTGTCTCCCTGCCTTGATCCGGCCAGTGTTCGGGTCGCTGTCGAGGCCGATGTGCTGTTCCTGCCGGGGATTTTCACACCCACCGAGGCGCAACAGGCCTTTCAGCTTGGTTGCACGATGGTGAAGCTGTTTCCCTGCCCCAACCCCGCCTATCTCAAGGCGGTCAAGGCACCACTGTCCGACATGGAGTTTGTGCCCACGGGCGGCATTGACGCCGACAACATCGGCTCCTACCGCCAGGCCGGCGCCGCGGGCGTGGGCATTGGCAGTTCGCTGGTGGGCAGCGACATCCGCCAGGATGTCCTGATCACCAAGGCCCGCCTGCTCCTACACAACTGGCAGGCCGCGGCGTAGTCTCCACCAAAACGCAGGAAACGGACAGATTGGCACGGCCGTACACGGCGGGAAAGTGGGGTGCCAATGCTGCCGTTGTAGATTACTGTGCAATGTTCCGGGCACTGCGTCCTGTCGTTCCGGAGCCCCGACCCTGACAGCAACTGTGTTGAAAATCAAGTCCCTGGCATAACCTGAGGGGGTGTCCGCCAGGGGGTCTTGTCTCGCATGACCGCGTTGAGGAGGGTCAGCAACTTGTGCATGGCAGCGACCAGGGCGACCTTCTTGGGTTTGCCCCGGGCGACCAGGCGCGTATAGAAGGCCCGGATCACGGGATTGGCCCGGGTGGCGGAGAGCGTGGCCATGTACAGGGCCTGCCGCACCGAGGCCCGAC
>MKWU01000582.1_pt1 | contig 69017 bp, 53 predicted proteins | sample 809101 | NCBI WGS metagenome assembly MKWU01 (sample SAMN05860141, study PRJNA318959) | sponge metagenome | host: Aplysina aerophoba | place: Slovenia: Piran, Adriatic Sea, Gulf of Piran | collected 2013-05-07
TACGCCGACTTCGCCATCCGGCGGGGGGTCGCCTCCCGCGGCGGCCTGCCGGGCCCCGACGTCTGGCTGGTGCTGCGCCGCCCACCCGGCGCCGACCGGGCCCGGGTGTTCCTGTGCCATGCGCCGCACCGGGTCCAGCCGGCCCGTCTGGCGCGCCTGACCGGTACGCGCTGGGCCATCGAGACCTGCTTCCAGGAGGGCAAGCAACTGCTGGGCCTGGGCGACTACGAGGGCCGCAACTGGCAGGGCTGGCATCGCCACATGACCCTGTGCCTGCTCCTGCACTTCTTCCTGCTGCAGGGCAAGCTGGCACTCAAAAAAAACGGCCCGGCCTGACACTGTACCAGGTGGCGGAGGCCCTGGAGGTCGTGCTGGCCCTGTTTCGCAGCCTGCTGCGGGACGGACGGCGAAGGCTGGCGGAGGTCCTGGCGCGCCTGCAAGGCCGCGCGGCCCGCAATGCGGCCGCCGCCCGCTCCCACGAGCGGCGACGCCGGGCGCAACAGCCACCCTAACCTCTCGTTGCAGTGCTACGCAGTGTTCCATGCCCTTGCCGCCAGCAACGCCGATGTGCTGGCCGGTCCCGTCTACGATTCACTGACTGCCGAGGCCTGGGTTCGGATATACCGTGGCCTGAACCACAACCAGGCTCGCTCTCAACTTCAACAGAACCGGTCCCGCTTTTCCGCCAACGTGCAAGTCTTCGCCGACCTCTTGCGCGACCTCCAGAACGAACGCCACAATGCAGACTACAATCCCCTGAAGATTTTCACCGCTCAGACGGCGGCCACTTGGTTGAACAAGGCCGACATCGTCATTGCCAATTTCCTTCAAGCAAGCCTGAGCGAACGCGTCGCTGTTGCCATATTCACCCTGGTCAGAACGCGGTAAGCACCCGGATGCACTGGGGCTGCAATAGTCGCGGTTACAGTCAGATTGCCTTTTGGCTCACAGTTCGTCTTCTGTCAGAACCTGCAAGTACTCTTGGTACTCGTAGGCCCGGCCGCGCCGCTTGCCCGTGATCTCGCGCAATATGTCAAGGTTTTCCAACAGGCTTACCGCCTTGCTGGCTGGTGGCGCCGTCAGACCAAGTAGCTTTGAAGCACTGGGGACAGTGACGATCGGATTGGATGGCAAGAGATCAAGCAGCTGAATGGCCGCGACGGTCGGACGGCCATGGGCGAGCAGACGGTTACAGTCACGTCCAACCAACGCGTGGAGAGCCTGAGCGACACGCACGCCGTCAGCGGCGGCTGTCTGCACACAGCCGAGAAAAAACTGGATCCAACCTTCCCAGTCTCCAAGACGGCGCACGGCATCCAAACGTGCGTAGTATTCTTCCTGGTTTCGTTTCAAGGCCAAACTGAGGTAGAGCAGGGGCTGGTCGAGCAGGCCCCAATGCTCCAGTAGCAAGGCAATCAACAGCCGGCCGATGCGTCCGTTGCCGTCCAGGAATGGATGGATCGTCTCAAACTGCACATGTGCCAGACCGATCCTCACGAGAGGTGGTAGGTCATTCTCCTCATGAAACCATCTCTCCAGAGTGCCGAGTGCGTCGGCTACCTCGTCCGGTGGCGGTGGTACGAAATGGGCGTTGCCGGGACGGCTGCCACCAATCCAGTTCTGTGAACGGCGGACTTCACCCGGCTGTTTGCTTTTGCCGCGAACCCCGGCCATCAGAATGCGGTGTGCCTCGCACAACAAGCGGATGCTGAGCGGCAGTCCATTCGGATCCGCAACTTGGGCGCGGACATATTCCAGGGCAGCCACGTAGTTGCAGACTTCATGTACATCGTCCGGGCGGTCACTGTGGCTGGTGGCTTCGAACACAACAATGTCCCGGAGCGTTGCCTGTGTCCCTTCGATCTGCGACGTGACCACCGCCTCCTTGCGGACGAATCCGTAGAGGAACCAGTTTGGGCTCGGTACTACCGAACCCGCGACCGCGAGACGGGCCAGTTCCGTCATGGCGGCCGTATGGATGTCGGATGTCGGACTGTCCATCCTCAATGGAGGATCGGTCGGAGGTAGCGGGAAGGGCACAAACGCACGCACCTCTTCTCCTGCGGTACGGGTGATGTGGTATCGCCCTGTTTGACGAGTCACAGGTGGGAAGCTCCCTATTCCTACACAGTGGGTTAAGAAACGATCGTTGCCTAATGTACATCACAACGAAACGATCGTTTCGTTGTGGCAGATGCGTGGGGGGCTGCTCAACCCAAACAGCGAGGTGGTTGCTTGCTGTCCGACGAAGCCCTGCCAGTGGCGAGGTTGCAGGAATCCTGAACTTCCGGGTCGGTAACTGGGTGTCGGTGGGGCGAGGATGCTTCGCCTACACCAGCGGGGATTGGCCCTGTGGATACTGGCACCCTGCCCATGGCAGAGTGATACAACTTCAGTAGAGGGGTTCTTGCCAAGGCTCATCACCAAGCTATGACTCCGAGTCAGGATGCAGACAAGGCCCGTGCCAATCATGGGGTTTGAGGTCCTCGAGTGGTTGGCTGCAGGTTCGGTGAGGCAGCTCGGTAGACAGTCCTCCTGCCAATCATTTGACAACTGACATCTGGATCACCTGTGTGTCCGGATTCTGCAGACACTGTCTACAGAATCCGATGGCTGGGGTCTGTTGTAGGTTCATAACATGCCAACGAATCCGCGACTGGCAGTCACTATTCCACAGTTGAGCTGGAGGTGTTTCAATTGGGAGGTACCCGAAGTTTCTCACCGCGTCTCCGCTTTGGAGCGTTCCAGATTGAGGGCCAGAAGTGCCGCAAGCGCATCGTCCTCCGAGATGTGGGTAGGCCATCCATAGGCCTCCGCGACCGTGGCATCCAAGGCTTCGTGGGCATGGGACAGCCACGCGGGCCGTCCGTTGTAGAGCTTGGTCAAGGTCCGTTGTTTCAAAGCAGCGGCGGCTTCGGCATCGCGCGGAACCGGCCGTTTGGGGTAGCCAGGCACAGGTTCTTCAACCCACTCCACCCATTCGGGAGGGTTCAGCCAGCGGTTGCGGAGCGTGACCAGGTTCTTGGCAGCATCCGCGATCGCAATCGCTCGTGGATTAGAGGCGTAGTCGGTGGTTGGAACATCAGGTCCCAATCTCGCTGGGAATGGGAATGTCTGAAAGGTTGTAGTCGTAGTGTAGCGGGGATCGTTGCCCTTCCCCATCCACGATGCCATGTGCAACGACCAGGCTTCGTGGAAGCGACTGTGAAGAATACCGAAAATTGTGTCGTCATCGCGCGCGATGACAACCAACTGATTGTCTGGACAAGTACCTCTGTTCAACCAGGCGAACACCCTGTGCGGGGAAGTCTCCGGAGTAACGATGAAACGTGGAAGATCCCGAATTGACCGCCACATTGCCGGGCGGGCTCTACCATGGATCCACCAGTGCTCTCTACGACGTGCATCGCGGTTGTTTATCCGCACTGGTTTGATGTGCTCCAAGACATGGGCAAATGGTGCTTCGTAGAATGCCGCCTCCGATTCGCTCATGGAGGCGCCGAAGTCAATGATCCAGCGGTCAGACGACCGTCCCATCAGGTCGGCTCCGTTGACCAGAGGCTTCAACACGTCCGAGTTTGCCCTGCCATTGGGGTTGGCAGGAAGTTGCAACCACTCCCGTGCATCGTCCCCTGAAACGTCGAAGTCTCCTGCCTTAGCGTTTCCCCGAAACGAAACACCAACGTTGCTCATCAGTCCGTTAGTTCGCGTGAAGTCAAGAGTACCGGCAGTCAAGTCCGCATGGATGGTGGGTACAGGCAAGCCATCCAACGTACGGCCATGCGCCGCTCTATCGGAATGGTTGGCGAAGCATACTTGTGAGACGCGAACGGCTGCACCGTCCTGGAACCAGGGCTCGTCGGACCAAGCGTGGAAAATGGTCGCCTTTTCTGCAACTCGATCCAGGATCTCCCGATTGCGGCCGTCCCGTATCGAATTGGTCGCGACCAATCCGGTTCGTAGGGTCCTGTCTTCCGCCAACGCTTGGGCAGACTTGGCGAACCAATAGCAAACCAGATCGGCACCCCCGGAAGCTCGCCCCCTGTACAGATGGCGTAGGCCATCAACATAGTCATCTCCGAGTCGGCTGCGCATGAGGAAAGCACCCAGAAACGGAGGATTACCCACAATCACGTCTGCCTCGGGCCACTTGCTTTCGGTTCCGTCCGGGTTCATAAGTGCATCACGACACTCAATGGTGTCGAGGGGCTTCAGGATGGGGTTGGTGGAGACAGCGAAGCCATTGCGTCGCATCCACTGTATCTCCCCGATCCACACCGAGACACGGGCCAGTTCGGCAGCATAGGGATTGATCTCAATGCCCGTGACATTTTGGGGTCCGATAAAGCGCAGTCCCGGTGCCAGCCCCAAGGCTTCCGCCTCCAGTTGCACGAGGTGTTCCAGATCCTTGAGTGTATTGAGGGCCAGATAGAGGAAATTGCCTGATCCGCACGCCGGATCCAGGACCGTGAACCTCCTGAGGCGTTCCAGAAAGGTGTTGAGTGCACTGTCCGCCTGCCCGCGGCGACGGTTGCGGGTCGATGCCGTCTTGGCCGTTTCTGCCCGCGCCAGGTGTTGCTCAATGTCCTTCCTGGTTGTTTCCCACTCCGCCAGCCAGGGGGCAGTGATCACTGGCTCGATGATCCGCATGATCATGTCGCGATCCGTGTAGTGCGCTCCCAGTTGGGAACGCTTGTCGGGATCGAGGCCGCGCTCGAACAGGGTACCCAGGATGGCAGGGTCGATGTCCGCCCAGTCGAGGGTGGCTGTTTCCAGCACCGTGGCGATTTCGGCTTTCTTCAGGGGCAAGGCGGTATCGTCGTCGAACAACCCGCCGTTGAACCACGCCACCGATTCAAAGCCTACCTTGCTGCCCACTGCCATTGCCTGGAAGAGTTGCTGTGCGTTCAAGACGAAGTCATTGGGAGCTTGGGCCGATTGTTCCAGCATGCGCGTGAACATGTTGTCCGGCAACAGGTCCACGTCCTCGGCGAACATGCAGAACACGAGCCGGTTCACGAACTGGGCCACCACCCGGGGATCTTCCCCGCGCTGCCGCAAGGTTTGGGCCAGGTTGGCGAATGTCGTTGCGGTTTGCTCGGTAAGGGTCTGGCGGGTGATGCCCGGCTGCAGGCGTTCGGGAGCCGACATCGCCCACTTGAGCAGGTTCCGCACTTCGGCGCGGCCCAGGTCCTCCAGTCCGAACTCGTGGGTCTTGCTGACGCTGTTGGTCCAGTTGGTGCGGATGCGGAACCGTTCCATGTCCGACACGATCAGCAGGGGCGGATTTTCCAGGGCCAGGGCGTACTGCCGTAGTTGATCAAAGGCCACGTCGAGGTTGGCGTGTTTGCCCTTGTATTCCCATGCGAAGTGGCCCCGTTTCCACACGTCGGCCCAACCCGCTCTGCCGGAGTCCTTGCGAGCGCCGCGCTCAAAGCAGTAGGTCCGGCCTGTGGGGTCGGCTTCGGCCGGTGTGGGTTCGCCCAGCAGCCGGCACAGGTCGAGGAAGTGCTCTTGGCTGCCCGATCGTTCCTTCAGCTGCGACCCGCGCCACTTGTCGATGAAGGCGCTCGGTGTCATGGTTTCAATGGGGAAGGCTGCAGGACTTTCCTGGCTGCCTGCCGTAGGGTAGTCCCGTTCCAAGGTTCGATTGTCCTTGTTGCTTTCGTTTTCCATCATCAGAGATCCGAGAGAGAGACTGCCTTAATGGTGCAATGAGACTTGACGGTGCCGGAACTGGTGGTGCGCAGTCGCTAAGCCGCTCTGGTCATTGCACCGGGGAGATGCGCGAGCGGCCTTGGTCACACCCTGCGGCCATGGACATCGTCAAAATTGCAGATACAGGAGGGTGTGTCATGGCCAAAACGACCGAGACCCGTGCCCAGCCCGCGTTGCCGAACAGTCACGGATAATTACATCATGAACACATCAGTTCCCGCTGCCGCCCCGACCAGTATCCCATCGGAGCTGATTGCCGACCTCCACCGACTCAACCCTTGGTGGATGGACCAACCTGCTGCTCGGATGCCCTTCACCCGTCGTCACTTGGTAGGCCGGGTACGACGCCGCCTCGATGCCGACATAGCACCAATCGTGGCAGTGCGCGGACCGCGCCAAGTGGGCAAGACCACCATCCAGTTGCAGCTCATCGCCGATTTGCTGGACGAAGGAGTTCTCCCTACCAGCATTTTGCGGGTTCAGTTCGACGAACTGGCCTCTACCGACCAGCTGATCGATCCCATCCTTCGCATCGCCTACTGGTTTGAAGAAAACATTGCCACCGACCGCTTCAATGCGCTGGACTGGCAGGGTCACAAAGCCTACCTGTTTCTTGACGAAATGCAGAACCTGGACAACTGGAGCGCACAGCTCAAGTTTCTGGTGGACACCGTCGGGATCAAAGTTCTCGTGACTGGGAGTTCCGCCCTGCGCATTGAAAGGGGGAGGGACAGTCTGGCCGGACGTATCCACACTGTGGAAGCCGGTACCCTTTCGCTCACCGAGATCGGCAAGTTTCACCGGTTGGACCATCCTGATCCGTTTCTGCCTGACAATGGTCTGGGGCATCTGCTGCACAAGGAATTCTGGCAGGAGCTCGCGGAACACGGACGCATCTGCTGCAGATTTCGCGACCAGGCCTTCCGGCACTTCTCGGAACGCGGCGGATACCCCATGGCCCACAACCGTGCCGAGGTTGACTGGCCTCTGCTGTCCGATCAATTGAACGAAACCGTCATCCAGCGGGTGATTCAGCATGACCTGCGATTGGGGAACCGCGGTCGTCGTCGCGATGCCTTTCTCCTGGAGGAGCTCTTCAGGCTAGCCTGCCGCTATGCCGGGTTAACCCCTTCCTACGATTTGCTCGCCGACGAGGTTCGGTTGTCCATGGATGCCGACGTGGGGCGCCAGAGGGTTGCAAACTACCTGCGGTTCCTCGCCGACACTATGCTGCTGCACCTAATACCACCTCTGGAACTGCGTCTCAAGCGACGCCGGGGCAGTCCCAAACTATGCTTGGTTGACCACAGCCTCCGGGCCAGCTGGCTCCAGGAGCAAATCCCACTGGCCCCGGAGGCATTGGCAGCAAGTCCGGAGCTGAGCACAATGGCCGGTCATATTGCCGAGAGTACGCTCGGCGCCACCGCCTCAAGCATTCCCGGCTTGGATATTGCTCACCAGCCGGAGCGGGGCAAGGACCGGGAGGTTGACTTCGTCTTCACCGTTGGTGACCGGCGGTTGCCGGTCGAGGTGAAGTACCAGCGACGCATTGATCCGGTTCGGGACACCTTAGGCCTCAGATCGTTTGTGGAGAAGTCGGCCAACCGTGCCCCCTTCGGGTTGCTCATTACCCAAAACGACACTCCAACCGAGGATGCACCGCACGTTGTCAGCATGCCGCTTTCAACATTCATGCTGCTTGTTTAGTTGGGGAAAGTTCGAAGCAACTGTTCAGCAACCGTGTTGAGCGTCAAGCCTTGGTCTCGGAAATTGGGAGCTGAGCTATGAGCGAAGCGGGTTGAGTGCACACACGGGTCGCCAAGCATCGAATGGTCGGCGGCACTCCATCCGACGGGAGTCAACTGTTCACTGCCGTTTCTACCTGGACCGTACCATGGTCGGACGGCTTGGTTGTCACTCCACGGTATTGGGTTGCCGATAGGAACACTGACTCCGGTTCCATCAACAGATCGGTGACGTGTCGGCCCAAGGCTCTGGCGATCGCATCAAGGGTCTTGAACCGAGGCGACTGCTCTCCCTTCTCCAATCGCACTAGGGTCACCCGCCCTATGTTGGCTGCCTGAGCGAGTGTCGCCTGCGTCAAGCCCGCGGACTTGCGAAAGCCCCGGATGCGTTCACCGAGGGTCCGCCTACCTTGTAGGGCGATGGCCTCGATCGCGGGCCGATAGGAAGCATCACAGTAGTGACGGGCGAAGTCCCACGGAATCTCGACCATCTCACCGCCGACTGTACCCAGAACCATTTCGTACGGATTCGGCAACGCCAGACTGGACAACGCCGCGCGCTCCTCAATCTCGGGGATGTCCTTGTAGGGAATACATCCTCTGGCTCCATCTGCAAAGCCGATTTCGATGGAATCCTCCAACGGATTGGCGACCGTCATCATCCGATAGGCATTGTTGACTAGAACGGCTTTCATCGTCTCCCACCTCCCGTGAATGGCATCCCACACCTTTCTGATTTCCTCTGCGTGTTTTGTATAGATCTTCATGATGTTCCTAACGGTTCCAGCTGGAGGCGGCTCTATGAAGGTTCCCCCGTTGAGTTCCACGCGGCATACGTCTTGGTTGCCCACCCAGACGTGTACGTGGGGCGGTTCAAAACTGTTCTCCCTGGTGTTCACAACAAAACGGAACTGGCCTTCCACCACTACAGTCGGCATATACAGTCCTTCGGCGACTGACTCTCTACCGTATATGCACGTCCTTCAGAGAGTATCATTCAACGATACATGATGTCAAAACCCGTGCCCTGCCTGTCTGAGTGTCCTGCATCACAGGACACCCCATGTGACGGCTTGATGTCCGTCGGATCAGTGTGTGCTACAACATGGTCAGCCTTAGGTCGTCCAGTGCCGTTCCACCATGTCTGCTCCGTCCCCGGCCAATTTCGTTGCCCTTCTGACCGCCGACTCCGTACCGCTGCGCGCCCGAGAAGAGACGACTACGGCCTGGGAGGTCATCGCGTTGCCAGCCCTTGGTATCGCCGACTGGGGTCACGAGCTCGCCCCTGTCAGTGACAGCAGCGTTGTCTTCCGTGACAGTGCTTTCGCCGACGACATGGCCAGGACCGACCTCTCAGCCATCCTGGAGCAGCACGGTCTCGCAGGCGTTTGGAGTTTGTGAGAAGACCCTACCGGAGGCATGGTTGTGCGCAGCGAGCATCTACTTCGCACAAATCTCAGTGGTCGTTCGGATACGAATGTACGCTTCCATGACTTGAGGAACCTACTCCTGCGGCTGGCTTCATCGAGTGGATTCGCGGATGGCATCTCATCTTCAGGAAGCCCGATGTCTTGGAACGAGCCATTCTGCAGTGCGATGGGAGTCATGCGATGCCTCAACAGGTTCGGCTGGTACATCGCATCATCCTGAAACACAAACTGGAGTTGCAGGACTGATGTACAAATACGAGATCATTCTCTACTGGAGCAACGAAGACGGAACTTACATGGCCGAGGTGCCCGAACTGCCCGGGTGCATGGCGCATGGTCCCACTCAGGAAGCTGCCCTCAGGCACGCCCAGGAAGCCATCGCACTGTGGATCGATACAGCCCGTGAGCACGGCGACGCGAGACCCGAACCCAAGGGTGAGCGACTGATGCTTGCATAAGAGACCGTCCCCAAACGATGTCCGGCAGGATTCCGGGTCTCTGGTTCCCATTCCACCCCTGCGAGACGACCGGTCGAGAGAATGAAGGAACTGCATCCAATCTGGCAACCAGCTTGACCGCGCCCCGCGCTGAACCAACGTTTCCCAATTGTGTGGACGTGTCGGATTTCTGTCCAGTGCACACGCCAGCCGGATCACCCTTGTCTGATGAGAAGGTGCAAGTGGTGAACGGCTTGTGCACACCTTTTTGAGACCGGCCGCTTGAAGACGGCATGGAGCATCCGTACTGCCGGGGTGAGTCACTTCCTGTAGCCGGACCCGTATACGTCGGAGCTGTGGCACCAAATTCGTTGGGAATCGCGCCTGATCATCTCGCTCATGGAGTGCCAATTGCAAGGACAGTGCCGATTAGTGGTGGTGTATACTCCACGCCAAGCTTGGCGTGGAGGCACGGAGCAGACGTCGCAATGGTGAATGTAAGAAGTGTACGGGTTCTGAACCGCACCCACATCCAGCCGAGGGGTGTGACGCCACAGTTGAAGTTCGGTGTGCGTCGGTCTGGACCACAAGCTGGAACTTGGCGACCCCCCACGCAGCCTCAGACTCTACGCGACACGGAAGTCTCGGGCTCGGCGGTGAGAACCGCTCATGCGGCGATCATCAAGCAGATGAGCGAATTGAAACAGGTGGGGCCGGAGTGGGATGGTCCAGGCAGCATTACGCCGGAACCTGCTCTCCTTGATCTGACCGCTGATTGGCTCAAAAAGTATTGGCGCGCCAGCCTTGGCATACCCGACATCTGCCCTACCTCTGACGGCGGGGTCAGCATCAGCTGGGAGCGGGGTGCCATTGAACACAGTCTTGACGTGCGCTCCGACGGTTCCGGTATGGAATGGTGCCGGTACGATCCGCGTATCTTGCAAACCGTTGAAACCGAACTGCCCATGAATGGGCAGGGATGGGACACCCTACAGGCCGGTCTTGATAAATCGGCGGCATGACGACTAGAGGAGAGGCCTCTTCACAGACACGTCCCAACCGGATTTTGCTGCGGCAGGCCAACCCACTGGTGGTCAAAAACGGCAAAGCCCAAAAGGGTCTGTTCCGCATTGACACGGACCCGGAAACCGGGGAACGCGCCATTTCAGTGGAACTGTCCAGTTCCGGGTACTCGGCCCAGGATGCTTACGAGCGACACTGCGGCGGTCGGCCGCCTACCATGGGTACCATCGGTGTCTCGATGAACGAGATAGCCCAACTGAACCTCCGAGCCACACCGGACCCGCTTCCCGACAACCCGTACCATTGGTTGTTGCTGCTGCCCGATGGCGTGAGCAAAAGCAGCATTCAGAATCCACTCAAAACCTTCGCCGTCAATCGCGGTTGGCTTTACGCCCCACCTGGAACGCCACCGCTGCGGTAACTGTCTCCACCACACATCATTCATCGTCCCAAGGATGCAACCGTTCGGCTACGGTACCGAGCAGTTGCGAGCCGGTAGAGAGTGCTTCTCCCGTCCGGAATTGTTGCCGTCCCCAGTACAGGTCAGTTGTGTTTTCGGTTATGGACCGGGCACCGTGCGAGATAGGGATGTCGGCAGGGATTGTGCCTTCCTGTCCGTGACCGGAGTACAGACCGTATTGCGGTTCCAATGGGGGATTATGCGCCTGTTTGCGGTTGGGACAGTGGTCCTTACAGTCAGGAACACAATGGTCTTTGCAGGCCGCGGCCCCGATGCAGAACACCGAGGTTTGGCTGTATAGGCACCAAGTTTCTTTATACTTGGCGGACTGTATCCACTAGCCACAAGGGCCTTCCTCAGGCGAATCACATGTCTACCGATATTCTCCGCTACAACCCATCGGCCATTGAGGCCAAGTGGCAGCAGGAGTGGGAACGGTTGGGCTTGTACCGCACCGTGGAGGATCCCGACCGGCCCAAGTGGTACGCGCTGACCATGCTCCCCTACCCTTCCGGGGACCTGCACGTGGGGCATTGGTACGCCATGACCCCCAGCGATACGGCGGCCCGCTACCGGCGCATGCAGGGGGCCAACGTCTTCTTCCCGATAGGGTTTGACGCCTTCGGCCTGCCGGCGGAGAACGCGGCCATCGCCCACGGCATCAACCCGCGGATTTGGACCTACGACAACATCGACAACATGCGCCGCCAGCTGCGGCAGATGGGCGCGATGTGGGCCTGGGACCGCGAGGCGGTCACCTGCGAGCCCGGGTACTACAAGTGGTCGCAGTGGTTCTTCCTGCGCCTGCTGGAAGCCGACCTCGCCTACCGCGAGAAGGCTCCCGTGGACTGGTGCCCCAACTGCAACACCACCCTGGCCCGCGAACAGGTGTGGGGCGAGGACAAGCACTGTGAGCGGTGCGGCACCCCGGTCATCCAGAAGGAGCTGGAGCAGTGGAAGTTCCGCATCACCAACTACGCGGACGAACTGCTGGCCGATCTCGAGAACATCGAGTGGCCCGATCCGGTCAAGATCATGCAGACCAACTGGATCGGCCGCAGTACGGGCGCCCAGGTGGCCTTCCATACGGAGGACGGCAAGCCCATCGAGATCTTCACAACGCGGCCGGACACGCTGTGGGGCGCCACATTCATGGTGCTGGCTCCCGAGCATCCGCTGGTCTCCCAAATTACGACCGATGACCGGCAGGCCGCGGTCGAGGCCTATGTGGAGAACTCTGCGCGCCTGAACGAAGCCGTCCGCACGGACATCGGCCGGGATAAGACCGGCGAGTTCACGGGGGCGTATGCCGTCAACCCCGTCAACGGCGCCCGCATTCCGATTTGGATCGCGGACTACGTGATGCTGGGCTACGGCACGGGTGCCATCATGGCCGTGCCCGGCCACGACGAGCGCGACTTTGCCTTCGCCGAGCAGTTTGGCCTGGACATCGTGCGGGTGATTTCGGGTCCGGATGGGGCCACGGGCCCCCTGACCGAGGCCTGGCCCTCCAAGGAAGACGGAGCGATGATGAACAGTGGCGAGTTCGACGGTACCCCGGTTGTGGGGGCCGCGGACAAGGTCATTGCCTGGCTGGAGGAAACCGGCAAGGGCCGCGCTCAGGTCAACTACCGGCTGCACGACTGGCTCATTTCCCGCCAGCGCATGTGGGGCACGCCCATTCCGATTGTCTATTGCGACGATTGCGGGACGGTGCCGATACCCTACGACCGGCTTCCCGTGTGCCTGCCCGAGAAGACCGAATTCCAGCCCTCGGGCGAGAACGCCCTGCTGCATACGCCGTCGTTCCTGAACACGGAATGCCCGCAGTGCGGCCGGGAGGCCAGGCGCGAAACCGATACGATGGACACCTTCATGTGCTCGTCGTGGTATCAGTACGCCTACGTGGCCCCCTACTGGGGCGACGGCGAGCCCCTAACCCGCGACGCGCGTCCCTGGAGCCGCGAGGCCGGGGACTACTGGCTGCCTGTGGATCAGTACACCGGTGGCATCGAGCATGCCACCATGCACCTGCTCTACACGCGGTTCTTCACCAAGGCCCTGCGCGATCTGGGCGTGGTGGACTTCGATGAACCGATGGACCGGCTCTTCAACCAGGGCATGATCCTGGGTGCCGATTCGGAAAAGATGTCCAAGAGCCGCGGCAACGTGGTGGACCCGGATGATGTGGTGCAGCGCTACGGGGCGGACACGGTGCGCGGCTACCTGATGTTCATCGGACCTTGGGATCAGGGCGGACCCTGGGATCCGCAGCGCATCGAGGGCGTGCGCCGTTTCCTCAACCGGGTTTGGACCGTGGTGACGGAGCCGGTCGAAGCGGGTGTGCAGGATGCATCCGCCGCGCGCCAGCTGGAACAGAAGCTGCACGCCACCATTGCCAAGGTGACCGCCGATCTGGATCACTTCCGCTTCAACACGGCCATCTCAGCCCTGATGGAGCTCAACAACCAGATGATGAAGGCCAGGACGACCGCGGTCGCCGGAACTGCGCTCTGGACGCAGGCTGTGGAATCGATGTGCCTGATGATGGCGCCGTTCTTCCCCCACATTGCCGAGGAGCTCTGGCACCTCGCGGGCCACGAGGACAGTGTCCACCTGCAGAGCTGGCCCATCCACGATGAGGATCTGGCCCGGGCCAACGAGATCACCATCGTGGTGCAGGTCAACGGCAAGGTCCGCGCGACCGTGGAGGTCGAGCAGGGTATGGCCCGGGAAGGTCTGGAGGCACTGGCGCTAGAACAGCCGAATGTGCAGCCCTACCTGGACGGCAGGGCACTGCGCAAGGCCATCGTGGTCCCGGACAAGCTCGTCAACCTGGTAGTTTGAGCCGCCCTGCATCCCGCTTAGCCACTGCCGCAACGGAGCTCCCCCACATGGACGACTGCCTGTTCTGCCGCATCATCAAGGGCGCACTGCCGGCGAAGATCGCCTACCAGGACGACTTGGTGACTGCCTTTCACGACATCGATCCCCAGGCCCCCGTCCACATCCTGGTGGTGCCCAACCGGCATTCCGAGAGCTTGGCGGAGATGGGCGATGCGGACGCCGAAAGCCTCGGGCGCGTGGTGGCGGTGCTGAACAAGGTGGCGGAGCAGGAAGGTGTGGCCGCAAGCGGCTACCGGACGCTGGTCAACACGGGTCCGGACGCCAACCAGATCGTGATGCACACCCACTTCCATCTGCTGGCCGGCAAGCCGCTCGGTCCCATGCTGAGCGCGTTCTTCGACTGATATTCAACCGGTTCCGGCGGTGGCCGGGATCCCCGTTCCAAGGAACCACACAGGCAATGACTGGCAGCGACAAGAAGGTTCGGAAGACCGCCCTCGCCTACTCGGGCGGGTTGGATACGAGCGTGGCCGTGCCCTGGCTGCGCAACAACTACGGCTGCGAAGTGGTGTGCTTCTGTGCCAATCTCGGCCAGGAGGACGAACTGCACGGCCTGGAGGAAAAGGCCAGGGCATCAGGGGCCGGCAAGTGCATCGTGCGCGATGTCAGGGAGGAGTTCCTGACCGACTTCGCCTTTCCCACCCTGCGGGCCGGTGCCATCTACGAACGGGACTACCTGCTCGGAACTTCGATGGCCCGTCCCCTGATTGCCAAGCATCTGGTGGACGTGGCGCGTGCGGAAGGCTGCGACGCCATTGCCCACGGCGCCACCGGCAAGGGCAACGACCAGGTTCGCTTCGAGCTGACGGTCATGGCCCTGGAGCCGTCCCTGCGCATCATCGCGCCGTGGCGCGAGTGGGACATCAAGGGGCGCGTGGATGCCTTGGAATACGCGGAGGAGTGGAACGTGCCGGTCAAGGCCACGGCCGACCGCATCTACAGCCAGGACACGAACCTGTGGCACCTCAGCAACGAGGGCGGTCCGCTGGAGGATCCCTGGAACGAGCCGCCCAAGGACATGTTCGAGTGGACGGCGGCCCCCGAGGATGCCCCGGACGAACCGGTCGCACTGACGCTGGGCTATGTCAAGGGCGTGCCCCGGTTCCTGAACGGACAGGACATGGATCCCGTATCCCTGCTCAAGGAACTCAACGCCTTGGGCGCGATTCACGGGGTGGGACGGGTCGACCTGGTCGAGAACCGCCTGGTCGGCATGAAGAGCCGGGGCGTGTACGAAACCCCGGGCGGCACCATTCTCTATCGCGGGCACCAGGCCCTGGAGCAATTGTGCCTGGACCGCGAGACCCTGCACCACAAGGAGCAGATGGGCCTGAAGTTTGCGGAGCTGGTCTACAACGGCCAGTGGTACACCCCCCTTCGGGAGGCCATCACCGCCTATGTCGAGAGCACACAGGCCACGGTCACGGGCGAGGTGCGTCTGAAGCTGTACAAGGGGAATGTCATCCTGGCCGGCCGGCGCAGTCCGCACAGCCTGTATCGCGAGGACTACGTGACCTTCGAGGAGGACGACGTCTACGATCAGGAGGACGCGGAAGGCTTTATTCGTCTGTTCGGCCTGCCGCTCAAGGTGCAGGCCCTGGTGCGGTCCGACGGGGCCGCCTCCGACTGAACCACTGAATACAGGGAAGCCAGCCAATTCGGTTTCCCTACCAAGACAAGGAGCAACCCAATGGCCGTAGGCGGAGAAATCGGATACACAGGGGCCCAGGCTGCCGTTCCTGGATTCGATGTGGCTGGGGTGGCGGCCGGCATCAAGCCGACCGGGGATCTGGACATGTCGGTGATTGCCAGCCCAACTCCCTGCGCGGCCGCGGCCACGTTCACCCAGTGCAAGTTTCCGGCTGCACCGGTCCTGTACGACAAACAGGTGGTGGACTTCAATCCCTCGGGCATTCACGGCGTGGTGGTCAACAGCGGTTGTGCCAACGCCTGCACCGGCCCGGAGGGCATGGCCAACGCCCGCATGATGGCCGAATCCCTGGAGAAGGCCATCGGCAGCGGCGACTCGACCACGTTGGTCATGAGCACCGGCGTGATTGGCGTGCAGCTGCCCATGGATCGCATTCGAGCCGGGGTGCCTGCCGCCGTGGACAAGTTGAAGCCCGAAGGCTGGCACGATGCCGCACGCGGCATCATGACCACGGACACCTTTCCCAAGCTCTACACAGGTGGTGTGGTGCTGGACGGCGAGGAGGTTCGGATCTCCGGCATCTCCAAGGGCGCCGGCATGATTCATCCCGACATGGCCACCATGCTGAGCGTGATGACAACCAACGCCGCGGTTACCGCGCCGGTACTTCAGGCGGCCCTGTCGGCCGCGGTGCGCAAGAGCTTCAACTGCATCAGCGTGGACGGAGACACGAGCACCAACGACACTGTCCTGCTGCTGGCCAGCGGCCAGGGTTCGGCACCGGTCATCGACCGGACCGAAGGTCCCTTGTGGGAAGCTTTTCTGGCTGGGCTTACCGAGGCTGCCATCGAGCTTTCGCGGGCCATTGTGCGCGACGGCGAAGGAGCCACCAAGGTGGTCGCGATTGAAGTAGTGGGCGCCAAGTCCGACGAGGACGCCCACAATGCGGCCCGCAGGGTTTCGATCAGCCCCCTGGTCAAGACCGCCTTCTACGGCAGCGATGCCAACTGGGGCCGCATCCTGTGTGCGGCCGGAAACTCGGAGGCCGAAATCGCCCCCGAGGAAACCAGTCTGTTCATCTCCGCCGATGGCGGTCCCGAGTTGCAGTTGGTGGCCAAGGGCACGCCGCTGGACTACGCAGAGGAGGACGCGGCGGCGATCTTTGCCGAGATTGAGGTTGGGGTTCGCATCGACCTGGGTCTGGGAACGGGCGAGGCCACCGTCTGGACCTGCGACTTCAGCCACGAGTATGTCACCATCAACGGCGACTATCGAACCTGAGCCGCTCTCTTCGGGAACGGCTACTGCCCCAGGAGCGATTCCGTCGGCTTAACGGGTCGCGGTTGCGAAGCCCAAGGCATTCATTGGTTGCTGCTCAATCAGGAGCGTGCTGCCAACAGTCCCCGCGGTTCTTTTGCGTGGCGGTGCGTTGCAACCACGCCACTGGCTTGTGATCGTGTCATGCCAGCGCAACTGGTCAGACTTTCCGGGTGCGGGGGCGGCCATCCTGGACTGGGCACATTGTTATGCGGTGGACCCCGCCGGAAGCAACAACCGGGCTCGGGTGCTGCAGAAACACAGGGGCACGTGCCTGTGCTGCGAACCCGGCCGTGTGCATGGCCCAACTCCCCATGAAGGTCGCCGGCTGCTTCGGCACCCGGGCTGGTGCCGAGTGCCGGGCCCGCCTTATGGCCTGATGGAGACCGCGCGCAAATCAGGTCGGGATATTTTCGATAGCCTTTGGCAGACCCCGAACGAACCCGTGCGACGGAGCCAGGGCGGGATGGTGAGCGCCGTCCCGCCCCGACTCCCGGGGGTACCGCGCAACTGCGCCGGTACCTGGACAGTTACTACATGCCGTCGTCCATCATCTTGTCGTCCATCATGGCGTCCGACATGATTGGCAGCTCCGTAATCAGGGGCAAACCGTTGTGGAAGCGCCACCAGCAGTTCTCGCGGTTCTTCTGCATGGAGTTGTGCGTGTTGCATACCGTGCCGTCGGCCTGTGACGTCATCATGCCGTCGCCCATCATGTCGTCCGACATCATCGGTTGCGCCTCAATCGGGGGCAAATCGTTGTGGAAGCGCCACCAGCAGTTCTCGCGGTCCTGCTGCTCGGTGTAATGCGTATTGCACACCATGCCGTCGAACATTGATGTCATCATGGGGGTCGCCATCATCGTGTCGCCCATCATGCCGTCATCCATCATCTTGTCGTCCGACATCATCATGCCGTCATCCATCATCTTGTCGTCCGACATCATCATGTCCTCTGGCGTTGACTGGTCATTCCAGAAGCGCCACCAGCAACTCTCACGGTCTTGTTGCTCGGCGTAGTTGTCATCGCACGGATGCGCCCAGACGGTGCTCGTCGTGAAGAGCAGCAGGGCTACCGTGATGGTCAAACCAAACCCGATCACGGCATACAGCCGTCTCATCATCGATGTGTTACACATAGGTTCCCCCTGGTAAGGACGGTGTTTGGCCCAGACACGAATCCTGATGCACCAACAAGAAAGACATGACAGGACGCCATCCGGTTGGCATGGGGCAAACCCCTCTGTTCGTGTCCGTGGCAAGACCATGGTAGCACGCCGCATTGGTCGTTCAAGCCCGTATCGATTCCGTGACGGGTTGTGCAGGTTCGGAAGCAAACGGAATCGGGACAGGGTTGTTGCCCGTTGCCGCATCGCGGTCCAATCAGGCAAACGCGGAGGCCGCCCAGATCACAAGCCGAAGTTCGCTGTCGTCGATGAGTGTATAGACCGGGGTACGTCCCGACAGTTGCTTGCTGGCCTCGATGATGACGGGCACGCCATCCCCTCGCCGGTCCATCAGATGCGTCCGTCCGACATCACCCGCGGGGCCGGCCCCGACGGTTGCTGGCTGGCCTCGATGATGCCGGGCACGCCATCCCCTCGCCGGTCCATCAGATGCGTGCGTCCGACATCACCGGCGGGTTGAGCCGGACAGCGGGCCAGTAGCGAGACGATCATTTCGTTGCGCGAATACTGTCTCAGATCCATATTGTCGGTCGTCAGGGTGTTGGCCAGACCTCCCGGCACATACAACTCCAGGCGGTCGCCAAACATGTGGAACCGAATGCGACTGCCTCGGATCGAGTAGTCCCGATGCGCCACGGCGTTGACCAATGCCTCGAATACGGCGCGGACACTGAACTGGGGCACTTCGGCTCGAACCATGGTCTTGGTGGCGGATACCAGCATATTCCGTTTGAGGAAGTGCAGTGTCTCAAACACCTGCGCGTCAAGGGGACCGGTGATGTCTCGGGCGTCTGTCTGGTACTGGGTGTCGGTGCGGTCCCCGGCATAGCTAACCGCCTGGATTTGGGCATGTGGGAGCCACTCCGAGGGATCCCGGGTGCACATCAGAACGCCGGCCACGGTGAGCCGTAGGCGTCCGGATGCGTCCTTGGCTGTAACGCCCAGCTTGCTCAAGGCCACCTCCGACAACTCGGTACCGCTCCGGAAGTACCGGCCGGTAAGCGTTGGGTCAATGTGTTCCATTGAGGTTTTCGGTACTGGCGTCTCGTCGAAGCGAATGGAACGCGTTTGACTCCGTTCCTGAAACAACCGGGCCAGGGCCTCCGTCCGCAACTGTCGTTTTGAGCTGCCCTGCCGTCGGAAATATCCTCCGGGGCTCCTGTGGACAAAGAGGCTCCGTTCTATCTCGACGACCACCAACAGGGCCGCCCCGCCATCCCCTTCGTGAAGTTCCACCTTGTGGGTCTCCATGTCCAGTGGAGGCTCGATCGAGTCCTCGCATATCCCGACGATCCACTCCTCGACGATGTCGAACTTGCCCGCCGGGATGCCAAGCAGGGATCGGGTCTTGTCGTCCACTCCCAAAACGACCGTGCCTCCGGAGGTGTTCGCCATGGCGGCCATTTCGTCTGCGAGGTCGGACCGCTTTGGTGCGGCAATCCTGGTGCCGGAGAACTGCACCCGTTTGAGTTCAAGACGAGAGTCTTCGCCATGTCTGATGCGAAGGGCTAGTGCATCTGTGTCCACGGGTTGTATTTCTTGTCTTGCATTCGCTCGCTTTTCGACTGAATTGCATTGTGCAACACAATGCCCATGTGCCGTGACTCTGTGGCGCTGGACTTGGGGCCGGGCAATTCCAATTCGGCAGTCAATTGCATGCTGGGATGGCTTAAACTCATCGGTTTCGCCTTTGTCATCCCGGTTCGGACAGGTCTCTGCACGTCCATCTCGTACGCTGTCAACCAAGATGCCGAGGCCGACGATGGACCCGGCCCCGAATTCCGTGGACCATCTAAAGGACAGTCCATGACCACCGATGTCGGGCAACTGTACGGGCTCCCTGTCGGTAGTCCTCCACCCCTAGCAGAAGCCGACGGTGGGAACGCAGAACATGAACCTGCCTTACCGATGGCACATCCCGCCGTGCAAGGTTTGCAAGATGCCAAATGAACATGTGCCGGAGCCGCAGGTCAACCGGTAACGAACCCGATCCTCGAGACCTGGATAGTTCAAGGACGTCTCACGCCGGAATGGCTGGGGTTTGCTTCCATAAGGTGCTGATCGCCCAGGCTCCCTCAAGGGCAGGAACGAGATGGTGGCGTCTTCAGTCCGGTCGATACCGATCCTCAAAGACGAACTGCACACGGGGTGGTTCTTCCCCGGTGCCGGGCACGAAGTTCAACCCCAGCGCGACCACCCGGCGCTCCCCGCCGAAATGGCGGCGGCCGTAGTCGTGCGACCGGATCTGGTCCAAGGCCACCTGGGGCGACTCGCCGTACTTGAACTCCATGACGCAGACGTGCCCGGGGAACCGGACTTCCATGTCGGAGCGGCCACCTCCTTGGTGCACTTCCGACTGGAACTCCACCTGCATCAACTGGCACAGGACGTGCAGCACGAGGTGGCAGTCCGTTTCCCGGCGCAGCTTTTCGCTGGGGATGCCGGCCAGAAAGGTGTGGAGGAGATTGCAGAATCCCTGGTAGCCCTGGTAGTCGTTGTTGGCCAATGTCCGGTACATGGCCTGTAGCGTGCGCAGATCGGGCGGTCGTCGGTAGGTCTCCAGCAGTTCATGGCTGTAGGTTCTGCGCACCTCGTCGTTGGGGTAGTCCAGGTACAGGTCCCCGTCTGTGTCCTGGCGCAGGGTGTAGTAGCCGGTCTGGCACATGAGGGATACGAAATCGACCCGGTCCAGGCTGTAGGTCGTAGTCATCAAGTTGTTCCAGGGAGGCGGATCCGCGGGCAGGGGGTACTGTCCTTCCTTCATCAGCCGGATCAGAAACATGGGATTGCCGGAGACGGCCCAGTGGTTGGGCCATCCGGTAACAGTCCATCTCCTGACATCGCTTCGATTCTGCATGTCTCGGAGACAGCAGGCCAAGGTGTAGGGGTTGTAGACGCTTTCGCTGTCCTCGGGGAAGCCGAAGCAATAGCCGTTGTAGTGGCGGCGTACCTTGCCCATCAGTTCCTCAAGGGATACGTTGAGGTGGGCCGCGCCGGTGGCGAGGTGGGGGCGCAGTGCGGTTCGGACCTCCTGTTCGGTGAAGCCGCACAGGGTGGCGTAGGCGGGTTCCCAGGAGATGTCCCACAGGTTGTTGAGGGCCGAGAACAGGCTGACGCGAGCGAAGCGGGTGATGCCAGTGACGAAGACGAAGTGCAGTTGGTTCTCAAGGCTCTTGAGCTTGACGTAGAAGTTGCGCAGAGTGTCCAGGATCGGTTCGGGGTCCGCCTTCTTGCCCAGCAGGTGCACCAGGGGCGCGTCGTACTCGTCAACCAGGACGACGGGGTTGGTTCCGTAGCGTGCCTTGAGCTGGATCACGAGCTCCTCCAGGCGTTGGGCCGGGCTGACCGCCGGGTCGGTGGGGAACCGGACAAGCCCGGATTCATTTACAGGTTCCAGGCCAACATCGACGCCGCGGCGGTTCCACTGGGTGTACTGGTTGCCCAGCATCTCCAGGAGGTTGGCCTTCAATTCCTCCGGTGCATCGGCGGGGGTGTTGGCCATGTTCAGCCGTACGACCGGATGGAACCCCTGGCTTTCGGCAGTGTCCGCTGCAGCTGTTGCGCGGAATAGTTCAACCTTGCTCAGGATCTGCGGTGGGCTGTGGCCATTCAAGTAGCGGGGAGCAAGCGGCACTTCTCCCTGGAAGAAGGCCTCCAGGGTCGTTACCAGGAGTGACTTGCCGAAGCGCCGGGGACGGGCCAGGAAAACATAGGGATTCCGGAGTGTGGGCGCATCCTCGGATTCGGGAGCCAGAAGCGATCGGAAGTGGTGGGTCTTGTCGATGTAGAGGCCGCCGCCGCGTCGGATCTGCAAGAACTCGGACCGCCCTGGGTTCAGGGAAGGTCGCGGATGTTCGGAGGACATGACCATGTTCATTTCGTCGACGGACCGAATGACCCGATCCTACACTGATCAACGGAGGGTGACAGGAACACCCAAGAGTCAGCTACCCGCGCTGCTTGACAACTTCGATGTGATCGGATTAACTCAGCCTGAATTTCCTGGCAGGTCTGCACGCCGTCGGAAGCACAGCCGGGAGTGCCTGTCCATGGATGGGAGCATCCGGGATATACCGGTAGCACGGCCGACAATCGATCATCCATTGAGTGGCGGATGGCCGTCCGTTCGTGGGTCTGGTCAGCCACCGCCGCCTGGTCGATCACTAGGCCGTAGTGCAGCTGGACCGTCCGGACCACCAGGGACTTGCAGCTCCGCCCGCAGGATCGAGTCCTGGACCCGCAGCAGACGCCGCAGGGTCTGGGCACTGCGGACGCGGGTTCCCAGGATGCCCAGCCGACCCCTAGCCAGACCGCAGGGTCCCGCGCAAAATCGGTGGCAGCCTCCGGGCCGTGGCCGTCGTCGATGACGGCCAGCACATGGGTGGCCAGCCAGCTGGACTAGGGATAGACCCGGCCCCGCCGATCCCGGTGGTCCGGGATGGAGGCCTGGTCGTCCATCGGACGGCGACCGTCGCTGCAGATGGGTGTCGAAATGTGGGACATTGGCGGTCATGAGGGTTGCGATGCGTCTTGGTGGTTGAGACCATAGACATAAAGACGCAGGACAGTCATCCTTGTAGTGCAGACGATCCACGGGCCCGAACCGCCGGCTTGGATCATGGGCGGTGCTTTTCTGGATTTATCTCGTCTGGATGTTCTGCCGTGGCGCGGTGCCCAGGCCGTGGCCAAACAACCGCTTCGGCGGCACCCCGCCCTGACGCGACTTGGTCAACGCCCTGGGGGCATGGCAATCATGCGCAACCTGGTGCTGGGGCGTACCCGGAAGTGACTACAGTGGACCGGGCAACCGTCCACCCCGCCTATGCCAAAATCTGGGAGAGGAACAGCTTGGTCCTGTCTTCCTTTGGATTATCGAAAAACTCTTCCGTGGCACTCTCTTCGATGATTTGTCCGTGATCGAACATGAGAACCCGGTCGGCTACCTCTCGGGTGAACCCGATTTCATGGGAGACGACGATCATCGTCATGCCAGAAACGGCCAACTCACGCATCACATCCAGGACTTCCTTGATCATCTCCGGATCCAGGGCCGAGGTCGGTTCGTCGAACAGCATGATTTTGGGCTGCATGGCCAGGGCGCGGGCAATGGCGACCCGTTGCTGCTGGCCACCGGATAGCTGACCCGGATACTTGTCTGCCTGCTCGGCGATACCCACCCGCTCCAGGAGTTGTTCGGCAATTTCCTCGGCCTGACGAGCCGGCAGCTTGCGCACTTTCATGGGCGCGAGGGTGATGTTGTCCATCGCTGTCAGGTGGGGGAAGAGATTGAACGACTGGAAGACCATGCCTACGTCGCGCCGGATGGCATCGATGTTGCGCACGTCGTTGGAAAGCTCAATGCCGTCGACGATGATGTCCCCGCGCTGGTGTTCCTCCAGCCGGTTAATGGTACGGATGAAGGTGGACTTGCCCGACCCGGACGGCCCCACGACCACCACGACCTCGCGCTCGCGTACCGAGGTGGTCACGCCCCGCAAGGCGTGGAAGTTGCCATACCATTTGTGTACATCCCTGCACACGATCATGTCGGAAGTATCGACTGTTGATTCGCTCGCGGCCATGTCGCTAAGGCTCCGGCTGGTTCCAGCTTCCTTGAAGGCGTCTACAAAATCGGTGTGGTATTCACTCGCTTTTCCTGCTTCCACCCGCACCATGTCCACTTCTACCCGTCTTGCCCGCGCAAGCGGGAATCCAAGTGCAGGCTGAGTGACAACATCAAAATCGTGTGTGTAGGTCCGATGTTCTATCTTTGCCCGACTCGGAGATGTTGCTCGACTCTTCTGCTGACGTAGGACATGGTGTAGGTAAAAATCCAGAAGACCAAGGCCAGGAACAGGAACAGCTCCCTTGCGCTGGCCAGGTACTCCGCGTTGCCCTGTATAAACGCCCGGCTAAACTCAACCACGTCCAACATGCCAATGATGTACACCAGGAGGGTGTCCTTGAACAGGGAGATGAACTGCCCCACGATGGCGGGTATGACGTTGCGGATGGCCTGGGGCAGGGAGATTAGCAAGGTGGTCTGCCAGCCGGCCAGACCCAATGCCCGCGCCGCTTCCACTTGGCCGGGGTGAAGCGCTTGCAAGCCTCCCCGGATATTTTCGGCCATGTACGCCGAGCTGAATAGGGTAAGTATCACCCCGGCCCGGAAAAGGGAATTGGAGGAGAAGTCCTGTGGGAAGGCCAAAGGCACCAACACCTGGGACATGAATAGGAGCGTAATCAGCGGCATGCCCCGCATTATCTCGATGAACACCACGCACAGCAGCTTGACCAACGGCAGACTGCTGCGCCGTCCCAGGGCCAGGGCGATGCCGATGGGCAGGCTGAGGGTGATACCGGTCACCGCCAGCAGCAGGTTCAGCATCAGGCCGCCCCAGTATGTGGTCGACACGGGCTGCAGGCCCGGAATCCCCGGCAGACCCCGCACCAAGACCAGGATGACCAGGAAAACCAGGACTCCCAGTATGGCTATCCAGCGGACTGTGCCCAGCGGCGTGTACCGGGCCAGCACCCGCCCCGCCGCCACTGCGGGAAGGTTCGCCGCCAGCAGCAGCCGCACGTCCAGGCCCATCCGATCCATGCTGTAGGGCAGAAAAGCGAAGGCGACCGTTACCGCCGCCACGCCAATGGCGATGCGTTTGGCAGCAGTGTCCCTGGACACTGCCCACACCATGCCCAGCAGCACCGACACCAACAGCAGGGAGACCTGTGGCCTCCAGAAGCAGTTCTGACCGGGGCAGGCGAACTCCGTGTTGTACTGACCGATGATGAGCCGACCACCCAGGGTTGCGATGACCTGCCAGTCGGCTTCCAGGGCTATCCAGCGCAACCCAAACCAAAAGGCCAGGACCAGAAACGCGGCGTATAGGAAGGTCAGGACCGTGTTGTACCAGTTGCCGAACAGATTGGCATAGGCCCAGCCCACGCCGCCGCGTTCCGTGATGGGAGGAGGGAGTGACACGCCCGGCGGCGTGCCCGTTGCAGATGCCATTCGCCTAATTCCCCACCAACCGAATGCTCCGGTTGTACAGGTTGCCGATCAAGGAATAGGTCAGGCTCATGGCCAGGTAGGCCGCCGCAAGCAGGATGTAGATGGACACTGCCGGAGCCGTCTGCGTCATGGTCTTGGCGACGTTGGCCAGATCCGAGTAGCCTATGGCTCCGGCCAGGCTGCTGTTCTTGGTCAGGTTAAGGAATTGGCTGATTAGCGGGGGGATGATAACCCTCAGTGCCTGAGGGAAGGTAACATGGCGTAGCGCCGCCATGGGCGCAAGACCCAGGGACCGGGCTGCTTCCATCTGACCCCGGCCTACCGATTGGATGCCGGCCCGGACAATCTCCGCGATGAACGAAGATGTGTAAATCACCAGCCCGGTCAAGAGCGCCATGAGACCACCGGAGATTGTGAAGCCCCCGGCGATGCGTCCGAAAGCCCCCTGGGGGGCCGGGACCGAGATGGCAAAGGGAGAGTCGCCAAACGCGGCGCTGACGAACAGCCACCCAACAACCGCGGTGGCGACGGCTGTGACACTGCCTGTAATCAGGGGATAGGACGGCCTTCCGGTGAGGACCTCGCGTCGGGTCAATGCGTGGTGCAGCACCACTGCGGCAATGAGCGAGGCCAGGACTACAGCCAGCCATACCCAGGCAGCGTCCCGATTGGACGGCCATGGCCACGGCAACGACAAGCCTCCATTGTTGATGTATATCCTATCCGCGATGACGTACCCTTGGCGGACCGGAGGCAACGCCAGCACCATGTAGAACCAGAAGAACAGCTGCACCAAAAGGGGAACGTTGCGGAAGATCTCGATGTAGATCAGAGAGGTCCTGGACACCAGCCAGTTTCCTGAGATGCGGGCCACCCCCACCACGATCCCCAAGGCCGTGGCCAGGATGACTCCCACAATGGAGACGACAATGGTGTTGGTCGCGGCGACTCCAAAAGCGTAGCGGAAGGTGTCTGAGGACTCGTAGGGGAGAAAGTGCTGCCCGATGGGAGTCTGGTACTCGCGGGACAGGAAGCTGAACCCGTGGGGAATCTCCCGGTCTTGGATGGTGTTGGAGATGTTGGTGAAGAAGGTGGTGACCAAGACCACCACTACGACGCCCGATATTATCTGCAACGCCCACTGTATGACAAGGGCGTGCCGCCAGAGCGGCACGCCCTTGTAGTAGGTAAGTCCTCGAAGCGCCTCGATCATGGTCATGACGCAGAGGATTACCGTAGGGGAGCGGGAGGGTTACCGCAGGGGAGCGGAGTAAATCTGGCCGCCCTTGGGACAGTCCGAACAAACAGCGTCGGCCCACAGGGCATTGCGGCCGCCCTCACGGGGGAGATTGATGCCGCCGGGACCGAGGTTGCGTTCGTAGATCTCACCGTAGTTGCCCACGCCGCTGATCACGTCCTGGGCCACGGTCTGGCTGAGGCCCAGGGTTTCCTGGCCGAAAGAGCCTTCCAGTCCGAAGAGACGGTCCACCTTGGTGTCCCCGGTCGTCTCGGTCGGTACCGCGTCGGACGTAACGCTGTACGCCTCGGCGTAGATCAGGATGGCCATGACGGTCTTCACGACATCGAACCACTGCTCGTCGCCGTGGGGGACCACCGGACCGAGCGGCTCCTCCGAGATGGTCTCGGGCAGGATTACATGCGCATCCCGGTTCTCGAAGGCACTGCTAATGGCGGCCAACTGGGAGCGGTCATTGGTGAAGGCGTCGCACTGTTGGCTCTGATAGGCCGCCACCACCGCGTCGGTGTCCTCGAAGGTGAGGGCATTGATGTTCAGGTCGTTCTGGTTGGAGAAGTCCTGTAGGTTCAACTCGGTGGTTGTTCCCTGAGTCACGCAGACGGTGGCGTCCTTAAGCTCCAGGGAGCTGGAGATGCCCAGGTCCTTCTGCACCAAGAACCCCTGGCCGTCGTAGAACATGGTCTGGGTGTAGTTGCCCCACTGGGCGTCCCGGGATGTGGTCCAGGTGACGGTGCGAACCAACAGGTCCACTTCGCCGGACTGGATGGTGGGTCCGCGTTCGGCAGCGGTGATCAGCCGAATCTCGAAGGCATTTGCATCACCCAGGACAGCGGCGGCAACGGCGCGGCAAAGGTCGATATCGAAACCGACGTTATTGCCGGCATCGTCCAGGAAGCCATAGCCCGGCACGTCGTTGCGGCTGGCACAGATGAGCTTGCCTCGGTCCTGGACTGCTTGGAGACGGGAACCGGCCGGCTCGTCCATGCTCATCACCATTGCTTCCAGCTCGGCGATTTTCGCGTCCCGTTCGCTTATCTGGTTTTCCAGGGCTGTTGTGTCGACAGTCGCACAACCGACGGCAATCAAGGAGATAGCCATCAAGAGCCCGGCCAGAATTAGCCACTTTCTGAACATGGTAAACGTACCTCACTGAACTGATGATTTGTCACTATACAACGATTTGTCACTATACAACAGCGCGGGAATGGCTGCGGCAACGCGCAAGGGGGTGGCGGAGCGGCTGACGGCCTGGCGGAAGTTGCACGCGCCGGGCAGCCGGGGCTTCCATCGCCCAAGGCGTCCTTCCAGGCAATGGGTGCAGGCCGGCCCGCTGTCTTCGAACCGGAAATCCGAGTGGCAGGGACGGATGCGGACTGGACAACCGGGCCTGCATGGTTGGCAACGCGGACATGGAAGATGTCTTGGCCGTGGATGTCAATACCTGTACGCAGGCCCGGTCCGGCACATGGGGTTGGACAAGCCGGTCCCAATGCCGAACTCATCGGCCTCGGACGGAAGTTTGGGAAGCTTTCCGGATCGGGAAATCGACTACTGAGCCCGCGTTTCGCCAAGGTTCCGGGATATACTGTTGCGCCGCGTTCGAACCGGCCCGGTGGCCGAGTCGCAGCCGGTGTTCCCGCCGAAGCTCCTGTCCCTGCATGTCCCCCGAATTCATCAATACGCTGGGTGTCTGGCTCGAGGTGGCCGTCACCGTCATGGGTGCGATGGTGTTCGCGCTGTGGGCGGGGACCGTTGTCTGGACCATTAACGACATCCGGGCCCGGTCCTGGGATGTGCTGGCCATGATCCTGGCCGCTGTCCTGGTGATTCTGGTTCCCTTTGCCGGCCTGGTGGTCTACATCCTGGTCAGGCCGCGCGAAACCTTGGCGGACACCTACAACCGGGCCCTCGAGGAGGAGGCGCTGCTGCGCGAGGCGAACGTGTCGTTCTTCTGCACCGGCTGCAGTCGCCCGGTGCGCGACACATGGGTGTTCTGCCCCCATTGCCAGGTTCAGTTGTTGCAGGCGTGCCCGGCCTGCGGCCACGCGGTCCGTCCCGAGTGGACGGTTTGTGCCCAATGCGGAACGGCGCGCGGCGTCCAGCCCGCGCAGCAGTATCCGCAGGCAGAGGCCGGTGCGGAACCTTGGGACCAGGCCTCCGATGCCCGGTCCGCGTCCGCCGAGCAGGTTCCCGGGCGCTGATTTCCTTGGCCCCGGGCGGGATCTTCGACCGCGGCGACCGTTCGCAACATCGTGGCGCAGGCGGAACCGCCTTGTGCCGATCTGCCATATCCATGGCATTGATGCACCCTGGCAAGGCCGCCGGATGCACACTGGTTGGACAGAATGCACGTCCGCGGAGCCTCGGTTTTGTAACATATGCCCAAACCCAATTCGTTCCGGCGGCTGTAGGATTGTGCAATTGCAGCCGCGACGGGCGGAGCCTTGCCCGCGTACCAAACCAGGAGTACTACTGACATGGCCCTAGATTGCAAGACCGGCGCCGACGTCATCAAGGCCATCAAGGCCAACGGCGTCAACATTGTGGATGTCCGGTTCACCGACCTGTTCGGCCAGTGGCACCACTTCTCATTGCCGGTGGAGACCTTTGATGCGGAAGAGGCATTCGAGGAGGGTCTCGGGTTCGACGGCTCTTCCATCCGCGGTTTCCAGAGCATCGATGCCAGCGACATGATCCTGAAGGGCGATCCGACGACCGCCCACCTGGATCCGATTGCCGACGACCGGTTCCCGACGCTGGCCTTCATCGCCAATGTCTACGACCCGATCACCCACGAGCCGTACGGCAAGGGTCCCCGCAACGTGGCGGAGAAGGCCGAGGCCTACCTGAAGTCCACCGGCATTGGCGATACCGCCTATATCGGCGCGGAGGCGGAGTTCTTCATCTTCGACAGCATCTCCTACGCTACGGGCCGCCACTTCCAGGGCTACGAGGTCAACAGTTTGGAAGGTCCTTGGACCGGCGGCGAGGCCAGTGGCGGCCACAAGGTCGGCTGGAAGGGCGGCTACTTCCCCGTGCCCCCGACGGACTCGTTGCAGGATGTCCGGTCCCACATGGTGCGGACCATGATCGACTCCGGACTGGAGGTTGAGGTGCACCACCACGAGGTGGGCACGGCCGGTCAGGCCGAGATCGATCTGCGGTTCGACACGTTGCTGCGCTCGGCCGACAACATGCAGCTGTATAAGTACATCGTCAAGAATATTGCCAAGGTCAACGGCAAGACCGCGACCTTCATGCCCAAGCCCCTCTTCGAGGACAACGGCTCCGGCATGCATACCCACCTGAGCATCTGGAAGGACGGCAATAACACCTTCGCCGGCGATGGCTACGCCGGGCTGAGCGAGACGGGCCTGCACTACATCGGCGGTGTGCTCAAGCACATCAACGCCCTGCTGGCCTTCTCGGCGCCCCTGACCAATTCGTACCGGCGCCTGGTGCCCGGCTACGAGGCGCCGGTGGTGGTGGCCTACTCCGCCCGCAACCGTTCCGCCGCCTGCCGCATTCCGATGTACTCCGGATCACCCAAGGCCAAGCGCGTGGAGTTCCGCTGTCCGGACCCCGGCGCCAACCCCTATCTGGCCTTTGCGGCCCTGCTGATGGCGGGCTTGGACGGCATTCAGAACAAGATTGATCCGGGCGAGCCGGGCGACATGGACCTGTACGAAGAGGAGGCCATGTCCCAGGTGGATCTGGTCAAGGGTTCGCTGGGCGAGGTCCTGGACGAGCTGGAGAACGACCACGCGTTCCTCCTGCAGGGCGGGGTCTTCACGCCGGAGCTCATCGAGTCGTACGTCGAGTACAAGCGCTACGAGGAAGTGGACGCCATTCGCCTGCGCCCGCATCCCGAAGAATTTGTGATGTACTACGGGATTTAACCCGTTCCGCCAGTCGGATATGTCGGGAGCCCGGTCCAATCGGACCGGGCTCCTGCATAATTGGGATCGCGCATCCCTTTCGTTTCGGCATTCGGACCATGGCCAAGGCCATCACCGCACCCACCAACAAGAAGCTGGGGCAGCTCCTTCGGACCGAAGGGGTTGACTTTGTCTGGCTCCAGTTCAGCGATATCGAAGGCCAGATCAAGCAGATCACGATCCCTGCGCGGCAGTGGACGGAGGTGGTGGACCACGGCCAGTGGTTCGACGGCAGTTCCATCCAGGGGTTTGCGCGGACGGTCGAGAACGACATGTACCTGATGCCCGATCCCTCCACCTTCACGCTGATTCCGTGGGAGTCGGGAACGTGTACGGCCCGGGTCATCTGCGACGTGGTCCTGCCCAACGGCGATCCCCGCTATGTCCTGAAGCGGCAGCTGGATCGGGCCCGCGGCATGGGTTTCGAGTACAACATCGCGCCTGAACTGGAGTTTTTCCTGTTTCGACGGCACGAGGACGGAGAGGTCCTGCCCTTGCAGCCGCTGGACCAGGCCGGCTACTTCGATATCTCCATCGACATCTCCCGCAGCATTCGGCGCAAGATTGTCGAGGCGCTGACTGAGATGGGTGTGGTCATCAACGCCTTTCACCATGAAGTGGCGGAAGGCCAGAACGAACTGGACATGCGCTACGGTCCGGGCCTGCAGTTGGCCGACAGCACGGTGACGGCCCGCATCGCGGCCAAGGCCGTGGCCCACCAGCACGGCCTCTTTTGCTCCTTCCTGCCCAAGCCGATGACCGGCAAGTCCGGCTCGGGCATGCATGTGCACCAGAGCCTGCTGGATCCGGTGACCGGCCGGAACCTGATGTACGACGACGGGCACCCGTACCGGTTGAGCCAGACGGCCCTGCATTTCATCGCCGGCCAACTGGAACATGCCAAGGCCATGGCCTGCGTGGTGGCTCCGCTGGTCAACAGCTACAAGCGCCTGGTGTCCGGATTCGAGGCGCCGGTCAAGATCTGCTGGGGCCGCACCAACCGGGGCGCCCTGATCCGGGTGCCTCGCACCACGCGCGATCGGAGCATCAGCACCCGCTGCGAACTGCGCAGTCCCGATCCAAGCGCGAACCCCTACCTGGCCTTCGCGGTCATGCTGGCGGCGGGCCTGGACGGAATCGAGAAGGAGATGCAGCCGCCCAATCCCCTGGAAGAGGACCTGTTCCGGGTAACGGACCGCCGCCATGGATACGAATCCCTGCCGGACAGCCTGGGGGCCGCGATCGAATATCTCCGGGACAATCATGTTCTGGCGGACGCGCTGGGACCCCACCTGCACGACACCTACGTGGAAGCCAAGACCCAGGAGTGGATTGAGTTCCGCACACACGTCAGTACCTGGGAGCTGAATCAATACCTGGCCACCTACTAGCCAACGTTTCCGGCCCGTGATCGCAGTTGTCGACTTCGGGAGCCAATACTCCCAGCTGATTTGCCGTCGAATCCGCGAACTGCAGGTCCCGGCGGAGCTGGTCTCCTGGCAAACGGCGGACACCTTCCTCGACATCAGGGAGGTTCGGGGCGTGGTCCTTTCGGGCGGCCCCGCAAGCGTCTATGTGGACGGGGCGCCGTCGCTGCCGGCCTCCGTGTTGGCCCGGGGCGTGCCGGTGCTTGGCATCTGCTACGGCATGCAGCTGCTGATGCAGGCCCTGGGCGGACGGGTGGAGCCGGCCACGACCAGGGAATTTGGGCAGGCCTCGGTTCGCCATACCGGGGAGTCGGCGCTGTTCCGGGACATCGAGACCGAATCAAGTGTCTGGATGAGCCACGGCGACCGGGTGGAGGCCCTGCCCGACGGCTGCCGATCCATCGCCGCCAGCCAGGGCAGCCCGCATGCGGCCGTGGCCGCGGCGGACGGCCGGATCTTCGGTCTGCAGTTCCACCCGGAGGTCAGCCACACGGTCCGCGGGATGGACATCCTGGGCAACTTCGTGTACGGGATTTGCGGCTGCGACACAACCTGGACCACCGAGGAACTGGCGGATGCATGCATCCGCGACATCCGGACGCGCGTGCCCGCGGACGGGCATGTCCTGCTGGCGCTCAGCGGAGGGGTTGACAGCAGCGTCGCGGCGGCCCTGGTTCACCGGGCCGTGGGCGAGCGCCTGACCTGCATCTTCGTCAACAATGGCCTCTTGCGCATGGGAGAGGCGGACCAGGTGCTGAGGGATCTGCGGGAGTGGAATCCACGGCTCCGCATCGAACCCGTCGACGCCGTGGAGGACTTCCTGGAGGACTTGGCGGGGGTCGCGGACCCGGAACGCAAGCGAACCCGCATCGGTCACCGCTTTGTCCGCATTTTCGAGCGGGAGGCTGCGCGGCTGGCTGGGGCGTGGGGCACCGAAGTACCCCGATTCCTGGTGCAGGGCACCATCTACCCGGATGTGATCGAGTCCGCTTCGGGCAGCGGCGAGGCGCATGCCCAAACCATCAAGACCCACCACAACGTCGGCGGTCTGCCGTCCGATCTGGACTTCGAGTTGATCGAGCCGTTGCGCATGCTGTTCAAGGACGAGGTGCGGCGGCTGGGCGCCGGGCTTGGACTTCCTGCCTCGCTGCTCGAACGACACCCCTTTCCGGGTCCCGGCCTGGCCGTGCGCATGCCGGGCGAAGTCACGTGGGAACGGTTGGAAACACTGCGCCGGGCCGATGCCATCTTCCTGGAGGAACTGCGCCGGGCGAACCTGTACACCGCGACCGATCAGGCGTTCGCGGTACTGCTGCCCGTGCAAAGCGTCGGCGTGATGGGGGATGGCCGGACGCTGCAGAATGTGGTTGCGCTCAGGGCTGTCAGCACGAGTGACTTCATGACGGCGGAGTGGACGCGGCTTCCGTGGGATTTGGTGGCACAAGTGAGTACGCGCATCGTCAACGAGGTGCCGGGGGTCAACCGGGTGGTGCTTGACGTGAGCACCAAGCCGCCGGCCACGATTGAGTGGGAGTGATGTCCGCAAGCAATCGAGGCCCGGTCGCACCGGTCATCGAACTGCCGGTGTCGCCTGCGGCGCGTGTGGACCGGTTCCGGGGAAAGGCGGCACCGAAGCCCCCGAGTTGGCCAGGCCGGGAAATAACCTGCATCCCGGTGCAGCCTTCCACCTGGTGGGGAGCGGCAATTTCCGCTGCACGACACGCGTTCGCAGACCGGCGCGGATGACAGGATAAACCGCGGCGATTGTGTGGATTAGGGCAGGTACGCCGACAATGACCCTATCATAAGGTGAATCTTGGCGTCAGGCGGTTGCCTGGAGCCTGCCTTGAAGTTGACGAGTAGGAGTGGACACGGCACCGGACTGCCATGGGAAGTTGGCTCAGGGTGCTGGCCCCACTGTTTGTTTGTTTGGCCCTGGTTCGTTTGTACAGTTGGTACAAGGCGGAGGCCGCGCCAATCCCACCGGGCGTCCTGATCGGTTACGAGGACTACAGCGACGCGGAGTCCGAAGCGGAAGTGGTCGCCTTGATCGGAGCCCGCGTCGAGGACCGGATTCTGGTTCAGTTCAACGGCGAGCGCCTGATTCTGGAGGCGGAGGAGATCGGCCTGCAGATTGATACGCAGCGCATCCTGCAGGAAGCCACCCGGTATCTGGAGGGCGATGTCTTCGTACGGTTGGTTTTGAGACAGGTGTTGGGGTTGCCGACGGAAATCCACCATGTGCCGGTGTACTACGTGATCGATTTCGAACGGGCCCGGGCCTGGCTGTATGCCATCAATGAGCGGTACCGGACCGCATCGCGGCCCCACCGCCTTCTGCCCGTGGACCGCGACTGGCTGGCCGGACAAGGGGACGCGGACGGTTCGTCACCGTCCGCCGATCTGGCGTTCATGCCCTATGCCTATCCCGACTGGACTTGGCAGGAGGGGCCGCGCGGCATGCAGGTGGATGTGGAAACATCGTTGACGACGTTGGCCGAGGCATTTCTGGGTCCCGGCGATCGGATGTGGACTCTCGCCACGGTGGAGGATCCGCCCTTGGCTCCCGAACTTGGCACGCTGGCCGAAGTCCTGGACGATTTCACCGCCAGCTTTCATGGCTTCGCCTCGTTCTGGATGCAGGACCTGACCACTGGGGAGGTGGTGGAATTCGACAGCCAAGTGGCGTTTTCGGGCATGTCCCCGCTGAAGTTGCTGGTGGTGATGGCGGTCATGGAGGCCATCGACGGGATTGCCTCCGCGACCGATCTGGGCCAGTGGATCGATCTGGCGTTGGTGGACAGCAACAACGCGGCGGCCAACCTGCTGATGCAGTACCTGGGCGACGGCAGCGTGGTCTCCGGCGCTGCGGCCGTGACCGAGTTTGCACGCAGCCTGGGTCTGGAGAACTCCTATTACCTGACCGGTTACGACGACAAAACGCAGGTTGTGCCGTTGGTGACTCCGGCCAACCAGTCCGGTTGGGACACCCATCCCGATACCCATCTCCAGTCCACGGCGGCCGACATGGGCCGGATTCTGGCCGGGATGTACGAGTGCACGCAGGGACGCGGCATCTTCATCGACGCGTATCCGGACACCATCACCCCGGAGGAATGCCGGGACGCGCTGTTCTATCTGTCCGGCAACCGTTTCCTCGAAATGCTGTGGGGCGGCCTGCCGGAGAAGGAGACGCAGACCGTGTGGCACAAGCACGGGTTCTCCGACGAACAGCACGCCAACGTGGCGTTGGTATGGGGGCCGGCCGGACCCTATGTGCTCAGTCTCTTCCTATACAAGCCCGGATGGCTCGACTGGGACCTGAGCAACAGCACGATGTACAACGTAAGTCGCATCACCTGGCGCCTGCAGGAACGGGTGGCCGCGGCGGGGGGCCAAACCTTCCAGTCCGCCCTGGAGCTTCCGAGGCCGCGGGGCTACGTACAGCAGCCCAACCGTTAAAAACGAGCGGGCCGCGTCGCGCCTCCCGCCGGGCCGCCCCGCCGCCGCTGCCCCCCCGCCACGAAACTACTGGTCGGTTTGTTCCGCCTGGGCCGTGAAGTCCATTTCAAAGACCAGGGGATCCGCCACCCATGTCACGAGCGGCGGCATCGGGACGGAAATGCCCCACTCCTCCCGCGAAATGGTGGTCGTGCCGCTTCCGATGAACTCGTGCTCGGACGCAAACCGTGCGGAAAGCGCAAAGGACAGGGGGATCTCCTTCCCCAGTACGCTGAGTGTTCCTTCCAACCGGCCCTCGAATTCCTGCCCCACTTCCACCATGGCAGGCACCTCTGCGAAGCCTGTGGGCGTGAAGACGATTTCCGGATAGGCGCTTGTCTTCAGGATGAACCTGTTGATGGCGCCGTTCCGCCGGTCGCTGTCCGTGACAAAGGTCGCGGCATCGATCGCCACCGGCTCGAAGGTTGTGGCCATCAGGTCGGACGGCGTGGCTCGGAACGCCCCCGATACGGTCGAGGTCGCCCCCACCACCAGTTTGTGATTGCCTGCCAAGGTCTCCTCGACCAGGAACCGGACTTCGGTGGCAGTGGCGTCCAGGACAAAATCGGCCGGTTCAACCACCGTGACGGGTTCGGCCGGTTCTTCCTGGGCCGGCTGGGATTCGGCCGGGCTGTCCTCGGCCTGGGTCTGGGCCTCTTCCGGCTCCTGTGCGGCGTCCTCGATGGCTGTTTCGGGCACGGCAGGCACCATGTCGGCGCAGCCCGCCAACAGCAGCAGCAGAAGAACCGCGGCAAGCGTTCGTAGCAGGGCCGGCCCAAACGCGGATCCGGTCATAAAGGTTGCGGTGCGGGTCATGGCAAATCCGGATGTGAAGGGGTTTCAGGCGGGATGGACATTGGCTTGGCCCAACCGTGGTCGCGGCAAGGACAACCAAGGTGATGACGGAGTGAAGGCCGGCATCCTGGGCACCGGCAACGGGTTGACACCGGCCCCGAGCCTACGCGTGCGGACCTTGCTGCGGTGATGCGTCGGCAACCGGAGGGACAGAACCCAAACTGGCCAAACTTGCCAACACTGGGGATCAGGCGGAGGCGGGGGTCATCCCCAGCAGTTCCTCGAAGTCTTCCCGCTCGAGAACCTCGCGTTCCAGCAGGGTTTCGGCCACAAGCTTCAAGTTCGCCATGTTGTCCTTCAGCAGTTCGAGGGTGCGGGCATAGGCGCGATCGACCAGGGCGCGCACCTCCTTGTCGATTTTCCGGGCCACCGCCTCGCTGTACTGTCGCTGCTCCCCGATTTCCATGCCCATGAAGGGGTTGTGTTCGCCCTGGTTCAGCTGTATGGGCCCCAGGGATTCGTTCATGCCGTAGCGAGTGATCATGCTCTGGGCAATCTGGGTCACCCGTTCCAGGTCGTTCTCCGCTCCGGTCGTGATGTCCTCGAACACAAGCTCCTCGGCGGCGCGCCCGCCCAGGAGCGCCGACATCTGTGCCTCGAAGTCCGAGACGCTGAACAGGTTCTTCTCCTCGTTGGGAAGCGGCATGACGTAGCCCAGCGCCTGTCCGCGGCTGATGACGGAAACCTTGCCGACATTGTCGGCAAGGTCCAGCAGGGCCATCACGATGGCGTGGCCGGCCTCGTGGTAGGCCACGTAGCGGCGTTCCTTCTCCGTTATGACCCGACTCTTGCGGGCGGGGCCGGCCATGACCCGTTCGATGGCTTCCACCAGGTTCTGCATGGTGATGGAGTTCTGATCCTTGCGCGCGGCCAGGATGGCGGCTTCGTTCATCAGATTTTCCAGGTCCGCTCCCGCCAGGCCCGGGGTTTGGGCCGCAATGGCCTCCAGGTCCGTGTCCTCCGAGAGCGGCTTGTCGCGCGCGTGGACATCGAGAATGGCGTGCCGTTCGTGCCGCTCGGGCAGGTCGACCACCACCTTGCGGTCGAAACGGCCGGGCCGCAGCAGGGCCGGGTCCAGGATGTCGGGTCGATTGGTCGCGGCGATGACGATCACGTTGGTGCCGCTTTCGAACCCGTCCATCTCCACCAGGATTTGGTTGAGGGTCTGCTCCCGTTCGTCGTTGCCGCCTCCCATGCCGGCGCCACGATGTCGGCCGACGGCGTCAATCTCGTCGATGAAGACGATGCAGGGAGCCTGTTCCTTGGCCTGCTTGAAAAGGTCCCGGACCCGGCTGGCGCCGACGCCCACGAACATTTCCACAAACTCGGAGCCGGAACTGGAGAAGAACGGCACGCCGGCCTCGCCGGCCACCGCCTTGGCCAGCAGGGTCTTGCCGGTGCCGGGCGATCCCACCATCAGGACGCCCTTGGGGATGCGGGCCCCCAGTTCCTCGAACTTGGCCGGTTCGTTCAGGAACTCCACCACTTCCTGCAGCTCCTGCTTGGCCTCCACCAGGCCGGCCGCGTCGTCGAAGGTGATGTTGGTGTGGTGCTCCGGTTCAACCTTCTTGGCGCGGCTCCGGCCGAATTGCAGCGCGCGGTTGGGGCCGGCCCCGCTTTGACGCATGATGAACAGGAAGAAGCCCAGGATGATCAGCATGGGCAGGATGATTAGGAATCCGCTCAGAATGGCCGCGAACCGGGGCGGATTGCGGAAAGTGATGTTCAGGGTGTTGAGGATCTCGGGATTCACCCCGAGGTTGGCCAGGCTGTCGTAGATGCTGGCCTCCATCTCCTTGCGGGAGCGCAACACGTTGTCGTTGTTGAGGCGCACCGCGATGGCGTCGCCCTCGACATCAATGCCGACCAGCCTGCCCGTACTCGCCAGTTCCGCCACGCGGTTGAGGCCAATCGTGTCGTTGCGGGACGTGTTGAAGACCAGGAGCCGGACGGCCACCACCCCCACGATGACAAGCAGGATCCAGACCCATCCCTGGGACAGGAGGTCGGACCATTTTTGAGGGGGGCGGTTGCGGGGGCCGGAGCCGCCTTCCGGGTTGTTGGTCATGAAGTAGCGGTGATCAGGGCAGTGGATGGTTCAGCATAAGGCACGGTGCCGGAACGGTGCGTGATCGTATTGCCAACCGCATAGGGATTCGAGGGGCCGGCCGCACCCCGCGCCGTGTGCCCGCACAACCGGGACCGTACCCGGATGGCAGGGACATGGAGGCTGTCGATCGGCCCCCGCAAGGGCTCGGTCCATGGTGGGTTTCAACCGGGTCCCGTCGGTCCATCAGTTCAGGGCGTCCAGCCGTTCCCTGATGCTGGTGCCCACCGCATGGGTGGGCGTACGGTGCACCGGCAGCATGCCCTTGTGCCAGCGCTGGTGCGGCATGGAGGCCTCCTTGGGCTTGTCGCTCATGGCCAACAGAAGACAGCCGCGCTCGTTGAGCCAGTCGCACAGCTCGCGGACTTCCTGCGTGATGCAGATTTCCGATTCGAGCCGCTCGGCGGCCGCCATGGGGCTGCTGTGAATGCCCATGCGGCCGGTGGTTTCCAGGAACTCCTGGCGCCGAAACTGCTTGAACGGCGTGCGGTCGCCGGTCCGCGTGCACATCTGGTACTGGTCGTGCAGCTGTCGCAACTGCATGACCAGGGGCTTGTCCGTCTTGGTTGAAATCCAGCGCACCAGATGCAGGAACGACATCCGTTGGGCCACCAGGTCGCCAATCTCCTTGATGTTGGTGACGCCGCCCATGATCATCAAGCAGATGTAGATGATGTAGTCCTCGTTGTCCACCGTCAGGCCCTGGAACTCGGGGCGGCTGATCTGGTCGTAGATCCGGCGGAAGTTCTGGAAGTCGAAATTGGCCGACATGTGGACTTCCAGGGACTTGCGCAGACTCGTCACGCGGGCATCGTTGATGACCTGATGGTTGCGGCCCTGGGCCCCGATGACCGTCTTGTCGATGTCCACAATGACGGCGGTGCGGCTGTCCATGGCCATCCTTGCCTCGGCCAAGCCCTCGATCCATTCCGCAATCAGCGACCAGCGGTTGGCGGACACCAGCAGGGGATGGATTTCCCACCTGAGCTCGGGCTCTTCGTGCACCGCCTCGTCGCCGATGAAACAGGAGCCTTTCCAGTCGGCATAGGTGATCATCTTTTCAAACGCGACCAGATCGGAACCGCGCGTGTCGCCGACGAACAGAAGCTCCTGGATTTCGGTGTCGGAGCGCTGCTCCTGCATGTGGTCCACGATCCAGACCGCAACCTTGTTGTAGTCCGGGTCGGTCTTGCGCGGGATGTCGCTCGGGTCCAAGGCGAAGTCACGGGCGCACTGGATAAAACCCTGGTAGCGGCGGTCAACCGGCTGCAAATCGCGGAAGACCACCCGGTCCTCCAGGAACTCGGAAAGACTGACCAAGCCGTGGACGGCGTAGTCCGGTGGGGTGATTGAGGTGGTCAAGCTGGGATCCTCGCCTCTGCTAGGTGGATGTGGGGACTGCGCACGGAACCGCGCCGTTGGCGGCTACCAGGGAGTCTGCGTCCGGATGCCACGCGTGCATCAACTCGGCGTTGAGCAGGCTTCCGCCCGCCGCGCCGCGGATGGTGTTGTGGCCTAGGGTCAGGAACTTGAAGTCGAACAGCGGATCGGGACGCAGGCGTCCGGTCACCGTGGCCATGCCCGGTACGGATCCCGCCAGCCGATCCAGCCGCGGCTGGGGTCGGTCCTCGGCCTCCCGGTAGATGATGGCCTGCTCCGGCGCCGACGGCAGCCGCAGCTGCTGTGGAAGCGGATTGTATTCCCGCCAGGCCTCCAGGATCTCCTCGGCGGTGGGCTTGACGTCGAATTCCACACTGATGGCCTCCAGATGGCCGTTGCGCGTGGCCACGCGGTTGCAGTGCGCCGAAATCCGAAAGTCCGGCGGGATGATCCGCTCTCCGTCGAAGCGCCCCAGCAGCTTGTGCGGTTCCTTTTCCTCGACCTTGGTCTCCTCGTCGGCAATGTACGGCACGATGTTGTCCAGGATATCCATGCTGGAGACCCCGGGGTAGCCGGCGCCGGATATGGCCTGCATGGTACAGACGAACAAGCGGGAGATGCCGAAGCGTTCGTGCAGGGGGTGCAGCGCGGAGACCAGGTGGGTGGTGGTGCAGTTGGCGTTGGTGACGATGTAGCCGTCCCAGCCGCGCCGCCGCTGCTGGATGGGGATCAGGCCGATGTGGTCCGGGTTGACTTCGGGGATGAGCAGGGGTACGTCGTCCGCATAGCGGTAGGCGCCGGCATTGCTGTAGACGCCGTACCCCGCCTGGGCGAAGGCCTTCTCGGTCGTGCGGGCCTGGTCGGTCGGCAGGCCGCTGAACACGATTGTGCATTCGATGCCGGGTTCCACCGGCTGCACCACCATGTCGCGGACGACCGCCGGCATCGGATCGCGCAGTATCCAGGTACAGGCTTCGGCATAGGGTTTGCCGACGCTGCGCTCCGAGGCGCAGACCGCCGTCAGGCGGAACCAGGGGTGCTTGTCCAGCAGCGACAGGAAGCGCTGCCCGACGGTGCCGGTGGCGCCCAGGACGCCTACGTCAATCCGCTTGTTCATTGCATGCAACAGGTTCTGAATCCGGTCAATTGGGAACGATCATGGATGGGCGAAGGCCAGCTCGACAACATCGCTCAGGACGCCGGCCGCAGTGGCGTCCACCCCGGCGCCCCGGCCCTGGAGGACCAGGGGCTGGGGGTTGTACCAGCCGCTGCGAAACTGGACCAGGTTGTCCGTGCCCTGAAGCTGTCCCAGGGGGCTGTCCAGCGGTACTTCCTGCAAGCCGACCCGCACGGCATCCGCCGACACGGAGGCCACGTAGCGCAGGCAGGCATTGCGCCGGGCCGCGGCGGCGCAGCGGGTCTGGAAGCCACGATTCATGGAAGGCAGCGCCTCCATGAACTCATCCACGGACAGGTCCGCGGCCTCCTCCGGATACAGACTTTCAATCCCGACATCCGCCAGCGACAGGTCCAAACCCATGCCGCGCGCCAGGATCAGGGCCTTGCGCGCCACGTCAACCCCTCCCAGGTCGTCCCTCGGGTCCGGCTCGGTGTAGCCGGAGGCCTTGGCCTCGGACACAACGTCGCTGAAGGCCTTTCCCTGCTGCAGACCGGTCATGACATAGCCCAGCGTCCCGGACAGGGCGCCGTCCATCGAGGCCACGGGGTCTCCGCTGCCGACCAGGCGGTTCAGGGTGGCCACGACCGGCAGTCCCGAACCTACGGTGGTCTCCCATCGGCTGCGTCCCAGATTCCAAGTGCCTGCGGGTGTGTGGGTCAACCGGTTCCAGACGGCCAGGTCCTGGGTCAGCGGTTTCTTGTTGGCCAGGACAATGCGGTGGCCCGCCTCCAACGCCCACTGCAGGGCGTCGGCTGTCGCGTCGGCCGCCGAACAGTCCACCACTACGGATCCCGGAGCAGTCCCCTGTTTCACCGCGGCCAAGGGCGAAGCACAGACACTGCCGCCGGCCCATTCAGCCACCGGCCGGCCGCCTGCCTTGTGCTTCAGGATGGCCGCCAGTTCGGTGTCCGGAAGGCCGTCGTCTCCGGTGCAGACCAAGCCTTGGCTGTCGCTGACGGCGCGGATGGACAGGCGCAGGGCGTAGTGGCGATCATGAAAGGCGCGTTGGCTCAGAACCTGGGAGACGAAAGAACGACCAACGCTACCCAACCCCAGCACAACGACGGGAACATTAACCATGAATTGGGTGCATCCGTCTCCTCGGGATAAGCGCGGATTCTAGCACAGCAAACACCGCCGGAATCCAGTCCTCCGCGAAGGGTTTCGGACCGGATTCGGTCAGGAAAATGCCGCCGGAAACGCGTGTCCGGTACGGATTGCCGGGGCAATCAGCCGGTTGGCTGCGCCAAATTGAAGGCTTGGTGCAGGGCGTTGACCGCGGCGTCGGCGGCATCCCGCACCACGACCAGGCTGATCATGGTGTCGCTGGCGCCCTGTGCGATGGACACAACGTTGATCCGGGCATCGCCCAGGGCCGAGAAGACCCGGGCCGCGATGCCCGGCGTGTGGCGGATGGCCTGGCCCACGGCGGCCACGATGACGATGTCGGGATCACCGTCGATGCGTTCGATGTAGCCGCGGTCCAGCTCCATTGAGAACTCCCGGCGCAGGGCGTTGATCACCATGTCGGCCGAATCATCCGGAACCACGAAGCAGATGCTTTGCTCACTGGAACTTTGGCTGATCATGAGCACGTTGGCGTTCACGTCCGACACGGCGCGGAAGGCCCGGGCCGCGATGCCCGGCACGCCGATCATGCCGCGCCCCTCGATCATGATCATGTTCATGTCCCGGATGGCCGAGATCGCCTTGATCCCGGCTTGTCGCGCACGGTGTTCGTCCGCGATGACCCGGGTGCCGGCATGATCGGGTTCGAACGTGTTGAGGACCCGCAGTCCGATGCCCTTGCGGATGGCGGGCCGCACGGTCTTGGGATGGATTACGCGGGCGCCGTAGTAGGCCAGTTCGGCAATCTCGGGGAACGTGATTTCGCGCAGCGAGCGCGCGTCCGGCACCACCTTGGGATCGGCGGTCTTGACTCCGCTGACATCGGTCCAGATTTGGATTTCGTCGGCGTCCAGGGCCGCTCCCAGAATGGCTGCCGAGTAGTCCGACCCGCCCCGGCCCAGCGTCGTGTGGAGTCCGTCAAAGGTGGAGGCGATGAAGCCGCCGGTGACCACCGCCCTGCCCTGCGCCAGCAGGGGCGTCAACTGTGTCTGGCAGCGTGATTCGGTTTCGCTGACCAGGGGTTCCGCCGCGCCGAAGTTGTCGTCGGTCACAATGAGGGAACGGGCGTTGGCGTGCACCGCCGCAATGCCGGCGGACCTCAGCACCTCGGTCAGCAACGGCGCCATCACCTGTTCGCCCGTCCCGCAGATCCAGTCGTTGCCGCGAGGGGTCAACTCGCCCAGCACGGCGATGCTGTCCAGGACCCGCCGCAGTTGCCGGATGGTTTCCTCCAGCTCCTCGGTGAGCCGCCAGCGCACGTCGGCATCGTCGATGAGTGTCTCCGTCACCTCCGCATGTTGGGCGCGCAGCAGGTTGCAGGTGGCTTCGGTCCGGTCGTGGTCGGCGTTGGCCGCGGCCTGGGCCGCGGCGGACAGCAAGTCCGTCACGCCGCTCATGGCGCTGGTGACCACTACCACGCCCGGGCGCGTCTGCTGGGCGTCCAGTTCCCTGCGGACGATGGCAGCCACCTGTCGCAGGGCGTCCGCACTGCCGACGGACGTGCCGCCGAACTTCATCACAATCATTTTGAAGTCTCCGCAGGGGGAAAGCGCGAGTCGGATGCTCGCTCAACGGGTGTGCGGCGCCTGCAGCACGAAGACGCCGGTGGTGGCTCGCCACTTGGCCGCCGAGGGATTTTTCACTGGCCGCGTGCCGGCCAGGTAGATCGAGTCAACCACCTGGATCCGTTCAATCAGACAGAATTCCAGGAAGTCGGCGATGGTCACCGCCTGCCAGCGTCGGGCTCCGTGCCAAGGCTCGGGCAAAATGGGGGCTTCCGGCATGCGGCCCTTCAACACCAGGTCAAGCCGGGCTCGCCAATGGCCCCAGTTGGGCAGGCTGACGACGACCTGTCGGCCCACCCGCATCATCTCCTGCAGGACGCCGACCGGCCGGTTGAGGTAGTGCAGGGTCTGGCTCAGGATGACGTAGTCCACGGACTGGTCCGGATAGTCCTCCAGGCCGTCATTGAGGTTGCCCTGGACCACGGTCAGGCCCTTGCCGACGCAGTCCATCACGGCCTCCTCGTGCAGTTCGATGCCGGTCCCCCGGATGGCCTTGGCCTCGATCAGGTAGGCCAGCAGTTCGCCCGTGCCGCAGCCCAGGTCGAGCACACGGCTGCCCTCGGTCACCAGTTCGGTGATGGCCGTCAGGTCGGGCCGGGCCCGGACGTCGTGCATGCGGAGGGTGGTTCAGGCCTGGCCCGCGGCCAGCCCGTTGAGGTAGTTGGTCAGGATCCGGGTCATCCTGTCCGGCTCCAGGAGAAAGGCATCGTGGCCCCAGACGCTGTCGATGTCGACATAGGTGACGGCGATGCCCAGGGCGTTCAGGGCCCGCACCAGGTCGCGGCTCTGGTGGCTGGGGTAAAGCCAGTCGCTGGTGAAGCTCAGCACCAGGAATTTGACGTCGACCGCCTGGCGGAAGGCATCTGCCAGGCGGCCCGTGGCCTGGGTCAGATCAAAGTCGTCCATGGCCTTGGTGACATAAAGATAGGCGTTGGCGTCAAAGCGTTCCGGAAACTTCTGGCCGTTGTACAGGAGGTAGCTCTCCACCTGGAATTCCGGTTTCAGGAAGTCGCGCCCGGTGCGGCCGGAGCCGACATCCCGATTCAGCCGGTCGCCGAACTGCTTTTCGTGCATGGACTGTTCGGACAGGTAGGTGATGTGGCCCACCATGCGCGCCACGGCCAAGCCGGCATCCGGCTTGTCGGCCCGGTCGTAGTAGTCGCCGCCGTGCCAGTACGGATCGCGCGTAATCGCCTCGCGGCCGACGGCATCGAAGGCAATCTGCATCGGGCTGTGGCGCGCCGTGGTGGCAATCGGCATGGCGCTCACCAGGCGGTCGGGATGGTGGGAGGCCCACTGCAGGACCTGCATGCCGCCCATGGAACCGCCGGCCACGCTGAGTAGCTTCGCGATGCCCAGGTGGTCGATCAGGCGGACCTGCGCCTCCACCATGTCGGCAATGGTCACGATGGGGAAGTCGAGGGCCCAGTGCCGGCCCGTGGCGGGATTGATCTCGGCCGGTCCGGAGGAGCCGGAGCAGCTGCCCAGGACGTTGCTGCAAATCACGAAAAAGCGGTTGGTGTCGAAGGCCTTGCCGGGTCCGATGCAGTCGTCCCACCAGGGCCGCGATTCGGGACGGTCGGGCATGCGCCCGGCCGCATGCTGGTTGCCGCTCAGCGCGTGGCAAATCAGGATTGCGTTGCTGCGGTCCGCATTCAGTTCGCCGTAGGTTTGGTAGGCCAAGGCGACCTCGGGCAACTCCTCGCCACAGGCGAAGCGGAAGGGACCGAACCTCAGGAACTGGTCCACGGCCTGAATCTCACCCTGGTATCTGCCGTTGAGCGCAACGGCAGGCGGTGGCTGGGCTACGGCTGCTGGCATCAAAAAACCCCCTGTGGGGAGGGGGATGAAGAGGGTCCCGGACGGACCGCGCTCTCATCTCCCAGAACGAATTCTGTCGGAATTAGCACCCTGCCCGGCGGTGGCGGACGGGTTGCCGAAGCTTCACAGGGCCGATTCCCTCCACTTCTCTGGATGAGGCAACCATTTAGTTGTGACCGGGATTATGGCTGTGCGGCCGCTTGGTGTCAAATCCACAAAGAACCAGGGTACTGTTGCAGTTTCGTTGATTTTGACGCGAGTTCGGCAAGGACACAGGCCCCTTTTTCTGGCTGGCCAACCCTTGGCCTGGACGGGATTGTCGTCGGTCACCGCGGGGGCATGGGACCACATCGTCCCGATCGACCGCATGCCGCATTGTTTCGGCCCCGCACGAACCAGACTGGGAATTCTCTCGAGAGATCGACCCGGGCAACAGATATGTTCCAAGCGGCGGCCCAATCCGGGCCCGGACACGGCGACCGGCCTGTTTGGTACCGGGACAAGACTTCCACTTCTACGGTTATGCGGAAGGTTTATCCCGGCAGTTCCATGTCCATGAGGGTTCAGGTCATGGGGGTTTCGGTGTTGCGTACGGCCTCGCAACCCGCGGCCAGGGCCGCCGCGTACACGGCGGTGTCGACACTGTAGGAGATCACGTTGAAACCCGCGTCCCGCCACTCCGTCATCTGTTTTTCATCGGTTGGCTGGATGCCCGCGCCCAGGCTGTGGGCCCTGGCGCAGTCCACCACCTGTGTCAGCGCAGCCTTGAACCTGGGATGGTCGAATTCCCCCGGGATGCCCAACGACTGGGACAGGTCGGCCTGTCCCACCCAAAGCACGTCCGTGCCCGCCTCCGCAATCTCCTCCAGGTTGTCCAGTCCCTCCTGGCTTTCGATCTGGTTGATGATGGTGACCGCCTCGTTGCTGGCATCCATGAAGGACCGGAAATCCACCGCCTCGTAGCCGGACACCGAGCCTCCCAGCCCAAGGCCCCGCCGGCCCGCGGGTGCATAGCGCACCGACTGGGCGATGTGCCTGGCGGTCGCACCGTCCCGCACGTTGGGAGTCATGATGCCCAGGGCTCCGGCGTCCAACATGCGCGCGATGAAGTGGTATTCCGGCATCGGCACCCGTACCATCGGTGTCACGGAGGTGCCCCGGAACCAGGCGATTAAGTCGGCTACCTGCGCGGCCGAAAAGGGGCCGTGCTCCATGTCGATGAGGACGAAGTCCAGGCCGGCGGCCTCCGCCATTGTGGCCATGCCCCGGGTGGCGAACTCCCAAATCATGTGGCCAACCGGAACCCGGCCTTCCGCCAGGCGGGCCTTGAGGTTGTTGCGAATCATGTTCACGGCTCGTTGTCGGGTTTCAGTCCAGCAGGGCCCTGAGGCGCGCCACGGCGTCGGCCAGGGGCAGGGTCGTCTGTTCACCGGTCTCCAGGTCCTTGACCGACAGCTCGCCAGCCTCGGCCTCGCTGGTTCCGGCCAGGACCACAAAGCGGATTCCCTGGCTCTCGGCGTACCGGAACTGTCGTCCCAGGCGGCCGGCAGCCGGGTACAGATCCGTACGCAGGCCGGCTTCGCGCAACAGGTTGGCCGCCCGGTGCACGTGGCCGGCCACGGCCGCGTCCATCTGGGCTGCCAGAACCTGCGGACCCCGCTCCATCCCTTCCCCAAACATGGCCCGGTCGGCCATGATCAGGAGAATGCGTTCCAGGCCAAAGCTGAATCCACAGGCTGGCACCGTGCGGCCTGAGAACATGCCCAAGAGATTGTCGTAGCGTCCGCCCCCGCCCCCGGAACCCGGAAAGTCGGGGAACTGCACTTCGTAGATGGCGCCGGTGTAGTAGCCGAGCCCCCGGGCCAGAAGCGGGTCGATGCGATAGCGGCCGGCCGCGGGTCCCGCTTCCAGCAGGTCGGTCAACCGCTTCAAATCCGCCACGCCGTCCCTTGCCGTGCCGAAGTCGTCCAGCCAGCCTTCCAGCAGGGCCAGCAAATCCTCTGTGGTCGCCAAATCCGACATGTCGGCGGCCATGGTCAGAAAGGCGTTGCCGGCCGTCGAGGCGATGCCGCGCTCCACCAGTTCCCGGCGTACACCGTCCAGCCCGATCTTGTCTGCCTTGTCGATGGCCACCATGGCGTCGCCGGCAAGGTGTTCGGGAATACCGGCCCGCGCCAGCAGTCCCGCGAGTACCTGGCGGTGGTTGAGCCGCAGCGTGAAGTCGTCCGGCTGTTTGAATCCCAGGCGGTGCAGGCTTTCGGCGGCGGCACCCAGCACGTCGGCTTCGGCGTCCACCCCCGCGACGCCGACGATGTCCACATCGCACTGGCTGAATTCCCGGTAGCGGCCGCGCGCGGGCCGGTCGGCCCGGAACACCGACTGGATCTGATAGCGCTTGAAGATGGCGGGCAGGTCGGCCTGATGGGCTGCCATGACCCGGGCCAGGGGGACTGTCAAGTCGTAGCGGAGGCCCATGTCGGCCAAGTCGTCCGGCCGCGGGTCGGAAGCCAAGGCCTTGTCCAGCTTGGCACCGCGCTTGAGAACCTTGTACATGAGGTTCTCACCCTCTTCGCCGTATTTGCCCTGCAGCGTTGCGAGTCGCTCCAGGGCGGGAGTCTCCAAGGGCAGGAAACCCCAGGTGCGATACACCTCCTGGATCGTGTGAATCACCGCCTGCCGTCGGCCGGCCTCCACGGGCAGAAAGTCGCGCATGCCTCCCGCCGGGGCATTGTTCTGTGTTGCCATGGGTGGTCTGATTCCTTGGAGTCGAGCATGTCAGCCTGTCGGACGCAGCCCGGTGCCGAGGACGCGCCAGTAGCTGTGGAGCCGGTCGCGCCGCAGGGCAACGCGGTGGCCAACCAGTAGTTTGGCGAATTCCAGCCCCAGTTGCAGGGCGAACTCGCACAGCAGGAACCGGCGCAGGAGCTCGGCCCACAACACGCCGAAGTGCTTGCGGTAGTAAAGGATCTTGCTGGTGTTGAAGATGATGTGGGTCTGGGCCGGCACCTGATCCGAACTTACCCCGCCGTGGTGAATGATTTCGGCTTCGGGACAGTATTGGATGCGCCAACCCGCCTCCCGGATGCGCAGGCAGAGGTCGGTTTCCTCGCTGTACATGAACAGGCGTTCGTCGAACCCGCCGACTCCCGCCAGCACTTCCCGCCGCACCATCAGGGCGGCACCCTCCAGCCAGTCCACCTCCTGTCGAAAGTCGTCCGGCCATTGCCGGCAGTGGTAGTGCCGAGCCCACGGGTTCTCGGGCCAGGCACGGCCCAGCCAAGTGCTTTCCCAGAAGCCGGTCAGGCGCTGGGGGAACCGGCGCCGCGACGGTTGCAGCTTGCCGTTGCTCCTTACCAGGCGTGGTCCCACCAGGCCTGCATCGGGACGGCTCCACAGGGCCCGGTGCAGTTCACGGAGGGCGGCGGGGCCGACCAGCGTGTCCGGATTGACCAGAAAAACCGAGCGGCCGCGGGCGGCCCGCCACCCGATGTTGTTGCCCCGCGAGAATCCGGTGTTGTCCTGCTGGGGCAGGAACCGGACCCAGGGAAAGCGGAGCGGGATCAGGTCCGGAGTGGCATCGCCGCTGGCGGCATCGACCAGCACCACCTCGAACGTCAGATCAGGCTGTCCGGCTTTCGGGGAGGGCAGTTCACGGACATCGGCATCGGCCGCGGGGCGGCTGTGCGCTTCCAGTTCGTCCAGGCAGGCACGGACATGGTCCCAGACATTCCAGCTGACCAGGACCAATGACAGGTCCGGGGCGGTGCGCTCCGTGTTCTCGCCCGTCCGGTTCATCTTGTGAATGGCTTGATGCGATCCGGGGAGCGGGGTTCGATGGGCTGCAGAATTTCCAGGCGCTGCGGGGTGAGCCGCTGCTCCAGTTCCGGCGACAACTGGTAGTTGAACCGTGTCCGCAGCGTCCGCGGCGAATAGCGGTAGATGACGGCGCGCCGGTAGCCGGGGTTGGTTCGTTCCGCCGATCCGTGGGTGACGCAGTCGGCGAAGAACAAGGCGTCCCCCGCCTTGAGATAGACCTCCCGGGCTCCGTAGGCGGTGCCTGCCGCTTCCCGTTCGTCGACTGCGGCGATGATGCCCTGGCCTTCCCGCACCAGACGGGGATGGGCCAGCGTGGCCCGGTGGCTGCCGGGCACGATGGAGGTGGCCCCGTCTCCCGGTCCGATGTCGCCCAGCGCCATCAGGATGTTGATCTGCCCCACCATCCACTCGCCCGTGTTGGCCTGCCGGAAGGTGAAGTAGAACAAGGGTGCGTGGCCGCCGCTGTGAATCCAGAGAAAGCCGCCCGGTCCCCGCACGTTGAGGAGGTTTTCGTGGATCGACAGGCCGTTGACCTCGTTGACATACCGCTGCACCAGCGGCAGCCAGGCGGGATAGTCGATGAGCCGCTCGAAGACCGGTCCGCCTTCCACGATGTTTTGGAAGTTGACGCCGTCGTCCTCGCTGTAGCTGTGGGTCTCAACATGGCCAATCCACGGATCCTCGTCGGCACGCTGCGTTTTGGGCTTCGGATCCTTGACATAGGACCAGTGGTTGTCGACCCACTGGTTCATCTCGTCCAGGTCCTGCTTGGCAATGGCCTGGTCCAGGATCATGTAGCCGTGCAGATCGAACATGTAGTCCACAAGTTCCGGATCGGTGTCGGCGGTCACGCGCGGGTGTTGGAAGTTCTCCATGGTGGCCTTTGAGTGGTGCCGAAGGATCGGCGGTTGTCCCAAGTGTCAATATTCAGGATACAGGACGGGGAGCCGCAGCCGATCCCGCGCGGCCCGGCGGCACCGGGATTTTCAGGCCCTGCGCCGAAGGATCTCGTGGCCCAGGGCCGTTAGTGCCTGCCGGCCTTCCGAGTCGGGGAAGAGGTCGAGGCAGGCCAGGCCCGCATCGACGTGACCGCGCGCCACGCGATACGACTCCCGGATGGCATCCGAGGCACAAACGTCCGCCACGAAGCTCCGGATGCGATCGGCCCAGACCGCGGGTTCCCGGTTCCGGTAGGAACTGGCCTCGCGGATGTCGGCGATGAGCGTCTCCCGGTCGGGATGGCCCTGCACATAGAGGAAGAAGGGCAGCGTGCAGTGTCCGCTCAACAGGTCGCTGCCGGCCGGCTTGCCCAGGTCTGCCTGGTCTCCGGTGTAGTCAAGGATGTCGTCCACCACCTGAAAGGCAAGGCCGAACCGTACGCCGAACTGCTTCAGCCGACGGACCCGGTCGGTGCTGAAGTTCTGCAGCAGGGCCGCGCCTTCGGTCGCAACGCGGAAGATACTGGACGTCTTGCATGCGATGCGGTGGAAGTAGTTGTTGCGGGCCAGCTGAAACTCGTGCATCGCGTGCATCTGCAGGATCTCGCCCTCGACCAGTTCCCGCAGCGTTTCGCTGAACACCTGAATCACCCGGGCATGTCCGGTCAAGGCGATGAAGTGGGAGGCCTGGCCGAACATGTAGTTGCCGGCCAGGACCGTGGAGCCTCGCGACCAGACCGAATTCAGCGTTGGCGCACCCCTGCGCAGGGCCGACCCGTCAATTACATCGTCGTGTACCAGCGTGGCCGTGTGCAGCATCTCAACGGCTGCGGCCAGCGCAATCACGGCGTCGGGCAGCCCCGCCTCCCGATCCGGAAGCAGCCCGGCGCACAGCAACGCCATGGCGGGCCGGAGGCGCTTGCCGCCGCGGGCCAGAATTCCCTTGTAGGCGGTTCTCAGGGATGTCAGGTTCGTGACATCCCGATGTGCCATCATCGCCTCCACCCGCGCCAGATCCCCGGCCACCGGTGCCAGCAGGGAAACCAGATCCGAACGCGGCGGCGCGGCGGCCCCGGGACACGTCGTCATATTGTCGGCACCGGTCCGGGCAGGCCGAAGCACCGCATGGCATTGGCGGTTGTGGTGTTGGCAATTTCGGTTGCGGTGCGGCCGCACAGTTCCGCAATCCGGTCGCACGCCAGGGGCAGCAGGGCCGGTTCGTTGCGCCGGCCCCGGTGGGGGTGGGGCGCCAGGTACGGGCAGTCCGTTTCCAGCAGGAGCTGATCCAGCGGCAGTTGTTGCACCAGGGCATGCACATCCCGTGCATTGCGGAACGTGACCGGTCCGCCCAGGCCGATCATGAAGCCCAGGTCCCGGGCCGCCCGGACATGGGATGGTTGTCCGCTGAAGGCGTGCAGAACCCCCCGTACCGGGCGCCGGGCCAGCGGACTGTCCCTGAATGCGGCGGACTCCTGCCATCGGCACAGGATGGTCATTACATCCTCCCAGGCGTCGCGGCAGTGAATGACGACGGGCAGATTATGGGTTGCCGCAAGGTCCAGTTGGCTGCGGAAGGCTTCTTTCTGGACCGGCTTGTTGTCCGACCGGCGGTAGTAGTCCAGGCCGATCTCGCCCACGGCGACCACGGCGGGCTCCGACATCATCCGTTCCAGCATGCGTGTCCAGTTCGGCGAACGATGGTCGATCCATTGGGGATGGAAACCCACCGCGACCTTGATGTCGTTGTGTTGGCCGGCAAGTGCGATGGCCTCTGCCGAATCCTCGTGGTTGGTTCCGGCGTGGACAAACCAGCGCACCCCGGCGCGCCGGGCCCGGCTCAGGACTTCCGGCCGGTCCTCGTCGAATTCGGGGATCGCCAGATGACAGTGCGTGTCGACGAGCGCGGCGGGTGCCGCCTCCGGATAAGGCCCGCGGATGTGCTTTTCAGACACCTGTCAGTGCGACGCCGTCGTCGAGGACACTGCCTGTGGACGCGGCGTCGGAGATCTCCGTGTAGACACGGATCAGCGGCTCTGTGCCCGAAAATCGAATCAGTACCCAGCCGCCATCCTCGAGCTTGAACTTGTAGCCGTCCGTCCGGTCGAGGCCGGTAACTTGGCGTCCGCCCAGGGTCAGGTTGTCCATGCTGACACGGTCCAGGGCGGTGAGGGCGGCCTGCTTCATGGCATCGTCGGCCAGTTTCAGATCGCGGCGGGCGTAGTGGTGGGTTCCGGTAATGGCAAACAGGTCCTCTATGAGCTCGCTGGGCCGGCGGCCCGTGCGCACCATCAAGTCCAGCAGGCACAGATTGGCCAGAATCCCGTCCCGTTCCGGCACGTGGTCGCGGAAGGCGTAGCCGCCGCTCTCCTCGCCTCCGATCAGGGCCTCGGCCGAAAGCATGGCCGGCGCCACGTACTTAAAGCCCACGCCGGTTTCGTGCACCGGTACCCCATAGTGCTCGCCCAGGCGATCCAGCATCGAGGTGGTGCTCAGTGTCTTGACGATCGGACCGCGCTCGCCGCGCACTTCCAACAGGTAGTAGGCCAGCAAGCCGAACACGCGCAGCTGGTCGACGAACCGGCCCTGTTCATCGCCGAAACCGCACCGGTCCGCGTCGCCGTCCAGGATCAGCGTGCAGTCGGCCCGGGCCGCCCGGGCGGCCGCCAGGCCGGCGTCCACGTTGGGCGGAATCGGTTCCGGCCGCTGCATGTCGGGGAACAGGGGATTGTGTTCGCCGTGGATTTCGGACACCTGGATGCGACCCCCGTCGAGGAAGCGCGGCAGCCAGCCTGCGCCGTTGCCCCACATGGCATCCACCTGCACCGTCAGAGCGGCCGCGCGCAGGGGAGCCAGGTCCACCAGTCCGGCAACCTGCTCGCTGTACGCCGTCCCCGGATCAAAGTAGCGGACGGACCCGTCCGCCAGTGCCTTGTCCAGGTCCCGGCTGTGGATGTGGGCCCGGCTGTCCATGGCCGGAATGCAGGCTTCGATCTTGCCGAGCTGCTCGGGCGGGACCGCGCCGCCGGTCTGGTCCCGCACCTTGAAGCCGTTGTCGGCCGGCGGATTGTGGCTGGCCGTGATGTTGATGCCGCCGAGCGAGCCCGTGTGCGCGATGCCAAAGGAAATGATTGGGGTCGGCGTGGGACGGTCCGTCAGCAGCACCCGGTAGCCATTCCCGGCCAACACTTCCGCGGCGCTGGCCGCAAAGGCGTCGCTTTGGAAACGGCGGTCGTAGCCAATCACCACCTGGCCGCGCCCCTGGTCGGGCCGGCGCTTCAGCCAAGTCGCAAATCCCTGTGCGCACCGCCGGACGTTGGCAAAGGTGTAGTCGCGGGCAATCTGGCCCCGCCAGCCATCTGTACCAAAGCGGATCGCATCCATGGACTGTCCTGCAACCAACGGGGCGCCCCCGTATCGTTGGGGCGCGGGACAGGCCGATCGTATCACAGGAATTCGGGTCCGGATCCGGGACCGCGGGGCGGTTCGTGTGCGGATGTCAAGGGTTCGCCGACTGTACACGCGTACGCTTCCGCAAGGGGTCCACAGTGCTAACATTCCCGCCGTCTGGCAGGTTTCCGCAACCGGATTTTTCTCATGGATATTACGTGGCACGGTGCCAATTGCGTCAGCTTCAAGGAACGCACCACTATGGTTCTCTACGATCCCTGGGAACCGGTGCCGGCACCGGACGCGGTCGACCAGAGCTCGTTGTTTGACCAGGCCGAACCGGTGGCGGACAGCGAGCTGCAGCCCGCGGCCTTGCAACCGGATTTCAATTCCCAGCTTGTGGTCTCCAGCCGACCCGTGACGGAGACGGATGGGCTGGACGGCCTGCCCGGCCACCCGCGGGTGGTGGCATCGCCCGGGGAGTACGAGGTCCGGGGCACCTACGTGCAAAGCTTCCGCGTGGCCCCGAAACCGACGGGCCAGGCCGCAGCGGATTTCAGCCAGTTGCGCATGGCGCACCACATGGATTTCGGCACGGTCCGGATCACGCACCTGGCCATGCCCGGAGCGGTGTTCCGACCTCGGGATCAACAACTGGTCGGGGCCCTGGTGGACAACCGGACCGACATTCTGATTTTGCCGATTGGCTCGGGCGCCGACAAGGACATGGCCTGGGTGATGGACACCTGCCGTCGTCTCGAACCCAGCTACTGCATTCCCGTGGACTGGCAGGAGCCCGATCTGGAGGAAGTGTCCCAGGCCCTGCGGACGTTGGGCGCCATCAACAGCGAACCCCAGCGGCGTTTTCGCACCGCCCGGGGTTCCAAGGCCGCCGACAACCTTGGCGGCATGACCACGGTGATCCTGGCCGAGACCCCCGTCTCGCGCCGGTGAGGGGACAGGACGTTCTCGGGGATCGGCGGATTCAGTCCCCGCCGACGGCACGCCGGGCGCGCCGCGCGCGCCCCGTCAGGTAGGCCGCTGTCCGGATCGCCTGGTGCCGCAGCCAGGCGACGCGCAGGGGTGCCTGAATTTCCCTCCAACTGCGTTCGGCGGCCGACTCGTCGGGCGTGCTGAACCCTCCGGGTCTCCGACGCGCGAACCGCAGCCGCGTGTAGGCCTTGCCGATGTGCCGGATGCCGGCTGCGGCCGCGGGGATGTGTCGTGCCAGGACACCCGTGCGCTCCATCGGTGTGGCAGTCGGCAGAACCGGCAGTTCCAGCGAGTGCGCCCACCTGAGCAGGTTGCGGTACATGCCGTTCAGACGGTGATCGACCAGGGGATCCGATTCATCGCCGGCGCGCCGACCGCGCAGGGCCAGCGCGGCCAGCAGGACAAGGGCGGCGCCTACGGCCAAGGGCACATACGGCCGGGCCCGATCGTAGGGTGTAGTCAGCCCCGGACCGGCCGGGTCCGGATTGAAGGCCTCGTCGTCCAGGAGGCCCTCTTCCGGCAACTGCGCGGGCGGATCCTCGGGCGATCCGTCCCGGGGCGGTTCCGAATCCGGTCTTGACTGCAGGGCGGCCGGTTCCGGAGCACCGCCCGGCGCGCGCACCAGTTCGCTTTCGCCGGCGGTGGGCTCGAACTCGATCCACCCCAGGCCGGGGAAGAACACCTCCACCCACGAGTGGGCATCCTCGCCGGTGACCAGGAACGATTCGGTTTCGGGTTCCCAGGCGCCTTCGGCATAGCCCGCGGCCAGCCGCGCGTGGATGCCCAGGGAGCGGAGCATCAGCACCATGGCGGTGGCGTAGTAGTCGCAGTAGCCGCGCTGGATGTCGAACAGGAACCAGCTGACCGGATCCGTGTCCGGGGGCGGTGACGGGATGGATTCGTCGTAGGCATAGCGGCGCAGCGCAGCCTCGATCGCCTTGGCTTGGGCATACCGACTGTCGGCCCCGGCCGCGACCAGGCGCGCCATGTCGGCGATGCGGGCATCAAGGTTCTCCGGCAACTGCAGATACCGGTCGTCCAGAAGCGAGGGCACGCCGGCATCTGCCTGGGCCAGGTCCCACTGGGTCACATCCGGCAGCGAGGACACCAGTTGATATTCCGTGCCGGGCTCCAACCGCATGGCGGATCGAAGGTGTTGCAGTTCCCAACGGTCGGGAAACTCCTCCGGTCCGGCTTCGGTGACGGCGCCTTCCGGCAGGGGGAAGGTTTCGCCCGGCCACGCTTCGTAGTTGGCCACGACCGGCAGGGACAACTGCCGGATGTCGGCGGCGCCCAGGACGACATGCCCCAGGTCGCTCAGGGGAGTCACGGTCTGGATGCGTTGGTTGCGCAGCCGCCAATCCGGCGCCGGAAACGTCCGGAGGGCGGGAAGCCGAACCCGTTCCGTGCCGGTGCTCAGCCAGGTGCCGTCGACATAGCTGTCATAGATGTTGGCGCGCCAGTACCGTCCCTCAACCGTTGCCACGCGCATGACCGGTTGCTGGCTGGAGTTGCGGGGACCGCCTAGCGACAGGGAGGCGTCGAATGCCGAATCGCCAGGACGCATTTGCCTGCGCACGCCCTGGTTCCAGTCGCTCACCTGGTTCGTGACGGACTCCCAGACTTGGCTGGCGGGTTCCAGCAGGAGGCGGAGCCGGGGCAGTGCGCCCAGACCGGGAACCGCCCAGGCAACCCCGACTACCAGAACACTGAACAACAGACCGTTGCGCATCAGGTCGAAGACCATGTCCTGGCTGAAGCGAACCCGTTCGCGCGCCCACTGCTCCTGCAGCCGTGTCAAGTGCGCATTGGTGAGCAGCAGCAGCGCCGTAAACAGGAAAAATATGTAGATTGCGGTCAGGGGTTCCGGCGAATAGTACGTGTTGACGGAGGCCACCACACAGGCCGTCAGCGTCGCACTCCAGGATTGCCCGTAGCGCAGGGATGTCCACACGCCGAAGTAGGCAATCCACCAGAGCAGCCAGGCCATGTTCAGCAAAAAGACCGTGTTGAGGCTTACCGGCCGTCCCGCCAGGATGGCCTGGAACCAGTCGCCCCACTGGTCCAGCAGGAAATAGGCCCGGGCCTGCAGCAGCGTGCGGCCCTGGATGACCATGCCCTCGACACTGGCCTCGGGGATGGTGCTGCCCACCAGCAGTACGGCCAACGAGAAACTGGCCAGCAATCCGAAACCGGCCATCGTCAACGGTCCGGTCCGGGACCAGGTCGCGGCCACTCCGCAGAGCAGGGCGCTGGCGGTTGTGGTCAGAAACACCCCCGACCCGGTCAGTGTCCATTGGGCCGCCGTGAAGAGCAGCGCCATGGTCAGGTACACCATGCACAGCAGGACTGTGTGCAGACCGGCACCGTTGGCGGGCACAAAGTGCCGGCGCGGCTGTGGGCCCGGCGCTTGCGCGGTCAGGCTGCGAACCGACATCAGGCGGCAGCCTGTTCCCGCTTCCTGGAGGCCGGTGCCACAGTCAACCGCCGGCCCATGCCCACAGCCGCCAAGGACACGGCCGCGGCCGTCCATATCAGAACCAGTCCAAGGCGCACCGGGTCCGGGCTTCTTCTGGTCAGCGTGGCTTGGACCAACGGTTCCAGCCGACTGCCGAGCCATGTGGTGTCGTCGGTGGAAATGCCGGCGTCCAGGCTTACCAGAACAAGGGTGTTCTCGGCCAGGGAGCGCCACGTGGCCGCGGTGTTGGTCAAATGCCCCTGTCTAATCTTGTCGGCGGTGTCCGAGTTGCCGGTGCTCGCCAATTCGACAAGCCGATTGTCCAGGGCCACGGCCTTCGCTTCCCAAAAACTGTACACCTCGGTCAAGTCCAGTGTGTAGGCCCAGCTCACTTGGCTGGCCACAAGGCCCGTGCCCTGCTTGAGCTGGGACGGCCAGGAGGTTCTGAGGATTTGGCGCAGCAGCAGCCACTCCGAGTCGGGGGCCATCCGGTCGGCCATGCGCGTCGCCGCGCCGCTGTCCCTTACCGTAAGGTTGAGTTGAAGCCGATCGGTGTTCGGATGAACGGACTCCGGATCGCGGGTCGTGGACCAGTCCAGCGATGCGTCGGCGCCGACGCTTGCCACCAGCCGCCGGAGGCCGGCCAATTCGGTGTCGAGCCGGGATCGCTGGGAGGCCTCCGACCAGGCAATCAGGTCGATGGCGAGCTGTTGCGTGCCGGCCAGGACATCAACGCGCCAGCCGGAGAAGAGGGGGATAAGTCTGGGGTCCGGCAACAGGCTGGGATCCAGGATGCCCTCCCCTTCCAGGGCGACGGCTTCCGCAACCGCACCGGCGCCCAACAGTTGCAGGGCTTGTTCCGTGGCGGTTTCCGCCTCAAGGTGGGCCACGCGGTCGGGATTGGCAAACTCCTCCGGGAGTTCCTCGAGCGCGGCCAGGGCCTTGTCCACCGCTGGCCAGTCCCCATTGAGGGTCGCCTGTCGAACCCTGGTGGTCAGTCCCTCCTCAATCCAGCGGATCAGTTCCTGCCTTTCCACGGCTCGCTCCCCGGGCAGGAGCGTCATGGCGGCGCGGGCATGGTCCAGGGCCAGATCAAGGTAATGGCTGTCCGCCTGTCCACCGCTGCCCGTGATCCGGGTACGGTACAGGCGAGCCAGTTCATAATGGGCTTCTGTGGGTCGCTCCGCCATCGCCTCCAGAAATGCGGCCAGGGCCTGGTCGTAGTAAAGGCGCCGTTGGTCGCCGGGTTCGTCCGATGCCGAGTACAGGGCCTGGAAGCCCTGGCCCAGGGCAATCCAGTCGCCTGCGGTCTCGGCTGCCCGAATGTCGTCCCAGGCAACCCGGTGAATGAACCGGATGGCCGGGCCCTGCCACGGCAGGGCGTTTTCCCAGTGCCAGCGGATTTCGTTCGGGTGTTCCTCATGGCCCTGCGGCCACAGTATCTGGAGGTTGCGGGGCGAAGGCGCGAAGTCCGTGAAGATGCTGACGCGCGTGCTGTCCGGAGGTGTGCTCCAGCGCCTCAGTGGTTCGATCGGATAGGCGACCGAGGGAAAGATGCTGGCGCTGCCGGTGAGTTCGTAGGACAGTTCCAGGTCCACGCGTTCATCCGGCGCCAGCACCATGACGGCGGATGTCGAGTTGCCCGCAACCTGCACGAGCGGCCAGACGGATCCGCCGCGTCTCAGGACCGGTGGTCCCGTCAGGGACAGAGTCTCGGCAGGGGTCTCCGAGGCGGGTTGGATGTGGAGCGTCAACTCGGTGGGTTCGGTGTGTTTGTTGTGGAGCTGGTACGAGGCGACCACGGTGCGGGTTGTTTCGTAGCCGAGGGATTGGTCGATGCGGATTTCGACGACATGGGCCAGCACCTGAATGGCCGTGGGGTCGCGCGGCACCAAAAACAGGTGGCGCGCGCCGGCATGGCCTTGGGCCCAGGTGGGAGACGGCAGCCCTGCCGTCAGGCTGCAGGCCAGCAGGATTGCGACCAGCAGCCGTCCGTGAAGAGCCGGGAGGCCGAGTTGGGAAAGCAGCATGACTTGCGGTTGGAACGATCGCCGGGTGGGACGCAGTGGGGAAATGCAGGGATGTGCCTTAAAATCACGCACCATCGTCGGACAGGCAAGATGCACCTGGTGCTCGCTCGCGCGCCACGGGAACGCACTGCCGATTGTAATCCGCTCCGAGGCTCTTTTGTGTTCAAGTTCCTGATGTCCTGGGATATCCAGCCCGGTCGCGAGCGGCCGTACGAGGAGTTCATGCTGCGGAACTTCCTGCCTGCGATCAAGAAGCTTGGACTGGAGCCGAGCGATTTCTGGTACACGCTGTGCGGGGAGGGCCGTCAAATCCTGATGGGCTGTACGATTCGGGATCGGGATGAGCTTTGTTCCATCCTGGACAGCGAAACGTGGCGCAAACTGGAGAAGCAGTTGTCCACTTTTGTGGACAACTACACCTACAAGGCGGTTGTCCTGGACGAGGGTTCCTTTCAGATGTAATCGGAAACCGGCCGAACGGGTTGGTTTCGACTACCATCATCCAGCGGCAGTTCGTACACCGACCATCTGCCCACGTTGACTACCCGCCCGGTGCCCATGCCTGCTTGAGGTGGTCCCATGCCGCCAGCACTTCCGAGAATGTTCCGCATCCATCCCGTTGCCGCCCTGTTCCATCGGGTCCGTTGGTGCGGACTCGCGTGTCTGGTCCTCCTGGCCGGTTGCACGGCCGATCCGGCGGTGACGGCCGCCATCGAAGAGGAGCTGGCGGCGGCCTTCCAGCAGGTGGAAGCGGGGCCTGCGGCCGGGAGCCCGGCGGATGCCGTCCCGGCGCCGGTGGCCGAGGAGGCATCGGCGGAGTCCGGCCATGCGAAAGTGCAGGTGGGCTTAACGGACGACGGCTGGCCGTACATGGGCTCGCCCGACGCATTGGTGGTGGTGACCGAGTATTCGGATTTTCATTGTCCGTACTGCGAGCGCCACGCCAACGAGACGTTGCCCAGGATTCGGACGGAACTGATTGAAACCGGCCTGATCCAGTACGTGGTGAAGGACCTGCCTCTCGAGAGCATTCATCCCCAGGCACGGCTGGCCCATCGGGCCGCCTGGTGCATGGGACTGCAACACGTGGAGGCGTTTTGGTGGATGCACGAAGCCCTGTACTCCACCCAGTCGCAGCATGCCCGCAACGGGGATCCCATTCCCTTCTTCGAGGCGCTGGCCGCCGGGTACAACGAACAGCCCGACATCGACGCAACGGTGGACCAGGGGGCATTTTCGTCCTGTCTCCTCGATGTCACCAACGATGTGGACCAGCGCATCGACGAGGCGATTGGCAATGCCCTTGACATAGGCATCCAAGGCACCCCCACCTTTACCATCCATCTGCGGGGGGATCCGGACCAGTACATGGTCCTGCGGGGCGCCCAGCCCTACGAGCGGTTCGCGGACGCCGTGTTCAATGCCGAACAGTACATAGCCGAGGGCGCGGATGCCGATTCGGAAGAGGCCGACGCCCCCGACTCGCTACCGTTCTGGCTGTCGGCGCAGGGCTTGACCCCCCTGTTTCTGTGGGGCCGTGTGGATGCCGAAGGTGTGTCGTCCGGCGCCTGGCACGGCTTGACGCAGGCCGGGGACTTCTTCAAGGGTTCACCGCTGGCCGAGGTGGTCGTCTTTGAATTCAGCGACTTCCAGTGTCCCTATTGCCAGAGACACACGTCCACCGTGCAGGCGGAACTGGATGCGGCCTGGGTCGACACGGGCCAAGTCATGTGGGTTTACAAGCACTTCCTGCTGGACAGTTCCCAATGGTCCGGCACTGCGGCCATCGCCACCATGTGCGCCGGCGTTCAAGGTCGCTTCTGGGATCTGCACCACCTGTTGTTTGAGGATCCCGCGGTCTGGAGCCATCGGGGCGTGGACAAGGCTCTGGACGACTTCGGTGCAACCCTGTCACAGGCCGACGTTGCCGATTGGCACCTGGCATCGTTGCCACCCGATGTCGAGGCGGGAAACGCCCTGCTCGACGACTTGGCCGTGCTGCCGCTGTCTGCACCGGCAGCCTTTGACGAGGAGGCCTACCAGGAGTGCCGCGCCACCACCGGCATGGATCTCATCGACATGTTCATGGCCCAGGTACAGGGGGTTGTGCGCGGCACGCCCACGTTTGTGATCTGGCATCGGGACTACGGTTTGCTGGCGCAGCCCGTCGTGGGCGCGCTGCCGGTTGAACAGTTCCAGTCGGTGTTCGAGCAGATTTTTGCCCAGCTGGCCGCCCTTGAAGCGGCGGGATGACGAATTCCAACGGCAACGCACTGCCCTTAGAATTTCACTGGCTTTTTATCAATCGGGAGCAATTCAAGTGGACGATTTCCTTCCTGAACGGCAGACAAGCGGAAAGCCCGGTACACAAGTCTCGGTCTGGCGCGCGAAGTTCGCCTTCCTGTTGGCAGTCCTACTGTGCACGGCGCTGATTGCAGTTGGCTGCGGGACCGTTCCCGCGCCCGTGGCCGAGCCCGAGGATGACCCCGCGGTTCCGGAGGCGGCCGCCGCGGAGCAGGAGGGTGAAGCTGCCGCAGACCGCGAACCGGCAGCCGAGGAAGCCGCCGTCCCCGCGGAGAGTTCGGAACCGGCGGAGGCTGCGGAAGTTGCGGAGGCTGACCCCGAGCCTGCGTCGGAACCGGCACCGGACGAGGTCGTGGCGGAGGACCCCCCGGACTGGACCACGCATGCATTCGTGGACGGGGGCTACTACGTCCTGGGCAATCCCGAGGCGGAGGTGTCCATCCTGGATGCCGGGGATTTCCTGTGAGGAGCGTGCGCCTCGCACGTGTTGCGAGTGGAACCCCTTCTGATTGAGAACTATGTGGCTGCCGGAACCGTGAACCTGCGCTTCAACCACGTGTTGGATCACGGCGGGGCCAGCGAACGGGCCTCGGCGGCGTCCGAGTGTGCCGGCCAGCAGGACCCGTACAGTTTCTGGACCATGCACAACCATCTGTTCGCGAACATCAGCAGTTTGTTCAGCGCCAATGTTGACACCTATGTCGGATACGCCGACAGCTTGGGGCTGGACACGGAGGCCTTCGGCAGTTGCATGGCGGATCCCGCCGTCCTGGACAAGATCAGGGCTCAGCACGCCTATCGGACCAACGAACTGAACATACGGCGTCGGCCCGCCTTCCTGATCAATGACAGTATCTACCAGGGTGGGCTGCCGTTCGACGCGTTCGAGCGCGCCATCGCGGAGGCCATGAACTGATATCCGGATTGCGGATGGCCGCGAATCGGAGCTTTGCCGGGCGATACCGGTCGGGAGCCGATTACCGAATGCGGGCTTCCAGAAACCAAAACGGGATCCGTTGGCACAGGACCCTTGGACTGCTTGCGGCAGTTTGCGTTGTTTGGTTCGGCATGGCCATCCCAGTGTTGGCCAGGGACAACAAGCCTCGGTTCGATGTCGCCGCAACACCTGTGATGGAAAAGGACCGATATCGGTCCGTCACCGCTGGCGGGCAGCACGCCTGCGCATTGCATGACAGCGGCCGCGTGCAGTGTTGGGGTCGGAACCATCAAGGTCAGGCCGAGGTGCCCGTCGGCGTCTTCCGCTTCGTGGCGGCCGGCGTTGATCACACATGCGGGATCCTTGCAGATGAACAACTTTCCTGTTGGGGCGGCAACCGTTACGGCCAAGCGTCGCCGCCGCACGGAACGTTCAGGTCCGTTGCCGCAGGCAATGGCCACTCCTGTGCAGTTGACACCGAAGGCCAGGTGCATTGCTGGGGACTGAACGACCAGGGACAAGCGGATCCCCCGCGGGAGCAGTTTGTTGTTGTCGCGGCCGGCGATGCCGTCAGTTGCGCGTTGAATTCCGGCAACCGGGTCGCGTGCTGGGGACGGATCTTCATGGATAGCGCCAACACCGAAGCTCGACAGTTCGTGACGCTGTCCGCCGCGGGAGCCGTTTGTGGGTTGACGGACACGCGCGGGGTCGCGTGCTGGGGCACAACCTCAGGCAGGTTCTTCGATCTGCCCCCCTCCATCGGGGACAGGGATCTCCTCCTGGACATCGCGGTGGGCAACAAGCACGCCTGCGCGATCCACCTCGATGGCTCGGTCGCCTGCTGGGGCGACCATCTATATGGGCAGACGGCAGTGCCCGCAGGTCGGTACACGGATATCGCTGCAGGGGCATTGCACAGCTGCGGTGTCCGGGAAGACGGCTCGCTTGCCTGCTGGGGTGCGAATACCTTCAAACAGTCCGAGCCGCCGCCAATGGGAGCGGTTGTCCCTGCCCGGGCCACATTCCCGTTCACCAACTTGGCCAATCACTGGGATGGCAAGGTCGCCGTGCAACGACGCGGTAAAACGGTCGCAGCCACCATCTCCGCGTCACGATCACCGGTCCAGTACGTCGGGAGGCAGGCACCGTCGCCCCTGCTGGTGTTGCCGGAAGTCTGGCGGCCGGCTATCGACATCGAATGGCAGGTGGCTGGCAAACCCGTTTCACCGGATGGATGGCCTGACCCGTCGCAGCAACAGGTCCGAAATTTCACAATTCACGTCGGTACCAACGGGGCGGTCACGGTCACCGACAATGAACAGTTGGATGGAGTGGGCTTTCTCCGGTTCAAGACCCGCCTGGCGTGGCCACGCCAAGGAAGCGAGCCGGACGTCTGTGGTCGCAGTGTCGATGCCCAAACCGCAATTCTGGCCGCGGTGAGACAGCAGTACCCGCAGATTCTGGCCTGTGGACAGGTCACTTGGACCCACCTGGCTGCCATCGAGGAATTCGGGTTGCCGGACCCCGACGGCGGCCTGACTCGACGGGTCAGCGTGAATCAGCCGGACGACTTGGTAGGCATGCACGGTCTACGCTCGGCCAACCTGTTCCTTGACTACTCGTTGCCAACTGATCTGCTGATGCCGGCACCGGATCTCCGCATACTGCGGGTAAGCGGTGGGTACCTTCACGGTGACTATTTTGTTCATACCCGACACCTACCGGTTTTACCGGCGGACCTCCTGGACCATACTCCCCGCCTTGACTCCCTGACGCTCACAACATACACGCTGGCCCAATTGCCGGACAGGTTTTTGGCTCCCGTGCCGGAACTCAGGGAGTTGAGGCTGAGTTACACGTTTCCCACCGATCCGCCCGGTAGGTGGTGGGACTTTGCTCCCGTGCCGGCGGATCTATTCGCCTTCACCCCCGGGTTGCAGTCCTTGACGGTGTGGTTCCCACACCAACAGACGCTGCCGGCCAATCTATTTGAGTCCGTCTCCCAGTTGCGGAAACTGAAACTGACGGGAGGCACGTTAACATCCCTGTCGCCCGCGCTCCTCAAGCCGCTTGCAGGTTTGGAGTCGCTCCATGTGGACATTGAGCGATCCGAATACTACCTTTCATCCGACTTCGACAGTCTTCCTGCCGATTTTCTGGCAGGCTTGACACACCTCAGAGAGGTTGCCCTCACGGTGTCTTCATCCGACTTCGACAGTCTTCCTGCCGATTTTCTGGCAGGCTTGACACATCTCAGAGAGGTTGCCCTCACGGTGTCGACGATGAAGTTGCTGCCAAGGGTGTTCCTCACTGATTCATCCGATTTGAAGGTCTTTCGCCTCTCGGTGGTTTATGACTCGGTGGTTTATGACCGCTGCCACTGTGTCATCGGTAACCAAGGCTTGATTGACTGCAGGCAGGCCTGCGGGGGGGGATAGATAGTCAAATCCCCGGGAAGCTGCGTCCTTCCGGTTGATCTGGAAGGACGCACACATGCGCGGTCGGATGAGGTCTGCATGACCGCTTCCGTCGGGTACTGAACGATTACGGACACGCGGCCTCTCCCTTGAAGTCTTTGCTGTCCTCGCGGCAGGGTGCAGGAAACCGGGCTGCCTGATTCCAGACGGAGTGTCTCACCCGCTGTACCGGATATGGTGTCTCTGTGCAGGCGCTGAAGGCACGGAGGCCAAGTACTCCCGGGGCGCCGGGAATCCAGGCGTGACATGCATTCCACCGCGGGACCGGGAGAGGCTTTCGCCGCGAGCGGTTCAGGTACGCTGTGCTCGGAACCGGGCACGGTGCACCCTGCCACAGTTCTTTGACCTTGAACGGTCTGCATGTATCGAATAACCTTGGGTTTGCCCCCTGCCGGAATGAATTCCGAAGGCACCATGGATGGATGCGGGCGCGCACGACGGAGGCCGAACCCCGTTCGGCCAAATCCGGCAAGGCAACCCTGAGCCGCGCAAACGGGCAAGTTACAGTGGTTGTTGTACATTGATTGTCAATCCTGGGGGCGCCTACCACCAGTGTGGCCCCTGCCACCACAGAGGAGCGCAAGTTGATATGCATGCAGTCTTTGGCAGCCGGCCTTTGGCATATCCCTGCTCCGACCTGGGAGAACTGCGCATCAGCAGTCCGGAATCGGACATGGCCGCTCTAGCCAGAGTCCTCCATGAGGACGGCTATCTGCTGTTGCGGGGTCTCCTGCCCCGGGAGGACGTGCTGGCCGGCAGGGAGGCGATTCTTTCCTACATGGCGGCGAAGGAGGCCCTGACCCCGGGCACGCCCCTGCTGGAAGGGGTGATGCCACGGGTCGGCAAACGGGTGCAGCTGATAAACAACCAGGACGTGGTGACGCTGCCTGCCGTCAACGGTGTGCTTGAGCATCCGCACCTGTTTCGGTTCTTCGAACGGCTGTTCCGGAGCGATGTCGCCACGTTCGCCTACAAGTGGTTGCGGGCCGTGGGCAACGAGCAGTACACCGGTGCCCACATGGACTTTGTCTACATGGGGCGGGGCTCCGATCGCCTGCACACCGTCTGGCTTCCCTTTGGCGACATCGAGGTCGAACAGGGAACGCTGTGCGTGTGCGAAGGCTCCAACCACCTCGACTCGTTCGCGCACCTGCGGCAGACCTATGGCCGGTCGGACGTGGACCGCGATCGCACGGACGGCTGGTTCACCAAGGAACCGATGGACATCACGGAGCAGTTCAGCGGCCGGTGGCTGACGGCGGACTTCCTGGCCGGCGACGTCATTCTCTTCGGCATGCACACGATGCATGCCTCGACCACCAACCTGACGAACCGCTACCGGTTGAGCTGCGACGTGCGCTATCAGCCGGCCGGGGACCCGATGGACGAGCGCTGGCGGCGCAACGGCATCGGCCATTCCGGCTATCAGGGCGAGGACGGCCCGCTGCGCACCATGGATGAACTGCGGAAGGAGTGGGGCCTGTAAGCTTGTCTGTCAGGCCGGGTTGGGGACGGAACGGCTGTACAGGGGCAGTATCAGGCCGCTGGCCACAAACCAGCCAAGATAGAGTATCCCCAGAAGGTGGTGGAAAGGCAGGTCCTCCCACCAGATGCCGAGGGCGGCTGTACCCGACACCGCCGCGGCCAGCACCATGACGATGCCGGCCGGGCCGGCCAGCCGGGTTCCGGCACCGAGGAACAGAATGGCCGCACCCGCCAGCGACAAGCCAAGTTTGCCGAAAATCGCTCGAACTTCTTCCAGGCCAGCGGGCGACAGTGGGCCCAGGTTGCCCGCCATGACCATCGGGGCAGCCCATGTCTGGAGCACGGCAGCCAGGCTGCCGATCAACCAGCAGACACCGGCCGCCAAGGCCAGCCAAAACGCCATTCGGCCCAACAGGGCAGGTTGGGTTGCCCGCCAGCGACTCCAGTTTGCGACCACGGCAACCAGGAGCACCGCCGCGGCCATCACGGACAATGAATAGACGGCATGCCAGGTGGCTTGGGAGGCAATGGCCGCGTACATCGCTTCCACCGTGTCCCGGTCCCGGCCGCTCAAGAGGCGCGAGCCTACCTGCAGGGCCAGGGTGGCGGCGTAGGCCAAGCTGAGGAGAGCGATGCGGCGGGGATGGCTTGACTGCATGTTGGGGTTGGCCCAGCCACGCGGGCTTGTCCAGGGCTTTCGGCGTCCGAATCTTGCATCCGTGCCTGTCAACGCGGATTATGGACCAATATATGCAGAACTTGCAGAGTTCGGTCCCAGACGAATGTTCCGGTTCCTGACATCCCCGGGCGGCAGTGCGCGGTTGCGGATCTGATGGCTGCCCGACCCATCCCCTCCCTGCTGGCTGCCGAGTTCCGGTTGCGCCAGAGGCAGTACCTGCTGTTGCTCAGCCGGGCCATGACGTCGCGCCTGGACATCGAGCGCACGGCGGAACTCTCGCTGGCGGCGGCGCTCGGTCTGATGACCTGCAAGCAGGGCCTGATCGCCATCCGGCCGCCGGCCAACCCCGACAGCGGCCACCAGCCGCATCCGGTGACCGCGTTCCACGGGGTGCCCGATCACCTGCAGCCGGAGTTCGCGCCGCTGACCACATCCCTGCCGGTGGACCTTCGGGCCACCGTGGCCCACACCCCGGGGCAGGGGCCGGACATCGAATACATCGTGGAGTGGGACCGCGCCGACATGCTGAAGCGCATCACCCAGGTGCGGCGCAACCTGGCCGGTGCCGGCACGGCCTTCCGCCTCAATCCCAAGACCGTGTTTCAGGCCCTGCACGTCGGGGACGAGATGCTGGGCTCGCTCTTTCTCTTCCGGGAGCGCGACGACTTCAGCCGACTGGACCGCGAGGTGTTGGAAGGCTTTGTCTTGCAGGCGTCCATTGCCGTGCGCAACGCCATCCTCTACCGCCGTCTGCAGGAGGAGCAGATCCTGCTCCAGACCGTGATTGACAACAACGCCGAGGGGATCATGATCCTGAACGCGCGCGGCGGCGTGGTCAGCATCAACCGGGCCCTGGCCGACATCGTGGAGACGGACTCTGCCGATGCCGAGAACCGGTACTGGGTCGACATCCTCGACCTCCACAACGTGACCGGTTTCGACTTCTATGCCCGGGGCCCGGCCGGCCTGCCGGCGCTCGGTTCGGTGACGTGCGAGGGGGATGTCCGGGTCGGGGGCGAGACCCGCAACCTGATGTTGGCCTACACCCCGCTGCGCGATGAACGCGGGGAACTGGTCCATGTGATCGTGAATGCCACGGACATCACGCGGTTCAAGGAGGAGGAGAAGCTCAAGTCCACCTTCGTGACCAACATCAGCCATGATCTCAAGACCCCGCTAACCGTCATCAAGGCCAATTTGGACCTGCTGGGCACACTCGACAGTTCCCTGGAAGCCGGGCAGCGGCTGGAGATGCTGGAGACCTGCCTGTCGGAGGCGGATCGTCTGGAGCAGATGATCAACGACATGCTGGAAGCCGCCCAGGCGGAGGCCGGCGTACTCAAGCTGAACCTGCGGCCGGTGCCTGTGTTGGACTTCCTCCATGCCGTGGAGCTGAGGACCTGCAACCAGACCCGGAACCACGGGATTTCGTCGTTCCTGGACCTCCCGCCGGATACGGTCCTGCAGGCGGACGAGGGTATGCTGAGCAGGGTGCTCGACAATCTGGTGGGCAACGCGATCAAGTATTCTCCGGACGGCGGCCAAATCACGATTGGCTGCAACCTCCACTGGAACGACAAGGACTGGATTGTGATCTGGGTGGCGGACGAGGGCATCGGTATTCCCGAGGGCGAGCTCGTCAGGATCTTCGACCAGTTCCACCGGGTTGATCAGAGTCCGGGCCGGCAGGCCAAGGGCACCGGCATGGGCCTGGCGTCCGCCAAGGCGATTGTCGAGGCCCACGGCGGCACCCTGGCTGCGAACAGCACCCTGGGCGAGGGTTCCACGTTTGTGGTAACGCTGCCCCTGAAGGGACCGGCGGTCCGGGCGCCCGCCCGGGACCGCTCCCGATTCCAGGATGCGGCCGGCCTGTCGGCAGTTCGGGACAGCACATCCGGCGGCAGTTCGTGAACATTCATCTGACCCAGCTGGGCTGCCGGCTCAACTTCTCCGAGAACCATCAATTGGCCCGTGCGCTGCAAGGCGCGGGCCACGTCGTCGTGAACCGTCCGGAACAGGCCCATGTGGCCGTGGTCAACACCTGCGCCGTGACCGTGGCGGCTTCCGGCAAATCCCGGCGTCTGCTCCGGCACCTGCACCGTTCCCATCCCGATCTGCGGATCGTGGCCACGGGCTGCCATGCGACCCTTGAGCCGGCGGCCACCGGCCAATTGCCGGGGGTGTGGCGGGTGGTCCCGAATCAGGACAAGGACCTGTTGCCGAACCTGCTGCAGGCCTGGAGCGCCGAACTGCCCGACCTGGACACGCTGTTGCGGCTGGAACCGGATGCGTCGCCCCTGCCCCAGGATGCGGGCGGCAGGTCCAGGGCCTTCGTCAAGGCGCAGGACGGCTGTGAGAACCGATGCACTTTCTGCGTGGTCACGCTCGCCCGCGGGGCCGGTCGCAGCCGGCCCGCCAAGGATGTTGTGTTGGAGATGCAGTCACTGGCGGACGAAGGGTTCC